>Ga0307517_10000700_pt1 | contig 57784 bp, 46 predicted proteins | sample 23_EM_MG_FD_194515 | JGI IMG/M metagenome (GOLD analysis project Ga0307517, IMG submission 194515) | Populus trichocarpa ectomycorrhiza microbial communities from riparian zone in the Pacific Northwest, United States - 23_EM | ecosystem: Host-associated > Plants > Roots > Unclassified | place... | reverse complement strand
TGGGTTGGTTGGGTCAACCCGGGCTTTCCTTTGTTGGGTTGGGCCGGGTTGGGCTCAACATTCGCTGGGCTTGGGCCGGGTCGGGTCGGCCTTTTTTGAGCCCGGGTTAACCCATTGGAAGGCTTGCGCAGCCGCAACCTCACTCAAATCTCAGCAATGTCCGCGATTAAGAGGATACCGACAATATCCCGAAGGAATCTCTGATCTCCTGCTTGCTCCGGTGGCGATAAAGCTAAATTTCTCCACAAAATGCTAACTATTCGCCGGTAGGCATATGCTGGGGTGGAAACCGGAGGAGGATGTAACGCATTGCCATGTCTGATAGGGCAGAGCGTTGAATTCGCCCCGGGGCTGAAAATGTACCGTTTTTCCTGATAGACTTGGCTTGGTCGAGTTCATAACATCGCTGTTTTATCCTGCGTGATTCTGAGTGTCTCAGCAGATACATGAAGTTCCCCTTTGCTGTCGGGTTAATATCAATATAGTCAGCGAGCACTTCAGGAAATGTAAGGAAATTCAGTACCCCCACCACTCTGGGGGAGATAAGGGAAAAGAAGGGGGGGGGGGGACTCAAATTCTGATTTTGGATCTTGATTGGGAGATTGATTTGGTTAGGGGTGCTTCGTGCTGTTTTGGTTTGGCTAGGATATTAGCCTAATCCCATTCCATCTACTCGTATGGTATGATAGTATGATAGTAGTATTATTCCTAATAATATTATTAACCCTCCCTATCTTGCTCACTTACTAGCTTATATAATATTTAGAGCGTCTAGCATGTGGCCCGCTACCGTATTGGGGGAATTACCGGGGTTGGACTCTTCTACTATTATATCCGGTTTGTGGAACATGCAATTGATTGGCCTACAACTGTAGGACAACTTTTAGTGCGCTAAACAGGTTGTCACCCTCAGTTTGTACTCGGGTAGGGATGAAAAAATCGGAAAAAAAGATCGGCTAGATCGTCGGCCAAGGTCAGCTGCGAGTTCAAACGATTGGAAAAAATATGGGCTTGGCAGACATCAGAAAGTCGGATGACCACGATGTTTTGAAGTATACTCGTACTCGTACTCGTAAGTAGCTTGAGGTGATGCAACCATGATGTATGTGAGTATCTAGAAAAAAAGTAGGTAAAGCAAGAAAACTGGCTCACGATAGTAGTCATAGAGGAGTGATTAATGCAATATAAATATGCGCCTATTGAGGAGATTTCAGAGTACGCCTTCAGGAGTGAAATCACTAAAGATCTTTTGTCAAAATGAGTTTTCCGACAGTTATTCCCGAAACTCAATTGTCTACTTTCGCCTCAAGATCCTCTCTATATACTAGCCCATCCTCCCCCTCCTCCACACAAGCAGCAGCACCCATCAGCCCAGAACCAAACACACAGAAGCTGTCCATGCCCGAGATAGATGTTGGAAATGATCCGGGCTCCGGCAGCGAAAGTGACTCGGACCTCTCCGACTTTGAATCCGAATCTTCTTGCTCTGAGTTAGCGGCAGGTTCTCGCGCTCAGAGTACAGAATCGCCAGAATCTGAGTCCTCCACCTCTGGGGCAGGGCCCACCATATCCTACTACCATCTCCCATCAACCCGGACCCGCACAACTGTCTATGCCCTTCGGCACTATGCTGCTTGGTCCTACAGCCAGCTCCAGCAAGAGTTCAATATCCCTCTAAGCACCTTGCACCGTATCATATACGGGGCAGGAGATGCTGATAAAAGGAAAAGAAAAAACCACTATCCCACCCGTGGCCGCCGCCGTGTTATTGACTCTGCAGTGAAGCAGCAGCTCATTAACGCAGCAACTGCGAGCGCCCAGAACCGCCGTCTCCCACTTTCATTGATCGCAGAGCAAGTAGGCATTAAGATTAGTGCCCGTGCTCTCCGTCGGGCTTTTGCCAGCGAAGGGTATCATCGTCGCGTTGCGCGAGTGAAACCGTTTCTTTCTTCTGCTGCTCGGGTTAAACGAAATGCCTGGGCGGAAGAGTTTAGAGATTGGAGTATCCAGGATTGGGCTGATGTCATCTGGTCTGACGAGTGCGCCTTTTCTCCTGGACAGGTGTCTGGAACTGTGTGGGTGACAAGGAGACCCGGGGAAGAGTACGTTGAAGATTGCTTGGTGCCCAAGTTTGCAAAGCAAACTACCATTATGGTATGGGGGTCGATTTATCGTCACCTAAAAGGGCCTTTAGTGATCTGGGATATGACCACTTGGGGCCGGATTAATGGCCCTACATACATTGAAAAAGTCATCCGCCCTCACCTCCACCCGTGGTGGACCAACCTACACCAGCAAGACTTATCCCACTCGGGGTATATCTACTTTCAACAAGATGGTGCCCCTGCTCACCGCTCCAAACATGCTGCCGCTGCTTTTGATGAGCTTGGAATGGCCAGCTACCTCCTTCCCTGGCCACCCAGCTTACCCGACATTTCCCCTATCAAGACAGTCTGGCGTGTGATCAAACGCCGGATTACCCATCGTCAACCTCGCCCCACTTCTGTTCCTGAACTCTCCACCGCCATTCAGGAAGAATGGGATAACCTCTCCTCAGACGAGATTCTTGACCTCACCTCTTCTGTCTCCCAGCGCGTCCAAGACTTGCTTGTCAGCCATGGAGGACATACTACCTGGTAAGATTTCCTTTTGTCTTTTGTCTTTTTTTTTACCCCCCCGCCCCGCCCCAATACCCCATTTTCTGCTTGCTTGTTTGCCCGCTCCCTTTTCCCTCCATACACTCCTCTTTTCATGACTCCCTACCCGCTTACCTGCCCACATACCTGCTTGCCTGCCAGACTCCTTGCCATTTTGCCTACCCTCTTCTCTGCCTACTGCGTTACCCTTTTGTTGCCTTGCCTGCCTGCTTGCCTACCTGCCCGCCCGCCTTCCTGCCTGCCTGCCTGCCTCCTTTGTTGCCCACTTACCCTATTGCCCATCTATTTAACTTCTCCATCACATATTCTATTTACCCGCACTCTCTATTTGCACTCGGTTATTGACTTGTTTTCCTTTTCCTATTTACTCTTGTTTTATTTTTGGAACAATTTTGGAATGTTTGTTTGTCACTCATTTTATTTCCTTTTATTATCTATGTACGAGTATTATTAGCCTTACTTCATTCTTTTAATAATGATATCCTCAATGAACAATGGGACCACGGGAAGGCAATCAACAACTGCAAAATATGTAGAGTTTCATTTGAAATCAGGAGAAATTAGTTTTCCATCTTTAATTACCATACTTTTCCCAGTTTGGGGAACCGGAGCTGTAATCATAGCTGATCACTCGGTGCAACATTGTTACCATTATTCTGGATTTAAGCCCTTCTGCAACCTGATCGCTTTTCACCCGTTGCCACATCGATCATCCCCTTGTACCCTGTTTTGCCACTAAAAGTTTTCCGATTTTTTCATCCCTACCCGAGTACAGCGCCTGGTAAACAGACAGGCTTTTGATACTATTGGTGAGTGGTACAGCACTGTACAATGTAGGAATATTCCGCAATTTTAGCGCTGCAGGGGCAACCCATCAATCACTTGGTGGTGGGCCGTAAGAAAACTTAATGACCCCCCTGGACTTCCGTACAAAGTGCATAAATTTAGTCAACCGCCAGAAAGGTGGACAACAACTTTGGTTCTACAAAAAAGCAATCAAGTGAAAGGGGATTTTACAGAGCATTCAATAGATAAAATTACCCAATTTTTTTTCCCTGTAAACCACTAATACGGTGAGAACTCGAATAATTGGACCTCACGTTAAGACGTTGGAGTTGCTTTTGCTGGTAGGGTCTGGCTCTTTTTTGTTTTTATATTGTCTTAAGCGCGGGCTGAGGGGGTCAGTTTTCGCGCTCGCCCCCCTATCCAAGAGAGGGAATTTCTGACGTCTTGCCTCGGGTCCAGTAATTCGAGTTCTTACAGTAGTCGCAGTAAGTGGGCGAAGCCAGCCATGGTGGTTGCTGTGTAGGGATCCTATACAGGTTGACCCTCTTGGCGATGTATTCGGGCTCTTCTCCTAGAACTGAGCTCCAGCACTCAGGGTTCCTAGCATGTTTTCTATAACTTGGTGTTTAATTGTTAGTCTTCACGTCAGGCTGTGCTATCGGAAAAAAGAACTAAAAAAAAGAACTAACTCTGGGCTTTTCTGACATTATGGCGGTAAGTAGGCACCGTTGAGGATGGGCGATTCTAGAAAACCCGCTTGGTGTCGGATTCTGTTTTCGCCAAGATCGTGCAGTCGTACAGATAGCTAATACGGTTGGGATGAGTCCGTCACTGGATATCACCGAGCCTTGAATAGTGAACCTCAGCCAGCAAGACATACGGAAGAGAAATCGAGTAGTATTTGTCTACCCTTGGTAAACGGTGATATTGGGATACGTGACGCTTAGGTAGTTGATAGCTATAGGGAGAGGTCTTTTTGAGAGAGAGAGCGAATTAGATAGCCACACCCAAGAACCAGTATCTAGAGAGGATTTTTTAAGTGTATGAATGCCACGAGAGAGAAAAAAAGAAAATGCTATGTATAGTATAAAAGCGGACGAGCAATGAAGGAAAGTCTGATCTTGGCAGGTTTTCCAAGAAGCTCAGCACCTAGCGATCAAACCTGCGAAAACCCTAGTAAAATGAACTGAGATTTAAGGAAAACCGGGTGGAATGAAGGTGAATGGACGTGCAAAGGTAAAATACTCCACTATCCCCAATCTAAGCAGAGCACTAGAAAGCCTAACCCCCCCCCCTCGACATCTAGAATGTTTCACCTTAACTCCCGGGACCTGAGAATTGGTTGAAAATGTTTCATCTGTTCGATGTTAACATCGGCCATTATCCGGAAGGAAGGAAGGAAGGGTATTTATTACCAAAAGCCCTAAGAATGTCATCATGCATTCTTTATATGTGATAGAGGCGCTTGAACCTCCTTTCTAGCCCCCTGTTCACACCCTTCATTATTGCCTTGCGGTTGAAAACATAGAGATTATAAAACCTCCTGCAAGTCAACGCCAAAGCGAGAACATCCGGCACACACAAACACTCTCCCATAGCCATTAGAACGAGCTCATTTGGGACGGCCGACAATGTCCCACAAGTAATAGAGGCGATATTAGAGATATGGGGGAGTTGGTTGACAACAGGGGTGAATTTCTCAAGGACGCGTGTCATGACCTTCGGGAGGATGGTGTTTCTATGGCGGCGGAATAATTGCAAGTATGGGTGGCGAACACTAGTGAACGCTAGAATCTCTTCCGGTGTTTCCATCGCTTCGATGATGTTTATCACAATCTCGCGGGGGAGGGATTGCACGGACATTATGGTGTCGGTGGGCGGTTTTTAGGGTGGGGGGCGAGAGGGCAACGGGGTGCCCCGAGATAGAGAATTGGGAGGAGAGGGGTATAGGGGTTTTCTGTTGGGCCTGGAGGGTTGAGTAATTGGGTGTGAAGCAAGGGAACCGAGGGTTAAGGAAGGGGTTGATCTGAATTTATAGCCTACTGCAACGCGGGATTTAAAAAAATAGGTGGTAACGACACACTCTCCCCTCTTTTTCTTATCACTAGCTACGAGAGTTCTATAGGAAAGGGCCTTAAAAACACGCATGGGGGCCTGAATTTCTGCCTGAATTTTTCTAGTGCTCCAAGTAATTTTTTCCAAGAAGGTAAATAGTAATTTTGTGGAACTCCTTGCATTGTATGCTTGTAGAATAAAATCGGGATTTATCATAGTAGACTCTCGGTATGAGAGAAAAAAAGTCTTGTGAACGGAAAACGCGTTTCTTGTAACTGAAAATTTCCCTTTGTGAAAAGTGTATTTCTGTCCAAGTGGTACCTTTTGAGAGTCTTTAGCTCCCTTTGTCAAAGGATTTCTGTTATAAAGGTTTCATATTGGGAGACCACTGCATCAGGGCCACCGGCCGAAATAGAAGTTAAGCAAATCCATTGGAAACATACCCCAAAGGCCCATCCGATCCAGTGTTCTCAGGCCCCAAGGAGAGCCTGCGGGCAGCGTGCAGATGTGCAGATATACAGTCGGATCAGGCCAGGTTAAAAGCATGGAAACTAGCGTGGATACCGCGAAATTTCCTATCACTAGATATATTCTAAGAATGTGGATAGATTACTTAGCGGATATCCTATTTGATTGCCAAGCGATTTCTCCCACCACCTCTGTATCATTACCGACCTCAAATACCTACCACTCTCTCCCATGGCACCTCCTCCTTAGCCTAGTTTTCCAGACGGTTTTCATGCTGATTATCCTGTACCACGAACTGTTTCTTATATTTTTTTAAACTTGATCATCAGGTTTGATCAGCTATTTAAGTCAGAATATAAGTGTGCATTCCAGACCAGCACCATGATCTGCACCCAGAGGTCTCTTAATCCCCCATAAACGATAGGGAGTAGACAAGATTTCATGCCAATATAGTCACGTAGGCACACAGATTGTTGATGCATACACCAGGTTCTCTTCAATCCGTGTTGGTTTGTACACTTCTTGGAAACTCCCTAAATTTGGAGAAATCATTATAGGTCACTCGGAAGCCGGCAGATATCTGTGGTGAGGCCATGCCCCACTGGATGAACCTAGAACCGGCTACATCCCATAGTCCGGCCAACCTAGTTCTCTACAAATCCCGCGCCTGACTGGCCTCTCACAAATATTGATTCAATCTCTCTAAGAGCTTATTGGTAAGTTAGGTTCGTACCTCCAGCGATCTTCTGCTAAGGCCATAACACCATTCTGGAGAATATTCCCATGCTGCTGCACCAAGAACATGCTATATTATACAGGGGTGAATACCTTTTGGCTACGCTGAAGCTGGGGGATCGTTCCGGTAATAACTTTTGTTTCTCTTCCCTTTTTTCTCTCTCGCTTGTTTCATTCCAGTCGCCTTGGTGTGGTAAATATGATAATCAAACTCACTACCCAGGGTTTTAGTATATGTTGACGAATGATCTACCATGACTGCGGCTTTGGAGTGGGGTTGACCCCCCTACTACATGAATCACACCCGAAGCCGACCTTAATTCACACACAAAGAGTTTAGGGTGTAATACCACCAATCCATGAACCTCTTATCCCAGACTCCGAAAGCCTATCGGCCCCTTTTAACCGTAATCTAGGGATTATGGGCTTTGGGTGCAACCCAACCATCGGGAGGATGCGGCAACCAAAAGTCGCGGCTGCAACACAACGCAGATACCAATGTCACTTACCCCTAATTTGCCTCCAAGTATCTTACTATCATCAAAGCCCTCGTGGCCCTCTAGGTACGAGGCTGGTGGCAGGAATGGTGAGCAGTGTAAGGGTTTTCCACCCAGAATAGCTATATTCACAATCTTCTAGCCAATGAAGTAATTTGGGCTCAATATTCCCCTATTTGTGCAACAATTCCCTAGATTTTACTTCCCAACCCTTTAGAACTCTGTATCTAGACTAGTTGAGGAATTGTCAGGAGAGCTATAGTTGGTGCATTGGTCATGGAGCAATTTGTGACTATTTTGTAAGGGAAGTGGCAAGGCTTGGCGCTGTTTTCAACTTCAACTTTGCAATATTGCATGCCAAAGTGTCCGATAATTCTTTAATAATCTGTAATTGCTTAGAGAGATATTTGAAAGAATTTTAGACCAGAATATCAATTTTTGATTTTTTTACAGCCCCAGAATGTGTTGAATGGAAAGCGTGAAGGGGCATGGTTTGGGTGGTTACATGCCCTTCTACTCACCATTTTTGTCTCTAGCCTCGTACTCCCTTGGCGGCCACAAAAAAAACACCTTGGCGCAGATGACAGCAGTTTGAGTAAATCTTGATTCAAAATCGGTCGCTGCTATAAGGCTACCTAGGATCCCATTCAAGCCGAAAAGTGATGGTGCTTCCTGGGCTATGAGAGCTTTCCTAAAAATAGCATAGCCCCTGTTTGGATACGACGGTTCCGCTCCGTCACCATACCAATGACTGTTTCCCAAAATTCCGAAACAACCGTTTCCACAGGTGAAATAATCACAAACTGGAACGGTTCCCCACCCCACCGTTCTTGTTAAACAGGCTCGTATGTTACATACAGCCGCACCTCGCTGTCCCGGATGGCTATAATCCAAGGAATCTGTCCGAGGCAACCAGTTGGGTTTTAGCTCAAAACAATTTAGAATTCAGAGAATTTCATCCTTTTGAATGGAAAGCACGTTCCTGGTACCGGCGCCTAAGCTCAAAAAGCGTTATGGCAGACGGGTTCCGAAGAAATTAGTCTGGGCATCGCTTGCATTTCTGCCGCAGCAGTGTTGCTTTGTCAATATAGCGTTTGCCCCACTCAAGTTCCATGGCACTTGCCCCCCCCCCCAACCTTAAAGCATTTAAGCACCGGAAGGCATTCCGCCAACTCGCTATTCTCTAGGGATTTTTCTTTGAAACTGTTTGATTCTGATTGGAGACTGGTATACCGGCATTTATATATATACTCTTACCGCGCCCCTCTCACTCGAATGCTTTACTACTCGCTTTTATACTGGAGCTATTGGGCTTCACATGGGCCTCTCAAGTAACCTGTGTCGCCTTGTGCCTCACTGCCTAGTGAGCAAACTCCAAGCAGCAGACAGAGACTTATTTGATGTCTTGTGATCCGGGGGAATGTCCGCCCCTTAGAGGCTGTGGTTGGCTTCTGCGAAACAGTCCCCATAGTACCGGCGCCAACAGCCCTAACTCCTAGGAGGGGTAATTGCCCCCCCCCCCCGGCACAAGGGTCGGGCGTTTAGTCATAGTCCGGAACAGGGGTAATTACAGTAAATTTTAGACAAATTTCCGGTATCACACTGTAATTGACGACCCGTACTCGTGTCTCTGAGCCAACGGTCGGCACCCATATGCCCTTTCTGTGGGCCTGCACTTGTATCTGGCGGTAAGTATCTGGAAATGCTCGAGTACGGCCACCGCTACTCGAGTACACAACCACCAAACCAGCCAGCCATAAATAAAAAACTGTCTCATTTTTGAATACCAATGTTTATGCTAGATAAAGGCACTCGTAGCTGATACGAGCACTCTAAAGAGAATTCTAGTTCTTGGCTTGGAGACACTAGCAAAGTATCCAGAAAGGGGCTAAGATGCTTAAAACACTAGATCTTGCCATTTTTATATCCGGACGCAGCCCTTTATGAATTGGCGGGCCCAGTACACTACGACGCGGCTGAATGACATCCTAGCACAAAATTACCCTTTGGCGAAAAAGACCGGGTTCATTGGCTCATTATGAAGGGGTTTGGTTTATGATGTTTTAGCATCCTCTAGCTACACTTCCTATAGTCAAGGAATATGGATAATCCATGGGCTGGCCTGTTCTCTGTATATATATCAAGTTGCCTTATAGCATTTACCCTTTGAATGAGTTCTGGGGTTAGGAGTTGTTGAGCAGTTCTTAGAGAGCTTAAAATAAGGTCTAGCTTTAAGAGATCGCCCACCCCACCCAGCGAACGTCGGAAAGTGCTCGACTTGATCAACATCGGTCATCATAGTTCCCCTTACTAGTTTCTATTGCCAGGAAAAACCATAGCTCGGGATGTTTCGCCCACAAGCGTACTGCACCTACTGAGACCCTACTTATGCACTGTGTGGTGCAATAATGACTAAATACCTCGCCCTTGCTGCTGTATGGCGCTGTAGATCAGCAGCTGTATCAAATTTACGGTTGGGCTTACCGAAAGGGTTTAGTCGCGCCCTATTGTACAACCTCATCCCTACGGATTTAGCTAAGCCCAGGAACACCAGGAGGGTCATGTTGACATTACAACCACTCGTTGGTCAGGAACAGGCACCACATCATACCGTCATCTTTTTCTTGGGCTCTCATGCAGACAGATTCTAACCACGGCACGGAGACAATACGATCTCTTCTCAGAATACGGGTTGGTTCCTTGGGGTGCCGTTGGGAGCCAGGGCAAGCTGCACAAATACTGTAACACAAGCCGAGGCCCCTCCGTATTTAAAGCCAAGACCTCTCCACAGAGTACCAGTGCTAAAAATGGGCTCAAAATTGGTTTGTGGTGCCTAACTACCGAGATCGTATTCTCGGGGGTTCTATGCCATGAGGCAGCCAGAATTTGTACCTAGGTCCCTCTTATTGCCGGACAAGCCCCCGCCCGCGCCCCGCCAAGTGCGATACTGTAGTACAATCTCGGGAAACGGTGTCTAGCGGGGCGGCCTAAACCATCTTAAGCGGTGGGAATTTTTCCGTAAGCAGATCCCGAGCCTGTGCGGATATTTACGTACGATAACCTTGCGGTAGTTATGGCATTGGTGTCACTAAATTTCCCCTCTAGCAAAAGCAAACTCATTCAGACCAAAATCACTTAGTAAGGCAAAGAGCTGCAAGATGCGATAGGGAGACTGCGCTAGGCGAAGTCAACGCACCCGGAACAACTAAATTTTGCTGCAGCCTAGATGCACTACTAGTATTGGTTTCCTAACGGGAACTATTAGAGTGTTGCATACGGTAGGACGAATACTCGAGTACTGAACCTTACTTTCCCTCCAATACCGTTAAGGGTGCCAAGCCAAGACGTTACACACACATGTGATATGATTGAGGGGCCAATCGGACCTTTAACTTGTGGTCTTGATCAACCTACCGTATGAAATGCCTGAAAAAGAGAAAACGGTATTTGTAATCACATATGATACTAGAATCACTCACGATAACAGACCCAGAAACTCCCTAAGAGAATTATTGACAGGAGGGCCAAAGAAAGTTTAGCGATCTTATCTACTGTGCGAACCGATGCCACGATTATGTCCTTACATGAAATTAGTTGATATGTCGCAGAAAAGATTGCTGCCATATCGGTACGAGAAACCTCACCACCGAGCAAGACAGTCTATCAATATTCAATGTGAACCAAGACAAGACAAGCCAGCTACCTGGCCACCGGCTAGAGCTACGTGTTGCAAAATCAACAAAGCACGACCGTCACATGCCACCCTAGTCTATAGAAAAATATATGTAATAACCCGCGTTGCTCAAAGGGCTAGAAACAAATACGAGCAAAGGGTCCTTCCTACTTTTTTTTTCCTGGGAGCACAGCGGCAAGCACCCCTATGCGAAAATCCCGAATCCCACCTATTGCTGCATTCAAGGATCTCTATTCACCCATTACCGACGAGCCCACTGCAGGGGTACAGCAAGACTAACCGGTAAGGAAGGTATTCGAGACCATAGTTCTTGGCTCAACGGAGCCCCCTCCTGAACACAACCCCCTCTCCGGATCGCCCATAAACCTAAGATCAGCGGCCGACCTCCGCTTCATACTCAAGCAGGTATCCCAGAGCAGTACTACCTTAGAATAGATACGATGCGGAATGATGCAGTCCCGTCCTACTTGTCCCAGGCCATAAGTACCCGAAAATGAAGGGGGATCATTTGTATGGGGGCACAGACATGCACGGATGTTTTGCCATATATTTCTTTAATCCCTGTTTTCGGGTACTTATGGCCTGGGACAAGTATCACCAATCGCAATTTACAGGCCCCTCCCGGGCTGTCTTGAGTGCTGAATATAAATTTCCACTATATAAAGAGGTGGAGAAACTCAATGGAGACAGCATCGCTAATTGACTATCACCCACGATGAAGCTCAGCTTGGTCTATGTCTGCACAGCATTTTTTGCGGCGGCAGCTGCAAAGGGTGAACCCGTTACCTCAGAAAAGTTGCAAAATGACATTACGGAGGTTGAGTATGTCCATCCTGATCACCCAAACTTGTCCCAGTGCCTCAGTTGCTGATAGTAAAAAAGATTGATGAAGAATCTCAACCGTTTGAACCAGATCGCACGCGACAACGGTGGGAATCGTGCATTTGGCTTTCCCGGCTTCGAGGCTTCAGTAAAGTATATTTTCGAACGAACAAGTCGGTTCTCTCATACCGTCGACACTTGGATTCAAGACTTTCCTGCTTTGTTCAACAAGGTCGAATCCATCTCTTTCAAGGTTGGCGAAACGGACTACTTTGTCTGGGGCCTCACATACTCACCCTCCACCTCTGCCGAGGGCGTTACTCTTCCGCTTGTCCTAGGACCCGAGGGTACCGCTGCCTGCAATGTGACTGGATACGATGGCCTTGACGTGAAGGGTAAGATCGTGCTTGTTGAAAGAGGTGCGTGCGCAACAGGTGGTACTCTTGCCGGGAGAATTCGACCAGCAAAATTGGCGGGTGCGTCCAATGTGATTATCTACAATAACAGTCCTGTGAAGGTTACGGGCGGAACATTGTCTGCTCCAGATCCAGAGGGGTTTGTGAGCAGTGGCTTTATCAACCAAGTCGACGGTGTAGCTTTAAAGGGAAGGCTTCTCGCTGGAGAGCAGATCACCGCATACTTCCAACAGACACAGCTCATCGAGACAAGAACTACCCAGAACGTCTTTGCCGAGACAAAGTGCGGTGATCCTGATAACGTCATCATTGTAAGTTGATAACACGATTAGCTTGACCTTCATAGGCGATACTAACTGTCGGCAATAGCTTGGTGCTCATTTGGACAGTGTCCAAGCCGGTCCGGGAATCAATGACGACGGTTCAGGGACAAGTTTGATTCTCGAACTCCTTTCTGGCCTCAATAAGTACGAGGTGAAGAACAAAGTTCGCTTCGCCTGGTGGGGTGCGGAAGAGTAACGCTCCTCTTATCCCATCAATCCTGCTCCCGCTAACACCACTCAGGAACGGTCTCTTCGGCTCAAAGTACTACACCTCTCATCTCAACCAAACCGAAGTCACCAAGATTCTTCTCTACCTCAACTTTGACATGGTCTCGAGAGGCTACTTCGGTGTCTTTGACGGTGATGGCAGTACCCACGGCCTCGCCGCTCCCCCGGGGTCAGATGTCATCGAGAGGCTCTTCGTTGACGACCTCACTAGCAAAGGCATCACCGTCACCCCGGTGCCATTCACTGGTTCAAGTGACTACGCCAGTTTCATGGACACCCTGAAGAAGCCCATCGGTGGTCTACACACGGGTGCTGGAGCTGCGGAGGACCCGTGCTATCATCAGGCTTGTGACGACTATACGAACCCGAACTCTACAATATTAACGGTTAACGCTAAGGCATGACCCCCTTCCACCCTTCTGTCCCGCTTTTTGAATAGATTGAAACTAATCCGGCGGAGGGGATCGTTTAGACTGCTGCACACGTCCTCGCTGTACTAGCTCAGGATGGGCACAACTTGATCCCGAAGAATAAGACCAGCACTCTAGCTAGGCGGGACGTCACCGATGTTGTCCATTGGACTGTGAGCGAGGGGGAGAGACATGTGGGTGCTTGCGGTCATGATATTTAACTTAGCCTTTAACGTATTTTTGTGTTGTATTGGTACGGAACGTAGTTTATGAATAAACACAACCTCCCCTTCTCCATGAGTGTATGCTTCTGATGATTAGAGTGGTCGATACATTTCATGGAGCATCACTCGCAGAGGGTGTTGTGGGTCGAGAGTCCAGGCAGTGATCAGGAAGAAACTCAGTAGTATTTTGGAAAATCTCTTAAGCATAGCGAAAGTGCGACGGACCATGCAGCTCAAGCATTGCAGATAAGATTTGTAAGGGCTGTTTCTCCTATGCCATAGGCTCACTTGATCAGAGCCCGGAAGTAATTGGATAATTCAATCTAGGGTACACCTCGCAATTTCAGGGCAAAAGCAGACCTATTACTTAGGTCATAGATTCGGGGAGGGAGCAAAAGTTAATGTGAGAATGAAGGGTTGAAAATAGAGTTGGAAGTGGTGGGGGAGCGGGTGGGAACTTACCGAGACATCCTTCACACATTAAGAACTTTGCAAGAGTACAATACTGGTTCAATATTACTCATCCACAATAGGTTTGCGCTCGGATTAAACGCCACGCCAAGGAGAGCAAGGGTAAAGGTTGTCCGATGAAGGGGGGTTGATTGATAAAAGAAAAGTAGGAATAGCGAAGGACCGACGTCACTTTGGGGTGATAACGAGATACGGTATCGTTATGCGGTGGGTTAGGCTTTTGATTATAAATTGGGGCCTGGTCTTCCGCTGCATCGGGATGTTCCTGTGGGCCGAGACCCAGGATAAGCGGGGTGGAGACGTTAGGGTTTGCATTTTGTACTCTCGGGATTATGATGAATCAACAAGCTGAAGGGCTGCCAATAGAGCGCATCCTCCATGAGCCCTATAGGCACTGTAGTGTACACCGATATAAATCCACAAAGTTCAGGCTACCTGTTTTCTGGGCATTAGGGGATACCATCAACTTGGATATATTTTCCCATTTCCGCCTTTCCATCGGTCGGCCCCAAGAGCCCAATTCAACCCCAATCACTCTCCCCAAGCAAGATAATATTACGGTCCAGGGCGCACTCCGCTCCACACATCCATAAAGGCCCATCAACTTTCCACATCTTGCCACCTGTTCGTACAAAATCTGCCTGGCAGCGGGAAAAAGGGAGTAAAAGGTGGAGAAGTTTCATTCATGGGCACGGGGGTTCCCCCCGCCTTACACCACATTTACAGTAGTCAACCCCGCTCACAACAGCATGACAGTCAGTCAGGGGGGCGCGGGCGGGTGGCTAGGGGGGTAAAAGACGCAATCACAGAATATCACTCGGTATCAAGACCCCCCCCATTTTGGAGACTGCCACAAGGGAGAGCGGAGAATGGAGAGTTGAATTATCTACCAACCTTTAGCCAGCAAGCATTTTAAAGTAAACCCTGACTACCCATTTAGTAGTCCCCTCTCAGGTACTCCTTTTAACACCCCCCCCTCATTATCCCCTTTTAATATACACCCAGTTGTACCCTTCCCTCTAGCCATTCCCCCACTATAGCTATCCTCTGTACTATCGTAGCTGTTTTGCCTGCAGCGGCAATGCTGCTCAGTTCATCAGGCATCCGGAAACCTTTCCGCCAATACAGGCATCGACAGTGCCAAGGCGCCTGGACTCTTATAAATGGACAAGAGGTTCCGCCCGTAATAGAGCTTCTTCAGATTCCGGGCTGCTCAATGTTAGACAAATTAATCAACAGCAGGATCAAATCGTACGTTACCTGGTGCTGCCGATCACTGCGGCCAACTCTAAGCCAGGGTAAAGTCGTTTTTAGAAAACAGGGTAGGTGCGCGACCCTAACTTGCCACATTCTAGCACCTTACTAGTACGATACATGATTCCAGCCTAGATTACGATAACTCCCGTAATGCTTCGTGTGAGTAACACCATCAGTAATTCGATATCTGGATCACTTCCGGTAGCAATGTTTATAGCTGATATGTCATCAGGAGCGCTAAGACGGGAAGGTAACCAACATCGCGACTCTCAGGGTTTGGGAATCTCGCGACACCGGAAGACACCAGAAACATGAAAAAACGCATCGATCACCTGATTGCCATCAAGGAATTTATACCCGCCAATCACTTCCTATGCCTTTCCTGAGTGGATCTTAGGAATTAGTGGTGAAGGGTCTTCTGGAGAAGTGGGAGGATGAGAGGACCAGTTATTTGAGTGTACCATCGCCTATTTCGTTCGAGACTCTGTTGGAGCACTCGCGCCAACCCAGTGTTCCCAACCGTCCCGTCCGGACTGCAGGGCCCTGGCGTCCGTCCTCGATATTAACTGCAGGACTGTAGGTTGACGGCCTGGCCCTGCAGTCTTTCTGGAAATGGTAAGTTCCGGTAGGGCCTGGCCGTCTTTGGAATTGACGGGCGTCACCTGTAGGTACCCGCCGTCACCTGCCGTCCTGAGTGAGGACGGCAGTCACCTACAGGTATTTCATAAAAATACCGTAAAAATACTTTCGATTCGCTATCTCCGTCAGCTTCTAATAGGTTTAGTTTGACAGGTTAATAGAATTGCGTGTGTCGGTTAATGAGATTTAATAATGTCCTGATGTCTGATCTTATCCCGCATAGGAAAGCACTAACCCTTTTGAAGACTTCTAGGCAGTAGATTCGGAGATAGCAAACGACAGGAGTTTTTACGGTATTCATAATGTGTGATTGCTCTATCCGCTTAGCTGTTGCTTCATACATTTGATAAGAGAAGAAAATATGCTTGGGGATTTGGAGGGCAGAGCGGTAATATTAGGCGGGGAACTAGGCCAGGTTCCGGGTGCCAGAACTGGGATAGGATATGAGTGCACAGCTTGGTTGATTGATTAGAAAATTTGATACCTGATACCCAAATATGATAATAGCGTTGTAATAAAGATGTTTCGTTCCTCAAGCACAGACTCCTGGCTCGGAAATTTAAAAATATCAGTTCAACCGAGACACCAGTAGGGCCCGGCCGTCCGTCCCGGGCATGGGTTAGGACGGACTACAATTTGGCCGCAAATTTGGCGTCCGTCCCGTCCTAGGCAAAAGACGGACGGACTGGACGCTTGGGAACACTGCGCCAACCTAGGGGGATATTTCCCCTCATTTCAGAACAGCAAGCCACCGTTAAGTGCTTCGCGTACTACCCCTCTCAGACCTTGGATTCATGCGGGACTAGCACTGGTAGTGGCAGTGAGGGAGATCGGTTAGCACAGGGTCTTTATGAGAGTCGGCACTATGCTGTTTGGGCAAATTATGGCAAAAAGTAACACCTTTGGCGTCACGAATTTGCTATATGCCGAGCGAGGGGTAGTACGCGAAGGACTTAACTGCAGCTCACTATTCTGCGGTAAGGGGAAATATCCCCCTAGGTTGGCGCGAGTGCTCCAACAGAGTCTGGAACGAAATAGGCGATGGTACACTCAAATAACTGGTCCGCTCATCCTCCCACTTCTCCAGAAGACCCTTCACCACTAACTACCAAGAAGTTCCACTCGGGACCTTGGATTCATGCGGGACTAGAACTGGTGGTTAGCACGGGGCCTTTATGAGAGTCGGTATTAAACTGTTTGGGCGGATTATGGAAAAAAGTATGTTGTGATGTCCCTCTGGTGAGTCCCCGATTCAACTAGCCTAACACTCCTGTGGCAGATGTCGAAAACCTTCCGGAGGTCTCTTGTTGCGCCAGCAACTTTGCGAGATGATAGTTGGATAGCGGTAGAATGCAAGAAGTCTTCGGAAGTTTCATTCCAGTTCGCAAGTAAAGAACAGAGATGAGAGGTAATTGCTGCTGCAATTTGAGTATAGTACTGGGAGTAGCTGGACTCTCATGGCTTTCAGGTGGGGAAGAATACGATTGGCGACACCAAGCCCATTGGATCTCCCGAGAAGAATCAACTGTGAGTCTTTCATAAGAGACTACTCGAAGATGCTATAAAGGACTTCCTGGTATTTGGTCAAGAGATAGTCGATCTTATCGAGTACAACTAGGTAAACATTGCCAGCCGTCTTAGTCTTAGTGTCTCTATATATAGTCAGTGCCCATGAAAATGAGTCCCACAATTCTCTGCCGGACGTAGTTGCGGGAGATAAAAGTAATATTCTCAACACAAACTATCCCTCACGAAGGCAAAGCTACTGGTAATGTATATATACTGAGGGTGAGGCTTCGGCAGGGCTCCTCCCCTTTCTGACTGTTATCCATTTAGATTTGTGGTGTCCAGAGAGATCATCTATCGGAGGGCTGTGAGTGTGGGACGAGTTTGTAGTTTGTGCATGCGGGGAAGGGGACACGGGGAAGGCAGGGGCACTGTAAGGAGAGCTGCTCAGAAATTCCCGCCATGATATTGAGACAAGATCTTAGTCCTATTTATTTCTCCATACTACCATACAATATATATAATATAACATGTATCATAGCGGTAATACTAAAACCCTTGCTGAAGGTCCTATCAACTGAACTCTATCCATCGGACTCCATGTGCTCCGACCTAGAAAGAATGAGTTAGTGTAGGCCTCTTAATACGGTTTGGGGACAAAACCAGCAGTATCCTTTCCAACACTCCTGAGTCAACCAACTGTTGCAGGATAGCACTTGCAGCGAGTACTGGATCAGCACTAGCATAGTGGGATGCAGCTATATTGGCAGATAGACCATGATTGGTATCGACAGACAGACTGTCACTAGTAACGTAATTTACCGTGCAACAGCGCTTCACCTAGATGCGGCTCACCATGGCAACTACTTGGAACACCAAATGTATATTTTATTATCTGCACAACTAGTAGTGATACCATATTGAAAATATGTTAGAAAGTACTTTTAGAGATGGAGAATCTGAATCTAAAGTTTGTATTTAATAATAAAAAATAATGCTTCTTGTATACTCACTTTATTCCAAACTGGTTCAAATAGCATATTACCTACAATAATAGTAAAGAAAATTGAAACCAACGACAAAAATCATAGTTTAAGCAAATAATATGATTACCTATGTTGTTTATTTGATGTATGAACTGGTTTGGTATTTGTATGTAGCTATTTAGGAAGGCAGTGTGACTCTAAAAACAAGGATGACTAAATAGGTATCTTAAAATGCTGACAGGAGGATATCTGCCTATGCAGGTTATGTAATGTTCCAATACTTTTTAATCTACTTCAATTTAGTAATCCAAGATACTATATAAACCTTCAAGGCAGTTGGTCATAACTTGCAAATTTTATTCCCTAGTTATTGGAGAGTAATTTAGAGAGAAATGCTACGCTCCAGCTTTAACTATTTGAGCTACAGATGCAGGATAAGGCTAAAAGCTGTGTTATATGATTTATTCATATAGCTAAAGCTATGGAATAAGTTTTAGTGAGTTTGGGCATTGGGATTTAGAGATCCCAGACCTCTACTCTAAAGATACTGGATTTTGCTTGTAATATTTAGTGTAGAAAGAGTTGTGGTACAAAATCTCTAAATCTCAATGACCATGCTCACTAAAACTTATTGCATAGCTTTAGCTATATGAATAAACCATATAACACAGCTTTTAGCCTTATCCTGCATCTGTAGCTTAAATAGTTAAAGCTGGAGGGTAGTATTTCTCTCTAAATTACTCTCCAATAACTAGGGAATAAAATTTGCAAGTCATGACCAAACTGCCTTGAAGGTTTATATAGTATCTTGGATTACTAAATTGGAGTAGATTAAAAAGTATTGGAATATTAGATAAAGCCCATGAGCAGAGATCATCCTATTCCGTTTATCAGATCCATATTTAGCTGCACTGGTTTTTAGAGTCACACTGGCTTCCTAAATAGCTACATAGAAATACCAAACCAGTTCATACATCAAATAAACAACCTAGGTAATCATATTATTTGCTTAAACTATGATTTTTGTTGTTGGTTTCAATTTTCTTTACTATTATTGTAGGTAAGATGCTATTTGAACCAGTTTGGAATAAAGTGAGTATACAAGAAGCATTATTTTTTATTATTAAATACAAACTTTAGATTCAGATTCTCCATCTCTAAAAGTACTTTCTAACATATTTTCAATATGGTATTACTACTAGTTATGCAGATAATAAAATATAAATTTTAATATTCCCAGTGGTTACTATGGAGAGCCACATCAGGGTTCCAAGTGGGAACCCCGTAAATTACATGATTGATGGAGCCAACAGAGCTTGGACTTAAGGTAGGATCAAAGGGTCCAGGATCATTGAGCAAGGAAAAAGTGTATTGATGGTGGTTCTTGATTGAGAACACTTCCCCTGACAAGGCAAAATAAGCATATTATGGCAGAGTTCAGTGAAGATGTGACATCTGTTCATGATAGGTGATAGGTATCATACTTCTGGGTGACAGCGTTATAGCCTTACCGGTGTTTGAAACCATTGTAGACTGGATGAGATCTGATTGACCAGATGTGTGTAACGGGGGCACTTTATAGGAAGACGGATTCTCAGATTGCGACTGAACAGAACACTCAAAGTAAAAGTAAGGATCAAAATAAAGATAAAGTTTATTCAAGTAGAATCAAGTGGTAAAACTAATATCATTAAGCCTGAAAGCTTCACTCAATAGGTTCTCTCAAGGATGGTTGATTATCAGAATAGGATGTCCATTGCTTCGGTTAAGTAGAGTAATGTAAAGCCAGAGGATACTGGTCAACCATTTTGACCTTTCATGAGTATTCTGTTCGGCTCAAGGCTGTCGAACTCATTTGCCCAGAGTGGGTTTACACCTAGAAGCAGTCTAAGCACTCGGATATTAACTTTCTTCACACATAAGAAGTTCTCCTGATGATGTCTCTCCAACTACATCTGTGTTACAGGGTCACTAAGACTGTAGGCTTCTGGACTAATTAGGCTGGAGGATATTTGAGGTAACAGAATAATAGTCAAGAAGGTTCATACATAACCATTTGATAATGGTAAAGTAATAAAGCCTAGTCAAATATCAAAACATTAAAATATAACTTGTTTTAACTTGTTATCTTGTTAAAGTCTTTTCTTCATTGTTGATGATTCTTCAAACAGCAGCGAAAACACCTACCATTTATATTAATATTGATGCTACTGCCGCTTTTCTAGATAAGAAGTATCTTCTTACTGATTAAGTTCATCAAAACAAAGTGCGAACAGCGGTTGACCCTCAAAACTTACCCCGCTCAACTTAGAGAATTCCTGAACTGCTATTTTCTTCGAGTCTGAGGGTGTTCCTACTTCACCAGTAGACCGTCTTTGATCTCTTCGCCATAATAGACTATATATAAATATACTGTCTAAATGCCTAAGACCAATAGTAATATGGGATATGAAGTGATCAGTTCCGATATCCACCTATTAAAACATTATGCGGTCAATTCATATGCAACCAGAAAATAAGAGGAGTAGTAATATCTGAATATCGTTTCAATTAGTTAAACATATCTTGAAATATACTGTCATTGAGTATGCTGAGTCAGCCTCCAGATGGCTCTAGGAAGCTCGTAATTGCGAGAGCTTGGATTCGGATATCCAGTCATCATGTGAAGCTGTATATCTCGCTCTTAATATTAGGTAAGCTATTCCTGCTAGGGTAATAATCTGCATGAGCGAAAACCACTTCCTAGCAGTAGCATATTAGTAGATGACTGAGATATCCACCATAGTAAAAATATCCATCGGGCCTCACTGGCCAAGTGGTAGTTCGTCTATACAAGCTACACAGTCTATTGGTAAATCTACTTGGCTATACTAAGCTTCTAAAGTGGGCTACTTGCTCCTACAATAAGAAGTCTCCGGTGACCTGGCTGCAAGGGTGCTACTCACCGCCAATCTACACAGGACCCTCTTAAATTGTGACCACACTCATACCTTTAGGGTCCTCTAATAACCCATTGTAATACTATAGTTCATGGGATAGCCAGAGACTAGTATTGAGGTAGTTGTCCTGGAAGCCTTGCAGCTTCTCCAGTTATTCAGAAATCCCACCAAAGTTAACCATACTACTACTCAGAGGTTAAAGTATGCCTGTAGGTGCTTCCCAGGCATTATCCAGGCGGCGTTCCTGGAGACGGTCACTCTCATAGCCCTTATATATCCTGCAAACAGCTTCTTGTTGGATGGACGGCCAAAATGCAAGTGGTGTTGTAGTAGCATTTCTATAGACCTTACTTTAGTAGGAAGCTCACAACTACACAACTGTCTTGTGCTGATGCTCTGTAACAATTCTGGGGCCGGAGGGTGGAGTTAGAAATACCCCCTCAAAGTTACTGGATGTTCAAACTACTCCTGCTCTCTCTATTGACCGTTCCATGTAAGATAAAACTGTTTAAGTAACATCTCAGAGCTCCACTCTAGCGGACTAACTTTCTCCTTAGTTCACTAATGACTTTGTTGGTTAAGGTAGGATAACAGGAGTCACTCAGTGGGGTAACTTTACACTTTCATACTTTTATTCTCTTCAAGAGTCTGCATGACTACATATAATGTTACCCTAGAAACCTATATAACGATCAGTAAAAAAAATCAGTTTGAGTTCTTTGCATTTCAGTGCATCCGGCATCTTCTGGCAGCATTCTCTGGGACATTTTTTTTGAACTTATATAATCAAAAAACTCCTTTCATTTCAAGATTAATCTAACCATCACGTAGCAAACATGAATTTTCAGCCCTAACGGACAATATTTACCAGTCTATTTCTTTTTATCTTCCAAAGTTCAAAACAGGATTCATGGGATACACAGGATGCTGACCAGATGCAAACTCTACTACTGGGTGCGTTCAGATGCGTCTGGATGCAAAATCGAGTTTTTTTGCTCATGACATTTACTATGTTTACATAGCATTACATGAATATGCCCTTGGAAGGTTACCCTGCCCAGGAGAGTAACTTTGGCCTACCTGGGTTACCCTGTCTAATCCAATGTCACTAAGTCACTTTGTAGACGCTTGTATGGTTCTGGAAGACTAGACTCTAGACTAGTTTTCCTACAAAAAGTGTGACAATTTTGCCCGTAACGCCAAGTGTAACACATCAACAAAGTGTAGCCCTATGTCCTAAATTTCCCACCCCTTGTACTTTTGTATAATAACTAATAATAATAAAATGTTTTTGTATAATATCATATTCAAGTTTGAAGTCTTCTCATCGGCGAATTACTGAGTCAGAAGTTAATGTCAAGTAGCTTACCTGTTGTTAGAGAACAAGATCTCCACTCTGTATTTGGCTGTCAATAATTGAATCCATTGATCAATTAACTACTTCATTGTAATAATACATCTTGAATTCAATATCTTAATATTTCAATTTCTTATTTTAATATCTTCTTAAAGTATATTTGTCGAATTAGATAATAATAATTATGTTATTAATAGTAATACAATGAGAGCTTGTATGTTAGTGTTGAGTAACCTATTAGGGATGATGACAAATTTAGAAGTGGTACACTTGGCTATACAAGCAAAATTGTCACACTTTTTGTAGGAAAACTAGTATAGAGTCTAGTCTTCCAGAACCATATTTTTTTATTTATTTATATATCATGTGTATTTTATTTCTGGCTAAAATACATGCATGAAGCTCGCACTATGGCATATGAAAACCTTAATTTCAAACAATCTTAACAAAATAAAAAAACTAAAATCAAATAGTGCTTGTAAACTCTTCTAAGCGGGAAATCTCAATTCCAACACATCGTATACAATTTCTAATAGTATGAGTATAGAAAATATTCACCTCCAGCCAACCTGCCACTGTTGATGTTTCACATCATATTGTACCAAGTTCAAAGAAAAGTTCCCCCAGCCACCGCCGAGCAAAACTCACTCTCAGTCGTTCACCAGGTAATGAAAACTAATACTAAACTAAAAGTATCAATGAAATAGTAAGGAAAAACCCTATCTGCCCAGGCAGAATAGGAGGAGTTTGAGTCAGATAGGACTGCAGGTTCTGCCCTGGGAGAACCAGCCAGGGGAGGATCAGGTACCTCGAAATCTGAGGGAGGAAATCTGGTCTGAGTTGCCGAAATATAGTCTGGAACCTTCATTAAAAGTAGTACAAATGACCAGAGTATGGAGTTGGACCCTAAGTTCTCAATTTCCGAGAGGTGGGACAGCCGATCTTCAGTCTTTGTTGAGGGGTATCGTATGGCATAGTCGAAGGTCTCATCGTCCTCTTCACAGTACTGGCATAAAGTGTTTGAATCCCGATTCAACCAGAAGGTGTGCGCTGCTAAATAGCTTGTCCCCCCCGCATTTGGTGAATTCACCCTGAGGTAAATCTGGTTGAACCCATGCAGGGGTGAGGAGCCATAGTTGATAGATATATGTAGCTTGAGGGAGGCTTGTTATTTTGTATTCAATGCTTGAAAAGAAGTTGTCTAAGGCAGCCTTTAGCCTGAGTGCATGAAATTTTACATACCAATACTTTGAACTGCAATGAGACTGTGAGTGGGAGGGAGCCAAGTTCCATAATAAGTTTTATGATGAGATGACACATTGCATCCAGAGGAAGGTGTCTTGTTGTGCCTGTAGGTTTGATAGACTATCGAATAGGACATCTTGATCATCTAATTTCTAGCAGTAGGTGGTGGTGGGACTGGGACCTGTAAGCAATAGTAGTGGGAACTATTTCGTGTAGGCACAGTGAGGCTGAATTGGTAATTCAGGAGGAGCAGACGACCTGGGGGGCCGCTATTCCTCCTTGGTATTTCCAAAGTCCCTTAATTGGGGGGAGAGTGGCCTCCATGGGGAAAATTAGAATATGAGTAGTGTTAAAGCAATAGGTTGTCCAACTGAGAAGTTTGTACTAGAAAGTGCTAAACTTATTGGCCACGGTAGCATTTGGGATGAAGAAGTCGCTTTAGTATATTAGGATTGGAAGAATAGGTCCAGTGGCCAGTTTCCTGTTATACCATGAGAAGAGTCCTTTCCTAGCGGCACTTAAACAGCATATCAAAGAGAAGGCCTTCTCCGCAACAGCTAGCCAACAAGTAAAATGAGATGATGTGTCCATGGAATGAATGAGCCAGTAGACCAGCAATCGTAGTGGGTTCGATGGAGTAAACAGTAAATCAGTGATAACTATTGGAGCCAGGGAAATGGGAGCCCTGTCTCTCGTTATTCTCTAGTAGAGAAGCTCTATTTGGGGAATGGAGGAGGAAAGTACTAGGCGACCACCTTTCCTTTGAATATGGAGGAAGTAGCTTTGAAGCTTCTGGATATTGGGGCGGTATGAGGCCGAGGTTACAGTTATAGTGAAGTCATCTACATACAAGACTATCAAGCCTTGCAGTATGTGTAATGGGGGCACTATGTAGGAAGATGGATCCTAAGATTGCGACCGCACCGAAGACTCAAAGTTGAAGTAACGATCAAAATAAGGATAAAGATAATTCAAAGTAGAATCAAGCGGTAAAACTTAATATGGTTAAGCCTGAAAGCTTTACTTAATAAGTTCTCTTGAGGATCGTTGGTTATCAGAATAGGGTGTCTCTCGCTTTAGTTAAGTAGAATAATGTAAAGCCAGAGGACACCCGTCAACCATTCTGACCTTTCGCAAGCACCCTGCCCAGCTCAGGGCTGTCCAACTCACTTGCCAAAACAAACTAACTCTCGGAGGCAGTCGGACCACTCGGATATTAACTATCTCCACAAATAAGAAGCGCTTCCGGTGATGTCTCTCCAACTACATCTGCATGAGCGAAAACTCTTTCCTATCGGTAGCATGTCAGTGGCCGACCGACATGCCCTCCATAGAGATAATATCCATTGGCACTCACTGGCCCAGCGGTGGTTTCGTCTATACAAGCTACGCAGTCCATCGGCAAATCTACTTGGCTATACGAAGCTTCTAAACCTGACCGCATGCTCCCACGATAAGAAATCTCCTGCTGCCTGACTGCATGGGCGCTACCCATAGTCAACCATGCGGGACCCTCTTAAATTGTGACAAGACTCACACCTCTAGAGTCCACTAATAACCCATGGTAATGCTACAGTTCACGGGGTAGCCTGGGGCTGGCTTTGGGGTGGTTGTCCTGGAAGCCTTGCTGCTTGCCCGGTCAGCCCCAAGCCCCTTACTGTTAACCATACAACTACCCGGAGGTCAAAGTATGCCCCTAGGTGGTTCCCAGGTGTTATCCAGGTGGCGCCCCAGGAGGCGGTCACCCTCACACCCCTTATATATCCTGCGAACAGCTTCTGGTCGGTTGGACGGCCACAACTCATACAGTAGTGTGGGAGCGTTCCTATTGATCTCACTTTACTAGTAAGCACACAACTACACAGCCGTACAGTCCTGTCGCGCCGTACCAACGCTGGGGCCGCACGGGGGTGTTAGGAATATCCCCTGAAAGTTACAGGAGGTTTGGACAACTCCTGCTCTGTCAGTAGTCCGTTTCGTACCATACGAAGCGGCTCTATAAACATCTAAGAGCCCCACTATGGTAGGATAACTTCCCCTAAGTCCGCAGATGACTTTGTCGGTGAAGGTAGGGTAACTGGGGTACCTCAGTAGGGTAACTGGGTCCCTAAGGTAGGGTAATCATGTTTCCAAGGTAGGGTAACTTCACCCTATTATGTCTTTATTCTCTTCGGGAGTCCGCGCGACCACATATGATATTACCCCGGAGACCCATGCAACGTTTACTATGTTTCCTTAACTTTACGCGAACATGTCCTCTGAAGGTTACCCTGTCTAACCCGATGTCACTAAGTCACTTTGTAGACACTTGTACCAACTCATGTCTACTGTTAGTATACTAAGTATACTGGTATATCCTCAATGTGGTTTCCTCTTGGTATACCATATGGGCTTGAGTTTAGTTCACTGTAGCTACCTATCTATAGGGTCGTTACACCACTCCCCTCTTCTCTAGATCTGTCCGCAGATCTTAGCGTGGTCTTTTCTTTCCACGCATAGGTGCATCAATAACCCTATGGTCTCTAGGTTTTGATGGGTACCTGTCATGGAAATTTACTAAGGCCTGCATATCAGTACCTTCTAACATTTCGAATGGTTCCCAGGAATTCTCCTCTGGTCCATACCCGTCCCAAGCAACTAAATATTGCACAAAGCGGTGAGGAAACTTTGACTTAGGATTCCTATACCACCGACTGTCTACCACCTCCGCGACAACATAACTGGGCTCACTATCTACAATGTCTGGTGCCGGTATCGCCAACTGAAGTCTTCCTATAGGATCCTCATGCTAAGGCTCCAACAACCAGACATTAAACACCGGATGGATTGTCCATCGGGCAGGCAATTCTAACTCATAGACTCTGTATCCAATTTTTCGCTTGACCACAAATGGTCCAAATATTTTATGGTCCAGCATTTCCATAAGCCTCTTTGTGCGAATGTTTTTTCTGTTCAACATTACCCGGTCTGCTTTCTTTGCCCTGCCCTGACTGACATCCTCCAGTGTGACATATTCAGGAGACGGCTGTCTTTTTTGATCATGCCATTTCCTTAGTCTTTCTTGTGCCCGTTGTAATGTCTCTCGGATTTCTTGCCATGTTCTTTCCCAATCTTTCTCTACGAGCTCACTGTCTGGGTGTATTCCTTGATTATGTGACACCATCCCCGACCATTGTGTCTGAGGAGCGAATCCGTAATTAATTTCAAAAGAACTAGCCTTAGCAGATTCTGATAGTGCGATGTTGGAGGCGTGCTCCGCAAAAGGGAGTAGCGACACCCAACCATCCTACTGATACGAACAGTAACTACGTAAGTATTGTTCCAGTGTATGGTTGACCTGTTCAGTTTGCCCATCGGTTTCAGGATGGAACGCGGTTGTAACGACCCTATAGATAGGTAGCTACAGTGGACTAAACTCAAGCCCATTTGGGATACCAAGAGGTAACCAGATTGAGGATAGACCAGTATACTTAGTATACTAACGGTAGACATGAGTTGGTACAAGTGTCTACAAAGTGACTTGGTGACATCGGGTTAGACAGGGTAACCTTTGGAGGACATGTTCGCGTAAAGTTAAGGAAACATAATAGCCGGTTCCCCTCCTATTTCGCTGTCGCTCATAGTCGGCGAAAGCAAGTGTGACGTGAAAGCAAGTGTGAGGCGCCGTTTTCTTTCTTTTTTTGTGAAAATTAAGCTTACATAATACTATCAATTCACCCGATATCAACATTTCTATATAAGTCAGCATATTATTCTTGTAGTTAATAAAATCAGCGGAGCCACGTACCTGGCCAAAGAATCTCATTCTTCACCTTCATCTGCATCTCGAAACTTGTACTAGCCTGGAGCAAAAAGTGATTGGAAAACCGCTAGTATTGCACCAAACGCTTTCTTTCAAATCACTTACCCTCACACCAAAGTATACATACAAAAATGCAAAAACTTGAGAGTATTATGTAAGCCTATCAGAACAAAAAAAAAAGCGGTGCGTCACACTTGCTTTCGTGTCACACTTGCTTTCACCGACTATGAGCGACAGCGAAATAGGAGGGGAACCGGCTATTAGTAAACGTGGCACGGGTCTCTGGGGTAACTTTATATGTGGTCGTGCGGACTCCCGAAGAGAATAAAGGCATAATAGGGTGAAGTTACCCTACCTTGGAAACATGATTACCCTACCTTAGGGACCCAGTTACCCTACTGAGGTACCCCAGTTACCCTACCTTCACCGACAAAGTCATCTGCGGACTTAGGGGGAAGTTATCCCACCATAGTGGGGCTCTTAGATGTTTATAGAGCCGCTTCATATGGTACGAAACGGACTACTGACGGAGCAGGAGTGGTCCGAACCTCCTGTAACTTTCAGGGGACATTCCTAACACCCCCCTGCAGCCCCAGCGTTGGTATGGCGTGACAGGACTGTACGGCTGTGTAGTTGTGTGCTTCCTAGTAATGTGAGATCCATAGGACCGCTCCCACAATACCGTATGAGTTGTGGCCGCCCAACCGACCAGAAGCTGTTTGCAGGATATATAAGGGGTGTGAGGGTGACCGCCTCCTGGGGCGCCACCTGGATAACACCTGGGAACCACCTAGGGGCATACTTTGACCTCCGGGTAGTTGAATGGTTAACAGTAGAGGGCTTGGGGCTGACCGGGGAAGCTGTAAGGCTTCCAGGACAACCACCCCAAAGCCAGTCCCAGGCCACCCCGTGAACTGTAGCATTACCATGGGTTATTAGTGGACTCTAGAGGTGTGAGTCTTGTCATGATTTAAGAGGGTCCCGCATGGTTGACTGTGGGTAGCGCCAATGCAGTCAGGGAGCAGGAGATTTCTTATAGTGGGAGCATGCGGTCAGGTTTAGAAGCTTCGTATAGCCAAGTAGATTTGCCGATGGACTGCGTAGCTTGTATAGACGAAACCACCGCTGGGCCAGTGAGTCCCAATGGATATTATCTCTATGGAGGGCATGTTGGTCGGCCATTGACATGCTACCGATAGGAAAGAGTTTTCGCTCATGCAGATGTAGTTGGAGACACATCACCGGAAGCGCTTCCTATTTGTGGAGATAGTTAATATCCGAGCCGTCCGACTGCCTTCGAGTGTTAGCTCATTTTGGCAGGTGAGTTGGACAGCCCTGAGCTGAGCAGGGTGCTTGCGAAAGGTCAGAATGGTTGACGGGTGTCCTCTGGCTTTACATTATTCTACCTAACTAAAGCGAGAGACACCCTATTCTGATAACCAACCATCCACGAGAGAACTTATTGAGTGAAGCTTTCAGGCTTAACGATATTAAGTTTTACAACTTGATTCTCCTTTGAATTATCTTTATTTTGATCCTTACTTCTACTTTGAGTCTTCGGTGCGGTCGCAATCTTAGGATCCGTCTTCCTACACAGTGCCTCTGTTACAGTGGTGGAAACATTCAACTTGACTTGAAAGAGTCGCATTAGGCTCATCCAGAACTTGGATGTAAACCGAGTATCCCTGTCAGAGATAATTGTTTCTGGGAGCCCATGAAGGCGCCAGATTTCCTTCAGAAAGATCAGAGCTAGTTCCTTGATGTGCTCTTCTGTCTTGAGGGGGATAAAATGTGCCATCTTTGAGAACCTATCCACGATGACCCATATTTTCGTATACCCTTCTGATTTGGGTAGCCCCACAATGAAGTCCCTGGATATGGAGGTCCACGGTCTCATAGGAACATCTATAGGCTCCAATAGCCCATACTTCTTGTGCCGGATGACCTTGTTATGTTGACATATGTCGCATCAGCGAACATATTCTGTGATCTGTTCATCCATCTTTGGCCAGTAGAAGTTTGCCCTAACCCTACCAATTGTCTTGTAGGTTCTGAAGTGTCCAGCCATGCGTGAATCATGTTTAGCCTCCATGATTATTCACTTCAAGGCCGCGTCCTTGGGGATGTACCACCTGTTTTTATAACAGAGTAAATCCTTTATGATACTTAGACTTGTATCAACATTCTTCTCGCCCTTGAGTACCGACTTGAACGTATCCAAGTAGCTTTGGTCTTTGTCCGCTGCTTTGAGTAGAGCTGTCCTAATGGCGGACTGCAGCCAAAATCCTTGGCAGAACTGCAACACCTGTGGTTGCAAGATGTCCTGCTCCTGACCAACATACTGATGCGGACGGAAAAAAGAGTAAGGATCAGAATTACTCCCCCCTTCAGGCCGTTAGTCCCTACACCTGGACAATGCATCGGCCTTTTCATTTAGCCTTCCCTCGCAGTAAACAACCTTGAAATTGAATGATTGTAGGAATTCAGCCCAACGGTGCTGTCTTCTCTTGAGAATCTTGGTAGTATTAACGTACTCCAAATTCTTATGATCAGTAAAGACAGTTATCTGTTCTTCAACGGATATCAACATGTATTCCCATTCGCAAAATGCAGCAACTATAGCTGTCATTTCCTTATCGTGAACATCATAGTTTACTTCAGCGGGGGCGAACTTTCGGCTATGAAAGGCTACTGGGTGCCATCGCTCATCTTCACATAGCTGCGGTAGAACGGCTCCCAGGGCAAAGTCACTAGCATCAGTTTCCAATTTTGTTGGACGAGTTTCATCAAAGTGAGTCAATATTGGACCTGTTGTAAAAGCTCTCTTGAGCTCATCAAATGCCGCTTGGCAAGCATTGGTCCAATTCCACTTGATGCCCTTCTTTGTTATATCAGTTAAAGGTTTTGCTATCTTACTAAATCCCTTAATAAACCGACGGTAAAAATTGGCAAAGCTCATAAAGCTTTGCACATCAACAACCTTTTGTGGCGGTAACCACGCCGTAATCTCCTCAACCTTCTTGGTTGTCATTGATATTCCATGGTCAGAGATCTTGTATCCAAGGAATTCTACTTCTCTTGCATGGAAGGTTGACTTTTTTATGCTGACACATAGGCCTGCCTTCTGCAGCCTGTCCATCACTTTTCTTACCATAGCAACATGTTCTTCTATGGTCTCAGAATAGGTAGGATATCATCCATATAGGCGATGACTCCTACGTCCAACATGTCACGGAACACATCATTGATCATTCCTTGGAAAGTTGATGGCGCGTTACAAAGTCAAAAAGGCATGACAGTATATTCATACAAGCCATACCGACTTTTAAAAGCCGTCTTCCATTCTTCCCCTTCCGCCATGCGGATGAGGTAATAGGCATTCTTCAGGTCCAGTTTGGTGAACACTGTGGCTTTCCCGAGCCTACTAGATAGCTCGTTCTTCAAGGGTAATGGATACTTATTCTTAATAGTAATCTTATTTAACCCTCGGTAATCAACATATAACCGAAGTGTTCCATCAGGCTGCGGTACAAACAGGATGAGAGCGCCTATCTGGGAGGATGACCTTCAGATCTTGCCGGACTGTTCCATCTCATTGATATACTCCTTTAATACCTGTAGCTCCGAGTCTTTAACGGTTAGCGGGTATATGTGGTTTTTGGGCAAGTCAGAGCCCAGGACCACGTCAATGCGGTGGTCATACTCGGTATGCTTCGGCAGGACATTGATCTTTTCTTCGCTGAATATATCAGCGTAATCCTGGTATTCTGGCAGCAGCCTAAGACTTATGTCTTCTCCATCTTCACCAGTCGAAAGGCGCATTCCACATACAAACATGTTGTTGGGATCCTGGGCTAAGAGTTCCTCGCAGGTAATAAACTCTATGCGACTCTTGCTTCGGAGATAATGGGTCTTACAATAGTCTGAGTGCCACTTCAGACTTCCCCTTTCCCAGTTGATATCTGGGTTGTGGTCCTTCAACCACGCCATTCGCAGATAACCGTCCAGGTGTCCTGAAGGCATATCAGCAAGTTCAAATCTCATCTTATTGGTATGGTCTCCTATTGACTTATCAACTGTCTTCGTATAGTGGAGACCTGAACCAGGAATGTGATTCCCGCTTGCATCAGAAATTGGTGTCGGGGTCTCCCGACGTATACATGGTAGCTGGGCATTGCTAACCCAAGCGCTACTCAATACTGCGCCCATAGCGCCACTATCCAACAATAACAGAGCCTCTTCACTCTATTTCTTCCCCTTGTGGCTCCACTCGAGCCTTACATTTACATATATAGACCTAGTGTGTGGCGGAGGGCCTGCAAGCCTCAACCGCTTAGCGGGTCTCTCGTCGCTAAACATTGTTGGTTAGTATCAGGTCGGGGGTGATGTTTTCGCGGGATTACTGCTCAATATCTCTTGCCTCCCGACACAAGAGCGGCCACAGCGGGTCATGAGTAGTTATCAAATGGGTACAATTACGGGGTTTCAAATAGCTTGGGGGTTTACTATCACGCCAGCATGATTTCGGGTCCTTAACCTGATAGAGGTCTGGTTTCCGCGCAGGGAATATGCCGTCGGACAGGCACTGCAAGGGCACAGCAATGATCGGATCTGTCGTCACGAGAACGATCCGGGTCAGTCGCTGATAGGAAAACTGAGATGTGTTCGATATCCGATATATATCACAAGTGTGTTGCAAAAGAGTGTGATGACCATGAGTTATTCTCCTGTAGAGAAGGGAACGCAGCTCAGACTAGATACAGTTTGTGGTGGCCCGCACAGTGGGCTCCTACCACAAAACACCAGTCACCGCCAGGCGGTTTGGTCAATAGCCCTGCTCACACCTACAAGTGTACCCTAACCTAACATACCACGATGGGGTTACTCCATCATAACCCTCCTGAGGTAAACTTGCAGAATAACTTCAATTACTATGCCAAGACCAGCCTGACGAAATCAAAACGATAACCCTCATAACTCGAAACCTAAGCCCAACACCATTTCCTTCCTTATGAAATGAAGCAAACTTTCGCAAAACTAGACAAGAAATGAAATCAACATAAACACCAAAGAAAGAGCCGTAACCATCTCCAAAATCTCCGAAAGAAAACCAATCCACACACTCATTCCTGTAGTCCATGTTGGTTTCAGCTTGTAGGTTCTTTGAGGGAAGAACATACGGTCCACATCTTCCATCTCCGTCCTTCATGCCCTCTGGGCGTGGACCCGGAGTCAGTGCTTTTCTCAACGCAGAGGATAGGGGCGGGGACTTACCTAGTCCGACGCATCTGTATCCACTTCCAGTATTTGCTGAGCCGATCCGCGAATCTCTGCCTCTACTTGTTTGACAGCAGGTGGAGGAGCCTCAATGCGTCTTGCTTTCGGGATCGAAGCACGGTCCTGGTGTCCTGCCTCATTAATGGTCCGCTTACCATTAAGCTTGGCCAAGGCGACAACGGGAGTGGCAGCTGGACATTTGCGCCAGAAGTGATTCGAATCTCCACAGCGTGAGCATTGGTTCAACCGTTTGCGACGATCGATCAGAGTTTGCACTATCTCTTTATGCGCTTTTGCATGCTCTGATTCTGGCAGTCGGGAAGACCGCGGCACTGGGTTCCAAGGTTTGGGATTACGAGGGCCCGAACCTTTTGTCTCCTTCCTCTGCTTCTTAGTGGAGGTATGCCTATCGTCGCTCTTGTCATGATGAGAGGAGTCTTTTTTACTCTGACAACAGTACGGTTGAAAGAGGCGACATCTTCTAACTGGTGACGTGTATTTCGCAGAAGGTTTAGGTAGTCAACATTGTCTTCGGGGTGTGGAGTCTTCATAGCCCACGCATTACGGAGATCAGTTGTCATCCCCACGCGCGCCTTATCCTTCACATAATCCCCACCATATTTCAATTCATTTGCTAGCCAGATTAGTTCATCTACGAAATCAATCTTTCCTGGCTGCATGGCTCAACCATTCCACTCGCGAAGAGCGCGATCTCGATCCGAGTGCCCGCCAAAACTGGATACCAACCGCTTGCGAAAGCCTTCCCATTTTCTGAGAACGTTATTTGGGTCAAACGGCCTTTTGTCACGGATGGCTGCATCCTCGTTGAAATAAACATGAATGCTATGGTACCATTTTTTGGCTCCAGCACGAAGGAGAGGAATGACGAGGCTAATTTTATCCATATCATCCACAAGGGATTCTCTGAAATAGTTTAGGTTAATCTCGACATCTTGTATGAAACGTTGGGTGTCTTTAGGGTCACCATCGAAAGGGTCTACCCCAAGGCGCTCAGGCTTTTTGGGCTTGTGAGCGGATCGCTTGCTATTCCGTTGTCTCTTGCGAAGCTTCAGAAGTCGCCTCAACCGTTTATCATACTTCGCCTTCCTTGCCTCATCCCAGTGGTCCTTACGACTACCAAGGATTTTGCGCGGATTGAAAGATGTGGAGTCAGAGTTGTCACTATCGGAGGAGGGCTCGGAATCACGTGGGTCTCCTCCACCAGCAACGTTACCACCCGATGGCGGAATTCTACCTCCGTCTTCTCCGTTGCCTTCGGTATTTCTACCTCGGGTAGACCTAGGCCTATCATACCCAATAAACCTCGAACCTTCCTCACTATCTTCATCCATTCTATCGGAACGGGGCATTGACATAGTCGAAGATATAGGAGGTCGGTTGGTGGTATTCTGTCAGGGTGGGAATTTTTATTGAAATCCCAACAATCCTCCAACGCTATATGCGTTGATGCATCACAAAAGTGGCAACGGATCTTTTTCAACTTCGAAGATCGTGACTCAGAACTTGGAGGAAGCACAATAGGTTCACCCTCGCTTCGTAGACAAGGTACCCGGTGAGTCCAAGTGAGTTCACTTCCTTCTCCCTCGATCCTACAACCAGCAGAACAATAAGTCATAGCCGACTGCGCCGCTGGCACCGGAAATCCGCCCCATCCTGCATTACCCGAAGGTTTTGCCGGAGCCGCGGCACTGTTGCCGGAGCAAAGGCCGTTGGGTTGTCAGGTGTCACTGGTAAAGGAGTTGACGCAGCGACGTCAAAAGGACGTTCGTCTTCTACTACAATCAGAGGGGGTCTTGGTTCGACTACCGGGAGGGCAGCCACCAGGGGATTGGTAGTAGGGGCTGCCGGTTGAGGTGAAACACGACCAGAACCAGCACCAGTCCTCCGTTCCTTGCTAACCTTTCGTCGCTCCTGTGCTTTACCTAGGCCAGTAACGGCGGCAGCGGTTGGGCCTCTCGAACTGAGGGCTTGTGTGATTGCGGTTTCGAACGGGGATAGCCGTGATGTGGACTGAGCAAGCTGCTGTGGTTGCTCCCTAAACTGCTGCTATTGGGCATCTAGCTGCATTGGCTGTCGCATGTTTTGTGATGCAAGCTCGGTCAAAAAGGACTCGTATCTTTCATCAACCATATACTTTGCCAATTCCGCAGCGCAGTGAACAGAGGGTGCTTGCACCAAAGACAACGGGGGAGCTGCTCTCATCACAACATCATTCTCAAGGTCAATGTGATAGTTTTCGAGTTGGGCTTGTTCGAGGGCTGCTACTCTTCCCTTTAACATCTGCACCGACATGGCGTGCCGCCGGAGCGCCATCTGCTGTTCCCGCATCCATGCATTCGCACTATTGACCATTGCTTCTTGGAACATCAACTGTTTCACTTCGACGAAGTTTTCTAACTGACGTTGGGCCTCTTGAAAACGTTTGCCGACTTCCTTCAGAAGATAGGGCTCGAATATGTCTCGAACGAAGGTTTGAAATGTGACATTGCTCCTACGCTGTTCCGGCACTCTTTGCCTCACAGTGTTATCTCGGGTTAGGGTAGCCAAGAGGCCACATGGGTCTACAATAACTACCTCGACCTCCTCCTCTACAATAGGAGTGGGTTCGTATTCCAACAAACTGGCCACTGGGGTCCAACCTAATCCCATCAAGTCCGCACGGGCATTGAACATGGAGAGGTCTTGGAAACCCTGGTTTGAGCTTTGATTGGAACGGGAACGTTGCATAGCCACTCAGGTAGACATTGTTCTTTCCACCTGATGCTTCTTGTACCAGACAAGCGACTTGTATTCAAACAATGCCAACAGTAGGCGTTTGCAATCAACAATTCTCAGAGGAGAGTTAAGCGAGTGCGCTAAACGATATACTGTAACGGGGGCACTCTGTAGGAAGACGGATCCTAAGATTGCGACCGCACCGAAGACTCAAAGTAGAAGTAAGGATCACAATAAAGATAAAGATAATTCAAAGTAGAATCAAGCGGCAAAACTTAATATCGTTAAGCCTGAAAGCTTCACTCAATAAGTTCTCTCGAGGATCGTTGGTTATCAGAATAGAATGTCTCTCGCTTTAGTTAAGTAGAATAATGTAAAGCCAGAGGACACCCGTCAACCAGTCTGACCTTTCACGAGCACCCTCGTCAGCTCAGCGCTGTTCAACTCACCTGCCAAAACAAACTAACTCTCGGAGGCAGTCGGACCGCTCGGATATTAACTATCTCCACCAATAGGAAGCGCTTCCGGTGATGTCTCTCCAACTACATCTGCATGAGCGAAAACTCTTTGCTATCGGTAGCATGTCAGTGGCTGACCGACATGCCCTGCATAGAGATAATATCCATTGGGACTCACGGGCCCAGCGGTGGTTTCGTCTATACAAGCTACGCAGTCCATCGGCAAATCTACTTGGCTATACTAAGCTTCTAAACCTGACCGCATGCTCCCACGATAAGAAATCTCCTGCTGCCTGACTGCATGGGCGCTACCCATAGTCAACCATGCAGGACCCTCTTAAATCGTGACAAGACTCACACCTCTAGAGTCCACTAATAACACATGGTAATGCTACAGTTCACGGGGTAGCCTGGGACTGGCTTTGGGGTGGTTGTCCTGGAAGCCTTGCAGCTTGCCCGGTCAGCACCATGCCTCTACTGTTAACCATACAACTACCCGGAGGTCAAAGTATGCCCCTAGGTGGTTCCCAGGTGTTATCCAGTTGGCGCCCCAGGAGGCAGTCACCCTCACACCCCTTAAATATCCTGCGAACAGCTTCTGGTCGGTTGGGCGGCCACAACTCATACAGTATTGTGGGAGCGTTCCTATTGATCTCACTTTACTAGGAAGCACACAACTACACAGCCGTACAGTCCTGTCGCGCCGTACCAACGCTGGGGCCGCAGGGGGGTGTTAGGAATATCGCCTGAAAGTTACAGGAGGTTTGGACAACTCCTGCTCCGTCTGTAGTCCGTTTCGTACCATACGAAGCGGCTCTATAAACATCTAAGAGCCCCACTATGGTGGGATAACTTCCCCTAAGTCCGCAGATGACTTTGTCGGTGAAGGTAGGGTAACTGGGGTACCTCAGTAGGGTAACTGGGTCCCTAAGGTAGGGTAATCATGTTTTCAAGGTAGGGTAACTTCACCCTATTATGCCTTTATTCTCTTCGGGAGTCCGCGTGACCATATATAATATTCCCCCGGAGACCCGTGCAATGTTTACTATGTTTCCTTAACTTTACGCGAACATGTCCTCTGAAGGTTACCCTGCCTAGCAGGGTAACTTTGGCCTACCTAGGTTACCCTGTCTAACCCGATGTCACTAAGTCACTTTGTAGACTCTTGTACCAACTCATGTCTACTGTTAGTATACTAAGTATACTGGTCTATCCTCAATCTGGTTTCCTCTTGGTATACCATATGGGCTTGAGTTTAGTCCACAGTAGCTGCCTATGTATAGGGTCGTTACAGTATGTCTACGTGTAGGCCTGAAATGTAAATAACAAATAGCAGAGGACATATTGGTGAGCCTTGAGGGGTTCCCACTGCTTCCGGAGAAAATATGCCTGGGAATTCCTGAAAGATTTGCTGGCATCATCATTGCGATAAGGAAGACCGTATCTATCCTATCATTTAGTGGGGTGCTTTTCCCCGCTTGTGAACACTTGTACCAACTCATGCCTACTGGTACTATACTAAGTATATCAGTCTAGTGTTATTCTAGTACCTTTTGGTACACTATATAGGCTTGAGCCTAGTCAACTGTAGCTACCTATCTATAAGGTTATTACAAATACTGATGAAAAGAGTTTTGCTATTACATTCTGAGAAGCAGGTACTTTAATCTGCTGTATCTCATGCAGAAACACAAACCTTATTTTGGATGGTAGCTGTGATTGGGTCCTGATTGCAGAAGCCATCTCTGGTGAAGTCAAGGTCTTGCCTCCTCTTCTTATTTTAAAGCTGATGCCTACTTGATAGGACATTATATCAATATTAAAATTGAAGAAAAACAAGATGTATTCATTGCTATCTCAGCAGAAAGTTATACCAATACCCAGATCACATATCAATCGTTTCCAAAGGTGGTTGAAGCCTGAACAAGTTCTAATAATAGGATCAGCTAGTATAAAATTCTTGTGTTGGATGACCATTCAATTCATATAGAGAACTCTGCGTTCATCAAGTATGAAATTAACTATAACATGCATCTTGTATACCTTCCCTTCCATCTGACACATATTTTGTATCTCTTGATATTAACATCATTGTTCTACTTGCAACATCTTTCAAGAAAGAGCTTGAAGCTTATGCATGTCAACAAGGTCCCTATGGCACTATCAAGAAGGGAGATATACTTCCAATACTTTGGAAAGCAAGGGTAACGATCTTTCAGCCGAAACAATCAAGTCAGCATGGTGCACCATGGTCTTATTCCATATACCTGAAATTGAATCTTGAAAAATACTGCCTTGCAGGTAACGATAGTTCAAAAGACTCTTATGGTAACAAGAGAGCCTGAGCTTTGTCCATCCAATCAGAAAACTTCTGGAGCCCCTGCCTTAATATTATTAAGATCAGCAATCAAGAAATACTAGAAACCTTTGCCAATAAACTACTCTATAACCTTCTAACCCAATATATGAAGTAAGCCACAATCATTGAGGCCTCAAAGGTTATTGCTAAGAAAGAGGTTGAGAAGATAACACGACTTGTAAGGCCAGCTAAAGCTGACTGAAGACAAGTAGGAGGTGGACTTCTTTTAAGTTCAAGGTACTTGGCTAAGATTTATCATAAGCATAAAAAGCTTGACAAGAGAAATAATGAGGTTCATCAGCAAAAAATCCGTTTACTCCAGACGGATAGGGCCCGCGTCCGGATGGCATGGGTCCGCCCCATTTATTCAGTACGTCCTAAACGTCCGCCTTTGCGTCCTGTGCGTCCTGAACGTCCTGAACGTCCAGGCGTCCTAGGATTGCACCTCCTGCGCCTAGTGCCTCCCAACACCCTTGTTCCAGTCCTCAACACCTGGCGCACTTATCACGGCCTGATTCTGTCTGAACACCCACCTTCAGTCTCTTCTCGCCCGGAGGTCTCTCGAGTATACCTGCCAGATGCTGCGAGCCCGACGGCCTAGATTCGTCCAGGGACACCACATAATCCTTGCAAAACCCTACCGACACTCTACGTGGACTCCTCCCCTTGTCTGCACCCTCCCGGCGTCCTTCACGGACTCTTACCCTCGTCCGCACCCTGTCGGTCCCACTACGCAGACGCCTACCTTCGTCCGCTTTCACCCTCTCGATTTCTAGCATAGCCTGTATATAATTTTATATATTTCATTAAGGGTAGTCTGCTACACCCTCGTGGCCGAGTTGAATCCAGGGACCTGGATGGGAATTGCCATCTCACGCGTCCGGCTTCAACTCGGCCACGTGACTATTATACACAATTCTGTAGTCTAATCCACAACATATTTCACAAATCCGCCCTACTCTCACGGCCGAGTTGAATACAGGCACCAGGGTGGCAATTGCTATCTTAAGCGTCCAGCTTCAACTCAGCCGTGTGCATATTATACACAATCCAGTAGTATACAATAATCTAATATATTTCATTAAATGTCCACAGATCAATCCTGTGATTTACTATCCATTGGCCCTCCCCGGTGGGAATTACATGCGCCTGTCCAATCACTGTCCCTATATCAACTATTTACATCTCACGACCACTAGGCCGCTTCCCGACTCGTATATGTCCGCTTGCGAGATGGAATCTACCAGAATTGATCGGATTGAGTACGCGCAGTAGTGCTAGGCGCCGGACACCAGCGGTCTCGCTGAAGATATTTTTTATTTTGAAAAGGGCTAACAGTTGCGCCACCCCCCGCCCCCGAAGATCTCGATAACTGTCCTCTCCGCCCGCCTGGATCCATACCAAATCATTTCTGGGACCACCGCTACGGAAAGCCATTGTTCCGGTGCTGCGGGCTCGGTGAATCTGGAAAACGTCCATTTCCTGAAAGTCAGCGACGGGAATTTCAAGGTGTGTAAATTGCTATACAGGAAGTAACCCCAGTTCGGTAGGGTCAGAAGACAGCGGATGGTCATCCGCTACAGTCTGCTTGGTAAAACGTAACATCTCCTCTATTATGTTACCATAATCGCTGTTGCAGGTTCTGCAGAGCTCGATCAGCGTGCTGACGTTCTTCATCCGGCCTTTGAGAATTCTCCGAGGTGCAGCCGCTGTCTCCCTCCCGGTGCCTTCTTTTGCGACGACATTTTCTGCCTTCAAAAGAACGTCTAGTGTCTGTAGCCTCATTCCTAGGGCCTGCTGGCGGCCATAGTGTGACAAGATCTGGCGGGCAGCTTTATTTTTGTTTGACCTGCTGTAGCCCTCTTTAATTTGATCCTTATGTGCTAGCTCACCGATTTCAGTGGAATACATTGATATGGATCCAAAACGTCGTACGTGAGCGGAAAAGTGACTAAGATACTGCATTTTGATGAAGTTGAAGTGGTTTTCCCCGTAGATCAAATCCGCTCGCTGATTAACCCTCTGAAGTCTCTCTTGATCCGCCTGCCGATGCCGTTTGGCCGCAGAGGTACCGCAAATCTCATGAGCATGTTCATTGGCGATTAGTTCCCGTAACTCCTGATCCTGGCGGTTTGCTTCTACGCGGGTAGCTTTCGAGGTACAGAATTCAAGGAAAATGTCTTTCGTCTGGTGAAAAGTCAGCAGATCCCTTTCCAGGTAGGAAAGTGTATCTGGTGTATGGCTGCAATATTGGGCCATGAGGGAGAAATCAACCAGAGCACTAACACACTTCAAGGCAATCTGAAAATCGTGATGCTGAGAACTGTCCGGATTTCGCAATGCGGCCGCCAGTACGGCCGAAATACACTGGCTAAGGTTGCGCATTTCCTTTCCCTGCTATTGTGTGACTTCTCGATAGACCTTTTTTGGTACACTGAATCCCGGATAAGGCGGAATTTCTTTCCAGGCATCGTCGAATGCCTGCTGCCATTTATGCTTTTTCAGGAAACCTTCTACCCATTGCATTATATGTTTGAATAGGCCGAGGTAAATGTTGTGCAAGAGGTCCGGCTTGTGTAGGTCGGACGGGTTCACTCAGTGCAGTCCAGTGAATACATTCCGGCCTATTTTCACGCCCACCTGCCGAAAATACTCCCGGCTGATACCAGCCTCTCTCGACTCAAGCTGCCTACCTTTCTCTTCATATATGGCGTAGTCGCGAACCTCATATAACTTCGGTGGATTTCCATCAAGCTCATTGCATGGAACCTCACACTTTGGGCATGACTTGCTGCCTATCTCATGCAAGGTACTATGTTCAGCATGATCCGCAATCTAGGCCGACAGGATGGGAAAACAAAGGCGTGTTTTACCATCCGCACAATCCATAACCATGCCTTCATGGGAAACATAGTGCAAAGGTGCGAGCACAAGATCCAAGACAGCCGGCAGAGAATCCGCATTGATTTGCTGTTGGGTTTCATCAACCCCGCTTGATTCACCAGTGAGCTTTGGCAGTACAGGCAGCAATGCCACAAGTAGGACTGACATTTTGGCAGGGCTGTTTCTCATCTGGGAAAGGATATTGCCGATCGTCATGTAGACCGGCCAGGCTTTCTTGTCCCCTGAAAAATTGGTTAGGTGAGTCTGGTCCAACAATCCGATAAGAGGTACCACAGTTGACCCGGCAGGCAGAGTATTCTACCAGGATATGCAATAAACGGTCAGCACTTGAAACAGAGAGCACTTGCAGATGTCAGGACATATTTCATACCTGCGTATCCTACCACCAGTCCGCTGTATGCATCTCCTAGTATAATCGCTCCCCACTTGAATTGTATTCCCGCACAGGCGCGTAGACCATCTCTGAGCTATACGAAACTTGGCGGATCAGGAAACGTACGCAGTCAATCACATTCCGATAATAGAGAGTTGTCGCATGCTGACCATCCTCAATTGTGGCTTCGGTCCACATCAGGTAATCAGCAAAGGGGTCCAGTTCGTCAAGATGTTGTCGCATTGTATACGCTAATCGGAACGATCTGGCATCCATATCACCCAATCCGTTGGCAAAGTACTCGTCAATCTAGGACTTGGCTACCTTGTTCCGGACAAACCAACTTGCTAAATTAAAGTCCGCTACTGACGAGAAAGGGCTCCAGGGGTCATTTGTTGTGACTAAATTGAGCTCTGTATAGTTAACAATACCGCCGAGTGGTCTTCCAGCACCTGGAATAATCTCTTGGCTGGATGGGTGCCCACGAGCCGGTGGTCCGGAAGTGTCCTCTGCATCTGAATCGTCTTGCCTATCATTTTCTATCTCGTTATATGCCCCCTGGTCTTCAATCTCCAGCACGGGATCAGATTCATAGTCTGAGTCGTCCGGATCGACGTTTTCATGCCGTCTGAAAGCGGTCGGCTGCCGTGAGCCCTGGTCTGCAGTTGCATAGACTCGGAGAGATAGAACAATATCAAGATGCATTGTTTGAAGGTGCTTTTCATATGCAGCTGCCTGTTGATAGCGTCGCCTGCAATAAGGACACTTGGTTGAGTTTGAGGTCATCGTGTTCAAGTGTGGTGTTTCTCCCCCAAGTGGTCTGACGGAGTGGACGTGTGCTGATGAGGTGAGACGGCCTGCGGCTGATTTAGTCTTTCAAGAACAAAAGCAGACTTCTTTCAACAGGCGGGGGGTAACTTCAAGCTTGTTTAATAGGATGGCGAACAGGTCCAGACGTTTAAACTGTCATTCGCTACTATTCACTCGGACGATCAACTTGTGAAATTGAACTTCGAGGTTGACGCGCTGCTGTTGACTGATAGTCTGGTCGTCTGCTCAATATGGAAGGTAGATGTTTAGGAAGGTCTTGGCTCAGGGTTGCGGCTCCTGTGCGGCTCCGTTGCGGCTTAAAAACTTACCTTGAGCTTATCCCCCCTTTGTGTGTGTATCACGTGACTTTTCATGATCCCAATATTCAAGTTTGTACAGGGCACGATCCTGTGAACCCACCGTCCTCATGCGGTCTATATAGCTCCCCCCTCCCTCCCTCATCCATATTCTCTCCATACTCCTTTACTGAACCACAATCACCTCCTTCATCGATCCACACGTCCATCCTAATAGAACCCAGTGACATCCAGCTCAGCGCAACTTCTTACTCATCGGCGGTACCACTAGTATATCCTCAGCTTAATTCAGCACTACCTATCTACGTTTCCCTAGCTAATCCTCTTCTCATGGCCATTTCTCGTCCGCAGAACCCCTTCTATCATCTTCACACTCCTCTTATCGTCCGACTCCTCTTATCGTCCGCAGACTCCTCTTATTGTCCGCAAACTCCTCTTATCGTCCGCAGAGCTCCCCAATCATCCGCAGAGCTCCCCAATCGTCCGCAGAACTTTACTTATCATTCGGCCGGACGACCCTATCGTCATTTCTCTATCCAGCACAAACAACTCACCCCCCAAGCTAACATGGCCCCCTCAAAAGCTGGATTCAGCTACAAAAAATTGCCGGGCCATGAAAACGATGGTGATGTTTCCTGGTGTAAGTATGCCTGCGGCTTCCTGAAACCAGGCATTACGAATCAGGATTATAGTAGTTGGTGGAATGGCATGAAGCGTAAGATGGAGCAAGACAGGATCCCAAGCTGGAGGCAGAGTGCGGACGCGCAATGGGCCGCCATTCAGGCACATTCTCTAACTCTCACACCCATTGCTACTCCGGGCGGCGGCAGGGCTGCACTCTGGCAGACTGACACTGTTCGAGGCAGTGGTTTTACCGAATGCCTCGATTCTTTGCTGAAAGATGTGGCAAAAAAAAGTTGGAACACTCTGGAAAGCCTAACGAGAGCACGAGGTGCTCCCATTCTGGCCGCTCCCATTCTGACCAGAAATGATCGTAAGTTGTCTCAATTAGTCTGCATTTAATCTGTATACTGTATGCTAACAGGTCGACCGCAGGTTTGGCCGGCCCGCGCAGCGTCCGCCTCTGGATACAGGAGCCGTCCAGTTCGCGCCCAGGTGCTCCCAACCCTCCTGGATTGGACAAGGTCCCATGGCAGACAGGAGAGCAGGTTTACTTGCTGGAGATGGCTGAGCCCACCTTTGACAACGTCCTGGAGGAGATAGACAGGGTCCTAGAACGTGGATACAGATATCGGGTGCTTGTTGGTGCAACGAGAGAATGTACCCGAATGCTCCAGAACGATCCTGATGAGCTGCTGCCGCTTGGTAAAATGCTCCCACTCCTCAGTGACCGGGATGTCCGCATTTGGTGGTCAACGAATAGGCTGAACGAACCCATGGATCTGCTTTTCTATAGCCATCGTCAAACAGCGGATGAAGATGAGACTCCTTCTCCCGTCAGGTTATCTTTCTCACGTCGAAATAATAGAGGTCCTTCTCCTGACAAGTCACAGAGTAGCGACGATAGCTCAGAAGACGGCATGAACCCAGAGTCATCCGCGGCGGCAGCAAAGCGAGGCACTAGGTCGACCAGGACGAACAGCATGAAAAAGACTAGAATGGTGTGGCGCAGTGGTCTGGCAGACGTCGATGAACCGGTATCTGACGACGATTGTTTTTCTGTTGTCAGCGCCGATCCGGCCAGCGCTGCGATTCGGGCCTCACCTCCCAATTTCATGCCATCTCCTGGTAAGCACTCTTCTTACACTCGTGCTAACTTAAACCACGGTACGTTGCGGCCTAGCCAACAAACTGGAAGGGAGACTAATATCAAGGAAGTCTCTGAGCTAGCTACCTGTACAGTCAATAGCAACGGCAAGTGTGACTGAACAGCAATGGCTGAATCTGATGAGCCAAACCGTCCGGCCGACTCTGTGGAACCCCCGAGAAAGATCATCCACACTGTGCCCACAATTCCCCCACAATCATGGTTGAACAGGAAAGACCCCATTGGGAGGCCAACCAAAGTCCGCTACCTACCGTGAGGCTTAGTCCACCCAATAGCCCTCCTCCGTTCGCTTCCAATCTCAGTGACGATCTCATCACTGCGGCCTCTGAGCAGATTCTCGTGGAAGCATAAGCCCAGCATCTTGTGATGCTGGCCTCAGGAGCCAGGCAGCATGCGGACAGGTTGGAGGAGACACAAGTCAGTACGCCCGAGAGGGACCATTACCCTGGTGATCTGCAGTCCGAGTATGTTCATGTGGACATACCGGTACCAGAGGCTACACAAGAATCCAACCCGTCTACCCTCCCTCGGGCCAACGCGAGTCACAGTGGATCCTCTACCCCTGGTAAGTTGCAGTTCCAACTACCAGGTTTTCCATCTACTATGTTAGCAGCAGGTTTTCCAGCTGCGCCAGCAGAAAGACATATTTGGAGCCCTCTCCGGTCGGTTTCTGTTGTCGCTTAACCTTTACCAACAAGGCTAGACCGTCCTTGCTCCAAATAACTAATATAAGCAGGAGGTGTAGGCCTGTTTGAAGTAGTCTACCGATACGAGCTGACGGATGTGGATGCAGATGCTTGGACTTTGCTTTTTTGTAGTGTTCATTTTCCCTTGTGGCGTTCGGCGGATTGTTCCTGTCGTTCCCAGTGTTTTTCCATTTCAGATTAGCTCCCTGCGGGTAGGCCGGCGCGCCCTGATCTGCGAATCCTGGTCGGACGGAGCATCGACACTTCCTTTTTTGTATTTATCATTTGGGGTTTAGCTTTTGCAGTTTTGCTAGCCGTCCGCATACTCTTCTCACCGGACATTTCTCTTCAGGATTAGCCAACTTGCGGATGGCTCGCCAGGTTTGTCCGTATCCAATGATGTCTGCGGACACTACTTGTTGACAGCGAACACTGGTGCTTTTTGTTTACACTTTAGACATTCGTTCTTTGCATCTTGGATTTTGGTTTTCTGGGTGCTTTTTTTTTGTTTCGGTCGTAATTTCTTTTTTTGTTTTTGTTTGTGGCTTGTTTTCCTTTCTGGCTTGAGATGGTTGCGCTGGAAGCTTTGCGGACCATTTCTCCCCCATGTGTTTTTGGTTCGCAGTTGTCCCGTTCCTTATCTTTTTGCGTCCTATACCCAATTTGTCAAACCTGTGAAGCCCCGTGTTGCCTCTGATATTAGTGTTCTGCGCTCCGAGCCCTAGCTTAACCTCATTTGTTACAATATCCTTGACGGACCTACTCAAACTAGATTAGTCCGCCCGTTCCAAGAAACAACCTTCAAGTTCCTCACCATCATGAACCTTAAATATATAACGTTCGTATTGTGATACAGTGCACGCCTGGGTGGAAGACTCCTATCTCGGGTGCAAATTCCAATTACAGGTGGCAATTCAGTCGCGCGGATGTCTCCCCTGGTTATCAAACATGAAAGCGAGTGACAAGCGGTGAACTGCCCTGGCTCTTAAAGCAGGCGTTCAGACTACTTTTCATCCGCTAGGTTCAAACCCCATATCACCTACTAATACGCATTTTCCCATCACTACAATTCTATTCTATCACTATATACCTACACAACATGTCACAACAACAACGGCGGCTTATGGCAGACAGAACACATCCGTCGAGGCAGGGCAGGCAAATACAAAGGGAGGTGCGCAGCGGACGTGTCCAGAAATCCAGATCCAGAGATAGGTTTACCATTATCCCAACCCCACTTGCATCTCGTCCGTCGGGGTCCACAGAAAGTAGGGGTACCAGCCTAGTGCTAGCCTCATCACGACTTGAGGTACAAGAACCTATTCTTGTAGACAGCGGGCGGCGGTCAGCGGATGACAGCATTGACTCACAAGATGGGGAGTATGAGGATTACAATGGCCAGAGTGAGGAGACTAAGGTGGATGAGGTTGAGGAGGAGGAGGAGGAGGAGGAGGAAGAGGCGGAAGAGTTAGAACAGGGGGAGGAGAATGAGAATTTATCATCTGGTTGGGGGGCACAAAGATCAATTTGGTATGGGTTTCGTGAACCACAATCTTCGATACTTACAGTCACTCCCGGGCATAGGCAGAGTTCCGGCTGGGAAATTGAACACCCCAGACAGAGAGCACCTGGCCCAGTAGGTGTTAGCCAAAACCGTTTCACACCTGTGATCCGCTCTGGCCCGCCCACCGCCTTGCGTCCCCTAGAGACACCAGCAATAACTCCGAGCAACTCAGGTCCAACAACGCCCGAATTGGATAGCGTGGGTGAATAACACACCAGCAGCCGATGAAATATGGCCACAGGACTTGAGCCTAGAATTGGGCTCAAAGCCCGTGACCTGATGTGAGAGTGGACAATATTTGTAAATCCATTTCCAAATGCAATTACCCTAACCGAAGCAGTCCGCACGTGTTGGAAGGATGCCCGTTGCGAGCTGGGCTTTCCAAACTTTTCCGATGCTACTCCAGCCTCCAATGATCAGGTAAGTCACCCTTAATCAGTATCTTATATCTGCTCCGCCAGACTAAATAGACCGGCTGGCGGCCAGGCTTTTTGCAGGTTCGGGCAAAGCATAGCGGATGCAGATCACAGTATTTGCATAATGCAAAGGGGTGTATAACTACACTCTATAAGCTAGATATGGAGGATGCTGCGGGGTGTGCACGAAGGGTGGCATACCTACTAGAGGAAGACAGATTCCTTTGCTCACCGGACAAATATGAGGTATAGTGGTGCAACAATTTTCACGATTGTCTCTGACCCCAGCTAAAAAATCTATCCAATACGGCGGACAGGCAGTTTCTCTTAGATTCCTAGCGCCACAGATTCCAAGCGTGATTTTTGTCTAATTTTATTCTAGTCCTAAAAGGAGAGGCATGACAGATGCGAGATTCCTGAGTAAGATTGACGGTCCGTTTATCTGTCTGACTGCAGCCATGCTGTGCCATTCGCTACCATGCTGGCGGACTGGAATCTTTATCGATAAAGTGGTTTTCACGCGTTCTAATGCCGGAGGTACCATAAACCGCGCGGACTTGTGGTTTTCGGGAGTGTGTGGATCCCTTTTGGCCAAGGCCTCCGGATACTCACGAAAACCGCAAGTAGTCGAGACGGGTGATAAGTGAGCTAATAGAAAGGCAGGCCTGCTGGAACGTCAGACACAGACATGGCAGAATACTGGACAGTGCTTTCAGGGTTTAATCATTGCATGGATGAAGACTGCGTTGGGGCCCGAAATTGCCCAGGAGCGGGGAAAGCGTGCTGAGAGAACAGCAGGGTATTCCAATGATGATGATGGGTTGAGGCGGGAATTTGTGATTGATCTGGAGCCCGAAGTATCAGATTCGGGGGGGCGCAGCCGCGCGGACCTAGCGGATGCTTTGGGAAGACTAGTCGAGTCAGCTCTGTCCGGAGAACTTGCGGATGTGCGGGAGCAAGTTGGAGAAAGTGACCGAGAGGACTTGGGGAATTGTGTTATTACTACACTATGATCATAATATTATGTATGCATAGTAGAGGAGTAATAGAATAGATAATAGACATAGCAAAGGGGCCTGAAATCCCGGAAGCCCGAAAGTAACAAAACTGTAATAGTGTAGAGCCCCTGAGAGGGTGGTCGGTACGAGAGAATATGTGGCTACCATGTCGTGATGTGTCGGGCAAGTGATTCAAAGATGCGCAGCTATTGGCAGGGCTTCTGGTGGCTAATTGTAGGTTCTGTAGGTTCAGAGGGCGTGAGAATGTGTCAGGCGGATGGTCAAAAGCCAGGAGGACATCATAGGACATCCGGCCGACAGGAGAGGTTGTATGGGACGCCTGGTGGAAGGGATAGGTAGCTGGAGACGTCCAGCCGATGAGATGGGCTGTAGAGGACGTCCGGCGGGCTTGATAAATTGTAGGGGCGCCCGGCCGACTAGATGGGTTGCAGGGAGCGTCCGGCCGACGAGATAGGTTAGTGGGGGCGTCGGCAGGACACCCAGGAATAAACATCAGGATCCGGAGGTGGTGAGGGAAAAGGTCAAGGGCTGGAGCACGCCAGCTGGATGCGGGGAGATACACGATGGGATTGAGAGGTAGAGAGCGAAAAGGAGTGTATCTGCGGGGCTGCGGGACGGAGCGGGGATAGGGAGGGGAACTCAGGACAGAATCCGGAGGGAGCACAGTATTATAGGAGGAAACCCGGTGGGGGGGGGGTTGTAGGGCTTGTTAGGGAGAAGGAGATTGAAGTCGCAGGACGTCCGGAAAGGGGTAGCATGCAGGGGGGTGCATGGGGTGTAACGGGATGGTAGGGTTGTCCGCAGGGCGCAGGGTTGCTGGGGGGGACAGCTTCCGGTTGCGTCCGGTGCGTCCGCACCCAGAACTGGAGTTTACGTTATATGCGCCCGCAACGTCCTGCTCACAGGGAGGGCAGGACGCAGCAGGGCGCAGGTTGATTTTTTTGCTGATGTTGCCACTATATGCAAGGAAATGAAAGCTCTTTCAAGAGGCAAGTGTACACCCAAGAGGGAAAAATGAATCGAACTTACCAAAACAATATGCAAGATACTATGAAACTAAGCGCTGATAAGTTAGACTCTGAGAGCAGCAACTATGAAGAAATTATTGAGAATCAGCAAGATATGACCACTTCAAAGGTCAGTCTTCTATGAGTTCGAATTTCCTATTAATTGAATCTAATGGCCTGACCCCAACAAGGCTCCAATTTAGATATGATACTACAACCTACTAGCTATGTCCTAGAACTAGATCCACTAGTCCTTTCATACAGAATAATTTGTGAATTCTTTTTCTTTTTCCCTAATCCTAGACCATGTATGTCAATTATGAATTATCACTTTGGAGTATATTTACTAATAGATCCTGATAAAATAGTTGACGCAGGGTGAGATTGATAGAGGTTATTGTAGGAGATTCTGGCTGCTTGAGTATTAATTTAGAGCTTGTGAAATGTACTGTAATCTGAATTACAACGGTTTGTACCCTGGTAAAATTCTAATACTCTGGGTCCCATATCTAGTGACGTCAAATATGTTATTTGATTACTTAAAGTATTTTTAGAAAAACAAATACTTGAAGTAGACAAGCTCAGTTCTAAAACCATGAATGAGAGCAGTAGTTAAAAATAAAGAAAAATGAGAAAGAAGCAAAGTAAAAAGGAAGTAATAAAAAAAGAAAAGATAAAGAGAGTAAAAAAAGAAGCCAAAAAAACCCGCCTGTCAAGCTCTCCATCTGTAGCTAAAAACAAAAACAGATTCAAAGTTCCAGCTACTCTGATCTTATCCAAGTAGGCAGAGGTCCTTTGCTCTCTTCTGTGCCTGTATGCATGGTCTTGAATGCTTATGTATTAGAAATCTAAGAGCATGGTATTTGGGAATGGGATACTTGAGAGCCCTTCAAGATGTTCACTCGGCTCAATCTCAATAGTGCTCTCTGATACAAATAAGTCAACTCTAAAGCCTAGAGCAAGGGCTCCCTCTGTGGATTGTATTAATTCTGATATGGCTAACTGTAACATGTGTACATGTTCCGGTAACGGTACACAGGAGCGGGCAGTGCAGGATCTCCTATGTTTAGTTGATTTATATTTGGTTTATTTGATTTGATTTCAGCTTCGCCACTGTCTCTGAGTCAGATAGGCTATGCTATCGTATTGCTATGTTTAGTTTGCTTTGTTGGAAGTTTATATTTAGGATTCCGGGTATGGAATGGTCATGTAACACTGGCGAAGGCTGAGCATTGTTTGTTTTGTTTCTTTCTTTGGTCCTGCAGGATTACAGGATTCCGGTATGTGCGTAGCTACTGGTAATGATCGTGATTGCAGGAAGGCTATCGCTCTTGGGTTTTGTATTTAAACCAGTCTCCTGGCTAGCAGGAGACAGCAGACTTCAACAGACCTTCAGTCTAAGAATACACTTGGTTGAACGGCAATCCCTCAGTCCCTTAGCCCAATTTGTCCTTCAACTATTATCCTTCTAGCTACCGGTCCCTTGAAGCCTCCCTTATCAGCAGCGCTAGCAGGTCTATCGCCGGTCCTATTGTATTTTCATTAGACAGGAATAAACCTGTTACACTAACCTCTTCAGGTAGTTCACTAGAAGGAGGAATTTGCCAGAGCGGTTGTTGTGGACTTAGATATACACTCAGCAAAACTTAAAAGAGGTAGTATTAGTGTTTCCTTGTCAGACATTGCTTTGATGGAATTGTTAAGGGCAATTAAATTGCCTAATTTGTTGATGTTTTTATATGTTCCTCAACATCTGATTTGTTGTCTGCATGCTGTAGAACATTTCCAACATTTTCCAAAAATCAAGGGAGCTACAGTCTTGACTATTTCCCAATGAATATGGAATAATCTGAGCTATTTCAATTGCGAACTGATATGTATATATAAAAATCCTATCTCAAGACAACTTAGTGTAACAAGTAACAATGTTTATTCCTTAGTTGGTAAGTTTCCTTTTCTTGCACAAAGGTATTCAAGCTACGATCTTTTCAAATAGTATAAGACTCACCTGCCTGTCTTAGACAAAAACTATTTTAATAGTCCTTATAGGGAATCCATATCCTGAGACTATTATAATATCCCGCAAGTTTGGCCTCTAATTACCCCGCTAGGTGGGTGATCACAGTTTGGCTCGTAGGTTCTTATAAAGAAGAAGTGTGTATGACGAGAGAGAAAACAAGCATATTCCAACTTGTAGTAAAGAAAAATACTTAGATGGTTGTGTGAAGATCCTATCTTCTTGGCTTTTTTTTTTTTTTTTTGTAATCATGCGTTATTTGTTTTAGGTACAAAAAGCCTTATGCAGTGCTAGCTATGAAGAGAAAAAAACCTATAAGCCCAATAACAACGGCCCGCTTCACCTCTTCATAGGAAAAATCAAACCCCCCGAGACCATAGAAGAAACCTCCCCCGCCTAGCACCTAAGACTCGCACCTCAGACACGTAGGGAAACAACTCATAAAAACGTACAGGAGAGAGACCCAAACCCTTCAGCAGGCCCCCTGGTAACACTAGGCAAAGAATCAAAGAAATGACGAGATGTAACTACTATTGCCAATATGCCTAAACCAAAAGACCCCGGGGCTAGTCACCGGTAGAGGCAGGCCCGTTCACCGTCGGGACTGACCGGAGGATGGCGACGCGTCGGCGTTTAGGAGAGACCAAGGAGGCAGTGCAATACCATGATCAACTGTAACCTAAGCGAGGTTTGCGACCGTAGAGTAAATCGCAGGAGGGAGAGAGGTAGGTGGGCGAGCGGAGCCACCGGGCAGAGGGGATGCCAGCCAACGATGATGAGCAGAAGGATGCCAGCCGGTGAGTAGCAGTAAGGTGCCAGCCGGTGGGGAGCAGTAGGGTCCCAGCCTGGGAGGAGGATTAGCAGTAAGGTGCCAGCTTATGGAGCAGTACGGTGCCAGCGGACGGAACCGGGAGGGGGGTAGAGGAAGGATCGCGAGCGGGCTAGCCACAACCGACTAACGGGCCATAGCAAGGGCTTTTTGGACAACAGCGAAACCGAGCGGGACCGTGATATTACTAACCGAGCTTTCCCCATCAGAGGTACAAGCCCAGCAGAACCGAGACCTAGTTCGACCGAGAGTCCGGACGCCATATCGCCGACCGTGAACGAAGCGAGAAGCTTTCCGACCGTGCAAAATGCTAAGCGAGGTGCAAAGCAAGTGTGGGGTTAGGGAGAGAACCGAACTTCATGAGCGGGTGTCAACGATGAACAGAACAAGAACCCCAAGGAGGGGAGGCATGCGTGCCTCAGGAGAGGAGGGAAGATGGCTTAACGTCAACCCCTAGGCAGTAGCCATGATGGGGGAAGAGAGGTGGGTGGGGGAAAGTGACGATGATTTCCCGTGGTGTTGAGATTTCAATCGCCAGAGGTGGAGGAGAGATGGTTCGTGTGTCCTATCTTCTTGGCTGAGAGCCACCTCTTATATATATATCTTCCTACAATCCTAACCCTACTAACTCATCACCTTGTGTCATGTGACCATTATGACTTATTGTAAGTCAAAGGGTGAAATCCATAAGCTGACACTCATGAGTCAACCATTCAATATCCATTATCCAATAACGACTCATAAAACAAATCTAATGCCCATATGAGTCATATGCACAAAACCCATCACTTATAATTTTATTCATGTGCAAAAATCATTACATCATCTCACTCACAATTATGAGTAATTAATACAATCAACCAATCATAATATAATAATAATATCTTATTAAATAGCCATGTCAAACAGTACAAGTTAGACAACTCTATAGTGCAAAATATAATATACCTATAACTAATACGTATTAGTCATGTGAAATCTGCCTTTCTTAGTCATAATTTGTGACTGTACACCAAATTATTTGATATTGGTCATGATTCTGGCTAAGGCAAGCTAATGTTTCAAACTTGTTACTCGATTGTTTTTTTGTAGTGCTATTAGAGGTTGGATCAGGACATGTATCTAGCTCCAGAGTTAGTCTGCGGTGGGTGTGAACGAGGGTTCAGATAAAACTTGTAGAAGAGTTTAGAGTAGTGCTTGTCGGGATAGAGTCTTTGAAGGCAGGGGAAGCAGAGAATAAGCAATTGGCCTTGGTGGCTCTTAGTATTCTCCTAGTACCAGAATAGCATTATAATTTGTTGGAGGGAGCTTGAGCAGTGCCAGAGGTTGCTGTGGACTGGGATGCTTTAAATCCATATCCTTATTTGAAAAAACAATCAAGATCTGAATCAATTACTTTGAGATTTGCAATCTATTAATTTATGATAAGAGTTATATTATTGTCTATGGCAGGTAGGCTCTGGAGCTCATCTTGAAGTTTATATATAAGGAAACAAAATACGGTCTTCATTAGCTCTGAATCCTACCATGTTAGCTGTCCCATAACAGCCCACTTAAAGGGACATTAAATCAATATTGAGATTAAAGAAAGAGAGGATTAATTCTTTGCTTCCTTATCCAAAAGTTATACCAATACCCACATTACATTTCAATGGTTTCAGAAGGTGTTTGAAGCACAAATACAGTCTAATAATAGGATCACCTAGTATCAGATTCTTGTGTTGGATGGCTATTCAACTCATGTAGAGAACTATGATTTCATCAAGTATGAAATTCACGATAACATGCATCTTGTATGCCTTCTCTTCCATTCAACACATATTCTGTATTTCTTGATATTGACATCCTTGTCCCGCTTGCACCATTTTACAAGAAAGAGCTTGAAGTTCCTGTGTGGCAACAAGGTCCCTATGTATTACCCTAGCGGGAATAGGTTACCTAATATTTAAGAGAGAGGTATATGGCTTCATACGATGACCATATATCTGAACCTATGCTCCCAAAGTTATGAGCTTCATAGAGGTCTCTGGAAGACGACTCGGACTACTGGATGAGAGCACGTTTCAAGATCTGTTTGACTGATTGGAATGATGTTTAGAGAACACTGCTCCTCTCATTTTCTAGTTGCATATTCATACAGCTCCACAATGCTTTGATAGCTGGATATTGGAACTGATCACTCCATATTCCATATTGCTATTGGTATGTAGGCATTTGGACCGCCTATTCATACATAGTTTATCATGAGGAAGTGATCAAAGACTGTCTACTGATGCAGTGGGGACACCCTCAGATAAACTAGCAGTTCGGAGATTCTCTGAGTTGAGCTAGTAGGGAAGTTTTCAGGGTCAAACGGTGTTCGTACTGTGTTCTGATGAACTGAATTGTTAAGAAGATACTTCTTAACTAAAGAAGTTGAAGTAGCTTGAACATTAGTATAAATAGTAGGCCTCTCCGCCGGTGGTTGAAGAACCATCAAGCAACGAAGAAGAGACCTTAACAATATATCAAGTTAATCGAGTTAGACTTTAACTCTTTGATATTTGACTACACTGTATTACTTTACCTCTACCAAACAATTACCTACGAGCCTTCCTGACTATTAATTGGTTGTCTCGAATATCCTCGGCCTAGTTAACTCGGAATCCTACCGTGTTAGCTACCCCGTAACACTATGGCACTATCCAGAAGGGAGATATTCTTTCAATATTTTAAAAAGAAAGTGTAATGATCTTTCAACCAGAAACAATTAAGTCAGCATAGTGTGCTAGGTGCTTATTCCATGGACCTGAAATTGAATCTTGAGAGATAGTGCCATGCACTGGCAGGTAAGAATGGTTCAAAAGACTCCTTGACAACAAGAGGGTCTAGGCTTTGTACATCCAATGAGAAAACTTCTGAAACCCTTGACTTAATATTATTAAAACCAGCAATCAAGAGATACTAGAAACCTTTGTCAATAAACTAGTCAAGGACCTTCCAACCCAATGAATCAAAGAAGCCAGAATCATTGACCCCCCAAAGGCTCTTGCTAAGGAAGAGGTTGAGAAGGGAACACAACTAGTAAAGCTGACTGAAGTCTACTATCATGTAGACTTCTTCTAAGTTCAAGTAATGGCTAAGATTTATCATAAGCATGGGAAACTTGATGAGAGAAAAGCTGAGGTTGCCGCAAAGTACAAGGAAACTAAAGCTCTAACCAGGGGCAAGTATACACTCAAGAGGGAAACAATTAAGGGAACACATCAGAACAATATGCAAGATACAATGAAACTAAGCTCTGATATGTTGGACTCTGAGAGTAGCAGCAATGAAGTAATTGTTGCAAATCGGCAAGAACTGACCTCTTCAAAAGTCAGTCTTCCATGAGTTCAAATTTTCAATTAATTGAATCTAACAGTCTCACCCTAATAGGGCTCTAATTTACATAGTACCACCAACCAGCTATGTGTCAGAACTTGAACTAGGTCCACCAGTGCTTTTACATAGAATAAGTTTCTAATGTTTTTCTTTTTTCCTAATTCTGGACCATATATGTTAATCATAAATTATCACCTTTAGAGTATATTAACTAATAGATCCTGATTTAATAATTGAAAAAGTATGAGATTGTGAGAGGTTATTGTAGGGGATTCTGGCAGTTTGAGTATTAATTTGGACCTTGTGAAATATACTGTAGTTTGAATTAAAATAGTTTTCAGGGAGGTAAAATTCTGACACTTTGGGTCCTATATCTATTAAAGTCAAATATGTTATTTAATTACTTAAAGTATTTTTAGAAAAATAAATACTTGAAGGAGACAGGCTTAGTTCTAAAATCCTGAATGAGAAAAGTAGTTAAAAACAAAAGAGGTATCAAAAAGAAGCAAAGTAAAAAGAAAGTATCAAAAAAAGGAAAGATAAAGAGAATAAAACAGAAGCCAAAAAAACCCACCAATCAAGCTCTCCATCTGTAGCTAAAAAGAAAAACAGATTAAAAATTTCAGCTCCTCTAATCTTATCCAAGTAGGCAGAGGTCCTTTACTCTCTTCTATGCCTGTATGCATTGTCTTGAAAGCTCCAGTATTAGAAACCTAAGAGCATGATATTTGGGTAATGGGATACTTGAGACCCCTTCAAGATGTTCACTCAGCTCAATCTCAACAGTGCTCCCTAGTACAAATATGCCAACCCTATACTCTAGAGTGAGCAGTACCTTTGTGGATTGTATTAATTCTGATATGGCTATCCCCTCAGATAGTTGACTAGAAGGAGGAATTTCCCAGAGCGGTTGTTGTAGACTTGGATGTGTACTCGATCAAGAGTCGGAGGGGTTACTGTTAGTGTTTCCTTATTGAATATGGCATAGATAGAATTGTTAAGGGCAATTAAATTGCCTAATTTGTTGATGTTTTTATATGTCTTCCAATATCTGATTTGTTGTCTGCATGCTGTAGAACATTTCCAACATTTTCCAAAAATGAAGATACCCATAGTCTTGACTATTCCCCAATGAATATGGAATAAGATGAGCTATTTCAATTACAAACTCTGATGTATATATAAAAATCCTATCTCAAGAGAACCTAATGTAACAAGTAACAATATTTGTTGCTTAGTTGGTAAGTCTTCTTTTCTTGCACTAAGAGATTCGAGCTAGTACTATCTTTTCAGATAGTATATGACTCACTTGGTTGCCTTGAACAAAAACTATTTTAATAGTTCTATTGGGAATCCATATCCTGAGACTATCATAATATCCTCTAGGTTCAGCCTCTATTCCACCTGAAGGTGAGTGATCATAGTTTGGCCTGTAGGTTCTTATAACGGAGAGGTGTATCTAACGAGAAAGAAAACAAGCATATTGCAAATTGTAGTAAAGAAAAATACTTATATGGTTGTATTAAGATCCTATCTTCTTGGCCGAGAGCCATCTCTTATATATATATCTTTCTATAATCTTAACCCTGCTGACTCATCACCTTGCATCATGTGACTATTATCACTTAATGTGAGTCAAAGTGTGAAATCAATAAGCTGAAACCCATGAGTCAACTATTCAATACCGTAAGTACTCAAATAGAAGAGAAATGTGCTAGGACGTTGCAGTTGCCTCTCCTAGTAAGGCGCTTTGCATATTCTTTTTGTTCGGCTCGACTCTGGGCCGAGTTTGCGGTGTTTTCCCCCTCGCTAAGCTCAGAAGGGGAATTCCAACGTCCTAGCACATTTCTCTTCTATTCGAGTACTTACGGTATTCATTAACCAATAACAACTCATAAAAATCCCCTGCCTATAAGAGTCATATGCACAAAGCTCATCACTTATAATGTGAGCCATGTGCAAAAATTATTACATCATCTTACTTACAATTTTGAGTAATTAATACAATCAACAAATCATAATATAACGATAATACACTATTGCATAGCCATGTCAGATGGTATTAGTTAGATGATCTTATAGCATGAAATATAATATACCTATAACTAATAAGTATTAGTCAAGTGAAATTATTACCCTAGCGGGAATAGCTTACCGAATAACTAAGAGCGAGGTATATGGCTTCATAGGATGACCATATATCCGAACCCAAGTTCCCGGAGTTATGAGCTTCACAGAGGCATCTGGAAGACGACTCGGAATACTAAATGAGAGCACGTTTCAAGATATGTTTAACTGATTGGAACGATGTTTAGAGATTACTACTCCTCTCATTTTCTAGTTGCA
>Ga0307517_10000699_pt1 | contig 57918 bp, 56 predicted proteins | sample 23_EM_MG_FD_194515 | JGI IMG/M metagenome (GOLD analysis project Ga0307517, IMG submission 194515) | Populus trichocarpa ectomycorrhiza microbial communities from riparian zone in the Pacific Northwest, United States - 23_EM | ecosystem: Host-associated > Plants > Roots > Unclassified | place... | reverse complement strand
CCCCCCCCCCCCCCCCCCCCCCGCAGTAGTGACGTACGCTCCCGTAGTCTTCTTCTAAGAAACTGACAACTCCGCAATAGTATTTGAAGGTAACAACATGGCTTTTTGGGAATGCTTCCAATGGTGGCATATCAGCAAGGGAAGCAGGGAGCACACGAAGTATGTTTTTTGCTAGGCCGACGGAATTCAACTGGTCAATTGTTAGTATTCGGCTATTGACATCCGGGTAAAGACACATACCTTGAAGTAAGTCTTGAACATCAGGTTAACAATATAATAAGTTCCCCATTTTCTCGATTCCTCAATAGGGGCGCTATAATAGCGTTAGTTGGATAACCTTCCGCCCCTAAAGCAATGCGCTAAGATGTGGACATACCGGTCACTGATGCATAATGTAAAAGCCTTATTAATATACCTCGCCGCATCCTCAAGGTGTTCCGAGGTACTCCCGAGTCTTCGCGCTTGGTCATCCGATAATATAGCGACGGTTCTCAAAGACAGACAAATCTGGTACATAATGGGGAGTGTCCAGTGCGGCCAGTTCCCCTTTGTATAGCCCCTAACCATAGCTCTATTCCCCGCAAAAATCACACGAGGTCGTCAGTCGGCTATACAACCGATATTAAGCTTTCGAAAAAGGGGCGGGGACCAACAGTAAGAGATCCTTCTGCCCCTCGTAAGCCTTCGCCCAACTCACATCTGCTCCATCGTCCCGGTCCAGAATGTATGCTATCTTCCAGTAGGAGACCAAGGCGTCGACCCAAGCGGCTCTGGTATTCTCATCGCGTAAGTGGGTGAGACCGGAGATTTCGTATTCGACGTCACCACGAATTCTCTCATGATTTGTAGAGAAGGCGAATGTCCCACGGTCTGGATTCTCGGGGGAGAAGATGCTGCCGAGTAGAGCACCGTCCTTGGTGGTCAATGCTCTACGAAATGTTTTACTATTTCGTTGGTGTTAGGTTCGATGCAGCAAGAGTAGTATTTGTAGCAGTAGAATTTGCAGAAATGGGTTTACTTACTAGAGTGCGGTCATGGTGAAGGTGTCAGGTTTTAGTGATGGTTATATTGGGTGGTGGTGGTAATGGTGGTGGTAATGGTGGTAGTAACATGAGAGGTGGGACGAGAGGCTCAACCGAAGGCGTTTGGGAAGGATTGTGGGGGGAAGTGCGACGGGAATGGTAATTTCTAAGTTCAGACACGGAGCTGTGACTTGGCTCCGTGGTACTTGTATTACCCAAAACCCCACTCCCCGCGGTGCACCATGTTGCGCCGTCCACCAACAACCCCGAGGTAATCATCTACGATACAAGTAAGGTTCCGAGCTATATCTCCTTTCTTTTCTTTTTATTGCCAATAGTATTCCTCCATAGAAATGATTTACGCTGCTGGTCCCGAGCGTTTAGGCTGCCGGTACCGGATCAGAAGCTAATTAGTAGGTTTCGGTCTGACGACGGGTAGCGCAAGCACAGTCGGTAATTCTCACTGTTGTTGCTCTCTTACTCGCACGAGAGTAATTCAAGCCCATAGTTTTGATAACGGTCCATAAGAATGCTTTTAACGTACCTGACGGCATACAGAAAAATACAGCACACCGAAAGATTTGGTGAGTGTGGGAAACATCTTAGGGAAGCGACCATGCAGGAAGATCTTGTAGTAACTCTTTTTGACCATTAAATTTTGATAGTTAATTCACTTGAATTATTATTATTTTTACCGCTGTTTTGTTGTGGGGTCGTGGTGTTGCTCACCAAATTTTTCGTTCTGCCGTCAGGTACGATAGCCCGAACCACAATCCTATGATACTGTACTCGGGGGTAGCTAAAAGTCGGGCCCACCTCCATTACGAGGCGCGGAATTTGTATGGGGACTAATCCGGATTAGGAAATTCGAGTGATATCCTGTGAGGGTTTTTTGGTGGCAGCAAAAAGTCGGGACCGGTGACACAAGCACTTTCTCTGCGTTTCTCAAGCAATTCGCTGCGCGAGTGTGTTCGTGTTACCGGGCCCCAATTACCCTTGTACCCGAGTACATTTTGGGTGTGGTGCGCCGCCAACTAATCCGGCAATCCATGCGAATCTGGGTCGCACACCAGGGTTAGCCCTAACCTCAGCAGTCCCACACCAACAACATCGTAACGCTCACTGCCATGTGGTGTATGTACGATCAGGACCCGACTGAAACTCAGAAGGAAAAGTGACGACCAGCAACAACCATCCCCGATACACCAGTCGACTCTCAATAGACCTTCAACCGACGATAATTTAACGTGAGTAGTGGAAAAAAGAAAACAACTCCTCTGCCCCTCACTTTCTATCTTGAATTTACCCTCCGTATATGCATCTGCTAATATAATCACGACAACAGCATGGGTACGTTTTACATACTCTCGTTTTCCCTTAATACATTCTCTCCCTCTCTCGGACTATTTGTTATGGAGTAGGAGGGGAGGAGGAAGGAATCAAGGAGATCGCGGTGGGCGGATGATAGCCGCTCTTTTTTTTTTGTTCCAATACTTTACCCCTACTGCGGGTACAGCTATACCCTCCAGCTCACTTTGCGCTAACACCCTTTCCCTATTTCTACAGGTCGCCTATCGGAATACCAGGTTATCGGCCGCAAACTGCCCTCGGATGCGGATCCCACTCCCAAGCTCTACCGCATGCGCCTCTTCACTCCCAACACCGTCGTCGCTAAATCCCGCTTCTGGTATTTCCTCAAGAAGCTCAGGAAGGTCAAAAAGAGTGCTGGTGAGATTGTGTCTTTGAATGTGGTATGTGGTTTAGTTAAAATCCGTCCAACAAAAAAAGGGTTGTAGCAATGGGTGGTTAACGGGGTTTTTATGGAGAGATAGATCCATGAGAAGCGTCCTCAGAAGGTCAAGAACTTTGGAATCTGGATCCGCTATGACTCCCGCAGCGGAACCCACAACATGTACAAGGAGTACCGTGAGCTCTCCCGCACCGATGCCGTCCAATCCCTCTACCAGGATATGGCCGCTAGGCATCGTGCTCGTTTCCGGTCGATCCATGTGAGTCACAATCCCTCCTCGTAGGGGGTCTTTTTTGACAAAAGCCTAATGTGTTATCTTTTCCCGAAATTTTAGATTCTCAAAGTTGTCGAAATTGAGAAGGCTTCGGATGTCAAGCGCCCATACCTCAAGCAGCTCATCACCAAGGGTCTGAAGTTCCCTCTCCCTCACCGCGTACCCAAGGCTGTCGGCGCCAAGGTCTTCTCAGCCAAGAGGCCTAACACCTTCCATTAGTGTGAAGTCATTGTTATAAGGGTGTTTTGTGGTTTCTCTTGTTTTCTTCGGGTTCTAAGGTGGTTGGGATTCTGTGAACATAAAAAAAACATTCAACAGCTCATCGGGAATGGTTTTTCAAAGTAATAAAAGTTTGAAAAAAATAAATAAAAAAAGCCCCCCCTGGCCCATCGTTCTTTCCATTTCCATTTCTCCCGCGTGCGACTCGACAGAATTCAACATGGCCGGGCTTTTGGGAATTGAATGGGGAAGCAAAAACAGCAGGCGACCGGGAAATAGGAATGAAAGGAAGCCAACGAGGCGGGGCCTTTTCTCGATGGTAGACCTAACAGGGATCAGTGCCCTGTCTCCGTTTCTTTTATTTCCTTTTCCTTCTTTATATTCTGCACTTCCTATTTATTATCCTTTGGCCCTGATAGGGTCCTTGTCGAAATCATGGGAGTAACTATACTCCCAATTGCCTGACGTTTGTAAGACCGACTGGTATTGCATACCACCAAAATCCTGAGGCTCCGGTCGATTTTTTGCCCATATGCAATAGCAGTCGTTTTTTACAAACATCAGGCAATTAGGAGTACGGTAGCGTGTTGGGCTGGCTCTGTCCTTTTTGTCCTTCCCCTCTATAATTTCTAGACCCCTGTCGTTGTCATCAAAAAGTCTAGGCGTCACACATTGCCCCGGAAAAAAGTCGAGAGGTGTCCTCTCCAACTCTCCGAGCCCCTTTCGCAACCGACAACCAACACCTCCAGTTCCTCTTCTCTCCCTTCAACACCGCATTCTCAAACAAACTCTCTTCGACTCATTTCTTTGTCATTCTCCTAGTCTAGTCATTCTCTCTATCTATCTCTAATACGTGTTCTTTTTTCTTTCTTCTGCTACCCTTCGCTTTTTTTTTTGAAGGAAAAAAAAATGGTAACGCTTCCCTCGGGATGGAATATTATAAGTTCATACTGACGTTTTTTGTTTCCCACCTGATAGTCTTCCTCCCCTCGTGCGACTTCCCCTACTGGCGCCGCTTCCGGATCTGAAGGTGGTGCTCGCTCATCCAGACCCTCGTCTCCTACTCCCCCAGGTGGGCCCAAGACCGCCATCCGCCGACGAAATGCCGCCGACAGAGCCGCACAGGCGGCGAATGCTCGTCCGGCTAGCACTAGAGCTGCTGGAGCGGGGGGAAGCTCCAGCACTATGTTGAGTACGTTTTTTCTCTTGCTCCCTTTCTCTCTTCTCGATGAAAAAGGTATGAAAGCGCAGCTCGCTAACTTTGGTTTGTCTTATTCGATGGCGCTCAGAGCTCTACACCGACGAATCTCCCGGACTCAAGGTTGATCCCGTTGTCGTTTTGGTTCTCAGTCTGGGTTTTATCTTTAGCGTTGTTGCTATGCATGGTAAGCCTTTTTCCTGGTATCTTGGAGGTTTTTTTTCCTTTCGTGAACCAGTGGCTAATCGTTACCGATATTAATAGTCATTGCCAAGATCAGCAGGAAATGGGCGGTCTAAAATTGTGTACTCTCTTTTTTCTTTTTCTTTCTGGGGCTCTTTTAAAAAATGGTTGGAATGTGGATGATGGTTTGGGGGTATTTACTTGTGTGCATCAGACTACTCGACACATAATTAAGGCAAAAAAAAGCAGAAAAGCAGAAGCAGAAAAGACCATTTGGGTGCGTGCGTGCAGGCTTAGGATGTTGGAATTGGGCTCGCAGAGCTGGCTCTGCCATGATACCCAAGAACAAACCTCCCTCGAGCAGATTCTCGTGAATCCGGAACCCACGAACCATACCATAGAACTGCCTCGCGCCTATGCTATGCTAACCAGCCCTCTAAGCCTGTAAGAGACACAGTATCAAACCTCATACCCACCAACCCCGACTATGATACCACTGTCAACCCTCCCTTTCCCGTAAGGCGAAACCGGGGAAATTATTAAAACATCAGACGAGCTATGTATGATACGGTACAGTTCCTGGCACAAGAGCAAATTGACATTGCCGGCATCCCACAGCGCATTGGCGAAGGACATCTCCATCATAACTGGGGTGCTTTGCCAAGGGATTAGCCGGTGCTGGTCACTCGTGCTGGGGGTGTCTTACTTGGTGGAGTGGATGATATGTGCTTGCAATTGGTAGTAGCGCAGGTCGGGTATAATACAAACTTGCCAGGCCGGAGGGAGGAGTTGACGGAGTCTTTGAGGAGAGTACTAGAGATTGACACTTCGGGGGGTTAGACAACCTTGGAGGAAGCAGAGAATATTACGGGATAGTGAAGGATGTGCAAGCACTTATTTTCGGCAATGGTTCTAGTAAGATTGGTATTCACGGCACCTGGACGGACCAATAGAAAGGACATACCGACCTTCGCTCACCCGGTAAAGCTATCCCATCCCAGCTAGATAGCAGCACCTACCGTGCGCCATCGTTGCCCTCACACGAGCACCACCGCCCTCCTCAGTCCTCAGGCCGCCCCTTCCACCTCATCCACCCCCCCAGGCCTTTCAATTCCCGAAAGATTTTGTCTTCTCAGCCGCCCCGGCGAGAGCCTGGTTCCCCCTGGCCCACTTGATAGGTCACTTAATATCCTCAGTGCCCCGCTTTAGATTCCATCTCTGAGCAATGGACATACTGGGGGGCATTCTGGCGGCTGGGAAGAGCACTAGAAGGGATATGGTCGCCTGGATGTATTTGTCCCCGGGCCTTGGGAATGCTGGTGCGGGAAATGCGTAGGTGTGGATGATTACTGCGAGGCCGAGGTTTATTGTTGGTGGATACCTGGGGATCAGAAAGCAAGATCAGGTGGAGTAGTTAGACAACAGGTTGTAGCAGTGGAAAAATTCTTGCCTTGGCAGACACCAGAAATCCAGACTGAAGGAATAAGTATCTTAGTATGATACTTGGCCATTTATATGACATTTTAATAATGATGAAATTGCTAGTGTGTAGTTGAACCTATGTATTTATATGACTCTTAAAAGAACTATTCCAAAGGCCCTTTCTCTCTTCTCCCTTGGTCTCAATTTGGCCTTATACCATCAGATTTTTGATAAAACCCACAGATATAATACAGCAGTTGTTACATTGCAATTGCTCCAGGTTGATGGCGTCCAATAAAACCCCCATTCCCCTCCACTTCCCCCTGATCGATCAGGGCTTCTATCCTTGTTTCGCCACCGAAAGCTTTCCGACCTTTATGACCATACCCGAGTTACTGGTTAGCGTGCTACCATTATGTCTAAAATGTATTCTTACTCAAATGCTTGAGGGTCATGGGCTATCCAACTGCGTCCGCCTACTCGTATTCTCGTAATCTTTGACGTTTGTAAACATGACTGCTATTGCATACATCAAAAATTTTGAGGTTCTGGCCTACTTTTGTATGTAATCAATAGCAGTTGTGTTCACAAACGTCAGAGAATTACGAGTACAGTGCAAGCCTTTTCATCGGCGGAAGGGGATAGTTTGTTATCCGCCGCTATGCGTACAAACAAGCTTCGTCATTGGCCCGGGTTTGAGCCAATGGTAGCTTTATGGCGCTATGGATGATTTCCCGGAACCTTAAATCGCTAGGCTTCTGAATTCTAGTCATCAAGAACACAATAAGTATGCTATTTTCATCAGTGCGAAATCGGGGAGTCAATCCTTCGATACGGGGAGGCAATTTTTGTCCTTGGAAATTTCAATAGCAGTCTGTTGGTACACAGATATAGCCTGCCGAAATTTGGAGGTGTTCTAAATGTCTACGGGAAGTCATCCGGTGTCTGCTCCGCACTAAATTCGGTGGACTATTAACGATACTGTATATGTTGGATACCGGTATGTCCTGTTCTAAGAGTATCGAGATTGGGCGGACTTCACATTTAAGCTCCCTCAAGGGACAACTTATGTTGGACCCACCGTATTAACTTTTAGGACGTCGAAGTTTCCTCCTTAAGCAGTCTGAGTTTCCTAGTTTGGTGGGCCGGGAGAGGATAATACCAGAAAAATAAAGCGACGCACCTCCTGAGACATATTTCTCTTATGATATCCAAGTTAATAAGGGTACATATACCCCACACATGAGCGGTTAGGGCTATCCGTCCCGCCTCTGTGACTTTTGGCCCCCATAGGTGACCGCCTCTGCCTATCACATGCTCGTTATGTACTAGTAATTTTCTGACGTTTGTGAACACAACTGCTATTGCATATGGGCAAAGATTCGACCAGAGCCTCAGGATTTTGGTGATATGCAATAGCAGTCGTGTTCTCAAACGTCAGAAAATTACGAGTACCAATCTCACCGCTTTGGTCCCCATATGCACAGTACGAACGATACCTGGTCGATCTCATTATTCCTCTCGCCTGTGAGAAGGGAATTCAGGGAACCGCCAAGGAGTCCGGAAAATTCATTATGCTTAAATATCACTGTGCCACCCGCACCTCTGATAGGGTCGATGGAACTGCCTCCCATCGGAGGTCGGAGTGTTTCCGGAGCTATCTTTTAGGCTAGCAGGTTCTCGGGAACTAGGGATATAAGCTTTGCGCAGTTCAAGACCCCCTGCTTGTGGGTGAGATGCTATGACTCTGGTGAACAGGCCTGGTTCTTTACCGGGCAGCTGTCACGAAGAAGCTGATTAAGAGGCAAGCTCGGCAGCTACGATTGATATTTAATCTGGCCGTAGTCTTATGGCGCTGCGAGTCCCTGTCTCATAACATTGGCATATTGAGTGAGACGACCGATATTTCGCGGATACATAATAGCCAAATTTGCACATTAACCAAAGGCCTAAGCACTCTTGTGTGAGCGTAGGAAACTAACACAGATACGGCATCATCCCCATGCACCATAACTACCGGTATCTTTACGATTACCGGCAGAAAATATTTGCAACAGGAGGGATGGCTACCCTTCCAGGGAACCAGGGAACACGAGACTTTTTCAGATGGCTAGCAATGCCTGAGTCTGTTGGTCAGCACTTCAGCGCTCGGGCACGTCACTGTGCTGTACATACATCTGCTTAGTCGGCGTGTTCATCGGATATACCCATAACTGGGCAATGGGGACAGTTGGCCATTTATCTTCACATTTTTGGTCATCATGTGGAGGCTTCTCGCATGTTGTGAGGATCTCCACCCCGAAACGTGGGGGAACCATACCGGTGGTGGAGCTTCGGCTGAACAGGAGGATAGCGCAGGGATAACAGGCAAAATTGGACGAGCCCCTCTCCTCCCGGGTGGGGCGTTTCTAACCATTTTTCAAAGAAGGGAACGATGAGGTAGACGCTCTATACTAGAGTGGAGTCTCTACAGATGAGCATCCAGAAAAGGGAAACCTACTGATGATACGGCCTTAAATTTTGCCTTTTTTATATTTTACTCCCCTACGGCGAGAGTTTAGGTTTTAGTGCGTGGATCGGACCCTAATCAATTATCTTCAGTCGTTGATTGTGGCTGTGTCCGAATTCTGGTACAGGTATACTCTAGACCTCAGTGTAACTCAGATCCGTTCTATTGATGCCTAGGCAAACGATGGGAAATGCATCATGCGGTAGAGTACTATGGATAGGTTCATGGAATTTTTGTTGTCTGGAAGCTTTTGACTACTGGGGTCTAGCCAGCTAAAAATACACGTACACTGGTACCCCGCTGCCAGAAAACAAACCAGGCGGGCCCCACCGTAGGGACTTTATGTGCAGACCTTATATCAAGCTATGTGTGAGCTAGCTGCATTGAAGGCAGTTGATTCGCTCACATGCGATCTACGCTCAGCAATTTCCGTAATTTATCATTTCACTAAAACTTCTAGGATTCCTGTGTACCGGCACATTCAAAGTTTGGAGTATGGACTCGCATATAAGAAGCCCTTTCTGCTGCCTCCTTCACATACCCATCCACATACTTGGATTGCTTGTTTGTCTTCTCTCCGGTTGGTACCCAATTTCTGCGGGCCCCCTTTTGCGACTAGTGTTAACTCTGACATCACCAATAGTGAAAACCCGATCATCAGAAAATTTCTTCATTTCAGCCTTCGCACGGAGTCGAAATGGTCAACGTTCCTACTGTTAAACTTCAACCTACGGGGCAGGAGATGCCCCTGGTCGGTCTCGGTTTGTGGAAAGTTGACGACAATACCTGTGCTGACACTGTTTATAACGCGATCAAAACTGGTTACAGGTTGTTTGATGGTGCTTTTGGTACATATTCTCCTACTAACTCCTCTTTCGATTGAAGGGTTAACATGTGCGAAATAGATTACGGAAACGAGAAGGAGGCCGGTCGGGGTGTGAAGCGTGCCATCGACGAGGGGCTCGTAAAGCGTGAAGATCTTTTCATCTCGTCTAAACTCTGGAATACCTTCCACGAGAAGGAGCGGGTCAAGCCCATTGCTAAGACGCAGTTAGAATGGTGGGGCCTGGAATACTTTGATCTTTTCCTTATTCATTTCCGTATGTTTTTGCTCTCAGGGATCGTTTATCCTTCCACGTGCTCATGCTAACACCAGTTTCGTAGCTGTTGCCCTTGAATATGTTGATCCCGCTGTGCGCTTCCCAAGTGGCTGGCAAACACTAGATGGTCTCATCAAACCTATTAGAACACCGGTTCAGGAGACCTGGCAGGCGATGGAGGAGCTCGTCGATGAGGGTCTAGTTAAGAATATTGGAATTTCGAATTTCCAGGGCTCCCTGATCCTTGACTTGCTTCGTTATTGCCGCATTCGGCCCGCGGTCCTACAGATCGAGCACCACCCATACCTTGTTCAGCCCGGTCTTATCCGCCTTGCCCAATCCGAGGGGATTGCCGTGACGGGATATTCCTCATTTGGCCCCGCTAGTTTCGTCGAGCTCGACTGGAAAAAGGCTTACGATACCCTCGCGCTCTTCCAGCACCCTACTATCACCAGCATTGCTAAGAAGCACAACAAGACTCCCGCAAAAGTTCTGCTGAGATGGTCAACACAGAGGGGCGTCGCGGTCATCCCCAAGAGCAATAGGCCGGCTAGGCTTTTGGAGAACTTAGATGTCACCTCGTTCGACCTGGAAGAGTCCGAGATCCAAGCTATCTCTTGTCTAGACAAGAATCTGAGATTTAACGACCCAATTGACGTGAGTTACAACAATCTTTCACCGTATCTTGTAGGCTGCATGAATGCTTACTACAACCATTTTGTTTGTAGTACTTGGGAACTCTTCCTATCTTTGCTTAGAGGGCGGCAGAAGGAAGGGAGGGATCTCGCACTTTTTATTTTTCTCTTATCCGCTTCTCTCTCAGACATACCACCTCGTTGTGTGGGTGTAGGGATTTTCTTTTGATGGAGAGAGGGAAGTCAGCTTTTACCAGGATCAGGGGAAGTTTTGCGCGCATTGAGTAAGCTTTATAAGGAACTCGGCACATGTAAGAGTTTTAGCCAATAGGTGCCAGAAATATAGTTGGATCCCCCAGCACAGACTGCATCGGCTACTAGGATATTGACGTGATATCGGGTCCTACAGTACCCAGCCCTACAGTACACATCGTTGTGCGAATCTCCCGCACACAACCCCCATCTTTTCCATCTCCCCCTCTCACTTAGCGAACATCCTCGAACAAGCTGTCACCAAAGCTGTCACTCATACTGGTAGTCTGGGTAAACATGGGTAAGACCCCTGCAGCGAAAACCCCACTCACCACTCACCACTCACCCCCACACACCCAAAATATCCCCCACACCCATGCAACACTCACTTCCCAATAGAAACCCCTTCCCGGAGATCCCTAATGGAAAAGGGAGCTGAGCTTTTAATCAATACTACTGAAGCCACAACCTGCAGAGGTGAACCCACCTCCACAGCCTCTCACTCGCCATTCAAAGACAACCCTGGTAATCTCGTCCAATCAGCGCTGGGCTATACACATCCTCCCGGCTGAATTCCGTCCCCCCCCCTCCCACCACCAAGCATCTCGGTTGGCATTTACGCGAGCTCCGAGGTGGCTCGCTTACTTGGTTGTCCCATGGTAGGATACGGAAGGCAGGGTAAGAAGGTGGGAGGAGTAGTGGTTTACGGATTGGTAGTGGGCTTTTTGTACTACTAGTAATTGAACGACGTTTTGTGAAACAGGACCAATATTGCACGATACCGAGATCCGGGCAAAAAAGGGCTGAATTTCGGCCGTATGCAGTGGCTGTTGTTTTCACAAACGTCATTCAATTACGAGTAAAGGCGGTTTTTTCCCGCAGGGTGGATTGTAGTGGGATTGTTGTCGATTAGCTGGGTTTTGGATGTTTTGTGCGTGGTCTTTAGAGTAAAGAAAGTTAGGGTAAATAAAGAAGGGAGGGTGTAGGATGAGGTATTTTTACTCTCTGTATCAATTGTGGGTTGTCACTTGATAGGTATTTGTCGGATAGTTTTTTTTAAGACGGCGGGGGGAAAGTATTTGGCGTTGGTAGGATTATTTCTGGTCTCGGATTGCACTAGTGGAGTCATGGGGTTGTGGATTTTGGTTCGGGTTGTTGTGGTGGTGTTATGGGGATACTCAGATTCAAGGTCTGGGTGTGGTGAAGATACTGTAATGTGATAAAGCGGAGTGATTGAATTGTGTTCATTGATCCAGCGAGTGAGAAGGTCTTTGGAGTGCTTATCGATTACCCTATCCAATTTAGCTGTATTAGTAGAGTACGAGTACTATGCTAGGGGCTGTTATTTACAGTACGCCAACCTGGTAGTGATTGGGAGTTAAGATGTCCTTGCATACAGCACTGAACGCACACCGGTCCAATGAACCCTCCCGTCTCGGTAGATTTCCATCAAACCTTCAGGTGATGGAGCTGCATCCCAATTTAATGCCGACCGGTATCAACCTGGGCATGGCATGATACCTACCGCCCGCGCCCTCTACGCCCACCCACTAAAAGACAGTGACCATAGATCCACTCCTGAAGCCACGCTGAAGGTGATATCGATATCGTCGCAGCACCGGTCAGCACTACGAAACCCCGCTTGATACCGGTAGAATGTACCACCCGACCAGCGTTTCTGAAGCCGCCGGGAATATCTCGGGGCAAATAGATCTGGGGGGCAAAACAGCGGTTTAAGGGGGATTGTTAGTCGGGTTCCCGGCAGACGCCTTCTATTATGGGTTCTTTAGGTTTGTGAGCTCGCGGAAATCGTGCACATCATCATAGTTGTAAATATTACCGGGTTCCCTTTTCCTTAGCAACTTCCCCCCGGAAGTTCCCATTCCTTCTGGGCGGGTTGTAAACTCGATGTAGGACAAAAGGGGAAGAAGTCTCTGAGATCTGATTTCTCAGGCATAGGATTCAAGTGGGCGTGTGGCTTTCTGGAGACTTCCGAGACCCGGCTGATCCGTGTTGCCTATCATTGGTCGTCCTAGAGGATCTGCGGCGTTAGGTAGGGAACGACTATGCAGGTAATATTTTAGTTGCAGGGTGGTGTAGGATTCAAGTGCTGACCAATACTTATAATGTCGAAGCTTTTTTTCCCCCAAAAAAAAGAACTGCTATTGCATACTACCGGTACTTGTACAGTATTCAAACCAAAGGGTCAATTGTTGGTAGTATGCGATAGCAGCCCTTTTTAAAAACGCTTCGACACTGCGAGTTCTCAGCTACAGGGAGTCCATGCCGAAGGGGACGCCACCGTTATGCACGGCTTATATAGACAATCAAGTTGGTCCGATAATGTTCCCCTCCTGGATCTGAATTTTTCAGATTGCCAACTGGAAGGTGTGTGGATGTTCCGAATCTTAATTTTGATGTGTGCTCAAGCATTTTACGTCCTAGGATTCCCGCCCAGACCCTGTTACTCCTCTCCCCGCAAAATGCAGATCCCCGGTCAGCCCGGGGGGACTATAATATGACCTGCGAGTTATCGCTTGTTATGTTCCTGGGTTTGCTAGGAGCGCAGCTATGTCGAGTTATTCTCATTATTTGATCGGTGGAAAAGGGCCTAATGGTAATGGCCATCTAGATATTGGGCTTACTTGGGGTTCAAGTAGTAGGTGTTTTGGAAAGTGGATTTTCCGTAGGGCGGACCGCGCTTTTACAGTGTGCGTGGGCTTTTCGTTACTTTAATCTGGTGTCTTGTGGATTTAAAGAGGATGGGGGGGGGGCTTCAAGAGCTCTATCACTAATGATGGATAACACTATGGTGGCAATAATGATCTTGGTGAATATGCCGCAATAACTCTGTTATTTTGTCCTGTGCTGTACTGCCCAGTACCAAGGAACGTAATGTGGGTAGGCGGTATTGTCATGACTCATGGGAGAATCCGGAGAGAGGTGCTCCAAACGGCCGAGCACGATGACGATTGATAGACAGCAGAGATCTTGGTCTTCGATTTAGACAAATTCATGTCTTCATGTGATATCAGACTATCTCCTGAAGGAGCATCGGTATAGGGAAGGGCTCAGGAATAGATGCTCTCTTTCTTGTGGTATAATGCTCACGATAGCAAAATCCTACTTTCTCGGGTCAAGGTGTTGCTAGTACGAAGGTTTCTTATATTGAGAGGTTTCGGTATAGTATTCGATCCCCATCCCCGAGTGAAGTATTGTCACCGCCCAAAAGCAGCTGAACAGGTCCCCGTATTAATAGGAAAGCTTCTGCAAGACTATGGTCAAGAATCTTTGCGGTGAATAGTGTCTATTAAGCTGGAAACTAAATCAGTATGTACTTTTCGTCAATCTACCACCATCAATCCTACGGATTCGAGACTGAATTAAACCTGCCATTCACAAGTGCTGAGGAATCCCTCCCCTCGCCGTCTGTAGCCGTTCAATTATCTTTGATGGATAACAATATAGACGGAGCCTACAAATTATCTGTTGACCCCTTTGACGGCTCATAGCTAATCAATCCTACAAAGAACTCCCAAAGTCTTCACAAGGATGTATATAAGTACTAGGGGAGATGTTTTCGTACGAGACAGGGATTGTTTTGCTTGTTAGCTACCCCTGTCTTGTACGAAGGCATCTCCCTAGAGAAGCATCGATTTCACAAAATTCGAGTGAATTAATTGGTTTATTTCGTTTTAGATAGCTGAAAGCTGTAAAATTTCCCCGCCTCCCTTCAGTCCCTAGAAATTCCACCACCAGATCCTCCTCATTGGTTTATCTCCCACGGCATCCTAAGCGGCGAGGACAAATAATGCCTCGGGTCTTTGATGATAACACCCACCCTTTTAGTACTACAGGTATCAGTGTGCTAAATCATTATCCAGTCGCCCGGGATGATCCAAGTCCTGGCGTGGGTCACCATTCGGGCCGGGCATACGGCATCAAGGAGTCCGAGGCGGTTGGGCAGATAACGCGGAGGGCTGGCTCCTAAAAACCAGGGAGTACCGAGGCTAGTCTAGTGGCACTTTCCATGATGAATCTGATCTGCGACCTTGTTTTGCTACGGCGGTCTGGGGGTTGGAAAAGCATATATTAGGTAGGAGAGGCGGTCCTGCAACGTTAGTTCCCTAGAGACTAACGCTCTGTGTGATCAGGCCAAAGAGCGAAATAATGCAGTTGCCGGCTTCTACTTCTACTTAGAGCCCAGAAGGAGAGATTACTAACAAGAAAGTTAGGTCTTTTACTAAAACAAGTTGTTGGTGGGTTGGAAAGAATCCTAGATGGCCAAACTCCACTTTGATTGGGGGGCTGGGAATGAACATGAGGGAGTTGTGAACTTGCTGCTAGGGGGAAAAGAGTTTACCCTGACATTTCGGACGAAGGTCAAACGCAACTCTTGTTTGCCGCTGAGATGGGGCAAAGAGGGGTCGTTAAGCTTTTCCTTGGACGGGGGGACGTGAGCCTCGACATGCCTGACTACTCCGGCGTAACACCCCTCTCGCTGGTTATATATGAATACCGAGAAATTCGACAAACGGGTGGTAGCCCTACTACGGGCTTGGGAGACCCCAACCCCCAGTGCAGGGGAACAGCCCCGAGAAGTATTCGGGGGTCTCCTGTCTTCCAACGTATCATAGATACCGGCTTTTGCCGCTTTTGCAACCTGACTACAGTATATACACTTATCCCAGACCGAAAGCAAGACAAATGTGAAGGGAAAGAGCTTAGGAGTAAGGGGCAGGAAGAGAAAGTCTAAATAGGACATGACAATATTATTATTATAAGTGGGGACTACGGGGAGTCTAGTGTGATCGCCAAAGTGCCTAGCGGATGACTAGGGCCTTTGTAAGCTCCAGAGTGAGTGATTATTGAGCCCAGGTGGATGAAGGGTTGAAGGGCATAGAAGGAGTAAGTAATGCCTTAGGTTATCATACAACGGTCAATTATTACATGAGAACCGCAAAGATTGGCGCTGTTTTTGTGTCCGGTTGGTCCCAGTCTAGGAGTGAGCCTAGAGGTTAGGCCATCTTAAGTCGCAACCACCCAGCCCGGGTAGGTATCGCCAGGTTGTAGTTGAAGTGCTGTTTCTTCAATAACCGCAGAGTGAAGGAATAATCACAGTAAGTTACTACTGTACATAGATCGCTGTAAGGGAGGGTGGGGTAATTTTGGAAAAAGGGAAAGTGGACAAAAATTCGGAATGTATAAACAGGAAATCGGGATTAATCTATATCTAAATGCAGTGTTGTTATACAGAAGGGAGAAAATAAGAACTAAAAGGCAGAGTGAACATTGCCACCTCAACTACGAGAGTAATATATCTAGACATGGCGCCGAGTTGTGCTACCATAGGATCGGGTCTGGAGGGAAAGAGAAGGGGTAAATGGAAGACAGCGGTGCCCACGGGGCATTGTAGACTCCCGAGAGGGGGGGAAGGTGGCGGGGAGGAGGGACGGGCCGCGGTATGTATTGGAGTGTTTATTGAAATGCGGAGAAGGCGGTGCATGGAGGTTTTTGAGGATTAGAGGAAATAATTGGTACTGTTGGGGTTAAGTCGTGTTGGGATTTGCAGATTTGCCGGCTTGTAGTAGCTTCACTACTCTCTTGTGCTGATGCTGGGAAGCCAACCAGAGAGGTGTTCGGCCATTGTTGTCTGGTATATCGGGGCTGACGTCTTCCCGCCCCAACAGTAGCTTCACTATTCCATCACGCCCATTCATGGCAGCCAACGAGAGCGGTGTTCGGCCACCATTTTCTGGAATATCGGGGTTGACGTCTTCCCGCCCCAACAGTAGCTTCACTACTCCGTCACGTCCATTCTCGGCAGCCAACGAGAGCGGTGTTTGGCGATTAATGTCTTGCACATCGGGGTTGACGTCTTCCCGCCCCAACAGTAGCTTCACTACTCCGTCACGTCCATTCTTGGCAGCCAACGAGAGCGGTGTCCAGCCACCATTGTCTGGAATATCGGGGTTGACGTCTTCCCGCCCCAACAGCAGCTTCACTACTCCGTCACGTCCATTCTTGGCAGCCAACGAGAGCGGTGTTTGGCCATATTGGTCTGGAATATCGGGGCTGACGTCTTCCCGCTCCAACAGTAGCTTCACTACTCCATCACGCCCATTCATGGCAGCCAACGAGAGCGGTGTTCGGCCACCATTTTCTGGAATATCGGGGTTGACGTCTTCCCGCCCCAACAGTAGCTTCACTACTCCGTCACGTCCATTCTTGGCAGCCAACGAGAGCGGTGTTTGGCAATATTGGTCTGGAATATCGGGGCTGACGTCTTCCCGCTCCAACAGTAGCTTCACTACTACATCACGCCCATTCATGGCAGCCAACGAGAGCGGTGTTCGGCCACCATTTTCTGGAATATCGGGGTTGACGTCTTCCCGCCCCAACAGTAGCTTCACTACTCCGTCACGTCCATTCTTGGCAGCCAACGAGAGCGGTGTTTGGCCATATTGGTCTGGAATATCGGGGTTGACCTCTTCCCGCCCCAACAGTAGCTTCACTACTCCGTCACGTCCATTCGAGGCAGCCCACGAGAGCGGTGTCCAGCCACCATTTTCTGGAATATCGGGGTTGACGTCTTCCCGCCCCAACAGTAGCTTCACTACTCCGTCACGTCCATTCATGGCAGCCAACGAGAGCGGTGTTCGGCCACCATTGTCTGGAATATCGGGGTTGACGTCTTCCCGCCCCAACAGTAGCTTCACTACTCCGTCACGTCCATTCTCGGCAGCCAACGAGAGCGGTGTTTGGCGATTAATGTCTTGCACATCGGGATTGACGTCTTCCCGCCCCAACAGTAGCTTCACTACTCCATCACGTCCATTCTTGGCAGCCCACGAGAGCGGTGTCCAGCCACCATTGTCTGGAATATCGGGGTTGACGTCTTCCCGCCCCAATAGCAGCTTCACTGCTCCATCATGCCCTTTCTTGGAGGCCAACGAGAGTGGTGTCTGACCAGTTTTGCTGCATGTGTTGGGGTCGATATCTTTCCGCTCCAATAGCAGCTCCACTACCCGCTCGGATCCACCTTCAGCAGCGGACAGGAGTGGTGTCTCACCATTCTTGTCTGGGCTATGGATGCTAACATCTGCCCGTACGACTAGTAGATTTACTACCCCCTCCCGCCCTAAACTAGAAGCGTATAAGAGAGGTGTACGGCCGTATCCGTCTGCCGTATCAGGGTTGACATCTTTCCTTCCCAATAGTAGCTTCACCACTCCTTCGTGTCCCGCCTCAGCAGCCAGCAATATTGCCGTTTGACCGTATTTGTCTGGACGGTTGGGGTCGACACATCTCCTTCCCCGGACTACATTTATCACTTGGGGCGTCTTGCCCCACCAGCCATCTGTGCCATCTGGCTTAGCAGATGCCCGCTCAAGAAGTAACCTCACAATTCCCTCATGCCCCCTCCTAGCAGCCCATGAGAGCGCCGTTCGGCGAAAGTACTTATCCGATTTGTCGGGGCTGACAGCCTGCCGTTCTAACAGCAGCTTTACTACCTGCTCTTGTTCGCATATAGTGGCCCATATAAGTGGTGTAATACCCAGAAAATCCCTTTTGTCGAGATCAAGATTTTGCTGGCCCATGAAAGAAGTTGTGATTTCAGTAATGCCAAAAACTGATGCACAATGCAGTCCGGTGAATCCAACCAGGGGGCCGTGAGTGGGGATATCACGATTATATCGACCGGTCATCGATATGAGATTCACCAGAAGTAACTTGGTGGATATATGGCTTTCGATTTGACTGAAGAGCTTCAGCGCAAGTGATACCACGTTCCTTGAAGCTTCTCTCCTGGCATGGGCGCCCCAATATAAGGAAGAATATTTGAGGAAGGGAGTTGACCGAGGCAGGGCAAGGAGTGTGGAAATCTCCTTAATGGTCTGAAAATTGAGGTATGTCAGACAGGTTTCCGCCATTACCGAGTGAGTTGCGCCAAAAAGGTCGGGGCGGGTGTGAAGGTACTCCTGGAGAGTGAAGTGGATCAAGCGCACGGTCAAAACCTCCCTATCAACGACGACAAGCCCCAAGCAACAGCTCAGCAATGTCTCCACCGAAGGAATCTTTTTAGCATTGAGATCCGTAGATCCTATCTCGACCGCTAGGGCGTGGAAAAGTTCATCAAGTTGTAATAGTCTCTCCGAATGTGAGATCCACATCAGGGCTCTCATCCCGAGCCTTGCTTTCTCCCCACCCTGCTCCTTTATCCGCTGAAGGGTCGCGCCGTACACATCCTCCAGATTCAAGTCCTGTGTAATTGTCTCTAGCTTTTGCCGCCTACCATAGGCTGTGGTTTCCCCAAGGATTGTATCCATGGTTAGGGAAATTAGTAGAAACCTAGATTTGTCTGTTAGTGAAGAATGCAAAAGAGATATTTCAATCATGTTGGGCACTTACGTCTCGGGAATATTCTTGGCAATGCTTTTGATGATTTCGGCCTCTAGACTACCATCCATCGCGTCTCGACACCTGTCCTTGCTCAATCTCATTCGGATGTATCCCACGATATCATTGTTGCTGGGTTTTACGGATAGAGTTGCCGCTCTGGGGCCGAGATGCCTTTCCATCTCGCCCCGGATGTGCCGTCTTGCAGTTAGAAATATTCGCGTGTTCGAGGACTTCTCAAGGATTTGTCTCAACGAACTTAACACCTCAGGTTGATGGCCTTCCACACATTCGTCTAAAGCATCAACACATATAAATGTCCGCTGTAACGATGTAACAGTCTGTAGCATCTTCACAATTTCCGGCACTCGTAGCCCCCTTCCACCAATCACCTTTTTATGATTTTGAAAGGTCTCCCTTATCTCCTCCGGGATCCTTTCCAACCCAGCGACAATCTGTTTCAGTAGTGAACCGAGCATGTTTGTTGGGGACTGCTCCTCCCGCGCCGCGAAATCGACGTAGAAACATGCAACAGCTATATTTTGCTCCCCGGCCCTATCGCATAGCCTATCTACCACGAGTGAACTAGCACCGATGCTTATCAGCGCCACCACCCTCCTGTTTCTACCCGAAAGTTGTTTCTCACCTGAAATAGGTCTTGCCGACTGCCGGATCGCCGTAGCAAAGTAATACAGCATGCTCTAATCCAGACTGCTCGGTACCATTGCACCACCTTTGAAACCCGTCGGTTTGTAGCAGCCATTCCCCAACGTTGTCGGCACGGCGGGTTCGGAGGTCTTGATGTCGAATGCGGGGCTCAAGTGGGGACAACCATGCTAGAATCTCCGACCTCTCGTCTGCCGCACCAGGGTTATTCACATTCAACACAAAGTCATTATTGGAAAAGTGGGTATAGTTGAAAGAATGGGTGTTATGTGAGTAGTGGGTGCCGCCGGGGGGGTGGGTATCACCACCACTGATATGAGGGTGTGACATTTTCTCGCTAGCTATGGTGTTGTAGTGGTATGAATTGCTGGGATATTGGGTTTGGTTAGCGGAAGTTGAGCGGGCAGATGGAAAGTGGGGTCATCATAAATTTAATATCTCAGCCTTGTGCTCCAATCAACCAAGTTGAACCTTGTGCAACCAATACTTTACTATCCGAGACCAATCCTCTTGCTTGTCCAGCACTTGTACTTGTGCGGGTTCAATCAAATGCAATAAGGGTTTCGCACTTATGGCACAGAAACTACAGAGAGAAGGGAATACAGTAGTGGGAGTAGTTGCGTTGGCAGTCAAGTAGGGGAATTTCTCACATTAATGTGGCACAGGAGTTTGGTATTGGGACAAGAATAATTTCATACGCCGGTCCAATTGCTTCCCCACTTTATATCCCCCCGTCTTGAGTGTATAGAGATTTCAAGTAGATTTACAACTCAAAAGTCCTCCTCTTGCGGCGCCAGAAATGGAGGTCGAGGGGGGGGCTGTTGGAAAATTCCGATTCAAACAATTATAGATGGGGACCTCTCTGATGAGAAATTTCTAAACCCACGCGAGTAATTCCTAAAGGTAATTGAAGTAATCTAGTGATCTACCCAGTGCCTTAAGTTTGAAATATCTTTGAGCTGTCGGTAATTGTTCCGAATAACCCTGTTTCTCGCAATTTTCTTTGCTTCCCACTAATTTCACCGTTAAAATTCTTTCCTTTCTATATATATAATAGGGGACTACCGGCAACCTACCGCTAGCTGTTACTTCCCTATCCTCCTTATCTCGCGATATTTCTCCACCCTGGGCAGCGGTATAAGTTTAAAAACTCCAGGGAGAGTTGGGAAGGCGGTCCAGAGGTTTCCCAGAGGCTATAGGGCAACGAAGATGTTTAGTATTTGGTGGTTGCCCTCCAACTTTGCTGGAGGATCTGGAAGGATGCAGAAGTGCCAGGAATACCTTCGATACTTTTCCTTTGCTGACACGCCATATTTCTGAGTGCCGATCGAAGCCGGCAGCACTAGGGAACGGGTTGGAAATATAACTGTAGGGGAGATATTGTCATCCCTAAACACCGTATCTCCTTCAGTGCTATCACCTTCATCCTCACCGCCGCCCTCCGAATCCTGAAACTTCCTCCTGCTCGGGTGATAAGGATAATGCTCTCCCTAGGCACCAACGTCCTTGCCTTACTTCTCTTTCACTTCTGGGCAGTCCGGGAAAATTGAGCTAGGGGGACCATGCCGGGCATTAGTGGTTGAAGAAGATCAATGGATATAACCTAGGTTTGGTTTTTACTAGTGTTGAAACGACTTTTGTTGTATTGATTGAGAGAGAGAGAAAGGGGGTGACCCCGGCTATGTAACAAGAAAAGACCCAGCCACAAGTTCCCCGGTTCACACAGCCTCACTCGCCGCTGCATCACCGCCACATCACCGCCGTATCACCAGCTGACCTGCTACTGCCCCACGGGCAACCATACCAGATATGGAAGGACACTCCAACAACTAGAGTGCTTGAGAGTCCGAGTGATGATTTATGAGTGTGTTCATTGTTAGAGATAGGCATTGCTACTATAACTAGAAAGACAGCTTCATGCGTCTAATTCCTACTTATTCTACTCAGTTGTTCTTTTTCTGATGCTCAGGGAACGGTGTTTGTATTGTTTCGTGCACTTTATTTCTGGGTTCCCTGTTTTCCTTTCTTCCCCCCAAAAAAAATAGATATTAGAAGCGAGTGGAGAATAGATGGACACATTACTTCTACTTCTGACCAACTTGTCATATGAGCGGCAGTGAAGCTCGAAACTAGAGTGCTCGACAATTGGGAGTTTGTGGAAATATAATTTACCAACTTAGCCTATTGCTCGGAGATACCTGAAGCTCCAACTCTTTCGGAAGGTATCTATCTATTCACGGCGAGAACGAGACCATGCCAACAAGCAAGGAATCAAGCCACCCAGACGGCTTCCCTTTCACCCTTCAGACCATGCCTCCTACCCCCAATTTTAAACAATGGCTCCGGTTTTGTATCTTCATCTCATGCACCGCTGTAGAGACCTAAGTCTTCCACACACTTGTTAATTATACAGCCTCCACCGTAACTATCTTTACCAACAGCCAACCCCCGTGTCAAAAAAAGCCCAAAGTCGTTGCGATAGGAAAGGAGCTAACTTATTCGCTAGGACAAGTTCCTCAAGGAATCGAGTGGCGGGAGACTAGGGTGTTGTTTAAAATTGTAGAGTTCTTCTGCTGGAAGATATTAATAAATGGAGCAGTGATCGCAATCTTGGACTCGAATAGGGCTAGACTATAGGAAAGGTATGATCGGAGACTTCGTTCCCTCGTTACTCAACTAACTAGTAAAAGCATGAGTATATGATATATAAGGTATCGTAGTCATCTCGACTCCATCGCTTCCCACACTCGCCGATTTCCCTCCATGTATGCCCCCATTTGGTTGTGTGCTTCCGTAATAATAGCAAAGGGAAACCATGACCATAGAGCCATCTCTGAATAATTCTAACTCCAGAACAGATGCAATCGCCAATGACATTCTGTAAACCTCCACTGCCAAAAACTATACACCCTCTACTTCCGGCGACTCTCACATCTATCTTTATCCATCAACTCTAACAACTATCCGCTTCCGTTAATTCTAATATCTCTAACGAGTGGAGATAGACACATTTGTGGTTTCCTGAGATTTGTTTATCATCCTATGGAATAGTTGATAGTCTTGCACTATTGCTATAATACTTATTCGAACAGGCGCTTTTCCCACTGATGCTAATTCCTAGCCTCAGGCTCTGAATTTCTGATCCGAGAGCGACTAGATTGTGGCGTTTATCTGCTCTAGTAATTTTGATATATCTTTAGGTGAACGTCCACGGGTTTTGGCATAATATTTTGTGGAAGGAAATCATATTTAAAGCGACCCTTTTTCTCAAAATCTATCAGCGTCGTGTCGTGTAACTTTAGCCTGTGGCCTTGCTAACACATAAAGTACCTGCTATTTCGCCGTCCGTCCGAGTGACTGGCCCACACACGACGTCACTTTCCTAACCCCCTATGCTTGTCCAGCGGAGTCAAAGCCGAACACTTTGAGTAAGAGTTCCCACCTCAAGTATCCGGCTTCGATTCGGCCACGCAAGCATTGCAGTGTTGGAGCTTAGGACGACTAGATCTGATCAAGAAATTATTCCAGAGACTGAAAATTCCCAATGCCCCAAACGTCCAATACCGGGAACTCAAACCAGGTACACAAAACTATGATCAACAACGCACCTGCGGAGCACCCTCGGAAGATTGTAGGGGTGGCAGGAGTGAATCACGCTAATGCCCGATTATTTTGCAAGCACTGTTATACAAATTGAGGCAGTGAAAGAAGGCAAATGAGAAGTGACCGCCGCCTCAGTTATAGTTTGGGCCAGAAAGGAGGCATCCGGGGTGATACGTAGAATCCAGACATGCTCTATATACAGGGCGAAGTATCACAGTCAATACCCTCTTCTCACTGCCCAATAGCATTTGCACTACGGACCCTCCTACATATGCAACTGCCTAAGGCAAAGGTGTCCGACCGCGCCTATCTGCCACGCGGATATTGACTTCCTCCCGGCCCATCAGCATCCTGACGACGCCTTCATACCCGCTCGCGTCAACTCAAGAGAGTGCGCTATATCTACTTATATCTTCCGCCCAGCTAAGGCCGATATCCTTACGCTTAAGCAGTAACTCCAGCTCCTGCGCATGCATACCCGAGCGCGGCAGCCAATGGAGAGGCTTTTGGTTGCAAATCCAAATTGCTAGACTGGTCCGAGTAGCTAAACGGAGTCCGGAGCATCTAGTCTTCCAAATTGTTATCGAGAGGTTTACTCTACGTTGGTTGGCACTAGTAGTCCTAAAGGATAGACGGAGAAAGGTGTATCGTTGAGCCTCCCTTCGGCTCACCGTGTACGGGGATTGACTCACAGATGCCGCAAGTGTCGCTCATGGCTAAAAACTATTTCCCTGAACATGGGGTTGTAGCATATTGTCTCTTATAGGATGTGAGGACAGACGGGACAGATTCTGCCAATTTGGGTTTGTATCAGCAAATCAACTGCTCCACCCCAGGCTATCTCAAGCGGAGGTGAGGAGGCAGAAAACATAAGTCAAGTAACACGTTAAGGTAAAGTACGATGTTGAATTATATGTATGGTCATTGCCTCCTCTCGCCTAGCATAGCGACCAACCAGGTTCCTAGTATTGATGTATTATATCCTAGCCTAGTTCAGAATTGGCTATTGAAGAAACATCATTAGGGCTATGTTATTAACCCCCAGGATATTGTCATCAATGAGGTAATCATCCCATTACCATTTCCTTCAGCTCTCCAGTACTGTGAATCTACCCATTTCTAGGGAGGGGAAACGTTTGGCCCCCTCAGAAAATCCGTGTTCTCGAAGGGGGGGAAACAATCCTTTTGTGAAGGGTCAAGGGCGTGGCTAATAGAAGTAGAACGATGCTTACTTTAGCCCAGGTTAGGTCCGTGGGTCTGACGGGAGTTTTTCCAAGCATCCTAGCTTCAGTTTTCTCTACGATAACTTGATCAATGCACCAAAGGAACTGTAAATCACCCTAGTAACACTTCCATTCTCAACCCACTACTTGCATGCTTTTAAATGCAATTTCCTATCTGGACGGGCACAATACTCTTATTCCATTATTCCTACTAGGGATATCCGTATTATCTTCGGCAATACTAATAGGTCTAATAGTCTTATTAGTGGTCGGGGGACCTAGCGCATTGATTCGTCAGAATCAAGCTTCCGCAGCTTAATCACAAATTCTCACTCGTGTTACAGAAGTGTAGAAACCCCCGAGGCTGACGGTGGCAGTACGCGGACACTCTTGTTCCTTGAATCTAGCTGTGTAGCTCAAGTCTAGAGTGTAGAATACGATAATAATCTAGGCATCTAAAGTTAACCTCTTCAAGATGCCTTTCATCAGCCATTAGATATCTGCCACCACTAACCCCGCATTCAAAAAGTTTGAGTCGATAGTTCGATGGGGATATGAGGAAGGCCCGGAGATTCGGATCATAGAAAAGTGGGGGAAACGAGCCTCTGGCATGTGTATTCGATGGTTGTCCGACAAGCTAATTTGAGTATTTCCCTATCGGAAGGGTTGCATGGCATTCAGAGTCTGGGCTAAATGGCGCCTCAAATCTGGCGAATGAAGTCGAAAAAGAGAAAAAGAAACTATTCCTTGTTGCTTCTTTCCTCCCCTCTCTCCCCTCCCTTTCCCACCCGTCTCCCGACACTTTGCTTTCTACTCGAGTTCAATAGGCTTAATCATACCCGCAGCTTTTATCCGGCCATGCTTAAGTCACTTCTACTACTACCTCGCCCTTTTATATACTCTATACCATCGACATTGGGTAGAGACCTAATGGATGTCACAGGTGTATTCTTAATAAGCAATAACTAGCCAACCACCCTTGTTCAACTCCCTTCAATGTTCCTCCCCATAAACCCAAGCCAAATACCCCCATACGAGTAGACTTTTTCCCCTCACCCCCACGCAACAATTAAGAAGGTGTTACAGCAAAAAGAAAAGATCCCACAATCCGCATCACCTGGCGGCAGCGCAATGCCGGGACCAGTGGCACTGTAGGAATGTGGCAGCCTCCTACACGATTTTTCGGGGATCTCGGTAAACACAAATAAGATAACAAAGAAAAGACTCCGACGGGCCGTTTTAGAGATTAAGCCTAAGATGCATACCATACTCTACTCGTAATTTCCTGACGTTTGTAAAAACGACTGCTATTGCATACGGGCGAAAAATTGCCCGGAGCCTCAAGATTTTGCCCATATGCAGTAGCAGTCGTTTTACAAACGTCAGGAAACTACCAGTATCTGCTGTATTTCCGGGAGGGGAGGAACTTTTGTTATTACCTGGTGAGACGAGTGGCATTGTGATAGCAGCAGTGGCCCACACAGTCTAATACCTGCCAGACATGCCCAACATCCACAAAACACTCTCATTGACCACACCTTGCATTTGTCCTTCGAAAAACGGTCTTGGCGCCGGCTCGATCTGGAGGCCGTATCAGTTGATGTATCCACCCAGCCAAGGGGTAGCCTTCTACTAACCAGATCTTTCATATGTAAAACCCGCAGCGTTGGGGGAGTCCGTGAGGGGCGTATTGACAGAGGTCAAAATTACGCGACTAGTCAGCGTTGTAACTCATATACCGCTACTCAACTCCACATAACTAGTTCACTACTGCCAACACTCTCGCTACATTAATACTAGTACCCGTAGTGTAGGCTTTTGGACTCCAGTTTCTTCAATGGTTTAGCTAGGAGCATGCTTAAGAGGATAAACGCTAGTGAGTGGTGTGCCACTCATTTACTTCTCTCGATTTTATTATTATTTTTTACTAATATTGTTACTTGTATTGTAATTTCATATATCCCCTTGAGTCGAGATACTCGTACATGCGTTGCAACGCTGGCCACCTGGCTCACGGTAGCGTAATTTTGACCCCCGTGGATATCACATGCAAAGTCTGCTCCATTTAGGAAGCCAATAACCTACTACAGGGCGGGAGGGAAGTGGCAAGCGGGTGATCGGTGAAAAAAAGTGCTCACCAAAGGGGATCCGCGCCTGTGGCTACTGACTATTCCCTCGGGCCCCGGCTGAGCATTAGCGGTGTCGGTGGTGTGGCTTTGGAGTTGTGGTTATGCCTGGACAGTTTGGACTGCGTGCTACCAATAGGTTAGTGAACATCTGCCCTAAGCACTAATCCCAAGTGTCCCGACAGCCCTGTAGGGACCTACCGAACTTTAGTCTCGGGGTGTGGGGCGGGAGCGTCCTTCCTTCAGGAAATGCTGCCGTCCAAGAGGGTGACAACAGGTTCCTATAGTCATCAACCGATCGGTAACTCCCGGACTATACCTCCAGTCCCCGCCCGTCATCTGCGGTTCTCGCCGGGCCCGCCCGCCACCTACAGTCCCCGCCTGCCACCTGTCGGCCGCCAGTTACCTGTAGGGCCTGCCCGTTACCTGCAGGGACCCGGCAGACTCCGCAACCCGAGATACAGTACCTGCAGTCGCCCGTCCGTCCGTCCGTCCGGGGCAACCATCCGGACGGACGCCAAAATGCTCGTCCCCTCGTCCGGACCCGAAGACAGACGGACTAGACGCTTGAGTCACTGACCCTGAGCCTGTTAGGGTTTCAGAAACTCCGCCGTGAAAGACAGAGTCAGACAACCAGTTTCTAGAGGAAGAACCTTTGGTTCGAATGCCAAACCTCCGCTTTTTTAAGATTGAAGTGGCTGGGGGGTTTGTGATGCCTATAGAGGAAAACTCTCGAGCTGGTCCCATCTAAGTCACCTTCCCCCAGGAGTAAGTGAGTTCCCTATGCGATGCCTCGTGAGCTACGCCTATTAGATCTCTTGATAACCACCGCTTCCTCACCTTTAAGGCACATGAACAGGAGGCTCTTGATAGGCGCCATGAATTCGATCAATGTTCGTGGGCTCACCCTATGTGATGAGGGGAACACACCAAACCAGTCATTATTCTGTTACTCAGCTACATTCCCCAATCTGCCCTAGAATGGGCTTAGCATATGAACGGAGACTACCGCGTTGCTTGTGCTGTGTCTATTCCGGATCCTTTTTCAGGTCAACAAGTGTCTAGACTCGTCTACCCAGCGGAATGGTTTAGGAAGTAGAAGCAGTAGCACAGACACCCGCCTTCCGGAGGAAATGACAGTCGTTTTTGATATGGAAGGAAAGGCTGTAGCTCGCGTGATATCAGGGCCAAAGCCGGACGCGCAATTAATTTGTATGGTGGCTAGAGTTAGATATAAAATGCGGGGTAAAAATAGGGCTACCGGTTGGAAGTCTACTTGTATTGGTTTAGTTGGGCAGGGGTATATCAGCGGTGAGGTCCTATGGCCAATAGGCGACATAATTTCGAAAGCCTAACAGGCATACGGTACTGCTCACGCCTTTGATGGTAGGGTAGAATATAAATATTCGAACGAGTGCCGTACCGCTGACCTCCGTATGGGTCTTGAATTCCTATATTATACCTGGAAAGAAGCTAAAACCTTGCCCAAGATACTGGGAGTGGAAACTTTAGCAATACGGCACCAGAGCTCCAGTAATAGAAGAAGCAGTAATAGAAGCCATAAGAGAGCCAAAGTTGATCTAAGCTCTCACACTGTGAAGTAGCGGAACATCCGGGACCGGTATGCTTTACTCGAGTACGCTGTGGAAAAGCGCCACACACGCCACAGAACACCGACACAGCGCCACACACCCTGCTAAAAGTAGTTTTCCAAGACAGCCAAGATACAAAGGCTAGGCGAATTGGGCGGTAGCCTGCCTAGATTACTCCGCCACCCCAACAAGCAGAAAGGTCCCGACTTATGACAGGAGCAAACCATCATACCTGTGTTAAGACCACTGACCACGCAACCTCAACTTACAGAACATCCACCTCGAGTACATCCACTCCATCTCCATTCAAACGCCAACACCAGGACCCCAGCCATGTTCTTCTTATTTACCTGTGGAACCCAAGACTTCTCCGGAGCCCTCAAGGGATTTGAGCATATTCGCGTTGTTTGTCCGGTATGTTTACTCGCTAGCCAAATGTGACAGTGATTTTGTGAAATTCTAATTTGCCTCGCAGAGATGTCATAATTCCTCTGGTTTGTTTACCCTGGACCCCTCTAGCATCAGGCGGAATGCCTATTATGTTGAATACTAATCTATTATCTATTACTCGAGCATAGTTGTCGCGATCAAGCGCAGGAACTTCTTTACCTTCTGCTTCATTCCTATTGTCCCTCTTAGCTGGGGGGAGGTCGGTTTCTCCAAGCCTATAATGGTGGGTGGCTATCTGGGCGAAGGCTAATGACTGGTGTTATATAGGAATTGAGATGCACTATCTGCCAATACCATCAATCGACGTTTGTCCTCCCCCGCTCTTATTATGTTCCAGGAATATGAGAAGTCAGATCGGTACTGATAGAGAGAACAGGAGTAAGGAACAGCTCATTAGCATGCAATCACAGGGTGCACCAGCGGAAGTCCCTCAGTCGCAATATAAGTAAACGAAGTCACAGGCACTAGCGCGGGGGGCTGGGCACCTGATGATCGAACGTGGATTTTAAGCGAAAGTGTTCCGGGTTAACACTTTCTGGGGATGTCTTTTTTTTTCCCTTCCTCCTTTCATGCTAAGGTTGTTTGGGGGCTTAAAGGAACGCGGGGGGGGAGCGGGTGCCAGCCTGCAGTTGGTTCCATCTTGAATTTGTCGCGGCTGAATTGTTGGGGGAACTCTATTTTCTTTTTCCCACCCCCCCTCATTTTCTCATTTCTATGTTGGATTGGGGATACGAGCACGCGATGGTGGGAATTGTAAAATTTATCAAGTAATCCCTTTGGTGTTTTAAGTTGTTTTCTTCTTTTGGGTGGTAATGGAAGTGGGGAATATTTGAATTTAACTAAACTATTTTATTGGGCTTAAGCTTCTGGTAAGCTTTTACCAGGCTGTTCTCTTCACTGCTTACCACTTTCTAATTCCAGTACTGGAATACCGGGAGAAATTATGGATGGGTACTGAATTCTGGGTCCTGGGTTCCGACACCCTAGGTCGTATCGTTGATCTAATCCTCGCGTGAACTGTACCATTCCTACCCTGCAGCAAGCAAATCGTTTGTGACCGATCTCTCTCTTTCCGCCCGCAGGCGCGAGATAAGGCCGAAGATATCTTTACTCGATCGTTTTCCCCAATTTCATCGCAGAAGACCGACAGGGCATTACTCATTCGGCGGAAGGGGCCATTCACCGGTCCTCTTTCGTTCCGCTTGTCCAGGCCTATTATTTCCAAAGCTTGCTAAAGCGCTTTTCGGAGCCTCTGAGATGTTATGGCTTTTACTAATTATCCGTTGTAGTACTCTTGCCGTTATATCAACTTGGCATTGTCAGCAAGTTATCCCATCCGTACATCTTATCGTCTGGTTATTTAGCGGGACATCAGTTTGCAAACCAGAATTAGTCGCAACCTGGATATGGAACGAGCCCAGCAAGCCATACCGGTTGATAAGGAAAGCGGTGGGGGCCGGAATGCTTTTTTTGAAAATAACCCTCCTCTTATCAGTTCTGCGATATCATTTCCTCTTCCGATGAATCCCTCACAAGAGCAGTCTCCCCTGCCAACCTAAACCGATGCTGTAAGGTGCCACAGAGGGGCCACAGAGGGGGCATAGGCAGCAGGGTAGTTAGATCTTACCATAGCACAAAAAAAAAAGCTCCCCGGTTCCTCGTGGATTTTAAGATCAAAATTGAGAAATATTATATATCCGCCACGAACCCAGTTCCACTTTGTCTCCCCCCCTTCACTTCTTCGTTTGCGAGCTCTGAGGTTAAACCGAGGGGAATAAAAAAACGTGTCTCCAATGTCGTCTCCACCGTTGTCCCAAGGGTTTGGATATGGAATTGTCCTGGGGTTAGGATTTGCTTTTGCGCTGGGAATGATTGGGACTACTTGGGCTCTCAAGAGGTATGATAACCAACCCTTCATACCTAGATTAGGACTTTGTTTCTCTCCTCCCCCCCTTCCCACAATAGTTGTTGATTGATTATATAGGTATCAAAATGAAGTCCAAACATCTGAAATGTTCAGTACTGCCGGCCGTACAGTCAAGACTGGTCTTGTAGCCTCGGCGGTCGTATCTTCATGGACCTGGGCAGCTACCCTTCTACAGAGCTCCGGAATTGCTTACAAGTATGGTGTATCCGGTCCTTTCTGGTATGCCTCTGGTGCAACGGTCCAGATCCTGCTGTTCGCTACCCTTGCGATTGAGTTGAAGCGGAAGGCTCCCAATGCGCACACTTTCTTAGAGGTCATTAGAGCTAGATATGGAGCCGCGACGCATATTACGTATATGGTTTTTGGACTTTTTACGAACATCTTGTGAGTGTCCTTGGTCTCGGAAGGGCTTTCAAAAGAGGGAGTGAAAAAGGAGAGGGCCGGCGCAAACAGATCTAACAGACAATCGGGAGCATAGAGTCACGGCCATGTTATTAACAGGCGGAAGTGCCGTAGTCAATTCCTTGACAGGAATGCCTACGGCCGCTGCGTGCTTTCTCTTGCCCGTTGGTGTCGTCATATACACTCTCTTTGGTGGTATCAAGTAAGTGCCTCTCTGTAGTCCTCATTGGCAACCCCTCGGACTCTAATTGTATCACAGGGCAACCTTCTTGACAGACTATATCCACACCGTGGTAATTCTTGTAGTCATCTTGATCTTTGCCTTCACAACATATGCAACTTCCGACATCCTGGGCTCTCCCGGCAAGGTTTACGACCTACTCCTCCAGGCCGCCGCCAGGCATCCTGTCGATGGCAATGCCGGAGGCAGCTACCTCACCATGCGCTCCAAGGAGGGTGCGATCTTCTTCGTCATCAACATTGTCGGCAACTTCGGCACTGTCTTTCTCGACAACGGGTACTACAACAAGGCCATTGCGGCCTCCCCAGTTTCTGCTCTTCCAGGATACGTCCTCGGTGGTCTTTCCTGGTTCGCCATTCCATGGCTCGCTGCAACAACCATGGGGCTTGCTTGTCTTGCTCTGGAGAATCACCCTTCATTCCCAACCTACCCCAACCGTATGCCCATCGCAGATGTTAACGCTGGTTTGGTCTTGCCCAATGCCGCGGTCGCAATGTTGGGACAGGGTGGTGCTGCTTGTACGCTGCTTTTAATCTTTATGGCTGTTACTAGCGCTAGTTCTGCGGAGTTGATCGCTGTCTCTAGTATCTTTACTTACGATTTGTATCAGGTTTGCACTCCACTATTCCCCCCCCCCCTCAATACTCACCACGGCCATGATGCTAATGAATTGTGCGGTAGACATATTTCAACCCAACGGCAACTGGCAAAAAGCTTATCTATATGTCCCACACTATGGTCGTCCTTTTCGGTGTCATCATGGCGGGGTTCAGCACCGGGCTCTTCTATGCCGGTGTCTCGATGGGCTACCTATACCTCCTCATGGGAGTAATAGTCTCCAGCGCGGTCCTACCAGCATCCCTAACTCTTCTCTGGAAGGGTCAGAATAAATGGGCCGCCATGCTTTCACCAATTCTCGGATTAGCCTGTAGTCTTGTCGCCTGGCTAGTCACCACCAAGAAGCAGTTCGGTGAAATCACCGTCACTTCTTCGGGAAGCAAGTAACTACCCCTATTTCTCTTTAAACAATGCTCCGTGATAAGCCCTGACAATTACCCAACAGCGACCCCATGTTAGCCGGCAATGTCGTCGCCCTCCTCTCCCCCTTAATCTTCATCCCAATCCTAACAGCCATCTTCGGCGTGGACAACTACGACTACGAATCCATGCGAGCAATCCGCAAAGGCGACGACCACGATATCGCAGCTGAAGCCCATGTCGATCTAGAACTAATCCCAGGCGAGCGCGCGGGCTCGAACGGCAGCGATAGCGAAGAGATGGAGCAGAAGAACCTCGAGAAAGCTGCCAAGATCGCCAGACTCACCACCGTTGCGATGACGCTGATATTGCTAGTCCTCTGGCCCTTCCCGCTGTACGGCACGGGCTACATATTCTCGAAGAAGTTCTTCACCGGATGGGTTTCTGTGGGCATTATTTGGCTATTCTTCTCCATGCTATGCGTGGGGGTGTATCCGCTCTGGGAGGGAAGGCATGCGATGGCGCATACCACGAAGAGCATCTGGCTGGACATCCAAGGGAAGAGGAAACCCCCGATCCAAGGCCGTATGGCGAACGTGCAGGACGAGAAGTCTGCGGAGGAGGTTGGCGAGAAGAAACTGGCCACTTAGTTCATCTTATTGTAGTCCTTTTTTTTCCCGTCCCTTCCTTCTCTATTTTCGACTTGCTTTCGCGTTTCTCTCATGCTTAATCGCTTGAGCCTCGTTCTAAAATGATGGTTTTCTTTGCCTCCTTCTTGTATCGCACAGCTTCCTAAGAAATGATTACCCAGATTTTAAGAAAGATAGATTGGTTTAATTATTGTAATTTGCATCCAAGTGAAGTGAATTGATGTGAATGGTATCACCGAATACGCTAAAGCGAAAACGGGAAGCAACAAAACAACAAAAGAGAAATCCACCCAATCCCCTCCGACTGACACACAATTGCACTAGCACCCAACATTCCCAGCGAGAATAAGCATGACATCTACCCCAAGCAACAGAATCGCAATCGCATCGTAAAGGTCGTAAAGGTCGTTAAAATAACCTCCCCCCTTTCTTCCCCTTCCCCTTCCCCGCCTATCATCACCCCACCAGACCCCCCCCCCCCCGGACCTCCCAACACCGTATCATATAACCTCCATCCACCCACCGCCCCATCGCGTTGTGGGCACCCCCCGACCCTTAGCCCCATATACACACACTCCCTCCCTCTTCCGATAAGATCCAATGCACTTGCACCAGCACAGTACTAGTGTGTACAAGTGCTCAACGAAAACAGCTCAACCCGCACAGCGAGAACCTAACATGCGGCTTAACGCCATGCTTATTCGCCGAAACTCCGAACCCGAAGCGTCGGCCGCCAAAGTGCTTGCTGTAGCCGAAGGGCATCGTTTTGCTTGTTTGTTTGTTCGTTCGTTCGTTTCGTTCGTTTCGTTCGTCTATCTGGTTTTGAGAGGATGAATGAGGGGGGGGAGAAAGGAAGGAAGGAAGGAAGGAAGGAAAGGAAGGGTTGAGGCGGTTGGTTTATATAACGTTATTCGTGGCGGAATGGACGGATGGATGCATGTATGGAGAGAGGTGTCAGTTGTTGGCTGGTGTGTGGCGGAGGGGTGGGTGCGTTGTTGGAGTGTGGCTGTGTAGGATTGTGGCTGGGGATTTGTTGCTGGTTGCCGGGTGCGGTCTCGATGCGTCTTTCGGAGGTTTGTTGATGGATGGGTTTGAGTTTGAGTTTGATGGGTGGTTAGTGAATTGGGGGGTTTTCCTTCCCACTTTTCCTCCTTTAATGTTTTTATTGTACGAAGGGGCGATAATATTATGGTATGGTGCCGTGGTCTACGAAGGTACAGCGCCTAAGTTTTGAATATTTCACTAGCAGGGGATGTTCGACTAACAGGGATGAGGAGGTGAATTGGGTAACCACTATGCCCAATTCGCTGTCCTTATACCCGATTTGCTGCCTTGGCCCCTGCTAGCGTAACACCCCCTGCTAGTAAAATATTCAAAACTTAGGTGCTGTACCTTCGTAGGTGTGCGGTAAGTTCGGAGTTTACTATGGTGCACGCTCAGCCCTTCTGCTTCACAACATCCGGAGACTCACTAGGGAACCGCCCTCGTCTACGAGTGAGACACTGTGCATCATACAATCCAACTATCATCAATTCTGTTGGATATCTTGGGTTGTTCACCAAAGCTTAGTCATACTTCTAGCTTGGTTGCAACCAGCTATGCGCTCACTTGTCTTCCTTACACTCTGTTCTCGTTTCTTCTTTCTCTCTTAACTCAACAAGTTCCACACAGTAAACTAAACCAACAAAACTGCTCTTAACACAACTCTCATTTTCCCTTTGATTCTCATTCTTGCCTTCACTCTCAGTGAAGCTCTGTCCACAGTTTCTCTACCCATTAAGCGGTCTGCAAACACTTTATCGCGTCTACCACGTAAAGAACTCGGCCGACCGTGGATCATTTCCAACAGGTTATGAGCCCGGGTTTGTCGCATACCTGCGAACCTTATCCACTGCGCTAACGAATCACAACCGTTCGGCAAACTTTACCATTTCTCCACATTTCTTCCTCTCTTCGTATCTTCACCTTCTATCCTCTATTTGCGGGTACTTCCGACCTTGTTACCTTCTTGAAAGATGAGCAACAAGGAGGGTTCCTTTCTCTCCAAGCATGCGGGTCCAATTCCGTTGCTTGACCATTTGAACTACAATAAATGGCAAGCAGGAATCGTTATACACCTTAAGGCTATTAAAGTCTATGGAATCGTGATGGGTTCTGTGGCCACCCCAGTGTCTACCGTTGATAATGCAGGCTCAGCTTTGGAGTTCGACTCCCTAGAGGCCAAAGCGATTGGTGCAATTCACGCTAGCTGCTCAGAATCAGCCAAACGGTATCTTACGGGTTGTAAGAGTGCAAAGGCCATGTGGGATGTGCTTAAGGAGCGGCTTAACAGTGCTACTTCTGTTAATGGAAGGTTAGCACTTCGTAAACAGTTTCGTGACTGTCGTCCTGCTTCCGGAAAGCCTTTGAGTGAATTTATTTCAAAGCTTCACGATCTCCAGCAACAGCTTGTTGGCTCGGAACAGGCTATCGATGAAGAAACCTTTAAGGATCAACTATTAACTTCCCTCCCATCAGCCTACAATACCCTTATCGAAATCATCCTTGAGCGGGAAAGCAGCTACACAATGGAAGATGTTATTCGAAAGGTGCTTCATGCAGAAATGGCCAAGGCACGCATTGACGGTGCAATTTCTACCAACTCATCTCTCGTCTCTGGAGATGCCCTGCTGTCAGGAACCAACAGCTATAGGAGCATGCGCGGTACCTATCGTGGAGGGTATCGCGGCTTTAGCAGACGACCAGCACCATACAAGACTCCATTTCCTGGCAGGTGCCATTCCTGTAGTGAAATAGGCCACAAGGCACAGCAGTGTACTAAGAAGCCTTCCTATTTTGATCGGTCGCAGGATAGTCTAGCTGGGCTTTCTTGCTTTGCCTGTGGTGAGGCAGGACATGGAACAAGGTTATGTCCGCATACGAACCTCTCGCAGATACAAGTAGCTAAGGGTCGCAATGCGTACTCAAAGTGGATCAAGCTTGGAGAGGGTAGATCTGCCACTGCTGCTACTAGTCAGGTTGAAGAACCCGGTGGAGACGCCAGCTCTCTCTATTTCACTGGGCTTTCGATTCCGGAGCTTCGCATCATATATGCAACACAAGATCCTGCTTTCTCTCGCTTCAAGAAATGTCGAAATCGATCACAATCCGTCTTGGAAATCATTCTGCAGTTACTACTCATCAATCAGGAAGTGTATCGCTTTGTGGCCTCACAGTAGAAGCACTCTATGTTCCGGAGTTCAGACTTTCACTTATTTCGATCGGGCAACTTGCCCGGCATGGGCTCATGGTGGAACATATGGTAATGCAAGGCCACTTAGCCGAAGGCTTGTATATTTTAGAGGAACCTATAGAGCACTATAGGGATCGTGCGGTAGAGGGCTTGAGAAACAGTCGATTGGCATCTCAAGTGCTTCTTACAACATCATCAAGGTCTGACCCACCAGACTTCACACTTTGGCACCGACGGCTGGCACATCTTAATCCTGCCGCACTTCAAAAACTTGGTCCCACGATCGAACCCCACTTTACCCACTGTTCAACCTGTATTTTAGCGAAGCAGAGACGCACCCGAAGCCAGGTTCCAGCACTTCGGGCCGAGCGACCTTTTTCTCTACTTCATTCCGATAGCTGTGGTCCTCTTCCCGCATCACATTCCGGCGCAAAGTACTATCTAATCTTTGTTGATGATTATACTCGTTGGACATTTGTCTACTTTTTAAAGACCAAGAGCTCTACGGAGTCAACCCTCTGCCTGCAGGAAACACTGGCGTTTATTAGGTCTCATTATCCACAATGGCCTGTAACACGCTTTCGTTGTGACAATGGCCGTGGGGAATATGATAATGAAATGTTCAAGGGACTTCTGAGAACAAATGGCATATGATTTGAACCCTCACCTCCGTACACACAACACAAAAACGGTGTGGCTGAACGTATGATTCAGACAATTAATACACGGACTCGGTCAATTGTGATTGACGCGAATCTGCCTGTTTCCTTCTGGGCAGAAGTTGTTGCAACGGCTGTTTACCTTCATCGTCGGAGTCCATCTACTTCCTTAAACAATCAGACACCATATGCTGTTTTACATGAGGGCAAGGAAGCATCAATTGCACATCTCAGGAGAATTGGCTGTGTGGCATATCATCGGATTCCGGATGAGGTCTTTAGTTCCAAATCTGAGCTCAAATTCCAACCACGTTCCAAACTCTGTATGTTGATTGGATATACTCCGACAGAAAAGGCCTGGAGGCTATGGGACTTCAATGCGAACAGCGGTTCAGGACGTTCTTTTCACAGCTCTGATGTTATATTTGTGGAAGAGCAAAATGCTATGGGCCAGGATTCAAAGTCTACTAACTCTCCGACACTTCCGTCCGACTTTCTACAAGAGGTTGACATCGCTTTCTCAGGCTCTAGCTCCCCGGGTATACTGTCAGATAACAATATACCTTCTGACTCTTTGGGTTCACTCTCAACTGATCTCCCCAATCTCTCTCGCTCTGTATCTCTTGGTGTAATACCAGATGACAATGCTCTCTCTCTCTCTTGCTCCCAGGGTGGTACGCCTGGTGACACTACTCTCTCTTTCTCTGGCTCCCAGGGTAAAGCGCCTGGTGACGATAGTCTCTCTCTCTCTCGCTCCCAGGGTGGTACGCCTGGTGACACTACACACTCTCTCTCTGGCTCCCAGGGTGAAACGCCTGGTGACAATGGTCTTTCTCTCTCTCGCTCCCAGGGTGGTACGCCTGGTGACACTACTCTCTCTCTCTCTGGCTCCCAGGGTGAAACGCCTGGTGACGATAGTCTTTCTCTCTCTCGCTCCCAGGGTGGTACGCCTGGTGACACTACTCTCTCTCTCTCTGGCTCCCAGGGTAAAGCGCCTGGTGACAATAGTCTCTCTCTCTCTCGCTCCCAGGGTGGTACGCCTGGTGACACTACTCTCTCTCTCGCTGGCTCCCAGGGTTTAACGCCTGGTGACAATACTCTACCTCTTGGTAGCTCCCAGGGTGGAACACCTGGTGACGATGGTTGTGCTTCTAATAGTTGTAGTCAGGGTTTGCCAATGGCTCCGCCAAAGCGACCAAGGCCTCCCTATCGAAGGAAAGATACTCGGAATGCTGACATACAGAGACGGGTTGAGGAAATGATGGCAGAAGATGCAGCAAAACGAAGACTAGCTGCTAGTCAGGCAGCTAATGTGTTTGCTGCACAGGTCAACCGATGGCTTGATGGTATTCATATTGATGACCCTGTCTCTTATGTGGAGGCAATGGACAGCCTTTATCAGCATGAGTGGATAGAGGCCATGAAATCGGAACTGGGCTCTCTGATTGAAAACTCGACCTGGATACCAGTCAATCAGCTTTCAAAGGATACCCAACCGATACACCCAATCGGATCCAAGTGGGTTTTCAGAACAAAGGCAAATGCAGATGGCTCCACCCGCTTCAAGGCCAGATTAGTCATCAAGGGATATGAGCAGCGTGAAGGTGTTGACTATGATGCAACATACGCTCCTGTCAGTCGGCTAGCTACCTTACGCCTGGTACTTGCAGTTGCGACTGCATATGGCTGGAATATTGACCATATTGATGTCATTACAGCTTTCTTAAATCCACCTATCGATCGGGATGATATTTATATGGAGCTGCCAGCTGGAGTAGAGAAGATTGAGCCTAGCATCCAATTTCCTATCGTCCGACTTCGTAAGGCCTTATATGGTCTCCGACAGGCCCCAAGGCTTTGGTATAAGGCTATTGATAGTCTGCTCACATCTCTTGGATTTGAAAAATCAACTGCGGAACCAAACCTATATCACAAGCCTTCCTTGCTTATCCTTCTCTACGTGGATGATATCCTACTTGCCTACTCAGATCCCAAGGCTGCAACTGATATCAAACTACAACTTCGATCCGTTTATAAGATGACTGACTTGGGTAAGATCAAGAGGTTTCTTGGAATGGAAATCTCCAAGCTAGCGGATGGGTCTTACACTCTGTCCCAGCAGAGTTACCTTGAGTCAATTCTACGACGCTTTCAAATGGAGAAGGCCAATCCTGTCTCCACCCCACTAGCCAGGAATACACAGCTCTACGAATTCAGTAATGACCATCCGGCTGATCAGCATCTATATCTCCAAATAATTGGAGCCCTGATGTATGCCGCACTAGGAAGTCGTCCTGATATCTCATATGCAGTATCTGCACTTAGCTGCTATAGTCATAATCCCCACACAGTTCACCTAACTGCAGCCAAGCGAGTCCTGAGATACCTTTGAGGAACTAAGGACCTAGTACTCATTTATCCGGTTTCCTTGTGCGGAATGTTGGAGCTTACTGGCTACACGGATGCAGATTGGGCAAACAACACCAAGGATCGACGATCAATTGGTTCCTTCCTGTTCCTTCTGGGTGGTCCGATCTCTTGGCAATCTCGAAAGCAATCTATTATTGCTACCTCTACCTTAGAATCCGAATACTCTGCTTTCATTGAGGCTGTTAAGGAAGTACTCTGGCTGAGACAACTGCTTTATGATATCAAAACTACACAACTCCCACCGGCATCCGCTGTTCATCCTCCGCCGAGTCCCACGCATTGGCTTGATCATCCTGATACCTCTACTCCTGGTTATACAGGAACCTTGTCTGCACCAACTACAATCTTCACAGATAGCGAACGTGCTCTTCAGACAGTCAAGTCTGAAGGAATAACAGCAAGGAACAAGCACTTCGATATTCGACTCTTCAAAGCACGCGAAGTTCAGCGAGCCGGTATTGTCAACTTCACCTTCGTTCCAGGCGAGCACAATGCTGCCGATGGTTTAACCAAAGCTTTAGTGGAGGTTAAGCATCGGCAATTTCTGGAGCAACTGGGAATGCGGTCTGGTGGCGTGCATGATAGATAAGACCTAGATGTTGTATCATTAGTTTTTTGTTTTCTTTTTGTTTTCTTTTTGTCTACAATTTGCTTTACAGTGATGGTGGAAATTGACTGAGAGTGTACCTTTCCCCTCCGAGACAATCTGTAGGAGGGGTTTTAATGGCACTCAGTGAAGTCCTAGGTTGGATATGCAGTATTATAGTGTTTCTTATATCTTGCGGGCTCGTGATGGAATTGGCCAGGCTTCGGTGAGGGGGAAGTGTTGGATATCTTGGGTTGTTCACCAAAGCTTAGTCATACTTCTAGCTTGGTTGCAACCAGCTATGCGCTCACTTGTCTTCCTTACACTCTGTTCTCGTTTCTTCTTTCTCTCTTAACTCAACAAGTTCCACACAGTAAACTAAACCAACAAAACTGCTCTTAACACAACTCTCATTTTCCCTTTGATTCTCATTCTTGCCTTCACTCTCAGTGAAGCTCTGTCCACAGTTTCTCTACCCATTAAGCGGTCTGCAAACACTTTATCGCGTCTACCACGTAAAGAACTCGGCCGACCGTGGATCATTTCCAACAAATTCATCCATCCAGCATCAAAAAGAACGAAAACGATGAAAACTTAGATACATTTCAAAGGGGGGTCCCCAATTTTGTTTCGTTTCCTTAGAACGCAAGCTTCGTGTGAAGACCATCCAGCTCCCTCTCCCAGCATCTATGCTTCGAAATCTCATGCGCGAAAGCGCTCGAAAACAAAGTGCTAGGCTCGATAGCGAGGCTCCGGAGGATCCCCACGGAGCGCTTCCAACATGTTACGACGCCGTAAGAAATAACCACTTCATCAGAGTTGGGGTCGGCGGCCAGGTCTACGCCGGGAAGGACAACGGCTTGTTGCAGGAAGGATACCGCGTCGCCGAGGGCGCCGATGGGCTTTAAGTGGCCGAAAGCCTCACGGACCCAGTGGACTGCTCTTCCGTTCTGTCGATAGGTTAGCCGCGGGCCTGCCTCGCTGTGTGGGGGGAAAAAAGAAAAGTGGATACCTACCTCCCGAAGAGTAAGCGTGCTCTGCGCACCGGGACATACAAATACCGCATCAAACATGGTACTCCTCTGCCCCTCGAGGTGGTGATCTGCCATTAGGCCGCCTGTGCCGCTCTCTGGATCGACACCGGTAGGGAAGATCATTCCTCTTCTAGGAGCAATTACCCAGGTCGTTGCGCCCTCGGCTATGAGCGCTGTGCGCACCGCGGTGAGAATGCCGACGTCGAAGCCGTCCGCGATGATCATCGCCACCCGACGGGTTTCAATGCTTGGTCTAACAGCGGGTAAATCCGTCTGCGATAAACCCGGCGCTTTGTGGCCATGGTTCTGGCGGCCCTCTTTTGGGATGTCGCCGCCAACCATCTTGGCGACGTTTTGGGCGAGGGTAAGGTCGATGTCCTATTTTTGAGGCACACGGTCAGCTATTGGGAAAGCGATAGAACAGAGGGCGGGGCGATTGGGAGGGTAGATGGTACAGCGAGTCTCTCAGAAACCCTCTTATACACGATTGGCTCGTCGCAGTGGCTCAACTCAAACGCGAGTGCAGCCTGAACGTGCTTCTTCTCGTGCTCCGCGAGGGAATTATAAAACAATTGCGCCTGAGCAAAGTGTTCCCGGAACTTCGCTCCATTGACCCTCAGTTTCAATCCCGCGACTCTGGCAGGGTACTCCTGGTACGAGTCCGTCTCCTGCTTGTGCGACGCGGGGGGAACGGCTTCGAAGCGATTTGGCCAGTAGTTGACCTTGCCTTTATGGATACGGTGGTTGAGTGCTCCGTCCCGGTTAAAGTTCATGACGGGACAGACGGGGCGATTGATGGGGAGTTGCTCCCAGTTGACTCCCAAACGGGTGATTTGCGTATCGAAGTAGCTGAAATTTCTACCTTGCAAAAGAGGGTCGTCTGAAAAGCCGATTCCGGGGACAACATGAGAGGTGCAGAAGGCGACCTGTTCGGTTTCGGTGAAAAACTCGTCGACGTTCCTGTCAAACGGTTAGCGGATGTCCGAGTGATACATCACGAGAGAGGAGACGGCACCTGTTTAGAACTAGTTCTCCGATATAGTTGACGGGAACCAGATCCTCCGGCCACAGCTTTGTAGCGTCCAGGATATCAAACTCAAACTTATCCTGATCCTTCTCTGCGACAGTTTGAATCCCGAATCGCCACTTAGGATAGTATCCGTTCTCAATGGCCTCGTACAGATCCTTCCTGTGGAAATCTGGGTCCTGACCGCCCAGCTTCAAAGCCTCATCCCAGACCAGCGAGTGAACACCCAACTCAGGTGTCCACACGAACTTGACAAACGTCCTCTCACCCTGGGCATTAATTAACGAAAAGGCTGCCCCCAAATCAGCCATTCCCCATCACGAAAACAAGAGGAGAAAATCGAAACCCACTATTAACCCCAAACCCCTGCATCATCCTAAAACTCCTAGGAATGGCCCTATCACTCATGGCCCAAACAGACATATGTGTCGCCTCGCTATGCATGTATTGAAAGTCCCAAAAGTTGTTGTGCGCCGTCTGCGCCTGCGGCACCTCATTATGTGGCTCGGGTTTGGCTGCGTGGACAAAGTCCGGGAACTTGATGGCGTCCTGGATGAAGAATACTGGAATGTTGTTGCCGACGATGTCCCAGTTGCCCTCCTCCGTGTAGAACTTCACAGCAAAGCCGCGGACATCGCGGACCGTGTCTGCAGAGCCGCGGGACCCGGCTACTGTTGAGAAGCGCACGAATATGGGTGTGCTGCGCGCTGTGTCGTTGAGGACTGGAGCGCTGGAGAATTCGGGGATGGGCGTGTGTAGCTTGAAGTATCCGTGTGCCCCGGCTCCACGGGCGTGGACTACACGCTCAGGAATGCGCTCATGGTCAACTGTATTGTTTTCAACATTCGTTAGTTTCAATTACTACTAGACCGCCGAGTTCCCATCACTTGACAAGGGAGAGATAGAGGTGGTGAAGAGGAAGGTGATATATACACCGATGAATCTTCTCCCTCGCGATCTGGTCCTCGAGCAAACTCGGCCCGTGATGCCCAGTGCTTGGGTCAACCACCTTGAGCCAATGATCTGTGTCATACACCTTCGTGCCAGAATCAGTGGTGGACCTGTTCTCGCTCTTTTCGACAGAGACTTTATTCGGCCACATCTCCACGATCTTCTCGTTCATTGAAGCGACCTCTTTCACCTTGTGCGTTGCCGCAATCTTCGCCTCATTCAGAGACTCCTGCAGCCTTTGGAATGTGCTGGTCATTGTGTGAAGGTATTAGGACGATGGGTCAATGGCAATACAGGGCAGTGGTCGAGTGAGATTATAGGTGCTTGAGGAGGGCGAATGGTAGTTTCCATAGTTGCGAAAGAGCTCTCTTATATTCGTTGGTGGAGCGCTAGGTGGCAAGCAGTCTCTCCCCTCCAGTACAGCACCCAATCCCCGTACGGCATCCAGCGCCGTAGTAGGTAGGACTGCCTTCACGAGCAGGAGTTCTCAAGTGTGGCTGCCGTGGTAAACGGTACATTATTACTGACGAACTCATGACGTCTAAGCTCTGCAGTTGCGGTGCCAGTTGTGCTCGAGTACGCTACAGGCACGACTATGAGTGGGTGGTTTCGTTGCAAAAGTTAATTAGTCTGTCCTACTCAGATAATGCCGGTAGTAAGCACTTTAGTAGAAGGTTAATAACTCGTTTACCGGACAAATTACACTCGCAGCAGACGTCAGAAGGAAGTTGGGTCCGCCAATCATCTAATCACCCAACCAACCCTGCCTGCACCCTATATGCAATGCCGTGAGGTGAGCTACCGGTCTAGGCGATGCTTTCGTCCAACAATACTCGAGTAGACTAAATGTTTGATTACGCCGCAAGCAAACCAACAGCATTTCCGAATCTAAGCGACCAGGGAAAATCGGTCCTTGGAAACAAATATTCAAGGAAAGAAAAGGATCAATCAACGGGAAGATAAAGGAAAGGAAAGGACCTCCTCAAGGGGGGCTTGGGAACCTAGGAGCAGACAGTCCCAGACCCGAGCAGTTTTGTAAGGGGACGTCTGGCCACCACCCCCAAACGTTTATTTTGACCCCGATTACCACCCGAACGGATAACACAGTCGAACATGTCACCTGGCCCGTGCACTTCCTCATTTCTTAGTGACGAGAAACCCTTTGCCCAGAAGTTCTCACCCCTCAAAGGCCGTCTTTGCGCTCCCCACTCAAGTAGATTGCTCCAAGTTTCTCAGCACGCTGTGTACGGCCTATGTGACAAGCTTGGCAGCTTCATCTGCTAGGGGATAGAGGTTTGCGGTAAATATCTATCTTGCTCCGGTGGTGGGTCTGGTCGACACCAAAACGCAGCAATCGGGTTGCAATAATGAGGTCAAACCGAAAGTTTGTAACAATGAAAGAAAAAACCCCTGACTTGACCATCAGCACCATGTAGATAGCATTAGAGGGAAAGTAAATCTTGAAACAAACTCCGCAATAACTCAATCATCTCGCTAACTTAATTGTGGGAGCTTGGGCTCACTGTACTCAAGTAGGAGTCTACGGCACCTCCGTCTCCCCGCCCAGAATTGGCACCTGGCTCAAGATACCGGTCCCCGGTGAGAGTGGGAGCGTTCGCCGCAAGAGCCTATAGATCGTTTTTGTAAGAACTTTCATGTAAACTTGAGAGCCTAAGCCTATGGCAATTGTAACGAGTTTGGTTCTTAATCGAGGCATTCAGTACTCGTAATGTCCTGACGTTTGTGAACACAACTGCTATTGCATGATGCCAAGATCAGGGCAAAAAAGCTGAATTTTGGCGGTATGCAATAGCAGTTGTGTTCACAAACGTCAGGACATTACGAGTACCAGGGTTTGGAACAACTGCAATCAAGGTTCGTGATACGGAGCAGGGCCCACGCTACTCGTCCCAGGCAGGAATTACCCGGAAGTAGGGATTAAAAAAAATATCATACCGTAAAAACCCGCTGTATCCACTATCGGGGATCGGGCTCTTGACTTTCGCAATCCGAGACAAAACACCCTGTGAAGGAATAAAGCTTTCCACACAAAGTATAGCTTGGGCAGGCGGAGCTTGCTGGATCTCATTAACTGGTATTCGTTATTTTGTTAATTTGCCGTGCCAGGTCTATTGTGGTTTGGTGCTGTAGCACAGTTGAGATCTTCGATAGTGGATACAGCGAGTTTCTACGATATGTGAAAACCCCTGCGATTGTCTGAGCGCCCATACAAGCTCAAAACTCGTATTTTCTTAACCTTATTTTCATTCTTTCTACACTAATCAACTAAATGACACTAAGTGCGTCCGGGGACACTGTCCCCCGGTCTGACCCCCCTAAAAGAAAATTTTCCACCACTCCGCCTTGCGCCTACCATCATGGTCCCCTCGCCCCATTTTAACAAAAGAAACTCCCCCTCCCTATTCCTCTCTCCTCAACAATTTATGTCCGTCAACAATCGAAACCCACCCCGTCCCCTCTGGGCCCAGTGGTCGTGTACATTATGAGATCCTTCAACAAACGAAACCCACTCCTGCGTCTCCACGCCCCATGGTCGTGTACTTGAAAGTAAATAAATCCCACGCTACAAATGAAACCCATACCTGTCCCCTCAACCCTATGGTCGTGTACGTTATGAAATCCTTCGACAAAAGAAACCCATTCCTGCGCCTCCGCGCTCCATGGTCGTGGACTAAGGGAAATTACATCTGCTGGTCATTACGCCCACCAGCTACCGGGCGACCGCCGCTCCTCTGTACCCCCCCCTGGCCTTAGCGCTTGGCTTGTGTGTGTTGGCATGTCTTTCCCTATCTCTCTTTGTGTTTTCAAAGGTTTTTGGGCATAGCTGACATTGTATGTACCATCTCCCGTTGCGCCACACCCTATCTTGTGCGACTGGTTGCGAGGTTGGAAGGTTGATTGAGGCCCCCGCAGTCTGGATCCTATATTTCGCCCTGTCCGCGGTTTTTCCGGCTTGGTCTTTGAGGTCGTCCGGCCATTCTTCGATCCACCCAACCAGTTCTTTAACCGTTTTGTTGCTGTGGAGGTTCAGTTTAGTGGGTTTGACTATCCCACAATAGGACATTAGGTGAGCTGGTGTGATTGTGTCCCTTCCGCAAGGGCATTTTCTCCTGTCTCCCATTGTTGCTTGGAATGGCCATCCGCATGTAGCTCGGATGTACAGTATGCTTCTGAAGGAGGTTCGCGTCATGTTGCGCAGGTGTCCATATTTCGCTCTCGGTTTGCCTTTGTATCGGATGTCTTCATGGTCTATTCGCTCTTGCCACTCTCGTGTCATGTTGGCCCTTATGTCGCTTATGCCTCCTCCCTTTGCTATGATCGTGGGGAGGTTTGATGTTTCCAGCCATGTGTTGGACATTTGGGAGTGCCGGTTTAGCGTGTGGGCTCTGAGCGCGAGCCTGTCTTGCCTCTGTTTTACATACAGGTCTAGCGGGGGGATGCCCAGTTCCGTATCGATGGCCAGGGTGGGTGTCTTGATTTCCAGTTTAAAGGCGTTTCTTATGGCAGCGTGTAGGACCTTGGCCGCCTCTTTTATGTGGGTCTTTCTTGACCACACTTCGATTCCGTAGGTTAGCTGTGGTATTATGATCCCCTTGATTAGCCTTTGGGTACACCAAGCGTTCAGTCCCCCTATTTGGTATCGGGATGTGAGGGCGCCGATGGCCTTGCCTGTCCTGGCCGCAATGTTGGTCCACGTCTTAATGTGGTGGGCCCAGTTCCAGTTTTCGGTGATGAAGTATCCCAGCCACCTGAGTTCCTCTTTCTGTGAAATAAAGGCTCCGTCCACCATGGGTGCTAGGTGATCCCTTTTTCTAGTTCGGATGTGGATTCCTTCGCTCTTGAGTTTGGAGAACCGGTAGTTGTTCTCCTGTGCTTTCGCGCATAGCCGGTTGATGGTGTCCTGGTGTTCCGTTTGTCCCTTAGCCTTAGATGTATATGCTGTGGCTGTTAGGATATCGTCGACATAGGCCAGGATGATCGTGTCCTCGTTGGTTTTGAGCGAGACTGTGTGCTTGACGCTTATTAGGAAAAGCATGGGGGATAATGGTGACCCTTGCGGGGTGCCCTTGTCCGTTTTGAAGGGTTTCGAGGTCCTTCCGTTAAACCGGTATACCGTTTGGCGGTGGTGCCCCCAAGCTCTTATCCAGTTCCCTAGATGTTCGTCTTTTTCTCCTATTGTGTTGCAGGTCCTCTCCAGGTTTAGGTTGTCGAAACCTCCTTCAATATCCAGGGCCGTGATGCAAACGTTTCGGTTTTTGTTGCTTTCGATAAACGTATCTAGAGCCTGTATGGCGTCAGTGGTGCCATAGTTTTTCCTTCCCCCGTACATATTGTCTGGGAGGAGGCCGAGGCCGGTCAGTTTGTTTGTGATTATCCTTTCCATTGTCTTTGCCAGGATCGATTGTAGTTGTATTGGCCTCCAGCTCTTTGCCATCGTGTAGGAGGGTTTGTTCGCCTTGGGTATAAGGATCGTGGAACTTGTTTTCCAGGAATTGGGCATGCCTTCCTTGTATACTTGGTTTATAACTTTCCGAAATAGGTCGGGCTTGAGTTTCCACAGCATCCTCAACGTTCTCGTGGGAATCTGATCTGGTCCTGTTGCTGCGCCGTTCAGGGAGGCCTTAAGCGCCCTCTGGATTTCGCCGTCTTCAATCATCGTGCTGGTGGGGTTTAGTGCCGTTGGTATGTCTCTCCGGTGTTCTCCGCCGTATAGGGAGTCTTGGAGTTCCTTCGCTATATGGCCGTGCTCTGCTGCTAGGGTGCCGTCGGGTCTTTGTAGGGCTGGGATGGGGTGTTTTGTGGTTCTTATTTTTACCGTCCTGAAACATTCTGGGTCTGTCTCCTCCTGTAGGGCTTTTTCGTTAGCTGTCAGTTTTGCCCCAAAGATGGCTTTCCTGAATTTTCTCCTGGCTTCCACCAACTCTCTGCCCCTCGTTCCCTTTTTCACCACTTCCAGGAGTTTCTTCCTCATTTGCGCGAGGTCTTTATTCCAGAACGCCTTCGCTCTTCCGGATGCCCTCGGGGTGTGCCTGAGCATGATGTTTGTGAGTTTTCCTTGGAGCGTTGAGGCGTCTTCATCTTCTCCCAAGAGGTGGATTTCGGTTTCGATTTTTCCCCAGTCCGCTTTGTCGTACCTCAGTGGACTTTCTGCTGTGCTTCTCCATACCAGCCTTGTTTTGATTTCCAGTGCTTTATGTTCGGTGGAGGCAATAGTTCTGTGTTTTACCCTGACCCCGCAGGAAGGGTTCGCAATGACGAGATCGATAGTGGAGCTTGTGTGGTTCGGGTTTGGTGGGACGTATGACACTCCGTGTGCATTGACTACACTGAGGTCTGGTCTTGTGTCCACCCACCTTCTCAAAAAGCGTCCTTGGGTGTTCAGCCGGCCTGCCGACCAGGATTCATGTATGGCGTTCAGGTCTCCAATAACTATATTTTGGGTTCCTTTATGCCAGTTGTTATCTGGGTCCCAGGTTTTTGATGTAGGTCTCTGGTAGCCTATCGTGATTTCTGTGCCGTAGGTGTGTAAGGTGACGTAAGAAGCAGATATACGCTCCATTACAAACATGTTCACGTATTCGTTTTTAATATATGTGGCGCAGCCTAGTTTCTCCGCTGTTGTGCTGGCGTAGCATGTGAATCCTTTAATTTCCATCCAGTCTCCGTTTTCCAGCGGACACTCAGCAAGTGAAATAATCTTGGGTTTAAGTTTCAGGGAGGACTTAAGTAACTCGGTGACCACGTTCATCGACCCGCCGACGTTGTGGTAAATAATATCAGTGGTCGCCATAATTATTTATGGGGGGTGGGGTTGGCCGGCTCTGCCGGTGCTTTGCCTTTCTCTGCCGTAGTGGGGCTGCGGGCCCTGGTCCTCGTGGGGCAGTGTCTATCCCCGGTGAAGTGTGATGTCTCATCGCAGTTTACACATCCCCTGATGGTGTGAGAGCACGGTTTTCCTGTTCCTGCCGTGCAGTATAGGGAGCTGCACATGTGGTCCTTGGTGTGATGTTGGCCGCCGCAGTATTTGCAGATTGAAGGCATTCTGCAGTGGGCCCCATGGTGTCCATATTGCAGGCACCTTTCGCAGTGGGTTGAGGCGTCTTTGCGGATGTATTTTCTGAAGGTACACCTTTGCCCGAAGACTGCCATAGATGGGTAGGGCTTTTTGAGCTCGCTCGAGACCCAATCATTTACTTCTACCGCTACGATGATGGAGGATTTGTCTTTGTTTTCCGCCTCCAAGGCTGATACGGATTTGATCCACTTGGGTCTGTCCATGAGTCTGAGCTCTGGGTTGAAGCCCGTGAGTTCATTTTCCAGCTCGGCCCATGCCGGGGCCTCTATGTTCCATTCTTCGGGTGTCCAGTGTCTGTTCCCGGAGGTTGCTAGGGGAATGCTGTTAATGACAATGTTCACCGTGGGGGTGTCCAGGCCGATGTTAAACCCGAAGATGCCGATATCATTGAGGGCTTTTGTCATGCCCCTAATGTTTTCCAGGGCGGGTTCCGCCGGTAGGTTTCCGACCGTGGTGAGCACCAAGTCGTCGTTCCTATTGTACTCCGCGAATGCGAACTTGGTGGTGTTCGATGCGCTATTGATAGCGTCCCTGATCTTTGCCGGTGTGCAATCGCTTGCCCCTACCCTTCTGCCTTTTTCCACTGACTTGACTAGCAACCTGCGTTGCCTGGCGTGGGGGGTCGATGGGGCTGAGGGGGCGCTCTTTCTTCCCACCCCCGGCGCTGGGGACGCGCTTTTTCTCCTGGTCTGTACCAGTTTAAAGCCGTCCGTGTTAATGCCGGCCGCTGCGATGGCGGACCAGGCTTCCTTCTTCTTCTCCTTGACCTCCTCCTTATCTTTCTTTGGGGAAGGGGCAGTGGTGGGGTTCCGGACTGGAACTAGGGTTGGCTTTTGGGCAGGGGGTCTGGGGTTTTGGGCACGGGGAGGGGGGTTGTTTGGTCTGGGGGGCTGCGGGTTTCTGGCCCTGGTTATGGAGGCGATGATGCGTGTTTCCATTTCCATCATCTTTTTTTCCATGCTGTCTTCAAGGACCGCCATGTAGTTGATGAGGTCCTTGCGGGTGGCCGCACCATTGAGAAAGTCCTCGGAGAGTCCGGTGTTCTCGGGGGTGGCTCCTTCTTTGTCTAGGAGTTGGCACAGGTCTATTGTCACCTGTTCCTCCTGGGGGGCTGTTTGGATGCTGTTGCCAGCTTCCGAGAAGGTGTCGGGGATTTCTTTAGGTGACCAGATTCTGGCCAGGGGGGAGGAGAAGCGTACGCTTCGGGTTGCTTTCTTTCCTCCTGTTGGGGAGGCGGTACTCGACCATGAGGACGCGAATCTGGTGGGAGATGGGAGGGGTTCTGGCGATGTTGGGTATGGCAGCGACGGGTCGGAGAATGGGGTGAGGACGGACGATAGGGGGGGTGTTGAGTGCGCGTGTTGGCTGTCTCCGAGCCCTGTTTTTTCGGTGTTTTGTCCGTTTCCCATGTCCATGGGCAGTTCTGAAATGGATGATTCCGGTACGAAGGGGATCAATTCTTGGGAGGTGGAGGCGGGGGTGTTTTCCATAACCGTGTCTCCAGCTGGTTGTGAGTCTGGTACTTGTACGGTGTTTCGGGCTTCTGGGGAGGGTTGGTACGAAGAGGCCATTGCCGCGAGTTCCGCTAGGGCCTGTGCGTCAACCGTGTTCACCCTCTCGTCTCCGAAGATAGAGGCCAGGGCTGTCTGGAAGCCCATGGGGCGGGGTGCTGGTGCGATAACAGGGACTTCTGGGCCGGTTTTTGAACCTAGGTGTACAAAGCACATAGTTGTACAACCCAGTTCCAGCCGGACGTCGGGGAATTTAGTCCCGGGGAGAACGGTGCGGGCAAGGATGTTGACTCCTTTGTTTGGGCACTCGGAGGCGTGGAGGATGTCGGATCCGGTGGGGAGGCAACCTCTGAGGGTCATGCCAAAGGGTGATCCTGGGTTGAGAACGCGAGGTGAGGCTGGGCCAGGGGCGGGGGAAGGTGATTTCTGAGCCCTGGGTTGCCCCTGGACCCTCTTGACAGGAGAGGTAGACATGGCGAGGAGGAAACAGTCAGTTACTGAGGTTTGCAATTGTTTCCTGGGGTGTTTGGAAGCCTTAGGATAAGCGAGCCTGGTTGGCTGCCACACCTAAGGGGGGAGGGTGGTGAGAAAAGCGAGGAGTAGTAAAATTCAGGAAAATCCTGGCTTTACCGGAGGGAATGGTGTGTTGGCAGTGCCAAAATGTGATATGTGAGGAAAAGATATGCGGTGTGTGTCAGGGTGAAAAATTTTCGCGTGGTTGTAACGGATAATTTCGAAGAACTCGTATTTTCGAATACTTCCCTGGGACAAGTATCTCCTTGACCGCAACGCATTGGAAATTTTGAGGTGCAGATGACTAAGGAGCTTTTGAACCACAACCTCAAGTATTCCTCATTAATTCAACATATTTACAGCTAGCTACCCACAGCAACAAAACCTGCGTCTGTCAGTGGGATCAGCGTAAATGTGGTCATGTAGCTGACTTGTTTGAGGTCTGAAGTATACATACCTGCGAAATCTGAGTTATCAGCAGTTGGCTGTTTATTGACCTCCGCCTCAAGAACTGACCCTGGTGGCCCGGATCGGGTACCAACTCTCGGCGCTGAGGCAGGGGAGGTCTCCAATTCGATAAGGAGCAATGCCGCACAGGTCCATCCGGTGGGATACTGATAGGGCATGAAGGGAACCCCTCGCCATCAAAATTAATGAGCGCCGTGCTCTAGTTTTGGAACTATAATTCTTGGTCGCTATGACTTTACTCTTGGCCCGGACAGTCGACATGCCATTGCGGTATCGCGGTTTCTTACTGTGATCCACACCTTACCGTTGGCAAGGTAAGTTATATAAAAAAACCCCATAGTGATTAGATAAGCCCTAAGGAAAAAAACAACCCCGCCGATAAGAATCATGCCTAAGCCACTCTCACATTTAGACACAAGCCACACACCAGGCCCCAATACTTTCAATGCTAGGGTAAAGCCCCAACCAGTCACATCAACCCCCCCCTCCAACCAATCAACCGACCCCCCCCACAAATCACAGGGGCTCTCGCTGCTGCCACCCACGATAGAAAAAAGAAAGAAAAAAGAAATAATTACAAACAGGTGAGGACGACCTCCACCACTACTACCTCCACCAACTCCTCCACCACCACCACCACCAATCCAGCGAAAAAACGATCAGAACAACCGTAACATTCCCGAAAAACTCAGCAGAGGAGGAAGAAGAGAACTAATCTCGAGGAAAAAGACAGAGATGCCCAAAGCACCGAAATCATCCAAGCCCGGCCGCAGCGCCCTCGCCGACGTCGTTGCTAGGGAGTACACCATCCACTTGCACAAGCGTGTACGTTTCCGTCTATATATAACCCATTGCCGACTAAATGGAGAAGAGAAGAGAGGAGGGGAGGGGAGGGGAGGGAGAGAGGGAGGGAGAAGAGGAGCTGACAAATTGGTTCTCGCAACAATAGGTTCATGGCGTCTCCTTCAAGAAACGTGCTCCCAAGGCTATCAAGGAGATTAGAGCTTTTGCTACTCAGTCCATGGTATTCTCCCTCCTTTTGCGGCGTCAGAAAGCCCGGCTGCGCGCACCCACCTCACTAGCAAATATGCCTGACTGACATAATATGTGTGAAGGGCACCGAGGACGTCCGCCTCGCACCACAGCTGAACAAGGAAGTCTGGAAGCGCGGTATCAAGGGAGTTCCCTTCCGTCTGCGTGTGCGTATCTCACGGAAGCGTAACGACGAGGAAGGAGCGAAGCACAGACTCTTCTCATACGTTGAGGCTGTAAACGTTAAGAACCCCAAGGGAATGCAGACCACTGTTGTCGATGAGCAGTAGTGGACTGTTGAGGGTGTTGACCTTTCTCTTTTTTTGCGGAACCCTTTTCACTCTCTTTTTCTTTCACTTTTATTAAGCCGGGATTCAAAAAATAAATTACTGGGTTTTTTCTGGTTGCATTGGACTGGACTGGATTTGGGTTTGGGGATATTATACAACGTGGTCCGTTGTCTTGTGTGCCCGGTCTATGGATGTGGCAATAAGGGGTGGTGGCGATGTGCTTTGATGGGGAGTAAGGAGAGATCTGCGTCTTGACAGCTGGTTTGGATCGGGGGAGAGGCATAGCATGTGGGGGACACAAGTGTTGTTTCACCCTAGTCCGGACGCAAATTCCATCGTGGTATATTGCCTAGAGACATAAACACTGTTCCTGATCGACTGCAGGCCGAATTTATGCAATTCCGACCCCACCCTCCAGACGGGTAAAGAAAAGAAAAATAGAGAACGAAAAACAAAAACGCCAGAATTCCCATGCACTCAATCCACCCCAGAGACATTAAGAAACAATTCATGCACCAAAAAACGATCCACTCGTAACCCAATGGGATAGTAACAAGAATGCAAATGATAGAACACAACGCCCCCTCGGGCTGAAAGAAAGATCAATATTCAGATACGATATTAATGTAGCAGTATTCTACGTAAAGCCAGGAAACAATGCCCTTATAGCCTTTCTCCCTATTGAGCGTCAGCATCACCAGACTTCACGAAGTGGAATCGAAAACATACACCTCGAACGATCATTCTCCTCCGCTTCTTCATCGCTCAGGGATTCTCTTGGCCTATCCGCGGGCAATCGGCTCGATCTTCTAGTGTATTCACTCATTTCTGCCACCTGATTGTTTCGCGCTACCGCCATTCTTGCAGTGTTTCGGAGAACACGCTCTTCCTCCTCATACCTACTTAAACTCATGCGGAACCTGAGCCTGGCCCACCAAGACAAAACGCCGCCACCGGCATCTACCCGGGCCCGCATCCGCCGAAGATTCCGTTCCCGTCGCACCGTAGCATTGGTCAATTGGGGCGGGACATATCCTCTGGGTAACGCTGAAACCTTGCACAATGGGCATAGAGAAGATTGGGTTTCGAGAAACTGGTCGATGCAATTAGGATGGAAGACATGAAGACAAGGTAATTCACGGACAGCCGTAGAATACGGAATAAAGTCGTCTAAGCAGATTGAACACTGTGATTGGGAATAACCGCGCTGGAGAGTTGTGTCATGTGTAAGATGATAATTGCGCCGGTCCTGACTTTGACGTCGTCTCGCAGGTGTAGGCGAAGGCGGTAAGGGTGGAGAGGGAGGGGCAAAATATCTAACGGGCGGGGGCGTTCTTGGTGGGTTAGAGATAGGTCGAATAGGTCGAGGGGATACCAGCAAGGAATTGGTGGATGCGGGAACAGTGGGTGTCGGTTCCGGAACATATATCCGAACTGGGAACTTTTCTAGAATTCTTCGTGGGACAGAGAGCCGCTTTATGCCTAATGCTTCAAGATCGACCTGCCCATTCGCAACTCGACGGCGAAGTCTTTGCAGATGTCGGTATTGAAGCATATGCATGCTAAAAGAGGTCAACCCCACAATGCCCAGAAGCACGCCGAGAACTATCAGTAAGAACAGCCAGAGCCCTGGTAATGGATTCCGATGGCCTACAGCGAAACAGCATAAGCACATTCTGATATGGTACCTCGGGCGCACATACCTGTATCCACTTCCATATAAACCCTAGCAAAATCTCCCGGATCATAGTAGGACGTCAGATTCTGAACCTCCCAAACCTCCGACATATTCCCGGAATACTCGGCAACCTTATCCAACAAAGGTATGCCATCCCCCCCGGTGATGGCATAGATTGGGAACTCGAAACGATCGAATGGAACACCGCTCCAATAATGGTCCTTCGTCTGGGGAACCTTCGCAGCTCTATCTTCAAGATAAAATATGAATCCTTTAACGCTTGCGTCCTCCTGAGCGACCTTCAAAAACCTAGTGCTGCAGTCCCTCGATATCCAGGGCGCAAAGGCAATCAAATCGTAGATGGCATTCGGAAGGTCGTCCTTGCGCGTAACGTTGGCAGGGACAGAGGGACTGTGGCATGTTGTGGTCTGGTTTACCATGGGCACATAGACCAAGCCAGAGATGCCATCACCCTGCGAAGCAATGCCTGTGTGAAGGGTCCGGATATTGGTAGAGATATCGATAGCGAAAGTAACGTTTTTCTGTGGGGTAGGACGACGTCAGAGGGGGTGGAGATGATAAGGACCAAGACTCGGATGCTTGGTGCTGGGCGACCTACCTTCACTCGTGGTACTCGAGCGAGGTGTTCCGGGCTCGATAATTGGGGATTAGGGAGGATAAGCACAGACGCGTGGAGACTACGCGCAGCTAAAGGAAAATATTAGCGAATTCAGTTGGTTGGAAGGAGGGAGTGAAACAATGAACAGAGGCAGCCTACACATATGGGCTGTATATTACTAACGGCGGCTCCAAGAGCCCCTGTAGTTTGTACCGACGAGCTATGATTATGGTGGTGATGGTGGTGGTGGTAGCGGAATGTGTCGATAAAGTGAGGGCTGGTGGGGCTGAATACTGGCACAGCGATATATATCTCGGGGATGAGATCAAACACAATAAGGAGGGATGGAGGAAAAATAGAAGGAGAGAGACGAGAATAATGGGTGAAGAATATAATAGGATGCTGTTGCTGCTGTTGCTGCTTGCAATGTGGAGATGTAAGCTTGGGGGTGAGAATACCGAACCCCTACGAAACTTCAGCGCAGTCGTGGAATACTATGATAGTTTAATATACGCAAACAAGCACAAACCTTGTGCAGAACCGTGTTATATTATGATACACTATGAATCACAGCCGGACAATAAAGGATGAAAGAGAGGGAAAGACAGAAGGTGAGAGACAGAAGGATGGCTGCGAGGAAAATAAGGCGAAGCGAGGAAGTGAAAGAGATATCGGATGGCTTTTGTTCAGTCTCTTAATTTCTCTACCCTCTCTCTCCCTCTCTTTTTCCTTCCTCCCGCTCCTTCTCCTTCTCCTCCGGCTCTCACGGCTCCCACGGCCCGAGAACCCTTGTTTCGAGGCGGGAGTGGCTTGGAGATTGGCGGCCTCGAGAGAAAGCGGAATTTGAGGTCACCAGGTGTCTCGAAATGGGATTAAATTGGCGGATCAAGGTATTATTATTGCTCACTGGACATTTGAGGACGGGGTTGCAAGCAAAGAGACCTTTGCAGTGATTGAATTCTCATCAAGAGGCATCTACTGTGCCAATAGCATAAGGAAGGCTGAGTGTACGGTACTGTACTGTATGCTTGCGTGTGATCTTTCGTCCGGTTTTTTCTTCTGCCCTGTCAACAACACTGCGGTACGTCATCAGCCCCAGGCTTGTGTTACAGCATAGCATCCCACAGGCACTCATCTAGTAGCTACTACTAGGGGTATTCAAACTTGAAAAACTTGAAAACCCTTAGCTTACTTTGCTGTTTCATGTAAGCTTGGCAAAGCCAAAGAGAGTTAATTTACCTTACTTTACCTTACCATACAATACCATTTTTTTTGTATTAGGAGTATCATATTCAAAGCTGGAAAACATGAAAAAACTTAGCAGTCCCCTAGCAACTTGAATATGTCTCAATACAAAAAGAAAACAAAAACCAGACAGTATTACTTGCTTTTATATTATACTTACTTTTTCTAATAAGTGAAGTGAAATTGGATATACTAGTAAACTAGGTGTTGATAATACTAAGTTTTACTATCCTAATTCTACTCTAAAACTACGCTTATTTTTATCTTTACTTTTGCTTTGAGTCTTCAGTACAATTACAATCTTACAATCTTCCCCCATATAAAATACACTTCTTACAACTGGGATTCTGCTTATTCATACAAACAAGTAAAAATTAAAATATTTATTACAATATCTTTATTATTAATAGTGATACTATTGTGAAAATCTGGCTATAAGTTTTGTAAAATATAAGGAATCAAAATATCTACTCTTAATTTCATATTAATAAATTGTTGTAATATTATAGTAACTATAGATTTCTTAAGTTGAAAAGAATAGTCACTAATTTCTAAGAATATAAAATTAGAAATTCCTTCAAGAAATGTATGATATTATAGAATAGATAAGAGTATACTATATATGATATCTTATATATTTAGAGTGAGTTGGTTTTAATTTAGTTGAAAGATATTTTTTAAATTAATAGTATTTGAAAAAGATATAGCAAACAATATACACATTTTGCTGATTTTTCTATACTATAACTAAAAATATAGTCAATCTATTAACTCAAATCTTTAAAATCTACCTTCTTATCGCTATTTAAGTATAAATACCAAATTTGAAGTTTAATAAATATTCTTTTGAATATTCTGTGCTTTAATCATAGCCAGGTATATAATCATTTTTGCTATATTTTAATACTATTTAAAAAATTTAATTGCCTATTATATTAATTAATAATCAGTTATCAAATAATATAATAGTCTAAAATATCAAGTTGCACTTACTAGAGTATGGTTCTGGAAGGCTATACTCTGTACTCACTTTCTGACAAAAAATGTGACAATTTTGCCTGTAATGCCAAGTGTAATACCTTGCAATCTTTTGCACAATTGGTAGGTTTAGAAACCTAACATTCAAATACCAACTATTTACTTCCAAATTACATAATCTAAGAGTCTTACAAATATATACAAGCTGTAAATATAGAAAAGTAATATATAACATTCAGATAATATCTCTCTCACAGGTCTTGGTTGATAGTATGATATTATATAATTCATATTTCAGTGATAGGTTTCCAAACCTACAAATTACTCACAAAATTGGCAGGCTTTACCCTTAGAGTTACAGGAAAAATTGTTACATTTTTTGTCAGAAAGTCAGTATAGAGTATTGCCTTCTGGAACTATATTCTTAAATATCAGTTAGTTTTTAAATGATAAGTTAATTGTATTTTAATTCATAAAAGCAATATGTTTTATAAATCATAATATATATATTAAGATATGCATAGCTAATAAATATACCAAGCTCCGTCCCCTCTATTTTCCCCTCTTTTGGTTGTAACCAATCAAATCCCCGGATTTAGAAAAACTCAACACCACACACTATCACCAGTCCCGGTGGCAAATTTGCCCCGGCCATCAACCCTCCCTGTCACCCATCTGAAGTAGCTTCCCAGATGGAGGAAACTCTCGAATCCCCTACCCCTAGGGTGTTTAGCCCATGGTATCAT
>Ga0307517_10000698_pt1 | contig 57918 bp, 57 predicted proteins | sample 23_EM_MG_FD_194515 | JGI IMG/M metagenome (GOLD analysis project Ga0307517, IMG submission 194515) | Populus trichocarpa ectomycorrhiza microbial communities from riparian zone in the Pacific Northwest, United States - 23_EM | ecosystem: Host-associated > Plants > Roots > Unclassified | place... | reverse complement strand
GTTTTTTTTACATTAAAAATTAATAAATTATAAAAAAAAAAAAAAAAAAAAAAAAAAAAAAGAAAAGAAAAAAAGCCCCCTATTTCCTTGATTCTTTACGCTACCTGGTATTTCTTTCACGACTCTTGTACTTCAGAATATAACGTCTTCTATTCTGATACCCAAGTTCCACGCCAAGAACCCACGAACCCTGACCCAGATCTATCGTTACACGATCAGCCTTGACCTGAGATTGTCATCTCTGAACCCTCACGCTAAACGAGTGTTATCGTTTAGGTCCTTTCTGTCGTTGTGTGCCTTGGACTAACGTCCAGTGCCAAGACCCCGTTACAATAGGGGTCTGAAATATCATGAGTATCCATTCAAGAGATACATACCTTAAACCTCTGCATAGCTAGTGTCCAACATTCTCCTACAATCCGATTCAGGTTCAGGCAACTCAATATCAAGTAACTCGCTATTGGGCTCTCGTATCGCCAGCATTGTATTGACCTTTGTAACTTCACCCCAGTGAGTAATAACACTGTTGTGCTGGATCCTCTACCAGTGTATTGCTGCCATTGAGCCCAGGAACCTCCAGGTGTCAGATTCAGGATTAAGTGAGTGGTTGTGGTGGAGTGTTATGGCTGGTCCGTTAATAGTGGATCTAGAGTATTGTGATGTGGCGAGTTTGTCGTATCATGTTCTAGCCTATTTGCAGAGAAACTGTCATTAAACTATGCTAGACTTGAGAGTGCCATCACTATGACTCACACTCAGACTGAAGTGAGCTTACATTTTCACTCCCTCAATAACGAAGGGCTGCTAATAGAACTGGATGTCAGCATTGGGGTCTTTAGTAAAAGTTTAAGATTATGGGTACAATGGATTTCTCACCTGGTACCAGAACTAAACATATTTTCTTCACTAAAAAATACCCCTTACTGACCTTTGGGCTGGGCCTCTGAGCTGGCTGGAACAATATTGAGGAGCCGTACTAAATGCTAATATGTCATGGTGTTGAGGTCGGAGTCTGAATGCAGAGGAGGTAGGATTGCCTAGTTACATGCAGCTAAAAAGAACCCAGTGTAGAGCAGGGGCTTCGGACACACCAGACACAATAAAATGTACTACATAAGTACAGAACCTGAACACAAAGGATGCAGAGTTCAGACCAGGAGAGTCAGAATGTACCACCACTGTATCTGACGCAGGATACAGTTTTGCTGATTTCGCTAGGGGTTCCCTCCTGGTACATGATGAAAGTTTTCCTCCTGTTTCTCATTTTTACTCCTCCTCATTCTACACTATTACCAAGAGTCTGCCAACAACTATCATACCTTGCTTCCATCTTAAGGATGACTATTATTTAATCTCTGCTGAATTATCGGCTAACTGTCATAGCAACATTCGATAAGCAGATGGATCCAAAGATTGCAACAGCACCGGAGACTTCAAAGTAAAATTAACAATTCAAAAGATAAATATTATTCAAAATACAATCAACTGGTTAAACGTAATATGGTTAAGGCGAAAGCTTCCTTAAATAAGCTTTCTCAAGAATCATTTGTCATAAGAAATAGGTCACTCTGGCTTGATGTAAGCAGAATAATATAAAGCAAAAGGACATCTGTCAACTGTGCTGACCTTTCGCAGATACTCTGCCTAGCTCAGGATTGTCCGGCTCACCTTCTTGAAAGGTGTTCCCACCCGCAGGCGGTTGGGCCTCGCAGAAAACAACTATCATCACCAATAATAAGTTCTCAAAGTGATATATCTTCCACTACATCTGCAAGAGCAGAAACTCCTGCCAATTGGGAGCATGTTAGTAGTCCACGAGAATACCCCCTGTCGAGATATATTGATTCAAACTCACCAGCCCACTGGCAGTTTCCTCTATAACTTACAAGCTAGCACTCCATCTGGACCACTAGTATGTAATTGTAGGCTTCCAAACAGGAGTGCATCCTGCCAAGATCAGAAGCCTTGGCTTGCTTAACTGCATGGGTACTGTCGTGCTATGAAGGTGGTTTCCTATTGCTTTGACATTTTAGTTATACCTTATTCTACTGCAATGGGCTATAGCACGGGAATAGTTTAGTTAACACTAAATAGGAGGCAGTTGTATATAGAGGCGGGCATGTGGGGCAACTGCGTTGAGTGAGGGGACTTGCCCGGCTGGGACAGGAAGAGCTGGCAGTTTAAAGGGCCATAAGCCATCTGATGTTTTCTGTACCTAGACCACCATCTGTACAACATCGCGAGTGAAGCGATTGAAAGCGAGACTGACAAGCTTTGCTTTGTCTGGTTTTTTTCTTTTCTATAAGTGAGCGCACTGCATTGACCTGGAGTGGGAACCTTACTTTGTTGTTTGCTTTTGGCTTCCAGTGCTCTACAGACCTTTCTACAGAAAACCACTTCCGGAGCTCAAGGCTTCTCGATAGGGTCACCAGCCGGAAATCATGCTTTCAGTGGTGCTCTGAAACGGATTCTCGGGTACTTATCCCAGAGCCACTGTGTTTATCCGCTTCTACTCTGGTTTGTTTCTTTCTGCACCTCTAGCATTGACGAAACATTCAGAGCTGTGTTTGCCATCTCCATTTCGTCAATCTGGAGAACGACACTCTTTCCTGTTGAAACAACGCAAATGACAAACACTGTGAGTTACTTGAGCGGTACCGCAGGCTTTCCAAAGAGTGTTCCGTTCATTTTTCTCATTCTTTTGTTTCGTTTTCTCCACTGCCCACTCCCCGCAGTACTCCTGCAAATCAGTCCTCAGTTTCTCAAACTGAGGCCACATTTCCCCGTTCATCGGCTAATATGACTACGCTCATTAAAATTAATCTCTTTAGCTGGGGTAATACAGATCTGAGTGACGATGTCGAAGAATACCTGGATGATGTGGCAACATCTGCTCTTTCATGGGATTTAACCATTACAGCAGGTATTGTAGAGGCAAATAATAAGTCAAAGATTCGTCTCTTTCATCAGAATCGGGAGCAGAACGGTGACGCTTTTCAGTGGTGGTATTGCATCTTATCCGATGGGATAAAAAAGACTATTGGAAGATTATCAGTGAGTTTCGGGACCGGTATGGAGCGAAGGCATCTCCGGCTTCCCCCTTCAAGTTGTTTGCCGTTCAAAATGAAATATTATCATTAAGCCAAGGAGAGGCAAAACACATACGTGATTATGTATATAGGGTTGAGAAGCTCTCAGGGAATATTCATAAGAATATGGATTCTTTATTTGCTATAGCATTTATCAAGGGAATGGGTAATGAAGAGAGGCATCAACGCGTGACCTTCGATCTGCAGGATTGCCCTAACTGTTCGTTTTTGAACCCACTGACCGATGTTAAATTCTCTTTCCAGGAGATAGGCGAACCCGACCTGTTCCAACCGACTCACAAGTCGGTCAAGACCGCAGCTTCACGTTCTCCACTTTACTCACTTCCTGTCATACCACAAGTGAATACTCTTGCAGTTACTGATGTTCCTAGGGTGACTACGCAGCAACCAGCGCTTCTGGCCAGCATGACTCAAAAGCAGTTTAACAACGTCATGTCCTCCTATCAGACTACTCATCAGCAAAAAAAGCGTTTGCTCCAGACGGATAGGCATTGCGTCCGGACGCAGGAAATCCGTCTGGAGCATCCTGTCCGCCCAGTCCGCCCTCAGATGGCCCCAGCACAATGGTTGCATCCTAGTCCGTTGGGTGCAATACAACCCGCATCCTGTCCGCCCAGTGCACCTGGATGGTCCATTTCACACCCTAATCTCCCGAAGAAACCCAAGGAAAGTGACCCATAGAGCTCTGCATTGGGGAACACTCCCTGCCCCTAATGGCCTCTACTTACAACGGACTACTTTATCACCTGGTAAAGGCTGTTTAGACGAAAGAGGATCTAAACATAGGATGACTAACCATCTATTGTCCCGGTAACGACCCAAAACATGCCCCTTATTTGATCACTGCTAACAACTCTCGCAAAAGGTTTCTAGGTTCTTTCCACCTTGTATCAGGCTTCATGATCGAATCAGTTGAACTATTGAATATTATCCACCTTCGGAGAGGGTCATGCTCTTCCATCCAGGTTGACACTATTCATGACTCCTAAGCGAGCGGACTCCATTCAGGCCCTTCATGACTCTGGCGGATTGCAATGAGGCCCTGGCAGACTCTAGCGGATTGCAATCAGGTCCTGCCACACTCTGGCGGACATCGGCCAGTGCCCGGTGAGGTATCTGCGTTTTTCTTCGTGCTGACCTCTAGAGCCATGCGGACACTTCGAGACCTATACCATTCGATTCCCCTCGGCGAGCGGACTCCAATGTGACCCCTCCCGACTCTAGCGGACATCTGCCCGCTAAGTTATCTGCCTTTTTCATGCTGCTGACCTCTATAGCCATGCGGACGCTTTGAAACCTATACCATTCGATTCCCCTCGACCGGCGGATTCCAACGCACCCTGTCCCGACGATGTCCGACCGCTGGTTGAAATGTTATCCAAACCTTTGTACTTGAGTTCCCCGGGCAAGTACTTTCAAATTGGTGGCTACTGGGTGCTATAGGCATGCAGACACTTAGAGACCTACACCATTCGATTCCCCTCAGCGAGCGGATTCCAACGCACCCTGTCCCGACGCTGTCCGACCGCTGGTTGAAATGTTATCCAAACCTTTGTACTTGAGATCCCCGGGCAAGTACTTTCAAATTGTCGGCTACTGGGTGCTACAGGCATGCGGCCACTCAGAGACCTATACCATTCTATTCCCCTCGGCGAGGGGAATCCAACCCACTCTGTCCGGACACTGTCCGACCACTGGTTTAAGGGTTATCCATACTTTTGTACTTTTGTTCTCCGGACAAGTACTTTCAAATTGTTAGCTACCGTGTGCTACTGTTTTCTAGACTAGCTTTAATAAATATATTCCTATATTAGTATCTCAATGACTCAAATAAGTAAACATGAGTAATACTGGATGGATCTTTCCGGACAATTTGGATATTCTCCACAGTTTTCACTAACTCATTCAAAGCCCTTGAAGGTAGAGTTGTTGACTTAGCAGGTATTCGATGATAGCCAGTCACACCTGAGCACTTCCACTATTCTACTCTCCTATAGGGTTGCGTCTGGAGAACCTTTTTGCGTCCGGAGAACCTTTCTGCGTCGGGTGCCTTCTGAGTCCTTGGTTGCGTCTGGTGCGTCTGGGCGGCATGGACCTCTGTCCACCAGCACCCAATAAAAGACCGCACACCCAGAACGCGAGTTTACATTCTATGCGCCTGGACCCCCGGACGCACAGGGAGTACAGGGTGCGTCCGGGTGTAACCTTTTTTTTTTGCTGATGCTATGCGACGCAGTTCACGTATTCCATACATTCCCTCTAGTGGTACTAGGAATAATGGGACAATTAACGCACGCATAACCTGTTTTAATTCTCGTTTGCGCCGTCAATATTCTGACATGTGTACTAATTCTGCGCTTAGCATATACGAAGAGCAACAAATTAGGGGCCGACTTAGCCGTGAGAGGGCACAATCGGAAGCAGACTATCGAGCCTCAGAGCGTCATCAGGACTCCCCACTCTCGGGCTCAAATGCGATCGAGGTTATACCTCACACATTTTTACAGCGTCCGGTTATTGTTCAAACAGCTAAAACTTTGGTCTCAATGCCAGCTGTGTCTTGTATTCGTTCATGCAAGGTCAGCAACCGTGATCTGGAGAATACCTGTATTGTTGCCTCTCAGATTCCCGCTGTACGCACTATTTTCGAAAATGCTGTGGCAGAAAACCGGGCTAGAGTTGAGGATGGTGATTCAGCGAGTGTTACAGGACGGAGAGCTCCAAAGGCACTTAGGAGATTCGGTGAATTGACTGAAAACATCGGACCAAGGACATCGCTTCGGTCAAGTAATAACCCCCTGGTATATGGCCGGAGTTCAGAGCTTGATCCCCTTGTTGAGCAGCAAGTTTCACGAGCCTCAAGTAATTTGCAAATTGAAAGTCCTACGGAGATTGCTGACAACTTAGAGGAGAGTAGGGATGATGAGACTGAAATATTACTACCGGCAACCTTACAGGCTGGGAAAGGTAAAGCAAAGGTTGAGATTGCTCCTATCAATTGGATGAAGGGGCAGATACCCTTGTCGGCAAGCCCATGGTATAGATCAGAACGGATATTAGCCTGATATAAACGTATCCAAGCCAACTTGTTCTGATCACAGACAGCCCAAGCATCTACTACAAACTGCAGGAATAATCTCTCAGCACGGAAGATTGTAGAGGGCTCATTCAACCTGGTATTGAGATGAAATCGGTAGAATATACCCTGCGAGAGATTCTTGTTTTGATAATCACCCTTACGATTGTCTAATGTTCTTCCCCAATGCCAACATGGCTCTCCACAGGGGAAGAGAAAAACATAGTGGTGGGGAAGGTAGAAGGCATGATTGGGATTGATTAAGGAAAAATGGTTGCCTTGATCATTTCCCGTTTGTTCTACCGGCCAGAACAAGATCCCTGAAGCCCACAGATCCATTCTCCTCAGGCAGAGTCATGGTCACTTCATCTGCCGTGGGAAGATTCTCCCATCTCAGATCTGCTTCTTGTTCAACAACAAGCCTAAGTCGTGCCGCCCAGGATGCACAGGACGCACAGGACGCCCAGAACGTAAACTCCCATTCGGCATGTGATGTCGATCTAACGCCGCTTCAAAAAGATTGGCCCAACGTCCGGTTGCGTCCTGACAGCGGCCTGAAACGCAGCCTACGTCCTGATCGTCCTGACCCCTTCCAACGCTAGCCTATAATTGCCTAATGGCTTGCGACGCTCCAGTGTCATGTCCCAAGGTCTTCCGACACTCGGGTATCATCTCCTGATGTCTTCCGACACTAGGCCATCATGTCCAGAGGCCATCCTACAGTCTGTTGTATGCGCCTTACCGATCACAATAACTATACCCTTCCTCTCTTTGTCATAACCTCTTCACTATTTACATGATCCTTCCAGACGCTGGGTACTTCTTGTCATGCCTTCCAGACGAGCTATAGTTCCGCCCTCCATCTGGACGCACTGATTACATAGCCACTATTCTAGACCTCTTCCTCACACTCTCCCACACTCATGTTCGTTTTCTTAAAATTATCGTGATATTGCTCATAGTTTATTGCCATTATCCCTACACCCTATACCATAGTATCTACTACTATCTGGCTATTGCATATGACCTTTATTACCCACGCTTCTGCGCGCCCCATCATCAGAAACAAATTAAATCTACCCACAGGTACCACCTCCCCTTAAGCACCCTCCTCGGTATTCGCACCAACCTGCCGGCCACTGGTTTCCTCCAGCGCCCCCAGGGCCCCCGGCCCCGCTTCTCGGGTCTACAAGGTTGGTTCGCCGATCGGGTATTTCATTTTGCTTGCGTTTTCAGAGATTGCTACTTGTACTCGTAATGTCCTTCCGATGTGCTGATGAACGAACACAACTACTATTGCATACCGCCAAAATTCAGCTTTTTGCCCTGATCTTGGTATCATGCAATACCAGTTGTGTTCACAAACGTCAGGCCATTACGAGTACTGTACAGTATTGAATACCCGGAACAAAGGGTTTCAAACCCCCTTCCCGTATTAACTCAATAAATTGAGTATCTCCGTGCAGGGTTCTAATCTCCGTGCTGAAACAAAAGCTCCCTAGACAGTCTAGTCGTGAACAAACGGGGAATAAGACGATCGCTTTAACTGCTGTCAAGAAGCTTCAATCCCCTGCTAACCAACGATCTTCTCCAAATTCACTTGTCTTAGGCGATCAAACTCTACCGGGCTCTACTGAATTTCTCAAGCAAAGAAGGTATGGAGATAAAACCCCTGCACGGAGATACTCAATTTATCGAGTAAATACGGTATTGTTTAACATCACATGTCACAGCTCGCCTAGATTTTGGCGGAATTTATGAAAAAGGGATGTGTGCTAAACCCAGATTTTTAAAATCGTTGTAGTTCCCTAGGTACACATCACGTCGCGTCCTAACTTTGCTTCAAGCGCAACTAACAACGGCATTAAGGCGGCCGAATAGCTCAAACTCCATTCTCTCTGCAGCCTTTGGACCTCTCATAATCTCACCCATCATGTCCGATCCAGGTGGGAAATCGTTCTCAAAACAAGGCTCCCCAACTCCTTTCATGTTGGTGAGGACGGCCTGGCGAAAATGCCAGTATAGAAGTTCATCGGGCGGCCAGCCTATATTCTGGCGTAACAGCGGATCAACGTGGGTAAGGGGTTTAGAGTAAATGGGTTCGGGTCCGAAACAGACAATCTTGTACTCGTCCTACACAATCATTAGCCACGAAAGCTTCAAGATTTCACCTTCCATACGTAGGGATTAATTGCCACAAGATAGTTATTAAAGTGTTCGAACATCTCGCTGGAGAGTACAATCCCATTTTGGACAGAGTTGATCGTTCCGTCAGACTCACGGTCGGGCGGAATGGTAATCAAATTATGGTAGTTATAATGATTCCAGTGCCCCTCGTAGGCCAAGTGAAAGATATGGGCGATTTGCATGGCAACCCACCTACCCAGGAAAATGGGCCTACCAGTTAAAACGCACCCTCCGTCTCGGTGACGCACTGCTTCATGGAACGATCCAGTGCGGGTTCCAGACAGCTTTGAACTCGTACGAAGTAGCGGGACTTCCTCTGTGAGCGCGGTGGAACCTGTTCGGAGTGAGTAGTTGCTAATGATAGAAGTATCCCATAGACCGTCAGGTGCTGCGCACAAGAGATCTGGTTAGGAAAATGACTGGATCTGGGAGGTCTTATTCCTTAATCTAAACTATATTAATGGCATTCGGAAAGTATTCTTCCTTAACCAGAAATATATTCTTTGGCATTTCAAACTGAGACAGATTCCACCGATCTCTTGTGCGCAGTGACGGACTAAGGGATAGAAGAGACCTACCATTAGTGACAATATAGTAATTGCCCGGCCGAAGCTGTTCGTCATCTCTTGTAACAAACTGTCCATTATCGTCATGTAGCTCGAAGGTGTCACTAAACTGACAGACTATCTCAACCATAGAATATAAATTGTCGTTGGTGATGCCGGGGGAGGTGTAGAGGCCCCCGAGTTGGGTATCACGATCGTCGGAAGCATAGAAAAAAGTATCGCGTACTGTGGAGCGGCCCGCTAGCAAAATGTCCGATTGACTGTCCTGGCAGGATAGTGGTGTCATTCCAACCGAGGATGGGGCAGTAAGGAGGAGGGGATCTATCACACTTGTAATGAGCCAAAAATCCTGTAGCCAAGAAGTCGTAGTGCTCCAAATTTTCCGTGTACTGTACCGTAAAAACCCTCTCGATTCATTATCGCTGCCTGTCACGTATATCCCTGTAAAATCATCACATCAGCCCAAGATGGGTTTAGTTTGGGAAGTGAGGAGGGTTGCGAGAGTCAAACGGTCCCGCGCTGCTGGGGGGCTGAGGCTATACCGTGTCAGGAAGGCACTAGTCCCTCTCAGGGACTTTGGTCTCGGAACCCGAGATTAGCGACCTGCCAGCGATCATGAATTTCAAGGGGTTTTACTGGTACAGTGGTGATACTTCTTGGCAACAGGATTACCGTTGACCCGTTTAGTCGGATGGTTGTGTCGCGCGTGACGAACTCACCTTCCTCTGCGTAGCTGTGCCCTCTTGATGAACCGGACAATAAATCTGTTAGAAGTTGACTGGACGACAAATCTCCTACAGGCCTGGACAAGGATGAGAGAAAGATTGAAGCGCTTGACCGAATTGAGAGGGAGAGAAAAGGTTGTTGATTGGCTTGTTATTCTCAGGGTGGTTGTTCGTTGCAAGGGTACGATGCATGACAGGCGGGGTTATAAAGTAAAGGGTGTGCGCCAAGCTAGCTACAAAACAGAGTTTTCAGTGGGCCCCGATGGAGCCACATGACTGCTCTCAATGGGTACCCTATCAAACGTCTCAGGGTACATCGTGTTTTGCTCACCACAAGTACAGCCTCCTTCGCAAAGTTCTCGCTGATCGGTAGGTATCTTAGCAAAGGTCTGGGGACAACTCATGTACCGGTACAAGAATTTGCACTTCAGGTTTCTGCAGACACTTGTACCAGTACATTTGTTACTGCCAATATTTTTCCCTGGTACCTCTTGATCCGCTGGAACTTTGCGAACGAGGCTGTACTTGTACGTTTTTTTTTTTGTTAATTCCGTGGATTGTTTTTAGGTGCTAATCGTGCCAAGGTTGCGGCGTGCGGCCGCAACCCAGGATATTCGCTGGCTCAAAACCTGGGCACTCCTCCTGAGTGCCCGACAGCTCAACATGACTTTGTGGCTCAACATGACTTTGTGGCTCAACATGATTCTGTGGCTTGTTTTAACAATAGAGAACATAACCAGATTTGTTTATATGTATTATTATTTCAGTTAATTTAAATAAACCCAATTAATACAAGTCGTTTGCTAATATCTTAGCACATAAGAATAAACATTATCAGACGATTATGGCATTGTAAAAGAGTAATTTCTATCAACCAACTACTATTCCAAATCAGCTTCGTCCAAAATCATGCCAAAAGCTCTGTCTTTTATCCTTTCACGCCAGTGGGTTGAGCCCTACAGAGATGTCAAAATGCGGATTCAGGCTGCTATCGAATCACTTCAGATGAATCCAAATCTGTGTTCCAACATTGCAGAGATTGCACCCAATTAGGAGATACTGGTTTTACCTCTATGAGCATTACTACAAGGCTGTTATGTTATTATTATCCTACAATACTTTCTTTAGCCACAAAGTGATGTTGAGCTACAGACTAATATTGAGCTATAGACTGATGTTGAGCCACAAAATCATGTTGAGCCACAAAGTCATGTTGAGCCACAAAGTCATGTTGAGCTGTCGGGCACTCAGGAGGAGTGCCCAGGTTTTGAGCCTGCGAATATCCTGGGTTGCGGCCGCACGCCGCAACCTTCGCACGATTACCTAAGGTACATCCGCTGCATTCGGGAAGTATCCCATGGCAAAGAAACCCTTCCCCCTCCAGCCAAGGGAAAAACAAGTCATCCCAGGTCCCTCTGGTGTGGAACCAACCGTATATCCCCAACTAAAAAGGCACAAAACCAAATAACACAACCTAATAATACGCAGGATATTTGTCCAACAACCTAGCCAGCAGAGGCAGAAGACAACAAGAAAACATTTCTGAACATCTCATGACATATGAAAAAACAAAAGAAACAATTGATAGTACCACTCGCGTCTAAACCTTTATCATCCTGGGTGTAGGGCCGTCAGACAAACCCTTCCTCGTTTTTGGTATGAGAAGAGCAAGGAATCCTTTTCTTGTGAATAACCTTATACCAGCCCAAGAGCAGAGGCATTAGGGTAGGAGGCAGTAAATGGTAGACAGGATGGTGGTGCAACCCGAGGTAGTGCAATAGTAGCCACAGAGTGCCGAGAGAGGCCGGCCGCGTTCTTTTTTGGGAAAAGCCAACATCAGACACACCGCCACAGCAGTTGTCTGGAGGTTTGACCAAAGTATTGAGGCATTTGTCCCTTTGGCTATGGTGAGGGGCAACCAGACTGGAGATATTGAGGTAGTAGTAAGGTACCAGCTAGTGGGGTGTTTTGTCTCGCAAAAATGCCTTTCCAGCACCCTTATAAACCTCCAAGTTCAGGGGCCGGTTAGGATCATGAGGTTGATGTGTGTATTGTGTGGTGTTTTACCTCACCTACGCCTTCCCAAATAGGAAGGTGAAAAGCGGGGTAGGAGAATTGAGGGAAGGGAGCTTGAGGCTGTACTTGTACGCAACTATAGTACTTTATACAGTAGGGGGATTTCACAATCAAGAAAATGAGATCTTTGAGCTTGTCTCCATGGCAACAGGTCACAGGTTAGGGCTCATGTCCCATCTGAGCGATAGCTAGAGATAAAATTGTGGTATCATATCTAAGCAGAGAGATAGCTTTGGCACAGTAGGATGTGGTCCGAAATTTCCTCCTCTGGATAAGGGGAAAAAACACACTAAAAATCTGCACCCAGAGACAGAAAAAAAGGAAAAATAAATCCGACTGCAGTATTGTGGGGGACTCCTTGAATCGACCTACTACTCGAGTATAGACCCCCAGATTGCCCAACTTGGAATGATGATGGCTCCAGAACAACAACACCTATCACAAATATAAATCAGTTAAAGGATAGATTAGAAGCTAGAGGACGAGGAAATAGAAGCAGATTTAAAATATATGAAGTTTTGATTGAGTTATGGGGGTTTCAAAAAGGTAGTTATTGAGGGCAATGTCACTCCCTATTGTTTACAGTTAATAGACCGTTAATATACCAAGACCATAGTCAACCTCCTGGTAAGTCAATGATACTATTAAATTAACTTGGATTAACCTGCAATTAGTAAGCTAAACCAATGTCGCAGTAATCCGGTTTAAGGAGTCCCCCACCATAGGAGAGGCTCCAACGTAACACATAGGCCAATTATTCAAGTTTTTACGATGGGTGGCCCAGGGTCCAGAGACATTGTCTTGGAGCCTAACCGATCCCCAGAACCAAAGGAGACATCGATGTGAGACACCCGTGCAAGCCGCAACATTAGGTGGGGGGCTATCGGGGAGCCGTTTGTGAAGATTATCGCAGTTTGATAACTAAATAAACCATCGTTCACGCTGTGTGAGAGGCCGGTGATTTGCCAGGGGTAAAACTTTTTTGATGGGAGAAATACTAGCTGTTATTTACGATTTTAGTGGTCATGAGCAGCGTTCGCAAGCGGCCAGTCCGGTCAGGCTTGGCTTTAGGGCGGCCGGCCTGGGCTCCCCCTGCGGCCGGCCGGGCCGGACTGTGGGCTACAGTCTGGCTTTCAGGGCCTATCCAGGCCCGGACTGCAGATATCTGCAGGCTTTCGAGTGATAAGATGTGATTGCGATAAGATAAAGAGATGAAACGCTAAGAGTTACGGCCGCAAAAGAGTGGATCAACGCGCAACCGAGGAGGAAACTTTCTTTCAGTTCACCCTTGCTCTCATGATCGTGCTCATGGCACTAACGTGAGAACAGCGCTCCCCCACCAGCCCCACTAGTGTGGAAACCAAAAAATGAATTAAAAATGTAAATGCATAGTAGAATACCTAGTAGAAATTAATATCCGACCTGGGGAAATTTCTCTGTGGTGTTGAAAGGGAAGGGAAAGGGCGATTTGTATGGGGGAACGGAACGGAACCGTTACATTGAAACAGGCCCTAATTTTGTCAACGTACAAGTACCATAGCAATAAATCGAGTGATAAGAGAAAACAAGCAACTACCTCTGTCTACCCGGATATCTAAAACCTATCAGAATATTATTATTAAGTTTAAATGGTGTGGCTCAAGCCTGAAAAACCAACAGATATCTGTGGGCATTTTCAGATATCTGCAGATATTACCCACTCAACGAAATATTGACTTGTCACATGGAATATACCGAAAGCCTGCCGCCGCCGCCAGGCACCCATGAAGCCTGGCCTACGAAGCCCAGGTCTGTCTCACACTGGCCGGACTGAAAACCGGCCGGTTATCTGCAGGCCGACCTGGCCGCTTGCCAACACTGGTTTGTCTGGGATGCTTGGGGACAAGTCGGACCCCCCAGTACAGCCTCGTTCGCAAAGTTCTCGCGGATCAAGAGGTACCAGGGAAAAATATTGACAGTAACAAATGTACTGGTACAAGTGCCTGCAGAAAACCTGAAGTGCAAATTCTTGTACCGGTACATGAGTTGTCCCCAGACTTTTGCCAAGATACCTACCGATCAGTGAAAACTTTGCGAACGAGGCTGCACTGAGACCCTCGCCGGCAGGTTCATAGGTCATTTGTAAACGATTTCGGGCTATGATCGGTATTGAGAGTCTTGGGATTCTTATTTCTTCTGCGCTGCCAGCAGCGTCCTATATATACACAAAAACTCTCATACAAGAAACTCTCTTCCATCACCGTCTCTTGCCTTTCAAACCACCCCCTCAACTTTGCAACAGATTTCCTCCTTCAATCTCTTTGCCCGTTTCAACTACTTACAGACCTTTCCTGAATCCTCCATTCCAAACTTTCCTGATACCAGTGCCTGTTTCGTTATCATCAAAGTGTGACACTCGTCCGTTGCATCCTCTAGCTAACACTAGTTCCAAACCTCCAGTACCCCTAGTCTGATTCATGAATCCTCACGAAACATCTCCGCTGTACCTAACCATTCGTCCTTACATGACATCGCTTCAACTTTCATACTTCCAAACACTTTCCAAACAAAGAACATCCTGATCCAAACCATCCGTGTAGTACCACTGTCGTAGATATGGAACCTTCGTGAATATTCTAACAATTTGATCTGACCTTTCGACCATGTTCCCGGAGACAACTCCACCAAGGCAGAGTTTAGCGAGGGTTTCTTTCTAGGCTTCACCAAACAAATTTAGATCATTACAGGAAACTCGTAGCTTTTCGTTTAGAGGGTCCCAGTGTTCCCAAGCGTCCAGTCCGTCCGTCTTTAGCCTAGGACGGGACGGACGCCAAGTTTGAGACCTTCGGACGGGACGGACGCCCAATTGCAGTCCGTCCTGACCTATGCCCGGGACGGACGGCCGGGCCCTATAGGTGTCTTAGTTTATGTTTCATTTTCGAATTTCATGAGCATTAGGTAAGTGTTATCAAGATGTGAAACATTTTTATTCTAATGAAGAGAAGCTTAGGCTCTACTATTATGTATCAAATTTCGCTATCAATCAACCAATGCTTCCAGTGATATCCGATCCTGGTTCTGAGCACCGTGACCCCATTCCACTTCCTTGACCTACAAGGGACGCCCGTCATTATGCAGGACGGTAGGTAACCTACAGGTGACGCCCGTCCTTACTCAGGACGGTGGGTAACCTATAGGTAACGCCCGTCATTATGCAGGACGGTAGGTAACCTACAGGTGACGCCCGTCCTTACTCAGGACGGTGGGTAACCTATAGGTAACGCCCGTCATTATGCAGGACGGTAGGTAACCTAGAGGTGACGCCCGTCCTTACTCAGGACGGTAGGTACCTACCGGAAGTTACCATTTCCAAAAAAGACTGCAGGGCCCGGCCGTCAACCTACAGTCCTGCGGTGTTTACAAAAGACGGACGCCGTGCCTGGCCGTCCTTACCCACCCTGCCCGGGACGGACGGGACTATAGGACGCCAGGGCCCTGGCGTCCGGACGGGACGGTTGGGAACACTGGAGGGTCCACGGACAATACACAAGCATCAACAGACTGGCCAAGGGCAAAGGGCTCATGGGGGTCTTGGATATATGCTTCGCTCATCTCGGAAATAGGGAGGAGGCCACAGATATCTGAGAAAAATCTCAGAGTGGTGCTGTATGGTAGGATTTTAACTAAGGTATTATTAGCTGAGCGAGTGTTAGAAGTTGCATCCTCATAAGATCATATTATTGGAGCATCAGAGTTGACAAAAGCCTTTTTTTTTAAAGTCAATCTTACTCTCCTCTTTGATGGGTCAACTAGCAAAACCTATTCACCAATTAGGGCCTGTTCGGTTGACTTGTTGAAACTATTCCGTGGATTGAGATTCTATAGAATATGCTCATTATGCTAGTGAGTATTTACAATTGCCACTGAAGTCGGAGAAAATATGAATTATAAGAATCTCATATTTTGATTCGTTCTATGAATAAGTTGAGAAAAGCCCCCATTCCCGCTTCCTGATGAGTGGATCCTACTTAAATTAGTACAGTGTTCACAACAGTCCAGTCCATCCATCTTTTTGGGGGTGCTAGGACGGACTGTAGGGGACTATCCCTTGGGCGGTCTGAAACACTTGAATTCGTTACCAGCGGACTATTCCTAATAAATCCAATACTAGGCTGAATGTAGGTAGACGATGACAGGGGGTTGCAACGTCAGGAATACTCTCTTCACATCGTTCTTGAGGACTTACATACCCCAAAGCCCTAGAATGTCGAGTTCAAATAAACCTCTCTCGTCTCTTTCTCTTAATTTGGTGCGGCAAAAAAAAGCGAAATCCAAGAAGCGGTTAGAAAAACACAGGGTTAAGGCGGCGAGCGAAATCCAGCCTGATACCACCCGTGTTCGGCGACCCTACCTCCCACTAGGTCCCCGCATAGAGCAAGTAGGACAGTCGTTACTCCCCTTTCACCACTCCGAGGTGACTGAATTGAATATCTTTGAATTGTTCTGGGATCCGGAGGTTGTCAATGTAGTGGCGGAAGGAACCAATGCATATGCTGAGGCTAAGGGAGCTGGCAGAACAACCCCCGGGGGGGTAGCATTTCGGCGCCCATGGAAGAAGGTCACCGATGCTGAGATAAGAGTCTTTTTTGCTCTGTAGATATATATGGGAGCAAAGCTAGGAGGTGGAAGTAATAGCTGTTGGAGGGAAAAGGGGGAGAATGCAGCATTTTTTCGAGCGATAAATCTGAAAAGATTTAGCCAAATAAAGCGATATCTCCACATCTCCGATCCAGCTTTCCAGCTTTCGCAATCTGAATGGTTTCAGAAACTCGAACCCATTAGTAGCATGCTACAGTCCCGCTCACAGCAATATTTCCGGCCGGCCACGAACATTACCATTGACGAAATAATGATCCGGTTTGGTGGCCGGAGCCATCATACTTATCGTATGCCGAGCAAACCTATCACTGAAGGATACAAAGTGTTCGCTCTATGTAATATAGGGTACACATATAGCTGGATTTTTGCTTCTCGGTCCAGTTCTTTTTCTGGACTAATCCTTCAAGAGGATCTTATCCCCACCGGCTCTACTGTGTTTCAGCTAGCCACTAGTCTACTCTATTCAAGTTCTCTTGGACTACACTTCAACATTTATATGGACAACTACTTTCCATCACAAGCACTTCTAGTTAAGCTGAGAGAACTTGGGATAGGAGCTTGTGGGACAGCCAGGGTGAATGCATCAGCGTTCCCTCCAGACCTTTAGGATAGTAGGAAAAATATTTCTTGGAATGAGGTGTCTGGTGGACCGGCAGATATGGAGGGGAAGGTACTTGCACTACAGTGGCAGGACAATAGTTCTGTTCATTTTTTAAGCACTATTCATTCCCTAGAAGACCGAATAGTTTCTGAGCGCAAAAAACCGCAAATTTCTAGCGGTAATGGCCCAGCTATCCCAAGGTCTTTTGGCTCTCATGAGCGGGTTAAGGTTTCAATTCCTGTTATTACCAATGATTACAATCGCTACAAAGTCGGTGTCGATGTCGCGGATCAGTATAGCAGCTACTACTTTACACAATTGAAATGTCTTTGGAATTGGCCTCCTATTCTTTTCTGGCTTCTTGACACCACCGTCAGTGTTCGCAGCCGTCCGGGGCCCCCGTGGGGCCCGGCGGGGGGACTGCCAAGAGCCCGGGACGAGACGGGACGGCAGGACGTGGTCCGTCCTCGTCTTTCATTCCTACTTGTCGGGCAACTTTAGAAAATGACCGGACGGGACGACAAAATGCCGTCCGTTCTCGTCCTTGAACTTCGAGGACGGCCGTCATTACGAAGGACGACGAGCCCCATGATGTGAGACATCTTCTGGTATGGGACGGTAAGTGCCTACATAGGACCGCCGGGGATGATGGGGGACGGCAGGGGACGGCGGAAAACAGCGGAAAACATCGGAAAACAGCGGAAGACGGCGGGGGACGGCGGGGGACGACAGAGGACGGTGGGGGACGACAAAATGTCGTCCGTCCTGGTCCTTGGCTCTTACTTGTCGGGCAAGTTCAGAAAATGACTGGACGGGACGACACAATGTCGTCCGTCCTGGTCCCTTATTCTAACCTGTCGGGCAAGTTTTGGAAAAGACGGGACGGGACGACGAAATGTCGTCCGTCCTCGTCCTGGCCCAGGACGGACGGACTGCCCCGTTGCGAACACTGACCACCGTTATTAATTCATATCTCTTACTGTGTCACATTTCTCATACCTCTACCACCTCCATTAATTCTCTCCCCTTCGAGAACCATGATTACCGCCACTCCTCTCGTATGTTTCGCCTTGCCCTTTCCAAGGCTGTAATTACAGCATACGGCACAAGGCCCATCCTACCTCCCCACTACACTCAGAAGTCCTACTATACTCGTCATACCTCCTCTTCCCGCTATAGTCTCCAACGCAATCACACTTCTCTCCCACCTCCTACTGGCAGCAGTGATGAGCACCAGTATGTTCACATGGGTGGGTCTAGAGTTGGATGTGCTGAATGTCGGTTTATTTTGAGAGGTATGAAGTGGCAAGGGGCCTGACCGAGAACAACTCGTTTTGGCTGCATGGGACCGGGGTGTGGGTTTTCTCTTTGCTCATCGTGTTTTTCTAGTAGGCACAAGAACCTTCCGAGTATATCTTAATTTTTTTCTCTTCATCTAATACGCTGCAAGACATGAAAAATTCACGCATATCTATCATGTATCTCCTCGGTTGCAAACAGTTGCGACCGCTGTCATTTGATATCACTCGGCGCTTTCATAAGCGCCAAGTTTCCTAATTTGGTATGGTGCAGCACATGGCGCAGCTGGTAACGAATTCAAGTGTTTCAGACTGCCCAAGGGATAGTCCTAGCGCTTAGGTCTCCGGTACTAGCCCGGGTTGAAATCATACACCTCCAACCCAATTGTTATCGCATCATGAGACATCATTCTTCTCGTCCCGGGCCCTCTGTCGGAAGTATTACTTCAATGTGATGTGTGGTGCAGATATGTTCGGCCAGTGGCCAGGCTGTTGTAATATGCGATCGGAATATGTGCACGCAACTTGGATGAAGAAGTAATAACAGAAAGTAGTGAAGATCTCGTATTGTAATGACGCTTGTTAATTCAATAATAAGAAAGCCATAGCTCAGCTATATAATACAGCAATTGAGTTTAGCCATGACCACCGCATTCTGCTAATAAGGAAAGACAAAGACTATCAACGAAGTATCCTGAGAGGAACAAAAGGAACAATGAAAGAACACACAATAGGCTTTCAAGTCAACCAGTAACAAGTATGAAAAACATAAAGAGCTGAAAGAAATATTTGAGAGGAGAAAGGAACCATATTTGAGAGGAGCAGAAAAGCATATACGAACAACACAGGCTATTTGGGATATGGGGCACGAGGAAGTAACTAGAGTCATATTGATGTATGTTGATACTACGTATTGCTATAAAGTACCGCAGTCTGAGGCGCGTCTATAGGCGAGCAAGCAAGATAGAATCAATCTTTCTCTTTCTCTCATTGTTCAAGTTCCATTACTTTACACTGCATCTCCGGCCTCTTCTGCGGGACCTCCGACACCGCCCCTCACTATCCCCGGCCGTCCCCCCTACCCCAAACACACATGTCTCACACTGTGAGGCCCGCTGTCCTGTCCTGCACTTTGGACCCCAATGTATCATAAGATCCACAACTGTATACGCCTCCAAGCTTCAAGAGTATAAAGATGCCAATCAAATACGAAACAGCCGCCGAATAGCAAAGACCCAACCAAAGCTGTCCCACCGCAGCAAGGAATGCAACCTAATACGAAGGAATGACGTAGGAAAGAACCATCGCCGACAAGGCGGTTGTGCACAAGATACCCCAGTATTCACAAATATTGAAAGAGAGGCACCTGGTTGCTGTGCACTAGATACACGTCACTTTCTAGCCTAAATTTCCATTAAGCGCGGGGCTCCGTTGCGTTAAAACGACTAAAAACTCAAACTCCATTCTATCTTGAGCTCTAGGGCCGTTCATGATCTCGGTCATGATGTCCGAACCAGACGGGAAATAATGCTCCAAATAGGGCCCTCCAAGGCCCTTCACATTAATCAACACCGCTTGGCGAAAATGCCAACGCAAAAGCTGATCGGTAGGTCGAAGTGGATTGTTGAGGAAGGTCTGGTCAAGGTGACGACCTGCAATATTACCCCGGGCGGCCTCGGGTGCGAAACATACAATTTGTACTTATCCTATGTAAATATTTGCAATGAAAATCTGACTATCTAGTTGCTCATACGTCCGGATTGATTGACACATCATAGGAGTCAAAAAGTGGATGGATGTTTCGAATAAGCAACATCCCATTCTGAACAGAGTGGATGGATCCGTCTGACTCATTGGCCGGTGGAACAGTGGTCCAGTTGCTGTAGTTAGACTTATTCCAGAGATCCTCATATGCCAAAGGGGAGATATGAGCGACTTCGAAGAAGCTCCATCTCCCAAAGTCAGGTCGGTGTACAGTCAGGCCAGTTATAACACATCGACGATCGCGCTCACGTACGGCATCACGAAACGATTTGATGCGGGTTCCGGAATGCAACGAAAGGCCACGAAGTAGCGGTGCTTCTTCGGTGAGTGTGATGGAACCTGTTTGCAGTGAGTAAAGACCGTGATAGGACCATGTCACTTACAGCATAATGTCGCACATGGTAAATCCGGTTGCAGCCACCTGGCACAAATCCAGTTCACTTACTAATACGCTTAATTTGCTAGAGATGCGACATTATTCTGTCGGCGACATTGTCTTATCATGCTCTTTCATCGCTAGCGAAGAAAGCGGAGAAGAGACTTACCATTACTATGAAGTAATTCCCTGGCTGAAGAGGCTTCTCATCCCTTTTAACCAGCTGCTCGTTATTGTCACGTAGATCGAAGGTATCGGTAAAAACGCAGATGATCTCCACCATATAGTAGAGATTGGCATTGGTGGTGCCTTCCGCAATCCAGAGGCCTCCGAGCAGAGTATCCCGGTGGTTGGAATCATAGATGAAGATATCGCGCCCATATGCATGATTGTTATCGATGGGGTATCGTGCCCATCTGCACGATTTTCAAGTTGCATGTTTGACTATCTTAGTCAGTTAATATTTTGGTTCTAGTTGGGAATGGAAAGAATGTTTACTTACGCAGAAGAAGGGAGTTTGCATAGGTCACAGAGTGGATCTATGAATCGACAAGGGTGTCTGGGAAATGCCGGATAAGAAGATGCAACCATACGGACAAAACCACAAACCGGGTAACCATTAGAACCAACCTTGAGTCCGTGACGAACAACGGCCACCCGCAAATTCCTTTCCACCTCAAATTCGGTTTCTGGGCGATTCTGAGCTTCTGGCTTAGTAAGCAAGAGAGACTACCATGATTTCGGGAAACACAAAAGACTGGACAACGAAGATGACAGCAACCCGTCGCACAAAAAAAAACGCCTCGGCTAATTAATTAGACGGAAGTAGGTTACTGGACAGAATTAAACGAGCGTAGTATCATAAAAACTCCAATAATTAGACCTTATGTTAAGACTTCCAAAATTGTCTCTCTTGGGTACTATGGTGGTCTGGTGGTAAGCGCTCATGGAGAAGCGACCCCCTCAGTACACCCCTATCACAAAAATACAAAATCTGCCAGCAGACCAGGAAAGGCAACTCCAACACTCTACCGTGGTGTTCAATTAGGGTCCCTCTAAGGCTTTACCTATAAACGGCAGCCTAGCAGTGCTGCATGGTGGCAGCTGTCAAGCGGGGCTTCGCGGTTGGAGATCTGTTGAGGTATGAGGGCAAGAATCATATATATCATATAATATTATTTATGATTTCGTTGTGTTGTTGGTCATCATACCAGTCTAACCCACAGGTGGTTCCAGGTTCAAGCCCGGGCGAAATCATTTCTCTTTTTGTCCAAGATCATAACTTTACTGCTTTCATTGGCAATGCAATTCATTCCGATATTTTAGTCACCCCACTGATTGGTCTGGCAGTGAAATCCGTTGATTCAAGCTGGCCCCTGCGTAATGCCCCAGCCCAAACCAGTTATTTATTTCCACGGAACTGTCACCCTTGGCCTATCAATGTGATACGTCCGCCTGAGACATGGCTAACCGGCCACTCGAGCTTCCATGTAGGGTGAGACAGGGACCTCTGGGGTGATAGTGGTGAAAATCCAAGACATCGCAGCGCTCGCATCCGACGGAACATGTCTGGCATACATACCGGTACTCGTCCTAGCAAGAGGTGGCCGAAAACAGGGGGTATATTTTGTATGGGGGGCTAGATAGGCCTAGATATTTTATCCAACTCAAGTACTAGTATACCCCCATTTTCGGATATTTATGGCGGGGGCGAGTATATTTTTTCTCTCTCCTCCTTTAAGAAGTGTCAAGCTGGCCCTCTATATCCAAAAGTCCAAATGGTTCCTGAGGAGAAAATATCATACTCTGGAAAAGTAAGGGAGTACAGTACCTTACAATATCGCTCTTGACAAAAGTATACCATCTACGGTAGCTTATGTATGATATGGTTTAGCGCTAGAAGCTATGAGGGGAGGTCTGCAACCTTCGGCTTCAATTTTTTGATTAATAGAAGGCAACAACTAGATCACAAGTATTTTGAGGTTAGCCATAATGATCTCAATATCTACACCCAAGCTGCCTTTTGAGCAGGGGGATACCCCCCCCCCCCGAACGTTTCTGGCACCATTTCACATTGCATCAAACAATGAAATATTTCCACGCTTTCACCTGTCTTTTTGCCTCGAACGCCACAAAGAAACTGAAAGAAAAAAGAATAGCCGAAAAAACCAGGGATTGCTTGAAATATGCTTGCATTTTAGTAATCCCCCCATGACCCCCGAAGATGCAAATTGATTTATAGGGCCCGTTCTTGTGGTACCGGTACCGGCACTCTCACACCAGTATCTATCTTTCCCATTCCACTGCACACTAATGACGGGTATGCCCGCGTTACATCCTGATTCGTGACACCATACATATGTCTTGGATCGGGTTGCCCAGTATTCGCGTTGACTAGGTCATTACTGACTGCCATAGCGTTCCACATATCCACCCAATTCCCCGGCGTGTCGAGTCCAGCCGTCAAGTTACAGTCCATTCCCATGAGCCTAGTTAAAGATCATTTAGACCGAATAATGGAATGCGCCGGCATCGAGCGCATTCTTCCCCTTCTCGCGAATGAAATACTTATTATTAGAATCACTTGTGAGCGAAAACGCTCCCTTGACGTCCGTCGGTCCCATATTCGGCTCTCAGCCTCTGCCCAGATAGATAGATCCAAAGGTATCGCCACCCGTGACCTCTCCCGGGATGGAGAAGTTATTTTTACCGAACCTTCGAGCGCACTGTCGGACCGAGTCAGCCCAGTCGCCGAGCATATCCACGGTGATCTGCGTCGCCTTATCGATACGGAAGCCGTCAATGTCCAGCATTGAAATGTTAATGCAGGCAAAGTGCTCGATGCGGCGGGCCACGCTTGGTTTCCATTCCCGCAGACGATCCTGCACGGAGGCGAATTTTGAGAGTTGGCGTTGCCAGTCTGGGAAGATACGGAAAGCTTCGGTGTCACCGTAGTGATCGTAGTCGCCGGGTACTGGAGTTAGTATCTTTGATTGGACGGGAAAGGTTGGTTGGATGGGACACTCACTCGTCGTAGCAGCCCTTGACAGCTGGATACAGGCGGTCGCTAGTCTCTTACCAGAATCGCGGGTAGTTGCACTCCTCCTTGCAGTTATTGTTGATCTCAAACTCGCGGTACCACCTTTCACCTTTCCACTGGACTTTATGTTCAGCCAAGGTGAAGGGTGCTGTTATGTTCAAGTAACCCTCGAAGCCGATCAAGTCACCCATACTATTCAAGTGTCAGCTCAAGAGAGTAACAGCCGCTAACTACAAGGAAAACTTACGTAGGCACAGTATAATCCAAGATAACGTACATTTATCCCGAGCGCGGATCTCGGTGATAGCCTTCCTCCATTCTTCAATGTCTCCAAAGTGTCTATCAAGTAGAGTCAAATCAAGAGGAGAGTAACCGTCCGCGCCCCAAGGCATGTTAATATGCGGGGTTCCTGCAATGCAAATCCCCTAAAGTGATAATGTATTAGCAACTAAGGCAGCCCCTCTGGATATCGTCCTTGCAAACCTTGATACCCATCCCCTGAAGATAATCCAAACTATCCATCAGACCATTCACATCACCACCATGCCGCAACTGATTCCCCATAACGTCATGTTCAAACACTGTTTCATTAGCATCGTCATTTCTCGGATCCCTGTTGACGAACTTATCCAGAGAGGTGGTGTGAAACGGAAACCTCCAATTCACGGGAGAGCCGTTGAAGGTGTGGTTCTGCCGTTCGCCCCAGTAGTCGAGAGGGTTCACAGCAGCGACATTCTCATTCAGGTTATACCCGACCTCCTCGAGGACGTAAATGAAGGCATGGGCAAGCCGAGAAACGAAAGTGATTAAAGAAAAGGTTACGAGGAAAACGAAAGATCCTAGCAACAAAGAGTACACTTATTTGACTACCAAAGTTCCGAGCTTCTTTCGGCCATCCGCATTAATAAAGATGAAGGCAAAGGTAATAATTTGCTACCAGGAATAGTAACACACCGATACTGACCATTTACAAGTGCTAGTCATCCCCGAATCCCACGCGGCAGTTACCACAGCAAGAAAATCTTTTACCGTGGAATGCAAGAAATCCATTCTGGTTCTCTCCTCCATTTGGCAAGGTCGGCTAGAATCCAGCGCTCCTGGTAGTGCAGTGGTATTATTCTCTTGAACCAAGCCAGCAGTGTATGACGGGGGCCTACCTGGCCGGAAAATGTCGGCAACAGATTCTTGGTTGTGAGATACTGAAAAGAAATGAAGCTAAAGAGCAACCCATCAAACGGCCGAAATAGCCATACAAGCCCCCGGATCCTGCGATATAAGATTAGCCCAGCAGCTTCCACTCAATAAACCTACTGGTGCCGGTATCCATCGTTACCACCTGCGAACCGAAGCGCTGGAGGAAAGAAAAAACAACGTCGCACAGGCATGCAGGCAGGCAGGCCTTGTCCCATACGACAACGTCACCAAGAACGCAAACACCTGCAGAGCCGCACCCATGCCTGCCTGCCAATGTCGCCTCCCACTACGACAGCTCCAATGAGATGTTTGTGGCATTCCTATCGCCGGACATGACTTACTCTTGCGTCATATTCCCCCTCTCACTAGCACACGCCCCCGCCATATCCACCACGGGGGGAATTAGAAGCAGCACAGTACACCAAGCTCCCCCGGCTGATCACCTCAGCCAGGATCAAGCCCACGGACGACATTCCCGCAATAGGCACAGGTTGGGGAAGTTTTGCCATGGAGGCTGTTGCGCGAGCTGGATGTCGGGTCAACTCCCTAACACTATCCGTAGAGTAGAAGACCCTCGCGGAGAAGCGGATTGCGGCGGTTGGTATGGCGGACAAAATTAATGTGCTGCTCTGCGATTATCCCGCTCTGCCCTCCCCACGGCAGGCGTTCTATATGATCGTCAGTATAGAGATGCTCGAGGCTGTCGGTGGGGAACATCTGGACAAGTATTTTGAAATCGTGGATTGTATGCTCAAGGATGATGGCGGAGCCTCTGTGTTCCAGTGCATTACCATGCCTGAGGGTGTAAGTAACTTGATTTGTGATCCCGGTAGAATATGATTGGTCTTCGGTCACAGCTGATCATTCACAGAAGTATGAGAGTTACGCAAATGGGGAATGAGTATCCTCCCTCCCCGGTCTCTATTAATCGAGAGAGACAATGTTACTAACAGAGGGTAGCTTTATCAAGAAATATATCTTCCCAGGGGGATACCTCCCCTCGAATGCGCAGCTCATGAATGCTGTCAATTAGGGAAGTAAAGGAAACTTGGTCTTTGACTCAATCGAGAACATTCGGGGTGACTATACCAGGAGCCTCCGTGTCTAGAAAGATAACTTCCTCAGGACCTTCCATGATCAGATCGCACCCGCTTTGAGAAAGGAGCATTCGGGGATGAGTGAAGAGGACTTAAGGTTTTCAAAAGGAAATGGGAGGTTAATACCCTTTCTCCTTCTTCCTCTTTGTCTCCCCGGAAACCCTTTCAAGACTGGCATGACCAATATAAATTAGTACTTTACCTATTGCAAGGCTAGGTTCAAAGCTAAGATCCTGAACGACATTATCTTTAATATAGCAAGAGAAGGTGCAATGGAGCTATACGAGGGAATCCCTTTATTATTCACCTTTTGTTTTTCCTCCATCACTTTTCTATTTCTTCCGGCCTTGCCGCTGCTTGACAGCTATCAAACACTATATGATCCCATGCACAGCAGATGAAAAGAGAAGGGGGAGAAGTCTGATGAAATTTGGGATTACAACGAACGATACAGACTAGTTAAAATTCTAACTCTCGTGCAAGTATAAACGGAAGGATAGAAGGGTATAGATTAAAACTATAACATAAACAAAACAATACCTAAGCTTCCTTTTTCTTTTTCTTTTTCCTATTCTTCCTACCTGACTTGGCAGAGGCGCCCTTTGGCTAAGGGAGTTTTGGCTTATGCAATTTTTCAATTTCATCGCGGAATTTTCTATATAGTAGCATGCAAGCTCGTGCGTCCTCAATCTATCCACCCACCCATTCATTAGACCCCACCACCATCAAGAGAGAAGGAAGGATAAACAAACACTAGAATTCTCCCCCCTTGAATCTCAATCCGCAGCACTTCGTGGGCAAGTTTATTCAATGTCTGCGTACGTCCAGCGCTCAGCTTTCTGAATCCAGGATGTCGACTACTATCCCGAATGTCCCTCTTCAGGTAGCTCAATAGCAACGCCTCGAGATAGTTCTTAACTGCATGTCCGACAAGAACCCTATCAACGAGAATGGCGGATACTTCTTTTTGTATATCCCTGAATTCCCTCGCTACCCACGCCATTAGCTGTGTTACTGCAGCACAGCGAGAAGAATGGGAGGCACCCTGAACCATATTCACAGGAGTAACACCACTAACCCAGGCCCTCCAATCCGTAACTTCTTCCTTCTACCGCACGAACGTGCCTAGGATTACGTGTCCGTGATAGTTGACTATCGAGACTCGTTCCTGGGACTATCCACATCGACCATTTCGCAGTCGAGTGAGACGTATGTTCCGGCTTCGGTTGCTGAGGACGTCCCCGGTGGTTCGGGTTCTATGGCGGAGCCAGTGGTGGGTAGGAGGGTGGTGCTGGACCGCAGTAGGTTGTATACTTTTGGTAGATCTGCGGGGGAGGTGTCATTATCCTCTGCCAGAGTGCCAGCAGGGTTCCGAATGGTCGGCGGAAGACTGGGCTGGACTAGCTAGTCCAGTTGAAAGTTAAGTCTAGTCTAATGGCGGAAATTAGACCAACTAGACAGTCAGGATTATTGAAACCGACTTGACCAGGACTGGTCCGACTAGGCCTGCTAAGCAATAGGATCTGCTATTTTTATCACAATATATTACGTTCAAATATAGCTTTCAATAATAAAAGTTATTGTTTCCATGGATTAAAGGATTATACGGTGGAGATAGTGCCTTGTTTAGATCAGGGGTGGCGAAAATTGGTTCCCTGGTATCAAACCTTTCTTAGTGCATTAAGTGAGTAATATTAATTGACAAAATACTACAATACGGGGATTCGATACCACTTATCCATCGGGTAGTTGCATTTCCACCACATGCTATCCTCTTCAGGATGCTCTATCCACTTGCATTGAGAAATTGTTGCTTCATAACGTGACAAGCGGCTGAAATATTCTACTATAGCTATATATCTATGCTTGGTAAGTGTTGATTTGGGTGTCATTCGGACTCCTATACGATCTTTTATAAAGACTGGTCTAGGACTAGTCCAAAGTGGAGTGGGTCACCCAAGTGCGTAGGTTCCTGTCATAGACATCATCTAGCACTGACCAGCCTAGTCCTACTTCCAAGACTTCACCTGTTGGACTATTCCGAATCCTGAGTGCGATCACCTGTCATAAATCGTGACTAAGCAGGGCAGAATTCATATGTCTAATATTTATTGGTCATAGGTATCTTATGTTTCATGCTATGAGACTCATCTGAGTACGTGACTTGTTTTATGAGTTGTTATTGGTTAAGGATTGTGCGAATGACTCATAGGAGTGAGATGATGGACTTGGTATTATGACTAGTTATGAGTCATAATAGCGGGATGACTAATATGGATGAGTCATCAGAGTAAGGGTTGAGTGAAGATCAGATATAAATATTGGGTTTTACTGTCTAGGAAGAAGATCTTCCCACTACCATCTAAGTACTTTCCTACTACTTATAAGTTTTATGAATAAAGGATTATTTTTATGCTTTTACTCCCTATTGCATTTTATTTACGATTAATCTGGCGAGCAATACAATTATACAAACTACCATGACAGCAAGAACTACCAAGTAGTTCTACGGAGTTTGTTATCTTCTAATAGCAGAAGGGTCCCTATCATAACCAATCAAGAGATGATTATAAGAGTCATCGCATGCTGATCAAGATAATCTATTATGAGTTCAACATAGATCTATTATTGGATACTAAGCACACTATAAGGGATTGTTACAGTGCTGCAGAGGGGCTTGTGGTGGTAGTGGTGGTGGTGGTCATTTTTGGTAGTTTTAAGGTTGGAATTGGTTTAGAAGTTGGTGTTATTGAGGGCTGGTTTGCAGGTTTGGTTACTGGGGGTGGTAGCTGTACTGCATGGGGTAGTTTGCTTTGGAAACTATGGCTCCGTCTCAGACCACACCTACACAAACCTTCCATTCTTCAAAGCTGAGAAAGATTCCCCCTTCCATTTTACAAACAACCAGTCTCCCTTCTCTTTTTATTATCAAAAACTAAACATGCCAGCTCCGGACCCTGCTGATCTGGATGCTATTGATTCAGATCTTTCCAATTGATATTTAATAAAGGTTTATGCTTCCTTGAATTGTCAAAATCTTGAGGTATCTCTTGGATCCGGCTTCAGTGTCACCAATGCCAATTTGTACAGCATGGTGGAAATTTCATTTGTGATTATACAAACCTTCTATTTTCAAGATAAGAGGGTAGCTAGGGTTAATCGAGATGAGCAACCATTGGTTCTAGGAGACTTTTTTTTATTATGGGTTGTAGGGTTCTTTGCTTTTTAATATTGTGTTGCTTGCTGAAATTAGGTTGGAGGTTTTCAACTTATAGGAAACCATTTGGAGTACCTCGCACTGTCACCAGACGGCCAAGTACCTTACATATCTAGTCTTCTAGCAAGCAGGTGAGAGCCAGTGATAACAGATATGTTATTACCAGAAAGAGAATACATAATGGACACTTTGGGAGATGGGCGATGTTTCAGGCAGCGCATATTCAGTGTTCCCAAAAGTCAAGTCCATCCATCTTCGAGGGAGAACAGGACAGAATAGGGCTCAGAGTCTGGCTTTTTGGGAATGTTAAAACCAACTGTACTGAGGAAGATGAGGAGCTGGTGGACTATAGGGGATTATTCTTACCGCTTGAACCTCCTGCACTAGCCAACCCATAATCATACACTTCCAAATGCTGTTTTTTCACATTATGAGACATCACTCTTGCAGTCACCCTTAGTGCTCGGCCCTGCCCGGCCTAGTGTTCGTTACCGGGCCTCCTGGGCCCCGAAAGATACAGGCCCCAGCCCCAATTCTCCGCCCTCCCTCGCTGCATGGCCCGGGGCGGGGTGTGTTTTTTGAGCGTTCCCTTCCCTTGCCCCTGGCCCCGGCCGTTCCCCAGACGGGTCCCTGTTAAACCAGGTGGGGAGAAACAGGGCCCCGTCCAGGGAATGAGCGGGGACTCGCCCTGGACGGGGGCGGGGCAGGCATCACCCCCAAAATAACCCCCTCGGCCCGTTGTAAGGGCTGGGCCTGCGAAGTGAAAACCTGCCCCGCACTGCCCTGTAACGAACTCTAGCCCGGCAGGTCTCAATAGTCCCCTGCCGGCCCCACAAGTTCCCACCTGTCTCATCCTGGGCTATTGGTTGTTCCCCCGTGGGGTCCCTCTAGGCCCCCGCATGGTTGCGCACACTGCTCATATTTTCCCATTGTCTCTACAACAATACTATTGGGATGCATGTGGCTTTACCAAAAGACTCAATGCTCTCTCTCTATAGAGGGGGACTACCTAATAAACTCGGTTCAGAATGGAGTTTTACTTATACTTGATGCTAGAGTTCGTTTCAGAGCCCCAAAAAACGTGGTTCCCCAGCTCATGTTCCTGCCCCACCTACTCAACGACCTGGGGTGGGGTGTCTTTTTTGGCATTCCCTGCCCCTGTTCCTGCTCAGGCCCCCACCCATAGCCCAGATGGGTCCCCGTTAAAAATATGTGGTAACAAACGGGGCCCCGTCCAGGGAATGAGTCTGGGTGGGCCTAGGACGGGGGTGGGGCAGGGATTACCCAAAAATACCTCCCTCAGCCCAATGTAAGGGCGGGGTCTGGCGAGTGAAAACACGCCCCACCCCGCCCCTCCCCACCCCGTAACGAACACTACTTGATGCTTACTGCCTCTTTGATCAGTATGAAGTGTCTATTAACCCCGACGTATGGCCTGCTATATTCTGCTGATTTCCCAGCTAACATTTGCATAGGATAATTATAAAATTCCGGTTTTTACAAATGATGTCCTCCATTATATGGCACTTCTTAGCCAGTGTTCTCAACCGTCCGGGGCCCTACGGGGCCACTGCCAAGAGCCCTGGACCGGACGGGACGGCAAACTGCGGTCCACACCCATCCTGGAAACCTCAGGACGGCCTCTTTGTGACGGACGGCGGGTCCTGCAAGGTAAGACATTTTAGCGTGGGGGATGGCAGGGGACTGCGGGGGACGAACAGGGACTGCGAGTGACTGTGGGTTACTGCCGGTGACTACAGGGGACTATGAATCCTATCAACAGCATTTCATGACACCCTTCTCACGCAAATATAGAAATTCATCTAACAAGATTAAAAGAAACCTGAGGCTATCTAGGAGAGATAAATGAGTGTAGAATATATCCCATAATATACCGCTAGGGCCGGGCACCGGGCATATATCTTAATCCAGACATTGTAACTACCTACCATCCTCTTATTGCAACGTTTCTTACTTCTCTTGCATCATTAAGCCCTGATCCAAGCTAGGAAAACATGTCAGATAAACACGCAGAGCCTGCATCACAAGAAACCATCTAATATTTATGAGAGAAGGCGTAAGATGAGAAAGAGTTGCGTCTGTTCTGAAAATGGTTCGGACTATACAACTTCTGATGGAAAAACCTGGTGGCGTTGTGCTCGTTGTATCCACGGGAGTCATAATCACACGACGGAGGGTAGGTGCCCAGCGTTGCAACGCATGTACGAGTACCTCGACTCAAGACAATATGAAATGATAATAACAATATACCCGTAGATATAAAAATAATAATAGAATCGATAGAAGTAAACAAGTGGCGCACCACTAACCAGTGTTTTTCCACTCAAGCATGCTCCGGGCTACACTGCAGAAGAAATCAGAGTTCAATAGCCGAGACTATGAATGTAGTGAGAGTTTTGGCTGTGATGAACTACCGTAGCTATGTGGAGTTGAGTAGGGGTACATCAATTGCAACGCTGGCTACCTACCCTCGGTCGCGTATTTATGACCCCCGTGGATATGTTCCCCTGCTTATTTTTTTCTATCATATACTAGCAACCGGATTCCTGCTATAAGAATATTCCCGCCTCCCGGCACTGAGGAAAGCTGGGATGACATAAGCAATCTTCCCCGGAGGTGAGATTTCTTACTAATTTGGGCGTGTTCCTTGGCATGAAACATGTTTCACGGTGGACGGTGGGGGATGGCGGGGCTTATTCCTTCGCACCGGGGCGCAGGGTGGGTTTTGAAAAAGACCGGACGGGACCGCTTAATGTCGTCCACCGCCGTCCGCCTTCAGGACGGACAGACTTCCCCGTTGAGAACACTGCTGTTGAGATTGGACATTTCCACCCATTGTAAGCACTTACTAGTTAGGCATCTATGTTCACGGTTTCTCGCGAGACGCTCCCACAGGTCAACCAAATTCTCAATGATTGTCAGGAGCCTCATTGTCAGATTCTATGATTGTATGAAAAGAGCAAGAAAGTAGATTTTTATAAACAGCCAAAATATGAAGCGGTTCGGGATGAGTTAGATGGACTAATAGAGCGATACGGTAAACCTACGGGGAAAATTGACAGAGAAAAGGAGCAGAAAAGCCATGAGGATTGGATAGGAGAGAGAGGAAACTATTTGGGAAGGGTAATGCTCTGCTGCGCATTCTTGCGCAGCATATGGCATATTTGTAGTTGGAATGACGTGTACATGATCCAAATTTTGGAATCATTAGGGCCTCCGAGGAGAAGACGTTGGAGGTCAGCCATGGATTGTGGTTATCTAGTCGCCGGATTTCCCATCAAATCCTCCTTGATTAGGCCGCCTTGCGATTCTTTTGCTGGTATAGTATAATATCGTACTACATTCCTCTCAGATCGGTATCGGGACCGCGTTTGTGTAGGCAGTGTTCTCGACGGGGTGGTCCGTCCGTCCTGAAGGCGGACGGCGGTGGACGGTGTTAAACTGTCTAGTCCGGTTTTTTTCGAAACTTGCCCCGCAACCTGGTGCAAAGGACTATCCCTGCCGTCCCCCCATGAAAAATGCGTGCGAACAGACCCCAATTAGTAAGCGGATTACTTATGTCATCTCATATTTCCAAACACTCCCGAGAGCTAGCAATGTGGAGACTGCAAGCTGGGTATTGTCGCACCTGTCAATAGCTCTTGATGTGTTGTGGGAAAGGATTGTATATGCGATTACATAGTGAGGGAGTGGGTGGTTGACATCGGGGTTTTTCTGTTAGTTGAGGAAGTCAGGAACAATCTCCGGAAGTGCGAGCATTGGGATTATTTTCTTCAGCGGGAAGGAACTATCCTATGGGTCTTCGTCCCTTTGTGTTTTCTTCATCAAGCGAATCGATTAACCACTGCTCTCTTGCCTTGCCTTTACTCTTTTACTTTGAGAGCTTTTCTTTCTGTCTATTTCTTTCTACTGCATTCCACTGAGAGTTTGACAATTTTGCCATTCGACGAGAGCCCGATGATTGTGTTGATCACCCCGATAGCCAGATTCATAATGAGACCGTGATCCTCCACACTTGTAACCGAGGCCAGAATAGAGTATTCAATGACTTGATTAGTAGCTGCAAGGCGGCTATTTGCCATAGCTGGATCCAAGGAGAGCTCGATCCGCTTCCTAATATTTTTAGAACCAGAAGAAGATTTCGAATTAGCAAGTTCTACAGAAGATACGACTACGCTCGAAGAGATTGCCTGATCTGGAACATAGACATGAGGTCAATCAATACCATCCCCTCTAGATTCCGATTTTGCTGCTTCAATCTTTTCCTCTCAGTACTCATCCTCACCGCCGCTACCCCTGGTGGTGGAAAGCCTCGACCTTCTTGTTCAATGACTGTGAAATAGAATCAAGAGGGACAAAGCCAATAAAATTATTTAGTAGAGAAAGAGCGAGATCAGTCTGATTAATCTGGGAGATGCATTCAAGCACGAGTGTTCCCGGTAGGGGTCTCTACCAAGTGGTTATGAGCTCGTAGTTATTATTTTTGGTGGGGTAGGACCAACCTTGTAGCTCAACCCCTCCGCTTTAATCCCCTTTGTTCACTTTTCTTGGGTGACCGGCGGACCCCGCAGGTGATTGATGGGCCCTGCAGGTAATGAGCGGGCCCTACAGGTAATTAGCGAGGGCTGCAGATGACGGGCGAGGACCGCAGATGACTGGTGAATACTGCAGGTACGGTTCGGGGGTTACCGATCCGTCGAGGAGAGAGACAAACAATTGGATGATGTTGATAATTGGGGTTGGTTTGGGGGCAGTATGTTACACAGAAATCATTTGCTCGGGTTCTATGTATCAAGCCTCGCAATGGGTCGACCCGGGTCGTAATATCAGAAACCCAACCCGAACCCAACCCGAAGGATGTCAGACCCGACCCGACCTAGCTAGACCCAATCAAAACCCGGGTCACCCAAATAGCCTGAACTATTCAAAAGTCAATTATGGCAAATATTCTCACTAGTATGGGAACCCTGCAACTCTTGTAATGAAAGTAACGCCTGCCAGTGGGTCAGAGTACCAGATGGAAGAGTGAAATCCGCCATAACTCCCAAAAATGCAATGTGGTTGGGGGAGGTCCCGATGTCTAGTGTGAACTCAATTTGAGATACTGATCGTGCAGACTCTCCTTGAGCACGGACTTTTGGCGCTTGAAATAAAAAAATATCCAAGACTTGATTGTATTAGAGGAGGAGGGAAGGAGGTTTGAAGCCTCAGGATTACGTTGAACTGCATACAAAATATCATGGAACTCTTGGGAAGTTGCAAAGGTAAAGGGTAAATCACCCTGAACAAGTAACAAGACAATGAGATTTTCAATCAAGATTGCGGTCAGGGGAGGATATTCTACTGCGGTCTCTACCCTTTGCTGAATGGCATGCTCGTGCAGTTAAAGTTCCTGCTAATGGGCAATTTGAGTCGCAGATTTCATCATTGATTCAATTGTTTTTTGAGATTCTGGGAGACGCTTGTTTTGTGAGGTAATGTCTTTGTGTAACCCATGTGCTGTAGTCAAGTGTTTACTGGCATTCCTAGTACCATGAGTGTGAGGGTATTGTTGCATATATAGCTGGCATTCCCAGTATTATCTTGGATATATTAGTATTCTAGCAACCTTCAGAAATATAAAATGAGAAATTAGTTTCTTGATACGCTGGACTTCTACGAAAAGCTGAAGCGGTTCCTCTGGTGTGCCCCGCACTCATGGCTGAGGTGTCAACTGTTTTCACTTTGGCTAGTAAGGGGTCCCAGTAGGAACTAAAGAAACACTCCGCGATGATAAAATTTGACTTGTGTCAGATTGTCGGTCGATATCCAGCATGTCACTTATGTCCTCAAGTTCAGGTTGATTTTGGACTGTATTTCTTGGGGAGCTGGGACAGGAAGAAATTGAGGAGAATTCACTGCTATCATCTTCAAACTCATCCATAACTGAGAGGTATTGATGGTGAAGAATGGCAAATTGTGATACTTGAGATCTTAGAGGAGACAGGAATATCACAAGAGTGTAATGACTTTTGAAGAATTAGTGTCCAGCTGCACAATGGAAAGGGGTATTCAAAAACGAGTGGCTGAAAATTTATCAATCTGAGACTAGCTTGGAGATGACGCAAGTCCTGGGGTTAACCAGATGTTCGTTTACACTAGAGGATATAAGTGATATCTTGTGACTTGGTAGGAAAAAAAAGTGAAACTTAGTTTGGGTTATAGTTTGGGTCAGTTCGGATCTACCCGGGTTTGCAACCTGGGCGACCCAACATGCCCCAAACTCCTGGCCACCGGACCCCACCTGACCCAAACCCGATCTAAACCCGTGTCGACCCGAAAACTCGAAACCTGATTGCGAGGCTTGCTATGTATTGACACTTTTCCAGGTTTTGATTAAGTTTTTCTACAATGACCCGAAAGTGCAGAGAGAGCTTGGAGGACGCCTACACGAGGCGGTATCCAATGGCTAAGCAAAATTCGGGACAGAAATGATAGAGTTCCGCGAGGCCATTAAACCGGAAATGAAGGACAACCGCGTGTACGCCAAGGAGGAAATGTGAGAGATCCGCGAGTCCACCAAGGCCCTTGGAACCCCTTCTCTGAGAAGTTGGCTGTTCAAATAACGTTCTTATTGTCAGAAACTCTTGTCACATAGACTGGCGCAGGGGGTAAGAAAAGAAGAAAAGAAAATAATTAGATTATGAGAGCAGAATGTGAACATTTTTTAAATCATCACTGGTACTTAACTTAGGGCACGCCCGCTAGGTGCCACAGCTTTACTTGTTAAGGGTGTTTAAATGTGTTTGTGATTGTCTACTCGCGATCATTGGCTTGGATGGGTGGTTTTTTATAGGGTCAAGTGCTGCTGTGCTGGATCTGGATATATTAATTTGTCCCGAGCTGCCGAGGATCACCAAAGGTTACTACCCCACCGGCCCACCGGCCACCAATACCTACTTCTAACTCCCATACCGGACAATATTACTGAACGGCAACCGCAATTTCAATTACTCAGGCGGCGGTACAGGTATTTCTTGCCCCTAGCATATGTGCTCGAGCACTCGGGTTCAAGTTGGCTGAAATCCAATACTCGTATGGGTTCCACACTTATATATCATACAGGGATTCTCACTTCGTGCTACTATACAACCAATCTTAGAGGTGAACTAGTACCGGGCTGCCCTCATCGCAGTTAGCAGCATAGCTAGCCAAACGCTGGAAACCCTAGGTATCCTCTACTACTGTATGGCCTCTACCCCCTAGATATTGGCCACCTACCAAAAGTGGAGCAATCGAAACCAGTTATGAACATATTCGGCGGTGGCAAGTTAATGACGGGGGTGGAATTTATTGCCAAACAGTGGCTCTTTGTGATGTGATTGGTAGCATAGCCTTGGGGCATCAAGAACAGTGGACACATATCTGGAGTTCATTAGCTCTTGTATAAATGACAAGCAAGAATAATCCGAAAGTCGGAGAAACAAGTAGCAGTTAAGAGCGAAGTGACGAAGTCAGGATGAAGAGAAGAGAGGATAAAAAGAAACTAAGAGAAATGAGGAGAGAGGAAGCGAAGGGAATCGAAGATAGGAGCAGAGATTGGGTGGGATTAGATGGGAAGAGAAGGAGCACGGCGGATGCTATCAAGGAAAGTGAGGTAAAGAATGGAAGAAGGCGGAATTCGGAAGTTTTCTGGGCTAACTTATGCATTTAATGATGTTTGTTTCCCTCCTAAGTGCGGGGATATAATTAAGATCAAGATATCCTCTTCCAATATCAGAGCCCTCAAGTGCGCGTTAAGACAGGAGACCGTTTCGATAGAAAAAAGAATTGGCAGTGTCTCTTGATGGTGTCTTAGGGTGTAAGTTAGTTACAGGGCAAGGGAGGATCAAGATAGTGGCTCGCCGGAGTTGGATCTGGCATGTTGCATGGATCACAACTTCTCACTATCCCTGTGCAAGCAACAATTCTGGAGGATGTTGGTTGAAAAAATCTCAAAGTTCCGGTGATGGATCTAGTGAACTTGGTAGAGGTTTAGGGGATGCTGGTTTGCGGATACTTGGGAATAGTAGGGGGAGGTCTTGGTATTTAGTTGGAGGGTCAATATTTACCTATGGCAGACTGGTGAGAGGAGATGTCGAATTGACAAAGCAGAATGTGAAATCGGGTTACTCAGGTACTATGTGTAGAAGAAAAGACTTGTGTCTATTATCGGTTGTATATAGGAGGGATCGTTTCTAACTAGCTAAATTATCACGGAGGTAGGAAACCACAGCTAGTTTCCTGGGTCTATTGCTATAGCTTGCATAAGTGAAACATCTTTCTTAAGGCGTCTGAGTTTGCTGTTTTGACAGGGCTGGACAAAAGATTAGCAAAGCAAAACGTCATACTATATTGAGGGAAAACTTCGACATTCTAACCCAAATTTCTCTTACGCGGGGTAATATGGCACAGAGGCATTTGAGCCATCACGGGGTCTCACTCGACCGGACCGGCACTCCACAAGTTTGATAGGCCCCTCTTAGAAATCATACTGTTGGAAGCCTTTGATGCTGCTTGGCATGCTCAGTAAATAGCACTCAGAATATCGCCCTCGGGATATCGTGCTCGGCGTATTACTTTATCATTCAGACAAAGGTTGCGGAAGTGGAGTCGGGATGGATGCAGCTCTGGAAGCAAGACGACCATCAAATGGTAGAATGGGCGGAAAGTTCGATGCCCGGCGCGGAGGTTATAAACCGCGGGAGTTCCCTCTGAGGCATGTCTTTTCCTTTGTTAGCAAGGGGGTGCGCACAAGGGGACATATATGGATATGTGTTGCGATTGATTGGAGGATGGGAAGACGACTTCGGTGTGGTTTATATATTCTCCTGTCTTTTACCGTTAGTTAAGTAAAAGGACGTGAATGTAAAGGGGCGAACTTCCCCAAGTTGTACGTTGGCGATCGGAGGCGTTTGTGCTGCTTTAACTCCTGGAGTTTCATTTAGTTTCGCAGTTGCCATCTCGTTGTCGCCGTTTAGGAAGATACGAGGGGAGTGGTGCCCGATCAGCAGCCGGCAGAATGGAGTGTTTGCACAGCCGCTGATCGGGTACGGAAGGTGTCCGGAGCGGCTTTACCGAAGATGAGAACAAGGGAGAGAAGAAAGGTGGGATAAGAGTTGAGGTAAGACATGTTAGATTGATTTGGTTTACCAGAAGATGAAATTGCTGATGCGTTCAAGTTAAGAGTGAAAAGATTAAAAAAATGCGCGAAGAACTCACTACCAGTGGCAACTAGGACGGCTCTATGACTAAGAAATAACGCTCTAGCGACACGTCTCGTAAACAAGGCAACTCAGGCTAGGCCTTCCATAACCCCCGGCCTCTCCAATAAATTTTTAATATATAGTAATATCTAGCAAATAGTATAGCTGTGGAACGAACAGCAGTGTTCCCAACCGTCCGGTCCGTCCGTCTTCGGGGGAGGACGGGACGGACTACGTCACATAGTCCGTCTTTTTGGGGGTGCTAGGACAGACTGCGCCCGGGAAGGTGAGGACCGGACGGACTCTAGGGGACTATAGTCCCAGCGCTTGGACCTCCTGCACTAGCTAAGCCGAAATCATGCACCTCCAAACGAATTCTTTTCACATCATGAGACGTCACTCTTGCAGTCCCCGGCGGTCCCCTGCCGTCCCCCGTAGTCCCCCACCGTCCCCTGCGGTCCTCGCCCTTTCCCGGCAGTCCTCGATAGTCCCCGGCCGTCCCCACCCGTCCCCCACCGTCTCCAGCCATCCCTTGCCGTCCCCTGCAGTCCCCGGCCGTCCACCCCCTACCCTAAACTAAAATGTCTCACCCCGTAGGGCCCGCCGTCCTGCACTTAGGCCGCCCCGGACGGACTACAGATAACAGTCCCGCCCCGTCCGGGGCTCTTGGCAGTCCCCCCGCTGGGCCCCGCCGGGCCCCCGGACGGTTGGGGACACTGGCCCACACCCCTTCGCCTACAAAACCCAAAGCAAACCAAACCAAATCAAAACCATCTAAACTTACGGACCTCCTCCACTCCCTCCTTTTCCTATTATCTGCATTCTACACTGAACATTCCCGTTTACCTTTATCCCCACAGACTATATTCCACCACTACTGCCATGGCGTAGCAGAACTCATCGCTTCTTAGATCCAAACTTCTCTACAATCCATCGAAAGAATTCTTGCCATTTCTTATTCCACCCCATCAGCGCATGGCCCCTTTCCTGTAGACTCATGCATGAGCACTTAATACTCCATTTTGTCAATACTAGCCAGCCATAGATGGACATGGAATCGAAGCCGGATATAACTAGGTAAAAATCGGACAAGAGAGGTGAGTTTTCCTGTATTAATACAGCAGTTATTAAGTGGATTACGAGAAGGGTATTAGCTGAACTCAGCGAGGTTGTTGCTAGATAAAGTGCACGGCACGTCATTGATGAGCAAGGTTGGTAGGGAATGTCCCTGGATGGAAGGAGGGATGCGGAGGATTTCATTCAAACTTGGCCAGACTTCCAGTGTGATACCAGGTTCTCAATACATATTAATAATTGTTGGATTCCATGTAGATCTGGAGCCGTGGGCGATGCGCTTCGATCAAAGAAGAATCGTGTTAAAGAGATTTTCACCCTTGGACTCACCATGTCTCAGGTCTCTCCGGCATGGAATAAGAAGGAGATATCTAAGCCTGAAGCATCACATGTTCGGCTGAACTCTAGCAATTAATTGTCGTAGTGCCTTATCGGGTTCGAGCGGTCATCACAACTGCCCGTATCAAAACCTATGAATGGTGAATTTCAGCCTTGTCTATTACTATTACTTGGCTCAAAGAAAGAAAAGAGATAAAAAATCTAAAGCAACAAGCAGCGAATTGAATCTAGAGGTTTCCTCTCAGGTCATCAAGACACCATTTCGTATTGTTTTTCTTGATAAGGCGAGGAGTACAGTAAAAATCCTCTCCCCTCCTGTTCTCTACCAGCTGCTTCATCTTGATGGCGATTTCTTCCTAGGCTATATAGCCATCCAGCTAAACTGGTTCAATCTTCCTCATCCACACTCTGTCATGACCTTGTCGAAGAAATTCAATCGCACTTGGACCTACATGACATTGTCATTCAGGAAGCTTGGTATGGCTTCCCCTGAACGGAAGGCTCGTATCCGAACAGCCCCTTCAACCTCTTCCTGCTCTAATTCAACAGATTCCATATCCTGTAAAAAGACGGGGAAAATATCAATCAATCATTTTTCATTCCTCATAGCCAACCCTTGTAATAAACATGCCCATCTGACGTTTGATGGGTTTCATGCGCCTCTTGCTCCCTGATAACCATTTTGTTCGCTAACTGAGATATTGTTGTCCTCCCCGAGGAGCATTGCTCTGGCGGACCTCCGAAAGGACTCCGGATACTGCGCCAACCCCAAAGGCGAGTGCCCCAGATCCAAAATGTCTAGACAAGGGGTATCCGGCGACAAAACAGGAAGCTATGTAGCGGAACACACGAAGTTCTCCGCCCCTATCAGAGTTACCCTATTGCAAACAAGTATACTTTTCATTCCCCGCACCTGCTAAAGGAGGAATGAAGGGCGAAGAAATATGTTGAGAAGACAATGCAAGTGAGCCATCATTGGCATCTGCATAGAAATCCTCATCTGGTCGCTGTGATTAACCCACTCCAGGTCCCCCAGGAAATTCTCCCTGAAAAAGCTACCGCTTGGGGAGGAGGGGCCAAAGCCCTCCCACCCATGCTGCCGGATCCGCTGCACACAAACACCATCACTTTTTCAGGGTCAGGGAGCCCATGTCAGCCCCCTCTGTCCTGCTCGCCAGCAGAAATTTCCTTTCGAGAGCAAAATTGTAGCCTTAGAACTGGTAGAAACCTAAGTTCAGCTTAATATATTACTCCGTAAGTAACCTGTACGATGTTGCTCTTGTTCCAAAGATTTTGTACGGGAGTAGTGCGTTACCCTCTATACGGCAAGGCAAGTTTACTGTTTGTATGATAATTCCTAATTTGTGAGATTCCCAAGACTTAGGCCTACCCTTGTCATGTTCGATTTTTACTTCCGATATTTACCACACCAGTGATGATGCTCTTACAATAACTCAAGTTCAACGGAGACTTATGATTTCAATATCACTCAGGGTCCCTACTTCCTAAAATGATACTATTGAGAGAGTTTCTAGTCCCCGAGCCTATCTGCGTTAGACTGTAGGCAAAAACAGAATAAAAGATCTTACCTCAGGAAGATTGTGTGACAGCAATGTTGCCGTGGATTTCTTGCACAAGGATTCTATCACCTTAACCCTGTTGCTTTTTCTAGAATGATATGTAGGATTGGACAATATGTGCTAACGAGCGTGAATTGTTATCTCCTTTGATACACACTCACCATGATTCCCTCATTTACACCAATCATCAGAGTGTGTACTAATGACAAAAGTGAAATTGATTTCCGGAGCGGGCGGGAAATGGCCCCACCACCAGCCCCGCACGTGAAAACCTACCCCACCCCCACTCAAGGAGGATCCATGACTAATAACCGACGGAATATAGAATAATTTATCTGCCCACGCTTCTCCTCTCTGCAGTTACATAGCTGATTACAACCTACTACGTGTGAGACTATCACGAGAAGAACTAAAAACTATTCATGCCAGGGGGACAGCGAAAGGTTATTTAGTCAGCCCACCAATTATGCTATCGCAATCCCGGAACTCGAAAATCTAAATTTTCAGGCCATTTTCCTTTCACGTAAAATACGGTCATGCGCCACAGCATGCCTATCGATGCCTTTCCGCTTAAATTCTACTACTATGAACCTAGGAGTGAGACTGTATATTGATTGGTAAGATTACTAAGACATACACATCGTTCCCCCTTCAACAGTTTCCATTGACGCTACCGTAGTAATTGTATATTCTTATTAAAAAAATCCTGGAAATGGGGGAAGCTCTAGAGTTAAGTACTGATTCGGCTTAATGCTACTCTGTCTACCCCCTCTTATTATTTCCCCTTATTCCGGACCTGAAGAGTTTAAAACCACCTTGGTCTCTCCTGCAGAGGATATTTTATAACGCCTCCCGGCTCTCCGCAATTACTGCCCTAACTTACTCTTAGATAGGTTACTCTGTGATCCGGTGGCCAGTCGAGAGGGGCAAAAGGGAGGAATACTAATGTGTGGGTAACTTATTCAATGATCCGTTGTAGTCCCTCTCGCTTACTCTACAATAGGGGCGGATATGAATTACTCGATCACGTACAAAAAAACCTTACCTTCAAAAACCTGCCTATATCATACCACACCACAAGTAGATCAGCTTCCGTCTTCTACGGGAGGGAGAATACTGACCAAGACCAGTACAGTAAACCTCTGATAATTCCAGCAGGTAGGGAGTAGCACAAGGTTGGAAATAAGGGGGGGTGGAAAGAGGAGAGGGGTCTTGGCACAGGGGCGGCCAGACATGACTGATGACTAGGTTTCGAGTGAAGTCTCGTGATGGCTAAGCGACAAGGAAATTTTGTGCAGAACTTGGATATGATGTACAGAGAACTGAGTAGCGAGTATGAATTCAAATAAGAGAGTGCGGCCAAGGCAGACATAACTGAAGACTATTTTCCACCGTGAAGTATGATAAAAGACTACTTTTGCTGGAATTAAGGTCCGTGGAATGTCGCGGAATTGGAAACTATAAGTGGCATGGAATTTTCTGAAGGATTTTCCATAAGTTAAATGTGGGGACTCTGGAAACACTGGTATCACGAGAGGGCGGAATTCTTGGAGGTGGGAAATATCGGAAGTTTCACTATCTATTGGGAGTAGTCATTCCCTCCCACGAGCAAAACAAGATCCACCGAAAGCAAAACAGATCCCCACACGAGCAAAGCAAATCCTCCCCACCCTTTTGCCCACCGCATGGGTGGCACACCAGTACTGCCTCCTTCTCCTTCCGCGTGTGGACCTGCCATAAAAATTAGTGTTGAATGCAGTTTCCAATATCCGTGGGGCAAGGTTAACATAAAAGATTGAAAGGGAGAGCTTGACTTACGAAGCATGATTCCACACACATCTGGCATATTCCTCCAGGTCCTTTCTGGTGAAAACGAAATCACCTTCCTCCACGGCAGGGCGGGGAGCGGTCTTGGGGGTCTTGGGAGAGCGAGAGGGGGAGGAGGAAGACTCGGGGGAGCAAGAGGGAGAGGGGGAGGACTCCCGGGAGCGAGAGGGCTCGGAGGACTCGGGAGAGGGGGAGAGGGAGAGGGTTTGACGGGTGCACGGAGGAAAATGTTTTGAAACTTTAAAGTTAACGATGCTCCTTTGGGGCTTTACTTCCCAAGATCTCCAATTTGTCTACCATTTTCGGTAGGGTTGCTGTGTGGCCAGGGCGGTCTCGGAGCTCATATCGGTTTTGGACCGGGCCATTTTCCCAGAGTTCCAGATTAAGTTTCTTCTCCGCCTTGTCAACCGCAATCAAGAGTACGCTTTACACCTTGCCCCCAGAGTTGGAAAGCCACCAGTGGGCAGTATTAATCAAACTATTGTATGATTGTGATACCGCGCACTCTATGACGAGAGTCGGCCAATCCTTCTCATCAGGGCGAAACTTGTACGGTCTCCACGCAAGGTCAGCTTCTTTTCCACTCGAACGTCCTTGATAAGCGGTTTCGTCCACGCGGGCGCAGTCAGACTCCATTCCCATCAGAGAAATCTTGTTATCTAGCCGGGTCCCAAATACTTTGCCGTGTTCTCAGCCGTCCGGGGCCCCCGTAGGGCCCGGCGGGGGGACTGCCAAGGCCCCCGGACGAGACGGGACGGCAAAATGTAGTCCGTCCTCGTCCTCGAATTCCCAGGACGGCGGTCATTAGCAAGGACGACGAGCCCCACGACCTGAGACAAGTTCTGCCAGGGGACGGTAGGGGGCGGCGGAAAACAGCGGAAAACATCGGAAAACATCGGAAGACGGCGGGGGACGACGGGGGACGACACAATGTCGTCCGTCCTCGTCCTGGCCCAGGACGGACGGACTGCCCCGTTGCGAACACTGATACTTTGCCTGCTGCTTCGTGAGACAGCCCTATCATGATCTCTGTCGTGATGTCTCTTCGTTGGGGTAACTTATTGGACCGGGAAGTGGATTAGACGCAGATCGGTTTGTATGTGAATTTTGCGCGAACCCCGACCGCGGGAAGTTCAGCAGGGGTAAATCTACGAATTCAACTCAAAAACAGCCAAATCTAAAACAGTGGGCGCTCAGAAGTGTCTCCTCCCCTCCTGAATCTCATCCTTTCAGGGTTGTGGGTCAATTGAGCTTTCCATATTTCTATTTTTTTAGTACATTTTAACCAATCCACTTCACCGTCTGATCCTCTTCCTGGTCCAATACGTTACAGCAATCAGATTCCTTTCTCGCTGGGGTTGTGAATATGGTGCGTGGACAGAATTAACCGCCCACTAATGATCAATAGCAACGCAACCTTCCTCCTCACACCGCGTCTATTCTAACCCAGAATTGTTATTGGAACGTGATGCCTTCAATAACGGAATGAATGACCAAATATTAAACTACACCAAAAAATATCACTCGGGAAATAATCTAAGCAGAATGATATTTACCCCCCGGACCTCTCTTAAATACATTTCCAAACCAGGAAGCCATGCTACCCCAGCAACCCCCGCGCTCCCGCCGCGCTATACTACAACCCCGTCACCCCATATGTCCAGACCGCTCAGGATTGTTGAGCTACTACTCTGACTGCGGCGGACAATCTTCATGCGCCGCCCCCCACCGCTGCAACGGTTAACACCGCGCATACCGCTACATCAACGATCCAATCGTTCGGAATTATCCCCATAGCTCTTGTCTTGACAAATAGAGGACTGCGGGCGAAGTCCGATTCTACCATCGTTCCGTTCGTGTCCGCGTTGATCAGCTTGATGCTTCCCTTGGCCCGAGCGGGTCGAAGTCAACTTCTCTCCGTGATGTCGACGAGATATGCATCTTCGCTATTCGCCACCCCAGGGTGGCAAAGGCACTACCGTCGGCGTTGGGCGTCCCATGATAGTCGATAGTATTCGGTTGCCTAGGCAGCCTATGCCTTTGTATGGTTGCTTTGGCACGGATTGGATTTTTGATTGTGGGACGGTGGCTGGAAAGGTGGTGTTGCCGCTTCTAGCGAGAGGGGTGCTAGGGGAAATTGCGGAGAGGACTGCTTATTTCGGGTAGATCACTGTGGCTGGGCCGTCACCTACCGGGGGAATTCGGCGGGAGGGTGGTTCCAGGCCCAAGGTTATATAGCTTGAATCCATACCCGTCGTGGGATCTCGACGTAGGAGTGTGAGCTCATTGAAGGTTTCACCTTGCGAAGTTTGGCGCATTGCATAGATCGCGTAGAAGGGGTTGTTTGGGGAGGGGCCGAAGGTGAAGTGTTCGGGGAAGGAGAGGGAGTGTTGAACTGGGTTTGGGTGCTGTAATGGCGCCTGTGTAAGAGGTTGTTAGAATATTGTATCGATCGCGTGGTTATGGAATGCTAACCGATACATGTTCAGAACGAAGTTCTTCCTGCTCCACTTCGTGTGCCAGGTATGGGTTTTGCACCTTGAGCCGCGGCCCAGAGGCTGACCAAATCTGCTTGTGTGGGCCGGCCGTATGACAGTGCTCGTGGTGGGGGAAGGAATGCATCCAATGCATCCAGGTGGGTCGATGTTGGTAAAGAGGGTACTTGGAAACTCGACATCGGGGCTATTGAGTCCTGTGTGGGCTTTGATGAGTCATGGTAGACCCTGTGATAATTCGGACGTTGCATCTGTAGTTCTTAATGGTCCTTCTCTCACTCTGGTAGTAACCCCTCTTCTTCATCTCCTTCTCCGGGGATGTATACAGTTGCCCGCAAAGGAAAAATTATTGAGGAATCCGATTTCCGATACGAGTGTCTTTGACTGTAAATTGGCTTCTCATCCACCATTGGCGGTGGAATGGCAATTTCTATGGGGCAGGGGGGGCGGGCAAGATTGCGAATATCACCTTAAATAATCTCTACCGGGGAACGCAATCCGGTTGAGCCCTATGAGCCACAGGCGAGTTGAGACCCCCGTTTCGAGCTCCGTGAAGGTGTGGAATATGGTGAGCTTGGTGGCGGATTAGGAACAGATCCCGGCAAAGCTACTTCACTCCTGATGCGAAACCTCCCTGGGGGTGAATGCTGGTAGATTACCTTTGGGAAGGTGCCCATCTTCTTGCATACCGGGGTAGAGCTAAGCGGTAAACCTGGAGGAATAGATAGTCCATGCCCGGTAGTCGTCGAAGAACGTTCCATCCTGCGTAACCTTGGGATTGGCGGCGACTCCTTCTTTGGGGTTGTGATTCCTGTCGAATAGTTTCCTCGGACGGGACGAGAACAGTCGCGGCTGGAGAGAGTCGACACAGGGGTGAAATATCCATAGACCTGAAGGTGGGAACACACCCGGACAAGGGTCGGGGACTTCCCGCAATGGGCTCGTAGTAATGGCTAGACATGGTGTATGCAAGTATTTTCTATCTATCATTATCAGCTCCGATCATCTTTGCTCACTCAGATCGATGAACTCACAAATCCAAATGTCTATCGTGCACACGAATAGATTTGCCGTTGTAGCAAGAAAACAAGCCAAATGGAACAGATTCTCAATTCTCTCCCTCACTTATATCTCTACGATGAAGGTCCGATGCATTTAAGGTCTTCGGCAGTCCAACACCATAATAATCAACCACAGCGGTCAGAAACCCTAACTCTGCGGCGTAGCATTAGTTGCATACCTGCAACCACTGAAGACGGAAATCGGATTCCGAGTGAAATATATTTAGTCAACCGGCCTCTCGGAGCGACCCCATGATTGCGACCCTTCTCGTTTACCAGAGCTTTATGCTCATCCGCATTGGGCTGCCGGTGTCCCTGGGCTTGTGGTATCGGGTTAGTTGATGAATCCGATTGCTCTGAGATTATGCGGACTGGGCATGCATCTTATGAAAGTCGTTTTTGCAAATTGCTCGAAGGAGCAAATTAGTTGGGAGAGAGGCGATATTCTGGGAGTAGCAAGTAAAATACATTTCATCTCGGGAAGAGTCTGAGTAGGTGATCACCAAGATCTAGCGGCGTCGCAACACTTGATTGGTACGTTTCCTTTCTCCCCCGAGCCACCATCGATGTTCAACATATGATACCACAATAGTAACTCAACCAAGCTTTAAAAACCCCCACCCAATTATTTACGATTTTGGTAGACTATGCTTGAAAAAGTGCTCTGTGGGTCGGCCTCTGGCCAAGGACCTGCCCTTGCTGTCCATCAATTGCCGGGGCTTGACAACCTCGGCTAATTTTCCGTTGCGCCGCGGCGGGTCTACCCCATCTTAACTTTAGAGGAGGAATCATATAACGCACAGCATTCCCTCCCATCATACAGTATCACTCAAGCCGCGAAACCTCCGAACGCTGGGATGGGAATAATACGTGTCGCACGAACAAGAAGGATGATGCATTCTCACATACATAACGGTGGGATGTTGGGATCGGGGGTGAAAGGGGGACTTGGCGCGAAGAGGGTGAAGCAATCAGCATGTTCCCAGCGATAATTAGGCTAGTGTTATGAAACTTTCGGATGAGATTGGAGATGCCGCAAGGCGTGTTAACAAGCGGATGCGGATCCATCACCAAACCATAAATAGCCCGATCAAGTCCATAGACTATCACTCGAAAATTGATTTTATCCTGAAGATTTCTGTCATCTGCTGCGACGAATATCCTTTGTGTGCCTTCTAGCCGTGATGGTTGCGGTGACTTACAGAGGGGAGGCCTTTGAGCAGCCCCAACCAAAGGCCTTGCACAAGGGTCCCACACTACTGGTACTGCGGGGCACAGCGGTGGAGAACATATTTTCTTGAAGTCCGCGAGATAACCCCTAAGTACCCAAGGAATAATTGATGGCGGAGACGGCACGGCATGGGCTGAAATCCAAGGTCCTAGGGCCGCACCAGGCTATCGGGGCTACTAACGATAGCCCCGGTTGTGATGCAGGTTATTAGTAGCGGTCCATTTTTTAGTAACAAAGTTGAAGCATCTGTTTAACTACATCATACACATTGATTACAGACATCATTAGCCGGCTTGTTTCTAGGAAATGTCCAGAAAGCATACTTGATCCAAGATGCGGGGTGTGATGTAGTATGTTATTCTTGTCCGGGTTCGAGTGTGGGGTACTCACCCGAGGAGTGCAGTATTGGGCTTGTCTTGTTGTGTTGAAAGACTCAATCCCGGTATCATACAACCATAGGGAACTCGCATGAAGTTCCAGTCCGGCGTCTGACAGAACACGGCTCCCCGTTTCTTATACTATACATCTGAGCTGGCGCCTTGGGGTATCGTACGGTGGGGAGCCACCCACACTACCCTACTTCACCACACCGTGAAACGAGCTTGGATCGGTGGAAGCATTTAAATCAGCGCACACGATGCTGCCTTATTCCCACCTTTGCCCTGCTAGTTAGTATGCCTATAGCTCGGGCAAACCCGACACAGACCACGGTAGATAAAAGTACTGGTACAAGTGCCCCCAAGGCCGTAAGCAGGTTGTCATACTGGTAACTTACCTGGTAAGAGTATCCTAATCTGTCGCCACCGATAGGCGTCAGGAAGGGAGAAGAGTCTTGAGCTAAAGCGAGTCAATGATAGGATCTGGTCGTTTCAGCCGCATTTCAGGCTTCCCCGAGCGAGGCGTGCTGCCTCCGTTGCCACCGGGAACTTGTTATTCCGTTGTCTCCGCCACCAAGCCACTCTCTCTCACCTTCAGCCGAGAATTCGTCCTCCGACTCCTATTGACAAGGATTACGGTCCAGCAGTACGATGGTACAAACCTCCGTAGCACCCTACAGCCTCTATCCCCAGGGGGAAGCGGAAGCTTCTTTTGGTCTATATCCATTGCTTCATGGGCAATGAAACGAGCTTCCAGAGCTTCCCCGCCCATCTGCACAACTTGTTATCGGTCACTTTGGATGACTTGGGCTGGTATATTCACTTAAAGGTGTACCCAAAGTTCAAGATTAGGTACAACATCTCCGTAGCGACGGAAGTGTTTTCGAAATGGCTCGTGCAATTTGAGAATCTAGGCACGGGTGTAGTATCACTTAGTCGCTGTGTGGGGGGGATCCCAGGGGCGGAGGTGGTGTTGTTGAGGAATGAGCGGCGGGGATTTAGACATAGGATTTTGGGAGTTGACTATTTCAATTCACCGCTTTTGGGGATGCATCCGGGGGTTACATCTGCTGGTCTGGGGAATTTGTTTAGGTCAGAAGGGAAGAGCCCTTCTGAGGAGGATAGTTCGGCCGCGGGTGGGGGGTGTATGCCGGCGACAATTCGAGTACGGCTTCGCTGTCAACGGTTTCTCCCTGCAGCACGCTGGGGGAGTTCTTCGACAGAAGACTCGGGCAGAATTTCACGATTGTGCAGAGTAAGCAGGGTATGGGCTGATAACAATATTCCCGCGGGGGGGGGAGGTGGAAGCGCTAATGTGAGAACTCAAGGGAACGTGGGATTCGGTACTCAAATTTATCAATAAACACCCTCCCCAGCTCACCTCAGCAACAGGGCAGTACTCGATATCGCATCTTGAGTTCGGGTTCGTTCCCCATTCTAACCGCCCTCTTTTTCGAAACCACTAAACCAATAAAATAGTGGCTGCTTGGCTGATCCCCTGGGTTTGATTAATCGCTACAATGCATTTCGGAAGCTTGAGACTGGCGAGTACACCCCGGACGGCAAACAGTACAGGTACATTTCGTAAACTACTACACATCCTCCACGGGACGATCTATGGATCCACTGAAGCCGCCACCGGCAGCAGTGCACCCGGAGCACTCACTTGACCTCGCAGATGCGGGAGTCCTGGGTACAGGCGGTAACACACTACAGGAAATGACCCGGGAGACCTATCTTGAAGTTGACCCGCTCACCCTTAAATCACAGGTCAGGAATCTTAGCACAAGCACTATCTCCTCTGGAGGTGGGGCAATGACACATCTGGATCCAGATCCGGTATCCGGTAACGGTGCGTCTTACGAAATGCAGGACAAACAAAGGAGATCTGCTCCTGTGCCTATAGCCGCAACCCGAATGAAAAAGTCTGAGCCCCTGATGCCCGACTATGCCCCCCTTTCGACCCCTACGTCTTCCACCACCCCTGCACCGGCACCCCCAGTAGTCTCACCGCCGTTACCAAACCTAACCGAAATCAACTACTCGAAAATCCCAGACCCGACCGTTCGTAAGGCTGCTGAGAACGCTGTTGCAAAGGCAATGAAAGTGTGAGAGAAGAGTGTGAAAGAACGGAAAAAACGGTCAGAGATTGGGAAAAGGCGATTGAAAAGAACGAGCGGAAGAGACTCGAAAAGCAAAGAAGGGAGAAAATAAATCCGCCACTCAACATGAAGGTGAGGTGGAGAGGATACAGGGGGGAAAGGAAAGAATGGAACGGGAGGAGCGACAATTAAAAGGCATCCTGGAACCACCTGTTTTTAGCGCGTCTGGACAGAGCGCTCCCCCCTTTCATAGTTCCGTACCAATCCCTTCCCCATCCATCTCCCCCTCCCCCACACCGTCCCCAGCCCTAGTGCGTGAGGCAGTGAAAAAGAGGAAGCGCGAGGGGAGGTATTGCCTAACCCCGCTCACGCCGGACCCCTGCTGTACGGAGGTTGAAATGGCCGGGGTGGATAAGGTGTGTGCGCACTGCAGGCTCTTGTTTGGGAGACGTGTATGAGAGGCTGGTCGGGGATGTTGCAGGGAGGATTGAAGGCTGGGTAGGGGAGGAAGGCACTGGGGAGGTATTGGAAGAGGTAGTGTGGAAAGCGGTTCTGGCAGTGGTGGTAGAGAGGGTGGGGTTGAGAGGGTGATGTTATAGGGGGGGAGAAGAAAGGGGGCCACCTGTACTGCGGACTTATTATTATAGCATTCTGGTTTTGTGCTTGCCTATTACAAAAGTATTGGGAAGACTGGGCGCCCTGATTCCCGTATTCAGGCGCAAACGTAAATCTCTCGGCGCCACGGCTCGAGATGCTTTTGGTATGGGCAAATACTCGCTGTTAGGAATTTTATATCTCTACTCAATGATGGCTCCTACAGACAGGGTGAGGTCCCAGAGTTAAGCACTGTGTTAAACCCATTGACACTCTATTGACCTGAGCGATCATTCTCTCCCATCATCCCCCCCCCCCACCCCGAGCGAGGCCCCCCGCAATACCGGGCAATTCATCACGTTTATACCATCCCACCATTGACTGCTTAATGTGTAGTGCGGCGAGTATTTTGGGGGGCGCGGTGGCAACAAGGTGCTCACGTGGGTAACTTATTTCTATTCTTGGAACCTGTATTACAGGTCGTATGAGGGGAAGATGGGGTGGAATATAATCTGCCAGATTTTGCGAAAAAAATAATTATCCAGCGCAAAGAGCACCTTTCCACATCAATAGCATAAATACAACCATGACTCTCTTCCAGAGGGGAGAGAAGACCGACGGACTAAGGCTTGTTATGGCTGCTGGGGGGATTTTGTGCTGCGTTGGATACGGAAAGTGTTTTTGCGGTGCCGGGGGGACGCTTGGGAGGTACTGTTGCGATGTATGTATGATAGGTGAAGGAAGGAAGGAAGGGTTGGTTAAAAATGTACATAGCACAACAGTGTACCTATCATATAATTCGCCGTAATTTCTTAAAGTATCAAACCTACGCTTTTTGGTCTTAATTCCGACGGGTAAGGGTCGCGGAGACGGTGAGACTCGTGGTTTGGAGGGGATGTCAAAATCTTTTTCTTTCTTGCCTTTTTTTCACCGGATTTGGTGTAGAAAATGGCCCTAGCTGGAAGTATTTTTGGGTTGCGGTTTGCTCTAACTATCATACATTACGTGAGACCGAGTGAAGGTCCAGCGAAGCATGGCATGGCTAGCAAATCTTTCCCAAGCCTCGCGGAGGGAGCTGTCTCGCTGAAAAGTGATCAGGTCTCACATAACCTAGGCTGGTGACAGTCACAGATGACATTACCTGGCCAAACCTACCGAACTGAAAAGCCAACAATGCCCTGATTCCCTGCTGCAACCACCACACCTCTCTCTCACAACTCTGGAAATCCACAACCTCCGACGCTGACACCACCTACTGGCAGCACTCTCCCCCGTAGCCACCGACCTCCAGTAAAAATGGCTCCCGTGCCTGCTGAGAATGTGGGTGCACCCCGAACCCCCTCCCCGCCCCCCAAGCCCCTGGGATATCCCCCACCACAGAGACTGGATCTCTCCCCACCTTCCTCTCTAGCCTCCGCACACCTAAGCCCACAACCTAGTGCACCACACGACATTACTTATTATCTCACCAAGGGGTTGGAGGGTGTGGAGCACCAGCAATACCGCAATGGGCAGTCTCTCATAAGGGCCATTGACTCACAAGTCAAAAAATTACGTTCCAGCAAGGCTGGCCAGCACCTAGTATTTGCCCCTGTGACGCAAGACCAATTTTTGGCGATGGAGCGTACTCTCAATATACACCGTAAAGGGGCCCGCTTCCATTACTTCAACCGTGAAGAGACATTGATAGTCAGAATATTTGCTTGCCCAATTCAGGCAATGGTGGGCAGCGGATTGGGAACCAGGTTGGATGTGAAGATAGGTAGAATGGGGCTACAGAGTTATATTTGCCGGATGGATGGCGCCAGCTACGAAGGGAATGGGAGCCAAAAGCAAGCGAATATTGCCTGGGAACCTTGGTCGCCTCTCCACGGTGCGGCCGACTGGCCAACCGTGGTCATCGAATGTGGAGTTTCCCAATCCCGTGAGCGCTTGGAGGTCGATGCCAACTGGTGGTTCGAGAACTCCGGCGGACAGGTGAAAATAGTTTTCCTCATCTCATTCTCCGAACAAAAGAAAGAAATACATTTCCAGCAGTGGGAATTGGACACCGTTCCGGACTCATATGTTTCTCCGGGTCAACCTACAGCCACCACAACTTCCCCAACAATAATGCGCGAATTCGACCTCGCCCCAGGCGTACCAAGTGAAGAGTCCTTGATGCTCAAGTTCGAAAAAGTCTTCCTTCGCCCGCCCGCCCGGGGCAAGGGCAAACACGAAGGGGATATTACCTTCTCTCGACAGGATCTCGAAGAGTACGCCACTCATGTCTGGCCTATGGGAAGACTAGATCCAAATATTGTAAGTCAACCTTGCCCTGCTGCTGCTGGAAACTGCGTTCACTGCTAACTGCCTGAACAGCAGAAGAGGTAGAGAGTGGAGGGGGCGCCGGGATGAATAGGTGTATAGTAGATAATAAATCGGAGGTAGCTTTGTTAGCTGTTAGTTGGGGCGGAGGCACTGGGCAGGGTTTCAAAAAGTGTGCTTTCAATTTGCTTCTTTTTTCTGTACGGCAGTCGCATATTAGGGGGGCCTTGCTACGACGGTCGTCACTAGAATTGTCCTTGTTGCCAGAACAACGGCACTGACCATACCAAATTTGTGTAAGTGCTGAGTGGCTCAACTATGCTCAGCCTCAAGAGAAAATCACAAGATATATATCTTACACGACGGGAATTGGGGTATTCTGTTTCGGACTTAGCGGGTTTGTGCAATTTTTGCGGTAGAAAGAGGTCTGGGGAGGTTTCTTTAAGCGGTATTGGTCGTGCGCTGTTTGATGGGCGCCTGCGAGGTCAACTTTGTGAATAGGAAATCATGACGTTACGGCTTAGAGATATGATTGTTTTCTTTCTTTTGGAGTCGGCATCGAAGGGGTCCGGTTAGATAGGTGATGACTCTAGCAAAGATATCAGAATGATCAATGCACTACTCGCCCCCAAAAAAATATGTCCTCGAACTTTACCCATCCTAGAGTATTCTGCTCTGGTAGGGACGAAGAAATCGGAAGGCTTCTCTGGTGGCAGGGCAAGGACGGGGGGGGTGATCGATGTGGCAACGGGTGAACAGTGATTAGTTTAAAAGACGCCTGAACACTGCAGCTATCGTACCGTACACCAAGAATGTTGCACCTTCCAGTTGGTTATGACTCTGGCTGTTTGTTCAGAACTGTCCGGTAAACCCGATCCCTTTTTATCTTCACTAGAAACCTAAGACTCGCATGAATACCAAAGGTTTGTATAGTAATTCTTGAACTGTCAAGCTCACGGAATAGTGGGGCATTTCTTTAAAACATCATCCGACTTTCTAATGACTGCCGAAACCCCCCCATCCGTTCCAAATTCTCTACTCTTCCCTCCCCGAAGGATCTTGCCGATCCCCTGTTCCGATGTTTTCCGCCCCTACCCAAGTAACCTACCGCATAATCTGGGGAGAACCGGCAGGACCTATCATACGTTGAATTAAAGACACTGGCATTACAACTCCGTCAAGGAGAGAGCTTAGAAAGGGTTAGTTCTGGCCATGAAGGGTTAGGATATGGTGTTTTATTGCAATTTTGAGAGAAAACAAGGGGAGAAACTTAATTTGAACGTCCTTGTACTGCGCCTGCACTACGACGCCACCTCACAACATGATCTGCTACAGGGATCATGTTACTACAGTAATCGACAGGGCTGTCGATCTAAGCGCGCGCGTTGTATTCGCTAGCACTGGATAAGGAGATGGCGAGGGTATTCTAGCATGTGCAGTGTTGGTGAAACTCCCTATTCCGTTGCTGCTCGCGACATTTATTGTCGCTAAATTCTATCGGTTATGTTTGTGTAGTCTGCTCGAGTAGGCAATTCATGCTCGGTCCAAAATGTCGGTTTTTGCATAGAAATGGTGAAGCGATAGGTAGGGTAAATGGGAGATTTACAAAACCTTCCTGGGGCGAAGAGCTGGTTGCTGGAGACACGGGTATGATACGGCGGGTCGGGTAGACATCGAGTGCAAAAAAATAATCCTAAGCAAGAAGGAGCCAAAGCGCAGAGGCTGCTTATTTAAGCAACCAATCGAGGGAATGAGAATCCATATTCCCTGATTGGTTAGGGAACATCCTCGGCGGACAAGAATGAAATATTATTCTCACGGTTCCGGATTAATTACAATAATGAGCCAGCAATGTACAGGAAGGGAAGCGTAGTAAATAGAAGCTATCGAGCCCTGAAGGGGTATGAGGAGGACCCAACGGCAGCTGAAACAGCGGGACCTACTGCCCCTACCCAACCGCCAGAGAGGAGAGAGAAGCAGAGGCGGCAAGAGGAGGAGCAGGGGGCCGTGGCGATCCCAAAATCCAAATCAAACACCCAGAGGAAGGAGGAAGAGAAGCGCGCGAGAAAAGACCAAGATAGTAATGGAGCACGTAGACATAATCGGTGATAAGTTTTGGGAGAGACAGCCTTGGCTATTGGGGGGTGAGAATAGATTTATGCATCGGGCAGATGGGACAGATGAATAGATAATCTACATAGACTACAACAACCACTTTGGCATTACAAGGGGTGGTAGGTTTCACTTGGGGAAAATAGCTGCAATGTGTAGAGAGTATATCTGGTGGGGGACAAGGAGACTTACAGACCATTGGCCATGTATATAAACACCTCTCATATGAGCCTGTACCAAGAGAAAACCCTCTCTCAGGCCACAATAACAAATGATTCATTTTGGCTTAGCCACCTGGCTAGCCATTTAGAGTATATATTCAGCAGTGCAGAAAATATTCATTGCCATCTAACGACCTCTGTAGAACATTATATATGAAAAAATCTGTATTTTTGAGAAATTTACTTTTTTCCATGTAAAATAAGCTTAGCTTCCAGGGATTTTAGAGCATGAAAAATTATGTTGTAAAGTCAACTCCTTGTTACAATATTTCAGTTTAAAGTTGATTGCATTTATTTGCCACTATCCTATTTCCTATACTGGCATTACATGCTACCCATATTCTTTGCTTATATAATACAAGCGATATCCCATGATGGCTGTATTACAAGGAAAACACCATTGGAAATGTAATTACAATTACAGTTTGTGATTAAGTAATAATTCAATCAGCAATTAAGTATATAGTAATATGGAATCTTCTTTCTTTTGCTATTAAATTTCATATTAATATATAACTATAAAACAAGCTCAGTGGGTAAATACAGAAAGAAGCAAGCAATCAGGTAATATCAATATATGCAATCGATCTAGAACTAATAAACCTTTAGAGGAAAGGGAAGAAAAGGCTACTGAGGAAATGCTTGTAAAAAATGAGAAGCTATTAAATAATATTCATAAGAGAAGGAGTAATTCACCTGGATCTAAAAATAAAAAGGCTCAGAAAACTATCTAATTAGGCCTATTTCTAAAATCTACCCTGATAGTATAAAGGTATTAGTATTGCACTAAATTTTAGATGTGTTTAATTAATATTTGAATTTATCTTGAATGGGTAGAGGTGGTTTAAAGTTTGTCAATTCTAAAACTAATGTTTTCTCCATACAGTTTTTGTGGGTCATGTTGGTTGCCATGCACTTTCCCACCTTGAATCAGATTGCCCTATGCTTGATTTCTATTTGTACAGGCTCATATTATGAAAGAAGCTGATCACAAGTCAGGAAAAGATGTAATATCAATTGTGATCTATTTTAAGAACAAATAGAACAACCCCTCCAGCAGTAATCCCCCCGCCATCTATGATGTGAGCCCAATATAATTATTGCCTACTGAAAAGAGAAAGAAAAAGGAAAAGTAGAGAGGAATGGTTTAGCGGACTGTTCTCTCAACTCCGTGAACACTGAATCCCCTTATGATCACAAGCATCAGCAAAAATTAATCCTGTGTCTGAGGCGCGGGCGCCGCATCCGAACGCATCTGACGTCGTTTTTTCGTCCTCTGCGTACCCAGCGTCCGGACGCCATTCCCAACGCCTATTGCGTCCTGACGTAACGTCGGACCTTACCCACATCCCGCTGCCACCCCACATCTCCTGCTCTTCTCCCCCCCCTTATCTCACGTCCTGACATCTCTTTTCCTACCCCGCATCACCGCAGCATCCGGACGCCTCCCCAAGGTACCCCCTAGTCCTTCTGCTTCCGGGCGTGCTCATAACAACTTGCCGCCGATATCACCCTACTCATTCCTGCCGGTGTGCCTCCTACTACCACTATCGTGCATAATTTGTTTGTTTCTAGATGTTTCTATTCCTCTATGTCTATATCTCTACTATATACTTGTCTATTATACACGTTTATCGTCTAGTCGTGATCGTGACGCTACATCTCCATCGGGGAGTGATGTAGCCCTCTTCTAGGCTACGTCGCACCCCGACTTTATTTTATTATACAAGCCCCCTCTGTGATTCTAATGGATCCCGTTAAACGTGCGTAAATCGATCTGACTGTTGACAAGCCAGCGCCGCTCTGTCTCCGGTATCAGATGTGCAAGGCCTATGATTGTCCCGATATCCACAATTGTGAGCTCTCGGGTAACGTCTCTGAGCTGAACGGTTACCAGACCATGTATGTCCGACGGTCGTCCGGAGTCTACCAGGCTCATGAATTGAAACCCGGCGAGGCAATAGACCTTGTCCTGCTGCATATAGCCCGACCGGATTTTGAACCGAGCTATAAGCCTTGCCGGGAGACGAGCCCTGAGTATCACGGTCCCCTGATGATATACGTGTTGGGATAACTTTGGTGTTCTTTTCTTTGTTACACGGTTGCTATGAGGGATTTCCTTTGTAAGGGTTACTACAAATTGTATTGTTTCCTTGGTTACGCAGATATGCGACTCATACTGGGGTATGAGTCGGGCGGCAAAGGCTGTGCTAGGATTTCCTTCTATATAAGGGGGCTCTGCCCCCTATTTCCTTGATTCCTTACGCTACCTGGTATTTCTTTCACGACTCTTGTACTTCAGAATATAACGTCTTCTATTCTGATATCCAAGTTCCACGCCAAGAACCCACGAACCCTGACCCTGATCTATCGTTACACGATCAGCCT
>Ga0307517_10000697_pt1 | contig 57970 bp, 49 predicted proteins | sample 23_EM_MG_FD_194515 | JGI IMG/M metagenome (GOLD analysis project Ga0307517, IMG submission 194515) | Populus trichocarpa ectomycorrhiza microbial communities from riparian zone in the Pacific Northwest, United States - 23_EM | ecosystem: Host-associated > Plants > Roots > Unclassified | place... | reverse complement strand
CCTGGAAAAGAAACAGAGCTCCTCGGTATTCGCTCCCAAACTGGACCTCTTTTTCCGGGATTTTTATAGCAGCGACTCCAGCCTTGGCAAAAAAGCGCGGGAAGCGATCCCTAATATCTATTTCGGAAAGCCTGGCGTGCCGGGACTATTGTCGGCCATTGCCTCGCTCCGTCACAATGAAAAGGACTATTTCAATACGAAGACCAGGCTGATCGCCGAACTGGGTTATATCAGCGATTCTACCGTAGTAAAGGAGGTCGTGGAGGGGCTTAAAAATATTTATCAACGGGCAGGAGATACCAGCACGTTTCAGAATGCGGTGCTGAAGGCGCTTGCCCATCACAAGACCCGCCCCGCCTATGAGGCTTTAAGGAATATCCTGGCACAGGACCCGCCCGTATTCGACAACGCGGCCGATTATAATGCGCTGTTCAGTGACCTGGGAGACTCGCTGGCGCTGGCCCGCACCCTTTTCCCCGGGATCCTGCAGCTCGCGGCCGTCAATGATTATAAAGAGAATATCCGGTCCCTCCTTACCGAACTGGTGGACAGCGGGTATATGAAGGCCGCCGATTATGAGTCCTGGTTCAGCCAGCTCTACTTCGATGCGAAGATCCAACTGAAGAAACAGGAGGGAAGGGACGAACGTAAACTGCAGAAAAAGGACGACGACGGGGATGTCGACCTGGTGAACAGCGAACTCGACAGACCGGAAGACGCCAGGAACGAACTGGAAGACTATGCCGTGCTGCTCATGCCTTTTTATGAAAAGAATGCGACCATCCCCCATTTCTTCGACAAGCTGCTTCGCGGCAGTGATGCCTCCCTCCGGCTGAGCACCGCCGTCTTATTGCTGCGGAACAAAAAGCCCGTCGCCGATAGCATCATCAGGGCGCTGGCGGTCGATGACCGTCACCGGAATACCTTGCTGAAGGAACTGCAGTCCATCCACCGCGTGGACCTGTTCCCCATCATTTATCTCAACCAGGTGGACATAGCCCGCAGCCAGCTGGTGGCCAACCGGGCCGATATCGCCTTCTTCGATATACAGCTGGTCGATAAAAGAATGATCCGCTTCCGCAAGGACAAAGGCTACCTGTATTTCTTCAAATACAAGGTCACCAGGGACGATGACTGGCAGATGGGTTTCAGCGGCCTGCAGCCCTCCGATCTGCGGGAAGTGGACACGGACAACGAATTTCTCGTCCTTACGGGGAAAAAATTGAGATCAGGCCTGCCAGTGCAGGAACAATTCAATGAACAAATGCATCGCATCCTCCTGTCCAAACGCAGAAGCGCCTCTTCTTTTTATATGGATAACGGGTTTTATGGCGCGCGCGGGGACGACGATGACTAGCGGCCAACAGCGCCTCATCTATTAGATGCCCCGTGGGATAGCCGCGATCAAACGCTCCGTATACGCCGCCCGGGGATGGTTATACACGGCCTCGGCTTCCCCGATCTCTTCGATCCGGCCTTTATTCATGACCAGGATGCGGTCGCTGATATAGCGGACGACGGAAAGGTCGTGCGAAATGAAGACCACGGTGAAGCCCATCTCTTTTTTCAGGTCGTTCAGGAGATTGAGTACCTGGGCCTGCACGCTGACGTCGAGGGCCGACACCGATTCGTCGCATACAATGAAGGAAGGGTTCAGGGCGAGGGCCCGCGCGATGACGATGCGTTGTCGCTGGCCGCCTGAAAATTCATGCGGATAGCGGTCGTAATGCTCCGGCGAAAGACTCACTTTCTCCAACAGGTCCAACACCCGCGCTTTTTCAGCTGCGCGGTCCGGTACGAGCCGGTGCACCCGCAGGGGTTCGCCAATGGCATCGCCGATGGTCATACGCGGGTTCAGCGAAGAATAAGGGTCCTGGAAAATGATCTGGATATGGCGTCTTAGCTTTTTCAGGTCCGCGGCCTTGTGGCCGGCCAGGTCGACGCCTTCGAAAAGGATATTTCCCGACGTCGGCTTGATAAGCCGGAGCAGGGCCCTGCCCAGGGTGGTCTTGCCGCATCCGGATTCTCCTACCAATCCCAGGGTCTCGCCATTATAAATGGTAAAGCTGACGCCGTCCACCGCTTTTATGGGGGGACGCAGTTTACCGGGGAAGGTCTTGCGTGCGGGATACCAGATATGAAGGTCCTGTACTTCTACCAGGGGCTGGGGCTCCCGGCTAAGTCCGGAAATTTCTTCCGGCCGGATCCTGTCGGTCGCTTTATTCTCCACACCTAACTCACCACTCACCACTCCCAACTCACCACTCACACCCATAAAATCACTCACCACGGGCAGCCGCTCACCCTTAACATGCAGGGCAGGGCGGCAGTTCAGCAATCCCCTCGTATAAGGATGGCAGGGATAATGGAACAGGTCCTGCACATTGCCTTCTTCCACCACTTTTCCTTTATAGAGGACCAGGGCCCGGTCCGCGATCTCCGCGACGACGCCCAGGTCATGCGTAATAAAAATAACGCCCATGTTTTCTGTCTGCTGCAATTCACGGATCAGTTGCAGGATGGTCTTCTGTACGGTGACATCCAGGGCCGTGGTAGGCTCGTCACAGATCAGCAGGGAAGGGCGGCAAGACATCGCCATGGCGATCATCACCCGTTGTTTCTGCCCTCCGCTGAGGGAATGAGGGTAGCGGGAAAATATACCTGCCGGATCGGGCAGCTTCACTTTTTCGAATAGTTCGATGGCTCTTTGGCGGGCTTCTTTTTCCGTCAGGTCCTCATGCGCCCGGATGGCCTCGGTGACCTGGTCCCCGCAGGTGAACACGGGATTCAAAGAGGTCATGGGTTCCTGGAAGATCATGGCGATCTGCCGGCCCCTGATCTTTCGCATTTGTTCCGGGCTCTGCTTCAGCAGGTCTATGCGCTGGCCGCCGGCTTCCGTAAAAAGGATCTCCCCGGACAGGTACCGGGCAGGAGGGGAAGGCAGGAGTTGCAGGATAGAGAGGGCGGTGATCGATTTGCCCGATCCCGACTCTCCCACCAGGGCAAGGATCTCCCCGCGGCGTACGTCGAGGTCGATGCCCTGTACGCCGGGATTAAGACCCGATTCCCCCGTCCGGAATCCGATGGTCAGGTTCAGAATGGATAACAATGAATTCATTCAATCAGTCAAGCGCCCTGATCTGGTTTACGTTCTTCACCCCATTATAGACTCCCGGCACAGGGTAATAAATAAAACACCACACACAGGTCTCATCCTTGCCATTTGGGTCCAGTTCGAAGGTGAAAGGCGTATCGTAGGGCATATGTAATTTCTCGAAGCTACAGTTATTTTTAACGGTAAAGACATTGGTATAGGTCTTGTTACTACCGGAATCGGTATAGGAGGCGATCACGTTGGAGGGGTCGATATCCCCTTTGAGCACCTGGATGACAAAATGCCCGCAGGCCGCCTGGATCACGAGCTTACCGGTCAGCTGATGGTTATTGGAATGCTCGCCTTTATTGCAGCGAAACGAGGAACCCAGTATCGTGATCAGCAGGATGGCCGGTAAGATCAGTCGTTTCATATGCTTTTTCTTACCTGACAGCAGATCCTTCCCCACCGTTGCATCGGAGTTATCAGAACCGGAGATGTCTCACCGTGAGCCCGTTATTGATCAGCTGCTTTAACGAATCAATACCGATCTTAATATGTCTTTCCACGAACTCGCCCGTCACTTTGAGGTCGCTTTCCGCCGTTTTGACCCCTTCCGGCACCATGGGCTGATCGCTGACCAGCAGCAGGGCCCCTGTGGGGATCTTATTATAAAAACCTACGGAAAAGATCGTGGCCGTCTCCATATCGATGGCATAGGCCCGGATCTTGGTCAGGTATTCCTTGAAGACCTCATCGTGCTCCCATACCCGCCGGTTGGTGGTATAGACGGTGCCGGTCCAATAGTCCACGGCATAATCGCGTATGGTGGTGGAGATCGCTTTCTGCAAGGCGAAAGCAGGCAGGGCCGGCACTTCCGGCGGAAAATAATCGTTGGATGTACCCTCTCCCCGGATGGCGGCGATCGGAAGGATCAGGTCGCCGAGCTTATTTCGTTTCTTCAGGCCTCCGCATTTTCCCAGGAAAAGAACGGCTTCGGGCTCGATGGCCGTCAGCAGGTCCATGATCGTAGCCGCGCCAGGGCTTCCCATCCCGAAATTGATAATGCTGATATCGCCCGCGGTAGCGCATTGCATGGGTTTATGCAGGCCAACTACTTCCACATGGTGCCATTCTGCGAAAAGATGGACATAATTGTCGAAATTGGTCAGCAGGATATATTTGCCGAAATTCTCTAATTTTTCCCCCGTATACCGGGGTAGCCAGTTTTGTACAATTTCTTCTTTGGTTTTCATTCACTAAATTTATGAAATAGTTTCTGCACATGGTCAAAATCTACTATCCGCCCCATCCCTTCAAGATCCGGGAACCCGAGCGCGGGAAAGAAGAGATCTGGGATGAACTACGCAAGCTATGGGTCCGGCTCACCCCTGAAGAATGGGTCCGCCAGAACTTTCTGCAATATCTTTTACAGGTGAAGAACTATCCCGCCTCCTATATCGCCGTGGAAAGAAGGATGAAACTGGGAGAGCTGAATAAACGCTTCGATATCCTTGTTTTCGATAAAGGCGCACAACCCTGGATGCTCGTGGAATGCAAGGGCGCGGATGTCCAGCTGGACAGCCGGGTGCTCTGGCAGGTGCTCCGCTATAACCTGGCCCTGCCCGTCAAATACCTGGTCATCACCAATGGCGAAGAATGCTACGCCTATATCAAGGGAGTGCTGGATTTCGAAGAGATCCCGGTATTACCTGTTTATGGGGAATGAGCTCACCACCACTTTATCCGCTTACCACTACCTCCGCTTTCTGCGGTACTATGGCTTGACGCCGCTGTTCCTGCTCATAAGCCTATGCAAAGCCCACCATTAGCAATCTTTTCAGCCGACGTCTTTTCAACACCAGAATCAGCTCGCAGAAAATGCGGCTTTCAAGACATAATACCGCAGTAGCCGCTGCAAGTGCTGGAGCCAGGTAAGATGACCCCCTTTAAAGGAGGTGCCACCCGTAGGGGCCTGCCTGCCGCCATAGTCCTCAGAGCCGCATTTCGTGCGACCTGTTGATACCGCCGATGACAGATCAGCTGAAATAAGTACAAATGCAGAGCCTTCGGAATGCCCATGAGCACGAACAGCGGTGAGGAGGACTATGGCGGCAGAAAAGCCACAGCAGCCAAGACACAACAGATCCCACCTAACCGGAGACATAAAAACCAAAGAGGCTGTATCGACACTTTCGATACAGCCTCTTTTCAATATCGGGACAATAAAAAATTCCGATTATGGGAAAATGCCTAATTCTGCATAGGAAGTGCCCACCTTATTGATGGCGACCACATAGGCCGCCGTACGCATATCGGGCACGGAAGGGTTAGCCTTCCAGGCATCCATGATCTCACGCGTCGCCGCGATCATGGTCTCTTCCAGCCCGCTGTATACCAGGTCCACCTCATCGGCCCCGTGCATGATGAATTCCTTTTCTTTGGCGCTGACCTGTTTGCCGGTCAGTCCTTCGATCTGGCCGAGGATATGGGTATTCATGTTCTCGGTAAACCGCTTTTCCATCCGGCCGTAACGTACATGGCTGAGGTTTTTCAGCCATTCGAAATAGCTGACGGTCACGCCTCCGGCGTTCAGGTACATATCCGGAACGACGAGCACGCCTTTTTTGATGAAGACCTCGTCCGCTTCGGGAGTGAGGGGTCCGTTGGCAGCCTCGCCGATGATCTTTGCCTTTACATTCGGGGCATTGGTGCCGTTGATCACGTTCTCCAGCGCTGCGGGGATGAGGATATCGCATTCCAGTTCCAGGGCCGCTCCCGAATTAGGGAGATTGGTGGCGCCGGGAAAATTGAGGATGCTGCCCGTCTTCTTGCGGTGCTGGAATACCTCTTCCTCGTTCAGTCCCGCGGGGTTGGTGATGGCGCCCTCGAATTCGGCCAGCGCGATCACTTTGGCGCCGCCTTCCCGGAAGAATTTGGCGGCATGGTAGCCCACGTTGCCTAACCCCTGCACGACGACGGATTTGCCTTCTACGCCGGGCTTCAGCTTCAGTTTTTCCATGATCTCGATCATATTGCAGACTTCCCGGATGCCGTAGAAGACGCCCAGGCCTGTCGCTTCGCGACGGCCTCTTACGCCGCCCTGCGAGACAGGCTTGCCGGTAACGCAGCCCAGCGCGTCGATCTCGCCCGGACGCATGCTCATATAGGTATCTAGGATCCAGGCCATTTCCCTTTCGCCCGTACCGTAGTCGGGAGCGGGAACGTCCGTGCCGGGACCGATGAAATTCTTTTTGATCAGCTCCGAAGTATAGCGGCGCGTGATCTTTTCCAGCTCATAAGGCGTATACTTCTTGGGGTCGATGGTGATCCCTCCCTTGGCGCCGCCGAACGGAACGTTCACGATGGCGCATTTGAAGGTCATCAGCGCCGCCAGGGCCATCACCTCATCGAGATTGACGGAAAGGGAGAAGCGGATCCCTCCTTTGCAGGGTGTCTTATGGTGAGAGTGCTGTACGCGGTAGGCCTTGATCACCTCCACTTTGTCCCCGATCTTAACGGGGAAGAACATGCGATAGACGGCATTGCACTGCTTGATCTGTTCGAGGATACCCGGGTCCCAGGTGGTGAAACGGGCAGCCTTGTCAAAACTTTTTTCGACGGCTTCAAAAAATCTGTATTCAGTTTGTCCTGCCATAACATATGGGTTTATCGTTATTTGATTTCTTTTTCCAGTCTGCTGACCTTCCGGTCCAACCGTACCAGGTAGAGGATGAGCCCGACGAGAATGATAAGGATACAGGCTACCAGCACATAGATCTTTCCATTGCTGCGCATGTCGAAAGCCGTGTATTTCTTTTCGGCATCATCGGATGCCTGGGCCGATACGAGGAAGGGTAATAGGTAAAGGAACGCTGCGATCAGGGAAAGGGTTTTCTTCATCATTGCAAAATGCTTTTCTCTTTTAATAAATCGACGCGGATCTTCAGCGATGTGATCCAGACGCCCAGCAGGGTCCAGCCGATGATGGCGGGGTAAAAGACCATCCGCAGGCGCGCGTCGCTGTCCTTGAAGTTAAGGGCGGGATTGCCGCCCTTGCCCGGGTGCAGGCTTTCCATGAGCCTGGGCAATATCCAGATCGTAGGGAAGAGCATCGCATAGGCGAAAATGGCGTAGACCGCGCTGATCCTCGCTCTTTTGTCCATATCCGTCAGGGAGCCCCGCAGTACGAGATAGGCGAAATATACCAGCAGGGCGATGGCCGCACCCAATAATTTAGGTTCTTTGAAGATCTGCGTATTCGATGCATATTCCGTCCAGGTATAAGAGGCCCAGACGAACCCCGTGGCATAACCCAGCACCCCGAAGAGAATGCCTACCCGTGCAAAATTGGCGGAATAGATATCGTGCCGGATATCCTGCGTACGCAGGTATTTGATGGCGTAAACGACGGAAGTGGTGAAAAGGATCATCATGCCGAACCACATACAGACATGAAAATAAAGGTTGCGGATGGTCTCGGCGAGGATCTCACGGGCGGGAACGCTGAACAGAAGCCCCCCCGTCACAACATATACCAGAAGGATCGTACAAAGTATCTTCCACCAGGTTTTTCGCATAAATCAGATAAATTTCAGGATCATGGCCTACAAAAACTCAAAGTGCGGCAAATTTAGTATAAAGACATTCAAAGTTTTATATAGGATTCAAAATTAGATAAAACCGGGCCCTCCCCGACGGAGCCTTACGGATTATACGGCAAAATGCTGGTTCCGTTGGATAAACCGCTCCCCTTTACGCAAACCCTTAGTCTTTCCACAAAAAAGGGAACAGGATGACGGCCATCGCCACCACCAGCAGGTCCAGGGCGCACAATAGCAGCACGACCCCCCAAAGGCCCCCCTGCAGGACATCCCCGAACACGGCATGGGAGATACGGATCAGCAGCATCAGCTGCGGGATAATGATGGGAAAACCCATGATGGCCATCAGCGCGGCATTCTGCTGTGCACGGGCCGCAATGGCGGAAAGGAAGGTAAAAACAAGGCTCAGGCTCAATCCCCCCAGCAGGTTGATGCCAAGGAAAGACCAGCCATGGACGACGGGATTACCCAGCAGGATGCTGAAGAGCAGCCAGTTCATCAGGCTCATCACGGCCATCAGCACGGCATTGAACAACAGCTTGGCGAGGATGAAATCCCGGGGACCCGCAATGGAATAGAAATACAGCATCCTGCCCCTGCCCTCGGCGAGGAAACTCTTGGCTACCGCATTGACGCAGACGAATAGCTGGATCATCCAGAAAAGGCCGTTCCAAACCTCCGTCTCGGGTTCATTCATGGCCAGGTACAGCACGAAGATGGTGGAGGCGACATAGAGCAGCACGCCGTAAAAAGTATACTGCTGCCGGACTTCCAGCAGGAGGTCTTTTTTAAAAAGAGCGATGATATGTCGGAGGCGATGAATGGGAAAGACGGGTTTTTTTAGTGGCGGATGCCCCGGATCGGGCTCCGGGCGCAAGGTAAATAAAAAAAGAATAGTTAAAATTCTACAAAGATTTCCATAAAGAGAGGGCGGCCCCTGCTAATTACGCCTCCGTCCACTCAAAGAGCCACCCCATAATAACATTGCCGGCAACGGGGTTCGTAGAGGTCTTTTTCACCCAATACTACCTGCCCGGAAGGACCTTTTTTGCGGTAAGAGTAGTTGGCAATGTTTCCACATTTTACACAAATGGCATGCAACTTGGTGATATAATCAGCCTTGGCCAGCAGGAAGGGCATCTGCCCGAAAGGTTTCGTGAGATAGTCCATGTCCAATCCTGCCACGATCACCCGGATGCCACGTAATGCAAGCTGATCGCAGACTTCCGGCAATTGATCATCGAAGAATTGTGCTTCGTCGATGCCGACGACGTCCACATCGCTCGCCAGTAAAAGAATGGTTTGGGAGTTATCGATAGGCGTGGAGGGAATGGCATTTTCGTCATGAGATACGATGGCCTGTTCATGATACCGGATATCGATGGATGGTTTGAAGATCTCGACTTTCAGGTTGGCGATTTTAGCTCTTTTTAGCCTGCGGATCAGTTCTTCTGTCTTTCCGGAGAACATGGAACCGCAGATAACTTCGATCCAACCGCGCTTTTCGCCTCTGATATGGGGCTCTATGAACATACAGACATAAAATTAGGTTCGGAATTTGTTATAACTTTATACTAACTACTAACCCATTCATAAAGTACCCGACCGAAATAAACATGGAACGTATACAAGCACTTATTAATCAATTGAATGAGCAATTGGGACAGCAGGCCGGACCTGCCCAGATGCTCATTACAGCGCAAATGCTGGAGGCCGATCTGCGCCGCCTGGCTAATTCCGCCGCCCAAAAGACAGCTGCCGTCCCTGCGCAGGCCGCTGCTTCCAATGGGAAGGACGCCAGCGCAAATACAAATATAAAAGTTTTGGTGATGATGCCTCCGGTCACGCGGATGGTCGCCGGTCAGCAGGCGCCCGTGGAGCTTAAAACTCCGCCCCGTCCTGCACCCGTGGCGCCCGCATCTTACGATCCCCTTACCGAAATACCTACTTTGGCCCATCAGCAGGCCGCCCGTGAGCTCAACGACGTCATCGGTCATAACGGGTCTTCCCTCAACGACCGGCTGAAAGCGAATGTCCTGGAACTGGCGGCCGCCCTCAACGATACGCCGGTACGCGACCTTAAAAAAGCCATCGGCGTGAATGACCGCTATGTATTCATCAGCGAACTTTTCCGGGGCGATGAAGTGATGTACGAACGCAGCATCAAGACCATTAATGGTTTCCGCATCCTGCCGGAGGCGGAATACTGGATGGAGCGGGAGCTGAAGGTAAAACTGGGCTGGGATGAGAACAAGCATGCCACGGTGCATTTCTATCAGCTGGTCAAAAGAAGATTTTCCTAGCCGCCTGCCGCCCTCGTCAGCAGACGATGCTCCCGGATATAGCCGGTGATCTTTTCCGTTGCACCTCTTTTTGAATAGACATAATCGCGCGAAGCCTCGCAGGTAAGCCTGTAATCATGGGAGTTTGACAGCAACCGTTCGAACACCGATTCGGCTTCCAGGGCGCTGTCGATGACCAGTCCTCCCCCGCAATCGGCCAACTCCACCGCTTCTACATATTTTTCGATGACAGGACCGAAGACCACGGGCTTCCCATAGACCGCGGCTTCCAGCACATTGTGCACGCCATCGTCCCCGAAACCTCCTCCGACATAAGAGATGGTCGCATATTTATAAAGCCTCGACAGGAGCCCGATATTATCGATGATCAGGGTATTGGGCGCTTGTCCTCCCCGGTAGCCCGTCCCTGCCTGCGGGCCCAGCTTCTCCCACTGCGAATAACGGATGCTGTAGCGGAATAGTTTTTCGACCTCCTGCAGACGGTCTTCCCCGATCTCATGCGGAGCGATGATAAAGCGCATATCCCGGTGCGTATTGGCGTAATGATCCAGCTCTTCCTCGTCCTCTTCCCAGGTGCTGCCCGCCACGACGACGGTGCGATCGCCGCAAAACGCCTCTATCGAAGGCAGCTGCGCCGGCTCCTCCGCGATCCCGATCACACGGTCGAAACGGGTATCCCCGCTGACGCTTACCTGGTTGGACAGGCCCAGCGTTCCCAGCAATTTTTTGGCGGCTTCCGTTTGTACGAAAATATGAGTGAAGCATTCCAGCATATAGCGGTGCAGCCGGCCGTACCATTTAAAGAAAGGCTGATCTTTCCGGAACACGCCCGATATCAGCAGGGTAGGGATATTCCTTTTCTTCAGTTCCGAGAGGTAATAGTACCAATAGTCGTATTTCACCCAGAGCACCAGCTCCGGCCGGACCAGGTCGATGAAGGTGCGGGCGTTCTTCCGCGAGTCGAGGGGCAGGTAGAAGACATGATGGACCCCTTCGTAGTTCTTTCTGATTTCGTAGCCCGAAGGAGAAAAGAAAGTGAGGACGATGGTATAGCCGGGGTATTGTTCCCGGATCTTTTCCAGCAGCGGCCTTCCCTGCTCGAATTCGCCCAGGGAGGCGCAATGCATCCAGATAAGGGGGCGTACCGCCCGCAGGGTGGAAGGGGCTTCGCCCGTCCTTCCGGACAGGCTGCCTCCGGGGGATTGCCCCATTTCGCGCCGGATGCTGTCGAAAATGCCTTCCCTGCCATCCAGCCACAGCCTGGCCTTGCGGTTCCAGCGGGAGACCAGGCGGATACCCGTGCGGTACAGCCAAAGAAAAATATGATAAAAGAGAATGCTCACGTTACTATTGGTTTATTTCTTAGTCATTTCCCCCTGATTTATAGACGACTACCGCTTTGTAGCATTGGATAAACCACATTTTTGCAGTAGGTTTGTGCCCTCTTAAAAACAGAGAAATATGCAGCCCATTCAAATGGTAGACCTGAAGAAGCAGTACGCTAAGATAAAGAATGAAATAGATACGGCGATTCAGGAGGTCATCGACCAAGCGGCGTTCATCAACGGAAAGGCCGTTACGGATTTTACGGCCGGGCTGACCCGGTATTCGGGCTCAAAGCATGTCATCCCCTGCGCGAACGGTACGGATGCCCTGCAGATCGCCATGATGGCCCTGGACCTACAGCCCGGCGACGAGGTCATCACTCCTTCCTTTACCTATATCGCCACTACGGAGGTTATCGCTTTATTGAAGCTGAAACCGGTATTCGTGGAAGTGGACCCCCGGACCTTTTGCATCGATCCTGCAGCCATTGAAAAAGCCATCACGCCCAGGACCCGGGCCATCGTGCCCGTTCATCTCTACGGACAGTCGGCCCCGATGGAAGAGATCATGGAAATAGCCGCCCGGCATGGGCTTTTTGTCATAGAGGACAATGCTCAGGCCATCGGCAGCGATTATACTTTTCGCAATGGCGTTACCAAAAAGGCAGGCGCCATCGGAACGATCGGCACCACCTCCTTCTTCCCTTCAAAGAATTTAGGCTGCTACGGGGACGGAGGGGCAATATTTACGGATGATGATGCGTTAGCTAGCCGGTTGAAAATGATTGCTAATCACGGGCAAAGCCGGCGTTACTATCACGATTTGGTAGGTTGCAACAGCCGATTGGATTCCATCCAGGCGGCAGTCCTCAACGTGAAGCTTCAGCGCCTGGATGCCTATATTACGGCCAGGCGTGCGGCTGCCGATCACTATGATAACGCCTTCGGGGGCAACCCGAAGATCAGGACGCCTTACCGGGCGCCTTACAGCCATCACGTTTTTCATCAATATACGCTTGTCCTGGAAGGAGTGGACCGCAATGGACTGAACGAATACCTTGCAGGCAGGAATATACCATCGATGATCTATTATCCTGTACCCGCCCACCGCCAGCAAATGTTTGCGGCATCCGGTGGCGCTGCTTATCAATTACCCACTACCGACTGGCTGACGGAAAGGGTCATCTCCCTGCCCATGCATACGGAGCTGGATAAGGAACAGCTGGACTATATCGTCGCCGGCGTGTTGGAATATGTAAAATAGAATTAACCATAAACCTCTTTTTTAAAAATCTATTATGAAAATTGCTGTAGTGGGTACCGGCTATGTTGGCTTAGTGACAGGCACTTGTTTTGCCGAGACGGGTAATGACGTGATCTGTGTGGATATCGATGCCAGTAAAGTACAGAAGCTGTCCAACGGACAGATAACGATCTATGAGCCGGGGCTGGAGAAGCTGTTCCTTCGCAATCTCAAGGAAGAGCGTCTCAAATTCACCACCAACCTGGAAGAAGGGGTCAGAGAAGCGACGATCATTTTCCTGGCCCTGCCCACCCCCCCGGGAGAGGACGGCTCCGCCGATCTCAAATATGTGCTGGGAGTGGCCGAAGACCTGGGCAAGATCATCAAAGAATACAAGGTCATCGTGGATAAGAGCACGGTGCCCGTCGGTACGGCCGAAAGGGTGCAGGCGGCGCTGGCTAAGAACTATAAAGGGGAATTCGATGTCGTATCCAATCCCGAGTTCCTCCGGGAAGGCGTGGCCGTGGAAGACTTCATGAAGCCCGACCGGGTCGTCATCGGCACTTCTTCGGACAGGGCGAGAAAAGTAATGGGCGACCTGTACGGTCCTTTTGTCCGCCAGGGCAATCCCGTGATCTATATGGACGAACGCTCGGCCGAGCTGACCAAATACGCCGCCAATTCTTTCCTGGCCACCAAGATCACCTTCATGAACGAGGTCGCGCTGCTTTGCGAAAGGCTGGGCGCCGACGTGGACATGGTGAGAAGGGGCATCGGCAGCGATGAGCGGATCGGCAAGCGATTCCTTTTTCCCGGCATCGGCTACGGGGGCAGCTGTTTTCCCAAAGACGTCCAGGCCCTCGTTAAATCCTCTTCCGAAGTGCAATACGACTTCCGCATCCTCAACGCCGTCATGGACGTGAACGAGAAGCAGAAACTGCACCTGCTGCCCAAGATCAAAAAATACTTCAAGGATAATCTCAAAGGCAAACGCTTCGCCCTCTGGGGCCTGGCCTTCAAGCCGAATACGGACGATATCCGGGAAGCGCCGGCCCTCTATATCATCGACGCCCTGTTGAAGGAAGGCGCCACCCTCAACGTATTCGACCCCGAAGCGATGAACAATGTGAAGGGATTGCTGGGCAATAAAGTTGATTACGCCGAAAACCAGTACGACGCCCTGGAAGGAGCGGATGCCCTGATCATCGCCACGGAATGGAATGAGTTCCGGACGCCGAACTTCCTGAAGATCGTCACCAGCCTGAAGAGCAAGGTCATCTTCGACGGGCGCAACCTGTTCGAGAATGCCGCTATCCGGGAACTGGGATTTTACTATGAGAGCGTAGGGCGGGCGCCGGCGATCCCCCTTCCCAAAAAAGCATAAATAATCTGAAGATATATGGCTAACAATCGTGTATTGATCACAGGTGCGGCCGGCTTTCTGGGATCCCATCTCTGCGACCGGTTCGTCAAGGAAGGCTTCCGGGTGGTGGGAATGGATAATCTCATTACCGGCGACCTGAAGAACATCGAGCACCTGTTCAAGCTGGAACAATTCGAATTCTACCACCATGATGTCAGTAAGTTCATCCATGTTCCCGGCGAGCTGAGCCATATCCTTCATTTCGCATCGCCCGCCAGCCCCATCGACTACCTGAAGATACCGATACAGACCCTCAAAGTGGGCTCCCTTGGCACCCATAACTGCCTGGGCCTTGCCAAGAGCAAACGGGCGAGGATACTGGTAGCCTCCACTTCGGAGATCTACGGCGATCCGCTGGTGCATCCGCAGAACGAGGAATACTGGGGCAATGTCAATCCCGTAGGCCCCCGGGGCGTCTACGACGAAGCCAAACGATTTCAGGAAGCCATTACCATGGCCTATCATAATTTTCACGGATTGGAGACCCGCATCGTCCGGATCTTCAATACCTATGGACCGCGCATGCGCCTCAACGACGGTCGCGCACTGCCCGCCTTCATCGGGCAGGCTTTGCGGGGTGAGGACCTTACCGTCTTCGGAGATGGCAGCCAGACCCGTTCCTTCTGCTATGTGGATGACCTGGTGGAAGGGATCTACCGGCTTCTGCTGAGCGATTATCATCTCCCCGTGAACATCGGCAATCCGTCCGAGATCACGCTCAAACAGTTCGCCGAAGAAGTGATCGCCCTTACCGGCACCAAACAGAAGATCACGTATCGACCCCTGCCGGTGGACGACCCCAAACAACGCCAGCCCGACATCAGCAAGGCGAAAGAGCTCCTGGGGTGGGAGCCGAAGGTGGAAAGAAGCCAGGGCCTGAAGGCGACCTACGAATATTTCAAATCGCTGGCGCCGGAAGAATGGCATAAACTACCGAAAGAATTCAAGAAGGCCGCTTCCCATCATTGAGCCCGCAACAGCTAAATCCATGAATTATTAATATGTACCAGGAACTCATCGACAAAAAAGCAAAACTGGCCGTGATCGGGCTGGGATACGTAGGGCTTCCCATTGCGCTGGAACTGGCGAAGAAGATCTCCGTCATCGGTTTCGATATCAATACCAAACGGATCAACCAGATGCGCAATGCGATCGATCCCAGCAAGGAAGTGGGTTCGGAAGAGTTTGCCGGCCGGGATATTGTTTTTACGGATGACCTGGCAGTACTGAAAGAAGCCCGCTTCTTTATCGTAGCGGTCCCTACGCCGGTGGACAAATACAATGTTCCCGACCTGAAACCCCTGATCGGGGCTTCCAGGACAGTAGGTAAGGTATTGAAGAAAGGAGATTATGTCGTTTATGAATCCACGACCTATCCCGGCTGTACGGAAGAGGATTGCCTGCCTTGCCTGGAAGAGCTTTCCGGCCTGAAGCTGGGTAAGGATTTCAAGCTGGGTTATTCCCCCGAGAGGATCAACCCGGGCGATAAAAAGAATACGCTGAGGACCGTCGTAAAAGTAGTATCCGGCAATGACGACGAATCCCTGGATAATATCGCGAAGACTTATGAGCTGGTCGTGGATGCAGGCGTGCACCGCGCGCCTTCCATCAAGGTGGCCGAAGCGAGCAAGATCGTCGAGAATACGCAGCGGGACCTGAATATAGCCCTGATGAACGAATTATCCCTGATCTTCGACCGGATGGGGATCAACACCTATGACGTCATCGAAGCGGCCGGCACGAAATGGAATTTCCTGAAATTCCAACCGGGCCTGGTAGGCGGGCATTGCATTGGCGTCGATCCTTACTATCTGACCCATAAAGCGGCCGCGTTGGGATATGAATCGAAAGTGATCAGTTCTTCCCGCTATATCAACGACGACATGGCCAAATACGTGGCCCGCAAGATCATTACCCATGTGTTGCGGATCTCCAACGAACCGAAGGTCCTGGTAAAGGGCGTTACGTTCAAGGAGAACGTAAGCGATATCCGCAATTCGAAGATCGTGGATACCGTAAAAGAGCTGCTGGCCTTCAATATCCAGGTGGATGTCGAAGACCCGTTCGCGATGGGAGAGGAAGTATTCGAAGAATACGGCCTACATTTGTCCACGAAACCGGCGGGTAATTACGATGCGGTGATCCTCACCGTACCTCATCGCCCTTACCTGGAGCTGAACGATGCCTATTTTGCTTCCATCACCAGCAAGGACGCCCTGGTAGCTGACCTGAAAGGAATGTTCAAGAATAAGATAACCAGCAGAAAATATTGGAGTTTGTAAAAGAAAGCGGATTTTTGTAAAATGGCAGTATCCACCAAAAAAATACTGATCACCGGCGGGGCCGGCTTCATCGGTTCGCATGTAGTGCGATTATTGGTAAGAAGATATCCTTCCTATCATATCGTAAACCTGGACGCGCTGACCTATGCGGGCAACCTGGAGAACCTCCGGGATGTCGAAGATGCGCCGAACTATACTTTCGAGAAAGGCGATATCACTGATGAAGAAAGATTGAACGACCTCTTCGGGCAGTATGCTTTCGACGCCGTGATCCATCTGGCTGCGGAGAGTCATGTAGACCGCTCGATCCTCGATCCCCTGGCTTTCGTCCGCACCAACGTGCTGGGGACGGCCAACCTGCTGAAGACAAGCCTGCAGCATTGGAGGGACGCGCTGGAAGGCAAATTGTTCTATCATGTGTCCACCGATGAGGTCTATGGCTCCCTGGGGGCCGAAGGTTTTTTTACCGAGGAGACGCCCTATGATCCCCGTTCGCCCTATTCGGCTTCCAAAGCCTCTTCCGATCACCTGGTAATGGCCTGGCATCATACCTATGGCCTCCCGGTCATCCTGTCGAACTGCTCTAATAATTACGGTTCGCATCATTTCCCCGAGAAACTGATCCCGCTGATGATCAATAATATCATCCACAACAAGCCCCTGCCGGTATACGGCAAAGGAGAGAACGTGCGGGACTGGCTCTATGTGGAAGACCATGCGCGTGCGATCGATACGATCTTTCATAAAGGCAGGACGGGAGAAAAATACAATATCGGCGGATTCAACGAATGGAAGAATATCGATATCGTACACCTGCTGTGCAGGCTCATGGATTCGAAACTGGGAAGGGCGGATGGCGCGTCGGCCGGCCTGATCACCTATGTAAAAGATCGCGCCGGTCATGACCTGCGCTATGCGATCGACGCGACGAAATTGAACAGGGAACTAGGCTGGCAGCCTTCCCTTCAGTTCGAAGAAGGATTGGAAAAGACAGTGGACTGGTACCTGCAGAACCAGGATTGGGTGAAGCACGTCACTTCCGGCGATTACCAGAAGTACTACAACCAGCAATACGTAAAAAGATAAGCAATACAAATCATTAACAGGACATGCCTTTTTTTGCAACCGATCTGCCGGGATTACTCATATTCGAGCCGAAGGTCCTCCCGGATGAGCGGGGATATTTTTTTGAATCCTACAACGAACAGGTCTTTCAGAAGGAAGGCATATCCGTTCGTTTCGTTCAGGACAATCAATCTCATTCCCGCTATGGCGTGATCCGCGGCCTGCACTACCAGATCAATCCCCACGCGCAATGCAAGCTCATCCGTGTATTACAGGGAAGGATACTGGACCTGGCCGTAGACCTGCGGAGGGATTCTCCCACTTACGGTAAGCATCTGGGAATCGAATTATCCGCCGACAACAAACGGCAGCTGCTGATCCCACAAGGGTTTGCCCATGGATTTTCCGTGCTGAGCGCGACGGCCGACGTATCCTATAAATGCGATGCCTTCTATAATAAGGACAGCGAGCGGGGGATCCTTTATAATGACCCGGCGCTGGATATCGACTGGCAGATCCCGGCCGCGGATATCATCGTCTCTCCCAAGGACCTGGAATTACCCGTTCTGGCCGCTTGCAGCAATAATTTTTAGAGCGAACATGGAAAGAAAAAAAATACTGGTCACCGGCGCCAGCGGCCAGCTGGGCAGCGAGCTGAAGGCAGCTTCCTCCGGGTATGGAGGTTCCGACTTTGTATTCCTGTCCCGGCAGGACCTGCCGCTCGACGCCCCTGCCAGTCAGTTCCAGGCGATCCTGGAAAGGGCCCGGCCGGACTGGTGCATCAACTGCGCCGCTTATACGGCCGTGGATAAGGCAGAGACGGAAAGCGACCTGGCCCGGCTCCTCAATGGGGAAGCCGTGGGACGGCTGGCGGAGGCCTGCCGCTCTTTTTCTGCCCGTCTGATCCATCTTTCCACCGATTATGTCTTCGACGGCCAGTCCTCCCGCCCTTTGACGGAGAAGGACCCCACCAACCCCATCAATGTATATGGGGCCAGCAAACTGCTGGGCGAACAGCTGGCCCTGCGGAATAATGACGCGACCCTGATCCTTCGCACTTCCTGGGTCTATTCCAGCTTCGGCCATAATTTCGTAAAAACGATGATGCGTCTTATGCGGGAAAAAGAGTCTATCCGGGTGGTCGACGACCAGGTAGGCTCTCCCACCTACGCTGCCGACCTGGCCGGGGCCATCCTGCAGATCATCCACGGTCCCGGGCCCGGAGGTACGGACAGCACCCCTTTTATCCCCGGGATCTACCATTATAGCAATGAAGGAGAGATCAGCTGGCATGAATTCGCCCTGGCTATTAAGGAACTGACCGGCAGTCTCTGCCAGATCGACCCCGTTCCCAGCAGCGGGTATCCCACCCCGGCGAAAAGGCCTCCTTTTTCCCTCCTGGATAAGACCCTTATCCAAAAGACCTACGGTATACGTATACCTCTCTGGAGGGACAGCCTCCGGCTCTGCATCGACCGTTTATTGTCTTCCTCCCGGCCTTTTTAGGAATAATGTGGAAAACTATTGGAAGTTTATTCCCTAAATATATGATCTTGTGTAATATGTAATTGAATTATAGCTAATTACATCATTCCGACCTTCTGTCCGATCAGCCAGGCCTACCTGCATAACCTGTCCCTGGGGGGTTGATAATCCCCCCACTATTTTATACTTTTCGGGGTCGGTTCCTTCGGGATCCGGCCTTTTTTAATCCATTTAGACGTACCAGTACAAATTCTTATGATAAAATCTGTACCCTATGAAACCCCTTATCGTACTTGTCAGTTTTTGTTTTTTCCTGTTCAGCAATACCTTCCAGGTATGCGGGGAAGGAACGAAAGAGTTGATGCCTAATAATACGCGCGGGACGGGTCTCGTTGTTTCCACAGTGCCGATCGCCTCTTTTCCCCTGGGCAGCGTCGGTAGCTATCTCGGATGTCCGAATGACAACCGCATCTACTTCCGTGTTAAAGACTTTACAACAGAAAATTTTTACTATGGCTTCCATTGGCTGACCCTGCGTCTGCCGCCTGCGACCGTAACGGTGTATACGGACGTTTGGATGAATATATATGATCCCGGAGGCGCCCTGGTAGCTCATGTAAACCTGCCCACGACGGGTCCCGGCTTTATCAGCAGCTATACGGCGGCCGTCAATGGCCCGAATGTAGGGGCCTTTACAGGAGGTTATGACCCTTTGAATTACAAGCCCCTCCAGAACGGGGATTATTCGGTGGAATTCTACCGGAGCTCCGACGGAGGCGTTACGCATATTGCAGGAGGCGAATCCATGCTTTCTGTCTGGTTTGACATGACGGTGGCACAGTCGAACAATACCCGTTATCCGGGTAGGGTGCATTGTAATGAATGGGCCGTTTCCGTATATAATACGATCAATCCCAATCAGTTCCTCCAGAATAACCTGGTATCGACCAACGCCCAGTTCTTCGCCTATACTTCGGACTCGGTGATGGCGAAGATCTATTTCCCATCGACGGGCTTCGAACCCCTGACCTACCTGGTGGCGGTGAACCACAACGGTGTGCAGAACTCCGGTAACTGGTTGACGGACCGTCAATCCCAGAATGTGTCGTCCTGGTCGCCTACCAGCCTTAGCGGTAGCCTGTTCCCTGTATTTTTCAATAAACCGGATCCCACTATATACATTGCATCGACGATGCCGAACCCTCCCACGCTGGTCAACCCCGTCATTTCGGGCTGCCCGCCGGGACCCTATAAGGTCCGTTTCAACGCGCCGCAGCCGGGTGACTATTATATGGTGATGGACCTGGACGGGGTCACGGGCTTCCAGGCCAACGGGAAGGACCGCTTCATCGAGCTGGTCAGCGTTAATCCCGGGATCGTAACGTATTTATGGGATGGAAAGGATGGCCTGGGAAATGTCGTTCCCGCCAACACCACTTTCCCCATCATCTTCTCTTTCCGTAAAGGGCGTATCAATATACCCCTCTATGACGTGGAAATGAATATCAATGGATTTTTGGTGGACGGTATCGCCCCCACCAGCCGGACCAAGCTGACCTTATATTGGGATGACAGCCAGTTGTCCAATATCGGAACGACCTGTGACGGCAGCAGCAATACCAACAACAATACCGGCATAGGATATACGAACGATATCCAGGGCCAGGTATCCCCTGCCCACGCCTGGAGCGGCAACGGTAACTCCGGGTTCGTCATACCGGCTCCTTCCGTCGGCGGGAACAACAGCGACGCCATCCAGTGTAATGACTTCGGTAATGCCCGTCTCATCAATACCTGGGCATGGGGACTGGACACCAGCATTACGCAGAACCTTACCCTGGCCTGCGTCAGCGTTTCCGGCACCGTCTGGGATGACGCCGATAACAGCGCGAACGCGACCTTCACCAATATACGCACCAACAGCGAGCCTGGTACGAATGCCGGCAACGGTCTTTATGCCAGCCTCATCGACCCTGTCACCAATACGGTCATCAGCACCGTAGCGGTGAATTCGAATGGCACCTATACCCTGCCCAACTGTCCCATCAATGCGACGGGCATGCAGGTGGTCATTTCCACGGGCGCGGGCATAGTGGGTAATACAGCGCCGACGGGATCCATCCCTTCGGACTGGCTGAACACTTCCCCGATGGTACGGACCTTTAACAGTGGTACCGGCGCGGTGACGGGCATCGACTTCGGTGTCGAGCAATTACCGAATTCCAATCCGCAGAACTATACCATCTTACTACCGGTGCTGAACAGCTATATGACCCTGAATGGTTCCGGTGCGGTGGCAAGCCCTGGTCCCCTGGCCGGGTCCGACCCCGAGGACGGCACCCTGGGCAGCGGTAAGAAGATCATCATCACACAGGCCGCCCAATATGGTCAGCTGTATTACAATGGCATGGCGATAGGAACGGGTTCCGTGATCACCAATTACAATCCCGCCCTGCTGCAGGTACAGTTCACCAGTTTCGCGGGCCTGAATACGAACTTCCAGTATGCATACTTTGACGCCGCGGGCAAACAGGACCCTTCCCCGGCTACCTATACCATCAATTTCTCCTGGATCCTGCAGACGACCCTTTCTTCCCTGACCTTGAGGGGAACAGAACTGGGGGCCGTGCTGGACTGGACTGCGGAGAACGAGACCAACGGCGTCTATTATGTCGTGGAAAGGTCGCTTGACGGGGCCAGCTTCACGGCTATCGGCACGGTGGCCAGCGCGGGCAACGGTACGGCGCATGCGGACCACAGCTTTACGGATAATAATCCGCAGGCCGGTTCTCAGAACTTCTACCGCCTCAAGGTGGTGGACCAGAGTGGCAAACAGTCTTACAGCAATATCCTTACCCTGTCATCCATGCCGGGAAGATCGCTGGCCGATGTATCTCCCAATCCTTTCAGGGACGTACTGAATGTCCGGTTGAGCCTGGTGAACGCGGGGCGGCTTTCCATCCGCCTGGTGGACAGTAAGGGTATGGTGCTGAGAGAAGGCCAGTACACGGGCAGTAAGGGAGATAACCTCTTCCACATCAATAATCTCGGTGTTTTACCGGTGTCGGTTTATTTTGTGCAGATCGTATTACCTGACAGGACCATCGTACAGAAAGTGTCCAATCAGTAGTAAGCAGCAGTAAGCAGCGTACCGATCCAGTACATTATAGTACAACCTTAATCCGTAGAACTATGAAAAACCTTTTGGGCTTCCTATGCCTGTCCCTGTTGGGAGGAGCAGCCTATGCGCAGACGAACATAACGGTCACCAGTACCGAAGTAGATAATATCCTCCAGGGGAACTATGTTCCTGGGAACTATACGGCCAGCTCGGTCATTAATGATCCGGGTATCATCTCGGCCGGCCTGATCAACGGGATCTCGCCGGATTCCCTGAAAGCGGATATCATGGCCCTGATCGGGTTCAAGACCCGCAATACCTATTCGGACACCGTATCCTCCACGCGGGGCATCGGCGCCGCCAGGAGATGGGCCTTTAATAAATTCCAGCAATACAGCAATCTCAACGAGGGCCGGCTACGCCCCGCTTACCTCCAGTTCGACTGGGTCGCCGGAGCCCCTTGTTCGGGCAGGACCCAGCACCGGAATGTAATGGCGGTATTGCCGGGCAGCCAGGTGATCAATCCTGCCCTCATCATTATCGAGGCGCACCTTGACAGCCGTTGCGTAGGCCTCTGCGATATCACCTGCGACGCCCAGGGCGCGGGAGATAATGCCGCCGGGGCGTCCATGGTGCTCGAACTGGCCAGGGTCCTCAGTAAATATACTTTCCGGAGCACTATCGTATTCTGCCTCACCATCGGGGAAGAACAATCGGAGATGGGTGCGGTGGCATTCGCCAAATATTGCCAGACGAACGGCATCGATATCAAAGCCGTCAATAATAACGACGTTTCCGGCGGGACCTTTTGCGGACATAGCGCATCATCCCCCGGTTGTACCGTGTACGGGGACATCGACAGCATCGGGCTGAGGGTCTTCTCCCTGGGGAATATCAATTCGCCGAAGAAACAATGGGCCCGCTATATCAAGCTGGAATATAAAGAACAGGTGAAGGATCTCGTCGATGTCGTGACCGATATACAGATCATGTCTCCGGATGAGCGGACGGGCCGCTCGGGCGACCACCAGCCTTTCACGGCGAAAGGCTACACGGCGGTACGCTTCACCCAGGCCAATGAGGACGGAAATGCCAATAGCTCTTCTTCGGGTTATAAGGACCGGCAGCATACCAGCCATGACAGCCTGGGGACGGACTTTAACAGCGATGGCTCACTGGATACGGTATTCCTGGATATGCGTTATCTCGCCCGGAATGCCCTGGTCAACGGTAATTCCATGGCCATGGTGGCCCTGGGACCGGATACCATCCGCATGAATGCTGGCCTATGGACGGCCAACCGGGTACGGGTGCAATTCTTCCCGGCCGGAGCTCCTGCTTACCGCGTAGCGATCCGCAGCCTGACCAATGACTGGGATAGCGTCTATACGGTCACCGGCAAGTCGGTGGATACCCTGAAAGTGCCTTACGGCACCAGCACCAACTTCTTCATCAGCGCCGCGGCCGTCGACAGCAAGGGCACGGAAAGCCAGTTCTCCACCGAATATACTTTGTCCACCGGGCTGGTGATCCTCGCTTTAGGGGAAACCCAGCCTATCACGGCGCCCCCTTCACCCAATATCTACGGCATCGAACTGCTGCAAAATAAGCCTAACCCCTTCGACCTGGCGACGGACATCACCATTGCATCGGGCACCGATGTTTTTGCCGACAGGGCCTGGATCTATATCACGGCATTGGACGGAAAGGTCATTCGTAAATTGAAGGTGAACCTGCGCAAGGGTATGAATGTCGTTCAGTATGACCATGGCTTCGGGATCATGGGGATCTATATTTACTCCCTGGTCATCGATGGATTGCCCGTTCAGAGCAGGAAAATGATATTTGGCAGGAGATGATGCCGTTAGGCAGAAAGAAAGTAAGAACCCCGGGCTACCCGGGGTTCATTCAGTTTTTTGTGTAGGTTTATTTCCTCGGGATCATCCTTTTCCGGTATTGTATAATAATTCGGTGTTCAGGTCCATGATCTCTTTTTCCATCTTGTGGATCCTTTTGACGAACTTCTTGCTTTTTATCGTTCCCAGCCAATAGCCGACCACAAAAAGCAACAGACCTGTTATCAGTACCTGGAAGATGTCCAGTTGAAGGTCCTGGATCGTAGAGTAGATGTTTTCCATAGGGGTGCATTTTATTGGATTAAGAATCGAACCACCTTAAAATTAGGACAATTTATCGGTCTTTGCAAGCCATAAGAAGGCCTATCCGCGACCTTCCCCGACATAAAAAAGCCGGCAACTCATTGGTTGCCGGCCTGTTGCCCGACAAGGGCTCGAACCTCGACATACAGATCCAGAATCTGTCGTACTACCATTATACTATCGGGCAATGGGCTGCAAATATAGGAAAATATCATGAAGATCGCCGGTTCCTGTCTCCCGAAAGCGGGAAAATTATCTACAATTCTGCCCCTTTTCCGGCCTATCCGTTTATGGCAGGGTTTTAGTCCTTCACATAGTCTAAACCAACAAACATGAAAGAGTATCTAAAGAAGATCATAGGCGCCTTCTTCCTGCTGGGGATCTTGTCCGTATTTATGGCCGGATGTGTTGAACACCGGTACGTACGCGAACATCATCGCCATTCCCCGGAATTTTACCACCGCCACCCTCATCGGGCTCCGGCTGCGGGAGTAGATATCGAGATCCATAATTAAGGGCGAAGCCATTCAATTCTTTAGTCGCAGGATTATAAAGCGAGGCCTTCGAAGATCAATCTTCGGAGGCCTCGCTTTGTCTTGGGTAATACCTTGATATAGATCAGTTTTTTTTCTTAAATGTTTGATCCATATCAAGGTAAGGGGGAAATAGTAAGGGTAAAAAAAATAATTACCGATAGGATTTCATTCCTTTATTTAAGTGATCGAAATAAAGTTGATGAAAGTAATAAATTTATTACCTTTGTATGAAATCCGGCGAACTTGTTAGACTACTTAAAAGAGATGGATGGGTCGTGGTGAGGCAATCGGGAAGCCATATGATCATGAAGCATGCTATTAAAAAAGGTCAAATTGTTTGCCCCTGTCACGGAAGCCAGGAGATTGGCAGAGGATTGGAAAGGAAAATAAAAAAGGATGCTGGATTAAAATAAAACAGACTAGCATGAAGATTGAAATGATCGTTGAAAAGACCAGGACAGGGTATTCGGCTTATGCCGAAAAATACCCTGTTTATACGGTTGGTAAATCCTTGGAAGAGCTAAAATCCAATATACTGGAATCCATTAATCTTCTTTTGGAAGAGCAGGGAAAAACTGTCATTGAGGACGATTTGAGAATAGTACTCGACCTGCCACAGTTCTTTTCATTTTACAAAGTAATTAATGCCAAAGCTCTTTCAGAAAGAATAGGAATGAATCAAAGTTTGCTGGCCCAATATATTAAAGGAATTAAAAAGCCATCCCCTGCCCAAACGCATCGGATCTTAAAAGGGGTACGGCAGGTGGGCAGGGAACTTGCCTGTATTAAATTCTAACATTTCTGCGATCAATCTCACGAAAATATTCCTGCCATATGATAGATCCCGGTAGGTGCTGGTGCAGATTACTCTTTCAGGAAAAGACAACTGAGGGGCGCTTGCTTTTCTGCCGTCAGCCGAAGGGTATAAACGCCCTTCCCCAGCCCCTGCAGATCGTACTCCAGCGTAGCGCTCCGGATCTCCACGGATCTTGCCGACACGACCCGGCCGGACATATCCATTATTTCCACCCGGGCCTTGCCGGGAGATAGATGGTGCAGGAGGGTGAGACGGCCGCCTCTGACGGGATTGGGCGCAACCGAGACCCTGTTCGTTGACAGTCCTTCTATTTTCCGTACCTCCGAATAGCTGCTCCTGCCGTCCAGATCGGATTGCTTTATCCTGTAAAAATTTATACCTGCGGCCGGGTGCTCATCCGTCCATTGATAGGAATGCACCGATGAACTACTGCCTGCTCCTGCCACCCCATATAAAGAATCATAGCGCTGGCCATCGGCGCTTCGTTGAACGGTAAAGCCCTTGTTATTCGATTCGACGGCCGTTTGCCAATGAAGGTCCACTCCACCGGCGTTGTTCAACAGCGCGTCGAAGCCCAGCCAGGTGACGGGCAGAGGGGTCGATACCAACGTGGGATGAACCTTATAGAGTCCCGTGCCGCCTGTATTGACCGTTGTATCCCGTCCTTCAAAATAAAGGTCGCCGTTGAGGAAGGTTGCGCCGGGATTTGCCGAAGCGCCATAATAGATCTTATAGTTATTGGTTGCGCCATCCATCTGAACAATGCGGTTGTCCGAGGAGGTTGGGCTGATATCGAGCAGGGATCGCCAAAAGAAGGAGCTGCCGGTGGCGTCATTGACAAAATCGGTGTTACGGTCTGCCTCGTCATGCAGCGTCATTTCATTGGTCAGGACGGTGCCGGCGGTCGTTCCATCGCTTTGGTAAATGCCCAAATGTTTATTGACGCCATTCTGGAGCTGGGCGCCGGCAAAATACAGTTTGTTCTTAAAGGAATGAAAAGTGGTCGTTACCGGGGAGGAGCTGGGGAACTGAACGATATTGTTGTTGACGGGAATGTGGACGGTGCCGCCCGGAGTGCCATCGGATTTGTAAAGGCCGAAAGTGCCTGTCGTATTATCAGAACCATAAAAGAAAAGCGTACCATTTACATCCGTCAGTCCCTGGGGTATGGCATCGGCGTTCAGCTGGATCGTGCCTGCGTCCGTGCCATCGGTACGGTACAGCCGCTGTTTAATGGCTCCGCTGGCATCGGCGTTGCCGATGAAATAAAGGTAGTTGCCGCTGACGGTGAACCAGGGAAAGATCCTGCTGCCGTTATTTGCGTCCATGATACCGAGGGTGCCGGTGTAAAAATCTTTTACCAGGACGGTGCCTGCATCCGTGCCATCGCTTTTCCAGAGCTCGCTGCCGGAATTCTCGTTCCAGGCGGAAAAATAGATGGCTCCGTTAAAGGCTATCAGATTAGTGGGTTCCGAGGCGGCGCCGGGGGAGATGTTCTTTACACGGAAAGTGCCTGCCGCCGTGCCATCCGTTCGCCATAATTCATTGTCGCCGGCAGGGGTCGAGGCGGCGAAATAAAGGATATTGCCCAGCCTGCAGAAGTAGGGGTAGTGGAAAGGCCCCCCGGCTCCAAAAGTGACAGTAGAGTTGACATTGTAAGTGCCTGCGGCCGTGCCATTGCTTCTCCAGAGGCCGTAGGTACGAATGGGTGAAGAAGCCGTGAAGTAGAGCAGACTGTCCATGATAAAAGGGCGATAGGACCCTGATCCGTTGTCCCAGACGCTCTCATCAGGGATGCTGCCATTTACTCCGGGAGCAATATCCTGGACGATATGGGTGCCGGCCTCGGTGCCGTCGGTAGTCCATAGTTCGAAATTGGTGGAAAAGATATCGGCGTCGCCATTGCCGAAGAAGAGCAGCTGGTTGCCGACGGGATACATGTAGCTGAAGAGCTGCATGGGCTTTACGAGAGTGGCCTGGGCCCGGGCCAGGTTGTGCAGACACAGACTGGCCATAACAAGAACGTAAATTTTTTTCATAATAAGGGTTTTGAGAACCCCGTAAAGATGAGACAGAAAAAAAAGCGTTCTTGTCACATCATGATGTGATCTTACAGCAGCCGCTCGTTGATGGCCTTGTTGACGGCCTCCACCTGGGAGTGTACCTGCAGTTTGTCGTAGATCCTTTTGATATGCGTGCGGACGGTGTCGACGCTGATGGACAGGGAGGAGGCGACCATCTTATAGCTATTGCCCTGGGCAAGGACGCCCAGGATCTCTTTTTCGCGGGGAGTAAGGTTGTACTTATTTTCTTCAGCGGAGAGGGGAGGCAGAAGGTGCAGATTCTGTATGACCATTCGCGCGATACCGGGCGACATGGGAACCTCGCCTTCCATGACGTCCCGGATGGAGGTCAGCAGCTTATCGAAAATATTCTTCTTAAGCAGGTAACCCGAGGCGCCGGCGCAGATAGCGTCGTACACATGCTTATTGTCATCGAATACGGTGAGCATGATGATCTGCGTCTCCGCGTTGAAGCGCCGTATGATCCTGACGGCCTCGATGCCATTGAGACCGGGCATATCGATATCCATGAGGATCACGTCCGGGCGCAGGTCCCTCACCTGTTGTTCCACCTGCTGCACATCGGAATAACTGCCCAGCAGCAGGAGGTCCTTCGATAATTGGATCATCGTGCCCAGGCTTTCGCGTAGCTGTTCATTATCCTCGTATACGAGTACCCCCGTCTGCATAGTTCGTTCCAGGATTTAGCGTACTGTAAAATTACGCATCCTGCCGTTACCATTTATACCCCCTTCATGTGACGGCCCTCAGGATGCCCGCAGCGCGAGGACCTCTTCCAGCCGGTAGTACACCGGGATGCCCAGCTCGCCGGCGAGGCGGACATCTTCATCGGCGCCCTTCGACGCGCCTTCCAATCGCAGGATGGCATCGCATTTCCTGATGATCCGGGCCGCCACGGGATAGAGGATCTCCTCATAGATAGGGTCTCCCAGGAATTTCGAGCCCGCCACGTTCAACAGCGGAAGAGCAAACCATTCCCCGATGACAGGGATATGGCCTGCGCGGAAAATAGGAAGGGCCGCATCTTCCAGCCGCCGCAGGTTCTTTTCCATTAATGCCGGATCGTCACCGGTCCCTGACCGGTAAGGACCGGCGATCAGGATTAAGAAGGGCTGATTGTTCATTTTTGATAAAATTTGATTAATTTTGATCAAAATAAGAAAGAAATAATGACATTTCAAAGGCGTCAGCAAAAAATCCTGCAATTACTGGAGGCGGCCGGAGAGGCGGACATCCACCAATTGGCGCAGGAACTGGACACTTCGGAGATCACTGTAAGAAGGGACCTCAACCGGATGGCGGAGGACGGCAGGCTGATCCGCACCCACGGAGGAGCGATGAAGATCGACCCCCTGATGAACGCGCAGGCCTTTGAGAACAAGGCTGCCATCAACAGCGCCGCCAAGGATGCCATCTGCCGGAAGGCAGCCGGGGAAATAAAAGACGGCGACATTATTTTCATGGATTGCGGGAGCACGGTATTCCGTTTATGCCCCTTTATCCGGAATAAAAAAATAAAGGTCATCACCAATTCGCTGCCCGTCGTCTATGAACTAAGGGGTAGCGCCGTCTCGCTGAACATGATCGGGGGAGAGATCGATCGCGAGCGGCAGGCGATACATGGTAAGATCGCCGAAGAGCATATCGCCCGCTATAAAGCGCACAAAGCTTTCCTGGGAGTGGATGGCATCTCCCTTCAGGGGCTCTTCGCTCACAGTGAAAAAGAGGCGTCCATCACACTGGCCTTCGCCGGGCAGAGCAAGCATACCTACCTGCTCTGCGACGCCACCAAGATAGGGAAGGAGTCCTATTTGCGGTTCGCGGACCTCAGCCTCGTCCATACGCTGATCACGGACCATAAAGGCAGGGAGCTGGAACGCTTTCGCAAGGGCATGGAGGTGCTGACGGTCAAAGTATAACCCGCCGTTACGCGAAGGCCCTCACCGGAACGGCCTTTTTCATTTTTTCGTTATAAACATAGGAGAGCGTACCCAGCAGGATCGGCAGCAGCATAAAGGAGGCGCCGGAAACGGGGTCGCCGACGGAGAGCACTGAATAAATAGCGCCCACCAGGTCGAAGGCCAGGCCTGCATAGGCCCATTCCCTGATCTTCGGGAAGCCGGGTACCAGGATGGCGACGACGCCCAGCAATTTAGCCACGCCGATAAAAGGCGTGAAATATTTCGGATAGCCCAGGTGGCCTGTCATGAAAGCCACCGCATCGGGGCTGTTGATGACATCGGGGATAGCGGTAAAGCCCATCAGGGCGGCAAACAGGATCGTGAAGACCCAATAAAGGATTTTTGTCTTTTTCATTTTTTAATAATTATAGGTTATTGTTAGAAGTTATATGCGGGGTAGTCCCAGTCAGTTGGGGCTCTTTTGACAATGAATGAGCCAGTGGTTGCCGTACCGGTCGGTGAGATCGCCGAACAGGGCGCCCCAAAAAGTATTCTCCAAAGGATGGGTGGCATCGCCGCCCGAGGATAACCTGGAATAAAAGACCCTTGCCTCTTCCTCGCTGCCGCAGTTAAGCATCATCGATACGGCGTTGCCCTTTGCGAAACCTGTTTCGGGCACCATATCGGATCCGAAGAGCACCAATGCGTCCTTCGTGAGGGTCGAATGCAAAATGCTTTCCTTCATGTTCTCCGGCATCTGTCCGGCCATGGGGGATTCCCCGATGGTCTGCAAGCTAAGCTCGCCGCCGAGACAGTCCTTATAGAAGGACATGGCTTCGCGACAATTGCCGGTAAAGGTCAGATAAGACTGGATGTTCGTCATGATAATTTAATTTATAATAAATAAATGAGCGTTGCTGCAACGAGACAAAAGTCGGCAACTAAACCTGGATAAAAGGGGGGCGAACACGACATATGCAGGGTTAATTCCGACATAAAATGCTCTACCTTTAGGAGATAATGCATATATCCATACTCATACCGCGCGGTCATACAAGCCTCGTCAATATAGAGGGGAGCCATCAGATCCTTTCGGAGGTCAACAACCTGCTGGCGCTGGGAGGAAGGGAGCCTTTATTCTGCGTCCAGCTGGTAGGTCTGGACAAGGAGACCAGCCAGCGGAACAGGTTGTATACCGTAAGCGCCGAGGTATTGATCGGGGACGTAAAGAAGACGGACCTGATCGTTATTCCCGCCATGCACGGGGACCAGCAGCAGGCCGCGGCCCTTAATAAGGAATTCGTTCCCTGGATACTTCGGCAATACCGGCAGGGCGCGGAGATCGCGACCCTCTGCCTGGGCGCTTTCTTCCTGGCTTCCACCGGGCTGCTGAAAGGCAAGCAATGCACCACGCATTGGCAATACGCCAACGAATTCCGCCGCCTGTACCCCGACGTACGGCTGATGGATGATAAGATCATCACGGAGGAAGACCGTATCTACACGAGCGGGGGCGCATACTCTTACCTGAACCTCTTATTATACCTGATCGAGAAATATGCCGGCAGGGAGATCGCCATCCTGGCTGCCAAAGGTTTCGCCATCGACATCGACCGGCAGTACCAATCCCCTTTCATGATCTTCCAGGGACAAAAGTCGCATCATGACGAACCGATCTTGAAAGTGCAGGAATTTATCGAAACGAATTACCAGGAGAGGATCACGGTGGATCAGCTCTCGGGGATGCAGGCGATGGGAAGGCGAAGCTTCGAACGCCGGTTCAAGAAGTCGACAGGCAATACCGTCATGGAATATATCCAGCGGATCAAGATCGAGGCGGCCAAACGATTTTTCGAGACCAGCGGCATGAATATCAGCGAAGTGATCTATGAAGTAGGCTATACGGACAGTAAAGGGTTCCGGAATGTATTTAAGAAGATCACGGGCCTTACTCCCCTGGAATACCGGAACAAATACAATAAGCTGGACATCCTTCTTCCCATTTGATTCTCAACATCTTACTTTTTCAGGCGAAAATTAAAATCGTATTAAATGTCTGTTAATACCCTTCGCGAAAGGGGAATTAACAGTCATCTTAACAGTTCCTGACGTAATTTTACATCAGCAAGCAAGAACAAAATCTCTCAATTATTTTCTCATAAGCAGTTAGTTTTGGTTACGAGCCCCTGTTTCTACAGGGGCTTTACTTTTATGGTAAGATCGCGCCATCCTTAACCTCATCATTGGCATTCACGACGATCTTATCATGCAGTTGCAATGCGCCGAAGACCTCCGTACTATCGTTCCTGGAATTCCCTTCCACGATGTCCACCCATTCCGCTTTCTTCCCGTCCAGCCGGATCACATATTTTCTCTCCGTAGACGTAATGATAGACGACCGGGGGACGATGAGCGAATGCGTGTTGCGTATCACGGGCAGCTGCACTTCCGCATACATGCCCGCCTTGAGAAGCCCCTGGCTGTTCGCCACATCCATTTCTATTGCCTCCGAACGGTATTTCAGGCTGAGCGCGCCTGCCGACCGGCTGATGACGCCCTGAAAGGATCTGCCCGGCAGGGTGCTGACCCGGAATCGCACCAGAGAATGTCCGGATAACTGGTTGCTGTATATTTCCGGGACATCGATGACCAGGCGAAGTTTGCTTTCCTGCTGAAGGACCAGCATGGGCCGGTCATCCGTCTTCAGGTTCGGGCCTACCAGGGCGCCCGGATGTACGTTGCGCTCCGTGATCACCCCATCGAAAGGAGCGGTTACGGAAAGATAGTTCTTCGTCGCTTCCAATGCTTTATAATTGGACATTTCCCCTTCGGCCGCTGCGCTGTCGGCGATCATCCTGGCCTTTGCCATTTCGAGGTCATGCGCGGAGACGGTCCCGGGCATTTTGTTGGCTACGGCGAGCCGGTCGTATTCATCTTTAGCGGCTACATATAGGGCGTAGCTTTGCAGGTATTTGGACCGGGCCGCAAAATACTGCTGTTCGATCTCGGGCGCTTCCAGGCGGATCAGCAGCTGACCTTTTTTTACCAGGGAACCCCGGTCGACCGTAACCTCCTTGATAAAGCCATTCACCCGGGGATACAGGTCCACGGTCTCGAAAGGCCGGAGCTGTGCGGGAAGGCTTACCGAAGAGCCGATCTGGCCTTCTCCTATTTCTGCGGTCGTATAGTGCTTTTGCGGGGCGGGATCTTTCTCCGCGGGTTCCTTCTTTTGCTGGTTACAGGCCAGGATCAGTACGGCAAAGGCAGTCGCCGCCATATATCTTGTCAGGCCATTTATCTTGCAGGGGATCATATCGATTCAATTGTGTGGGTGAATGATGGGTTGTTTGCGGCATCTGCTTCCGGCATCAGGGAAGGGGATTCGAAGGAGCTTTTGCGTTGGATGAGGACATAGACCTGTGGCAGGATCAGCAGGGCCGAAAGGGTGGAGAATACCAATCCCCCGATCACGGCCCGCCCCAGGGGCGCTGTCTGGTCGCCGGCCTCGCCCATGCCGGAAGCCATCGGTATCATTCCCGCGATCATGGCCAGGCTGGTCATCAGGATCGGCCGCAGCCGGATAGAGGCGCTCATGACGGCCGCCCGCTGCGCATCCCTGTATTCGATCCGTAATTTCTCTGCGTTGGTGACGATGAGAATGGCATTGGCCACCGATACGCCCGTGGACATGATCATCCCCATATAAGACTGGAGGTTCAGGGTCGACCCGGTGAGCAATAAGGCCGTTAAGGATCCCAGTATCACCGCCGGCACGGTGGTAAGCACGGCCAGCGATATCTTAAAGGACTGGTAGTTGGCCGCCAGCAGCAGGAAGATCACGACGATGGCGATCGCCAGTCCGTTCTGCAGGCCGTTGAGGGTCTCCGTCAGCAAACTGGAAGTGCCTCTTATCTCCGTCACGATGCCCCTCGGCTCGATCAACCGGTCCAGCGCACTTTTTACTGAGGCCGTCGCCGTACCCAGGTCCTTTTTATAAATATTCGCGCTCACGGTGACATATCTTCTCGGACCGGACCGGTCGATCTCGCCGGGGATGGTATCGATGGTAAAACCGGCGACATCCTCCAGCACCGGCCTCGCCTGCCCTTCTATCAAGGGGATCTCCTTCAGGTCCCCCAGCTCATGCATGATATATTCCGGTACCTGGACCTGCACCTGGTAAGTATAGGAGGTCTTGTTGTCCAGCCAGAGATTTTTCTGCGTATAGCGGCTGGAAGAGGTGGCGGCCGTGACGGACCTCGCCACATCGGCGACGTTAAGGCCCATCTGCGAGACCTTGAGGCGGTCTATATGCACGTCGATCACGGGGAATTTCAGGGGCTGGGCGATCTGCACGTCGCGGAGAAAGGGAATGTCCTTCAGCTTGTCCACGACCTGGCCGGCATAGTCCCCGATCTGTCGCATATCCCTGCCTGCCACGCGGACCTCGATAGGGGTCGAAGCTCCCTGGCTCATGATCTTTTCCGTGAGGTCGATGGGTTCGAAAGAGATCCGCATCTCCGGTAGTTCCTTCGCGATCTTTTGGCGGATCGCATCCTTGAGATCATCGATATTGACCTTGTAATTTTCGTCCACATTGACCTGGAGAATACCTTCATGGGTGCCGCTGTTGAAGACATAGAGGTTGCTCACGCCAAAATTCGTAGGTACGGGACCTACAAAGGCCGAGCTGATGCTGATATGTCCGTCGACGATCTTCCCGATAATGTCCAGGGCCTGGTGCAGTTTGTTCTCCGTGACTTCCAGGCGGGTGCCGTCAGGCTCTCTTATACGCAGCTGGAACTGTCCCGTATTTACTTTCGGCATAAGGTCCTTGCCGATGGAATAGAAGCAAAGGCCGGCAAAGCCGAATACGAATAACAGGTATAGCGCTACGGTAAGGCCGCGTCTTTTCATCATGGCTGCTATCCGGCGCTGGTAGGACATTTTAAACTGCTCAAAACGGTTGTTCTTATGCGGTTCTTCTTTTTCGTTGCTGTTGTGCAGGTCTATCTGCCGCCTTTCCTCCCCATCCAATGCCATCCCTGCATGGGCATGGGGCTGCCCGTGATGATAGACGAATTTTTCCGCCTTCAGCATCCAGTTCGATAAGACGGGTACGAGCGCCTGCGCCAGGAAATAGGACGCGATCATGGCAAAGCCGATGGCCAGGGATAAGGGGAGGAACATAGCTTTCGGCACGCCGGTCATGATCAGGGCAGGTGCGAATACCGCCAGGATACACAATAGGATCAGGAGCAGGGGAAAGGATATTTCTTCACAGGCGTCGTAAATAGCCTGCCGTTTGGATTTGCCCATTTCAAGGTGCTGGTGGATATTTTCGATCGTTACCGTAGCCTGGTCCACCAGGACGCCGATGGCCAGCGCCAGGCCGCTCAGGGTCATGATATTGATCGTCTGCCCCGCCAGCCGCAGCAGCATGACGGCGCTGAGCACGGATACGGGAATGGTGATGATGACGATGAGGCTGCTGCGAAGGTCCTGGAGGAAAAGCAGGACCATCAGCCCCGTGAGCACGGCCCCCAGGATACCTTCCGTCATCAGGCTTTTCACCGCATTGATCACGAACACGGATTGATCGAACTCATAGGTGACATGTACATCATCCGGCAGCAGGGTGGCGATCTCCGGCAGTTTGCCCTTCAGACCTTTGACCACTTCCCAGGTGGAGGCATCCGCGGTCTTTACTACGGGGATATACACCGATCGCCGGCCATTGACCAGCGCATAGGCCACCGTGACGTCGGCGGCATCCGATACCTTTCCGATGTCGCGCACGAAAATGGTATGATCCTCCTTGCTGAGGATAGGGATATCGTCGAAAGCCTCTACATTTTGTTCCAGGGAATTGAGGGTCGTGAGATACATGGTATTATGGATGCGGATATTTCCCGAAGGGCTGATGGAGTTATTCTTTGCAATGGCCGATACGACCTGGTCGGGAGAAAGATTGTAGCTCCTGATCTTTTCCGGGTCGATATTGATGACGATGGACCGGGCATTGCTGCCGAAGGGAGGGGGCGCGGATAATCCCGGTACCGTGGCGAACATGGGCCGGACGCGGGTGAGCGCCAGGTCATAAATATCTTTCAGTGAATGCGTGGGACTGCTGAAGACAAGCTCGCCCACTGGCAGGGAAGAAGCGTCGAAGCGCACTACCTGGGGCGGCAGGGCCCCCGGCGGAAAAAATGCCGATGCCCGGTTCACCTGCAAGGCTACCTGGGCCGAAGCTTCCGCCATATCGGTCGTTTCATAGAAGGTGAGTTTGATCATGCTGATGCCCTGGATGCTCTTGCTCTCGATATTTTTGATCCCGTTCACATAAAGGAACTGGTCCTGCATGCGGGTGGCGAAGAACCCTTCCATCTGCTGCGGCGACATCCCCCCGTAGGGTTCTATCACGTAAATGGTAGGAAGGTTCAATTTGGGAAAGATATCGATGGGTATGGTAAAGATCGCCAGGACCGAGAACAGCAGTACGCCCAGCGTGAGGACGATGACGGCTATCGGCTTTTTCAGCCCGGTGGATACTAATGACATGGGTTATTATTTAAGGATAGATAAAAGTTGATAGATCCCGTTATTAGCATAGGCTTTTTGTACAAGGGCCCTCCAGACCCCGTCCTTGGTATGGATCAGGTCCGTCTGCGCGCGGTTGAGCACATACAGCGCATTGGTCAGATCGATGATCGTGGAAAGCCCGGCATTATATTGGGTCAGCCTTTGCCGGTAGGCATCGCGGGCGGCGTTCAGCTGCACGGGGATCTCATTGAATTTGGCGATGGCCGTATGGAGGTTCACCGAAGCCTGCAGGGCGGCATTTTCCAGGGAGCGTCTCTGCGTCTCATAGTTGCGGAGGGCGACCTCGGTCTGTGCCTTCTGGACATTCAGCCTGTCTTTTTCCTTCCTTGGATTGAAGAGGTCATAGGTGACACCCAGCCCGGCCAGGTAATTGGAACGGGTATATCCCAATCCCGTGGACAGGTCTTTGTTGAGGCTGCCGTTCTCGTTGATGCTGGAGCCTTTTATCCATCCTGCGCCCAGTACATATACTTTCGGCAGGTAAGCCTTACGGATCATATTCTCCAGGGCCTGCCCGTTCTCGTAAATGGAATGAAAATATTGCAGGAAAGGATGTTCGGGAAGGGAAGAGGCGGCTGCCGATACCAGGTTCGCCGAACTCAGCAATAGATAATCGTCGTTGAGATCGGGTTCGATAGCAGCCGTATCCAGGGCGGTCAGCTGCGATAGCTGGACCTTCGACAGGCTGAGCCGGTTATAGGTATCCAAATAGTCCAGCTTTGCCCTGGAATATTCCGCCTCTGCCAGGCTGCTATCTACGCCGGGCCGCAGGCCGCTGAGGACATAATTGCGGATGGCCATGCGGATCGTATCGGCGCGTCGCAGGTTCTCCCATTGGATGAGGTTGAGCTCGTAGTTCCGGATAAGGTCCAGGTACGATTGCAGGACGATGGAGACGATATATAATTGCTCCTTTTTCAAGTCCATGCTATCCACCCGTAAACGGGTCCGGGCCTCCTGCACTTCGGCCTTATACCCCCCGAAATTCGATACCTGCCATTGCAGGTAAGCCACGCCTATATTCCCGGATGAAATGTCGCCGCTGTTTTCCGGCCGGGCGCCGGCTCCCGTGATGGACGGTACGATCCCCGCAGAAAAATAGGAGCTGCCCAGGTTGTTGGTAGTGCCGGCGTCGAGCTGTTCGAAGAGGGTGAGCGAGGGCAGGCGACGATGCCGGGTCTCCTCTACCGAAGCTGCTCCCGCCCTCACCTGGGCCTGGCGTGCCTGAATGGAAGGATAGTTATCGAGGGCCATTCCGATGGCCTTGTTAAGAGGCAGGGGCTGCCGCTGTGCTATTGTCTGGGCGGAGCTAAGGAGGGGAGATCCCAGGCCCGTCAGCAGCATACAAAAATGCATGATTTGGCGCATATCATTTCAAAGTAAATGGTAGTCAATTGCCTTGCGGTATCGGATACCGCCGGCGGATACTAAAAAGAAGGGGAGAATGGATCAGGGAACCTCTTCGGGTGAAGACGACCGTTCCTGATCAGCAGGACGGAGGCCCGCGGAGAGAAAAATTGGCGATGACCCGCTGTGGACATCCTTTCGGCAGGAACAGCGTATGAATGAGGCCGCAATAAGGAGGCGGCGTTTGCAGGAACGTGAAATCGGCCAGGATGCCCTGACTGGGTAAGCTCCTCTTGTGCCGTTTCTCCTCCCGGCGAGGCTGGTCGGCGGCGGTGGAAAAAGAAGAATGGGCGAAGAGGCGATGCGAAAAGGTCGATGACGGCGCGGAAGATAGTTTGCCGGAAAGATCGGCGGCTATAGATGAAGAGCCGGCCTTCCATGAAGGACGATGATCTATGCCAACGCTCCAGCCCGCAAGAGCGGCCAGGAGCAATAAGAAGAGCCCGGCATAAGATCCTTTTTTCAGCGCCATGGGATGCAAGGTAAAAAATAATGCTTATTTCCCCAGCATTTCCTTCAGCCGCTGACTATCGAGCTTTTCCTGGATCTGCCTGTCGAGGTGAGCGGCCTGGGGGTTGGAAGCGTCATACTGCCAGCACACCAGGAAGATCTGGGGCTTTTCACCGCTGAGATAAGGATTTAACCAGGCCGTATTTATTTTTATCAGCATCTTATCTCCCTGACCGTCTTCGAATCCGTGGAATTCAGCGGCCGGTACGGATACCATGGCCGGCCGGTCCAGTTCTGCCCCCGGAGAATGTTGGAGCAGACTGTCCATGAAATGGATACTGCTGTCCAGGTCGGCCGTTCCCTTTTCTATATTTTCTTTCTGGTATTCTTCGTCTGTCTTATAGTTCTTAAGGAAGGTTTTTATCCGGACCTGCAGGTTGACGCCCGAGTACATCGAATTAAGCTGATCGAGCGTGGCTTTTTTCTCTGCTTCCTGGACGGCGGCCGAACGGGGAGTCATCTTCTGCTTCATCTCCGCGATCATATTATCTTTCGTGCCATTCAATTCCATCCGGGCTTCCCGGAGATATTCCTTTCTTGTCAGGGGTGTATAGGGTAATTGCTTATTACCGGCCGTGATGAGCCAGATCCGGGAGCGTGTCCCCTGAGTTCCTCCCTCTACCGTACCCTTCCCTTCAAAATAGGGACAATCGTTCCTAACGCCGGCGGCCCCGCTGATCGTCAGGACGTCTTTGTTATTCAGGAGAAGATGACCCAGCAGTGGACTGAGATCATTGGCAATGACGCTGAGGGTAGCTTTCTGATCATTAAAATTGCACTGCACGCCGAATTTCATGATCGGGCCGGGGCTGGCCTTTTCCGAGAAGTATTCTCCATGCCAGGTGGGTGCATAGTCCCCTTCCGTGATACAACTATCGTGGAAAAAAGTCACCAGGGCGTCCGTTACACTCTTCATTTTGGAAAGCCGGGCATTGTTGATGCGACCATTGACCTGGTCCTGTTCTTTTCCCCATTCTCCCGACCCGCGGGCCGAAATTCCATGGTTCAGTAAAGTGCCGGATGCCGTCATATTTTCTACGAGAGGCTGGGCGAGTCCAATAGCAGGAACAAGGAACACAGGAAGTAACAGCGCATATAAATGCTTCATGACGTAATTTTATAGGGTTGAGATCTGAATGGACAATGCTGTAGTTCTTCCAGGATGAGGAGGAGGCTTTTCAGGACAGGAAGGAGGCTTTTCGGATTCAGAGCATAATGGATAGCAGATACAGGTCTATAGCCAATTAGCAAGCCAAAATTCTAATTGATTGACCAGCAAGATCCTATGAACTGACAAGCCGAACTTTTATTCCCATTTCCGGAAAAAGCAAAGAGTTAATTTCCTTAAACGGGCATTTTCAGTAAATTGAATGTGTAACCTTCTGAGGATCAATGCGGCATTGCTTTTGCTATGAATTGAGAGTTACCATAATTAATCTGTTTGAAACCAGCTGGTCTGATATTGCTCATGAACCTTTCCCCGGCCGCTTTGCCGGCGCAATATTTTTTTACCGGCGAGGTAAGGGATCCGCACGGGGATAAGCTGCAGAACGGATCGATCATCGTACAATCCACAGGACTTTCTTACAGCACGGGATTTTTTGGAGAATTCGGGATCACTTCCCGAAAACAGGAGGATACCTTAACGTTTGCCTTCGAAGGGTACGAACCCTATCGGACGGCCGTCAGCGCCGCGGAATTCATGCAGGTACGATTGAAAAAAGGCACTACACCGGAAGAAACAAAAAAGAACTGTCTGCGCTCCCTTTTTAAAGGGAGTAAGGTATACGGTATGGCCGCGGGGACGGAGCAGAGCGGGCACGGGCCCTACAATCGTCTCATCGAGAACCCTTTTATCGATCAGCCCGCATCCGTATCCTTTCCTGCCACCATCAACCGGGCTTCTTACAGCATGGTAAGAAGGATGCTGGATATGGGTTACACCGTTCCGCCTGACGCGGTACAGATCGAGGAAATGTTGAATTATTTTAACTTCTGGTATGAAGACCCGGAGAAGGACGATGTATTCCACTGTGCATCGGATCTTTTGTCCTGTCCCTGGAATGCCGGGCACAAATTGCTTTGCCTGAATATATGCGCCCGGAAAGCGGACCTGCAAAAAGCGCCTTCCGCCAACCTGGTATTCCTGGTGGATGTATCGGGTTCGATGGACATGCCCAATAAATTGCCGATGCTCAAATCCGGTATCCGCCTGCTGGTAGAGAACCTCCGGGATAACGATAAGGTTTCCGTCATGGGATTCGGCGGAAGCGCGCGCCCGCTGGTACAGGGTATTCCCGGCTCGGAAAAAGGCAGGATACTTAGAACGATAGAAGGACTATCGGCCGACGGATCCTCTCCTTGCGGGGAAGGCATAAAAATGGCCTACCAGGTAGCGCGGGAAGGATTTATCGAAGGAGGCAACAACCGGGTCGTACTGGTGACGGACGGCGATGTAACGGAAAGCGCGTCCGCGCAGGAGGAACTGGAAGATTTCGTCGCGGAGCAGAACCAGGGTGGGATCTACCTGAGCTGTATCGGCGTGGGGATGGGCAAATATAAACGGTCGGCCCTACCTGTACTGGCACAGAAAGGCAAAGGCGACTTTGCCTATGTGGATGATGAACAGGCGACGGAAAAAGCATTGGCGGGTCAGCTGGAACATAACCTTTTTGCCGTTGCGGACAGCGTGGTGATCACGGCCGATTTCAACCCGGCCCTGGTAAAAGAATATCGTCTTATCGGCTTTGACAATAAGAGGAACCTGGCGGGGGACACGGCCTCCTCCCTGGAAAGCAGCACCTTCGGTTCCGGTCATTCCCTGCTCGCTCTTTTTGAATTGGTCCCGCTGAAAGACACGCTCGGATTGGATACCCTCGCCGGGATAAAGATCGACTATTGTCTGCCAGGCCAGCCGGCGCGGAAGACGATGAACTATATTTGCCCTAATAATCCGATACCTTTCGACAAAGCCGGCGTCGGTATCCGAAGGACGACCTGCATAGCGATGTTCGGCATGAAGCTGCGATCATCGGGGTATATTGCAGGTATGTCCTGGATGGACATCGAGAAAATAGCCAGAAAAAATTTTGCCGGAAAGGATCTTATTGACAGGGAATACCTGGCGCTGATAGCTAAAGCAAGAAATATATACGCAAGGAGTAAAAGGAACACTGAATGAAAAAAATTTTACCTGTCGCCAATGGGGTTGCCCTCCTCATTACGATCTTTATCAATTATTTTTCCAATACGGGATCCTTCAACGGGAATACGATTGCCGGCATCTCGGCAAAATATCCGGCTTTGTTCACCCCTGCGGCTTATGCTTTCTCCATATGGGGTTTGATCTACCTGGGCCTGATCGCTTTCGTCCTTTACCAGGGACGTAGTCTTTTCGGAGAGCCGGAGGCGGAGGACCTCGTGGACCAGGTGGGCTGGTGGTTCATTCTTTCCTGCCTGGCCAACAGCGCCTGGGTCCTGGCCTGGGTCTATGACCTGACCGGACTTTCCGTGCTGATCATCCTGTTGTTGTTCTTCTCCCTGATAAAGATCATCCTGCGGACCGATATGGAGCTGACCGACCCGCCGTTAAGAACGGTCGCCTTTGTATGGTGGCCTATCTGCCTTTATGCTGGATGGATCAGCGTAGCCCTGATCGCCAATGTCGCCGCCTGGCTCAACAAGATGCAATGGGATGGCGCGGGGATAACAGAAGCCGGTTGGGCCAATATCATGATCCTGCTGGCGGCAGCCATCCACCTGTTCATGACCTGGAACCGGAACATGCGGGAATTTGCATTGGTAGGCGTGTGGGCCCTGGTGGCAGTGGGTGTGGCCAACCGGGACCGGGCGCCCTCCGTATCGATGACGGCTTTTGTGATGGCGGGCGTCCTGCTGTTGAATGCAGGGATCCATGGATACCGGAACAGGGCCACTCCGCCCTGGCGGCAGCGTCTATAACAAAAAAAGCAACTATGCCTCATTTATTTTCACCCCTGACGATAAAGAATATAGAATTGAAGAATCGCATCGTCGTCTCGCCGATGTGCCAGTATTCATCCGAAGATGGATTCGCCAATACCTGGCATCTGGTGCACCAGGGCAGCCGGGCCGTTGGCGGAGCGGCGCTGATCATGACGGAAGCTACCGCCGTCTCGCCGGAAGGCAGGATCACGGAGGCCGACCTGGGAATATGGAAGGACGGGCACATCGATAAATTAAAAGAAATGACGGACTTCCTTCACCGGCAAGGGTCCATCGCGGGCATCCAACTGGCGCATGCCGGAAGAAAGGCCAGCCATGCCCTGCCCTGGAAAGGCGGCGCGCAAATACCTTCCGGAGAAAAGGGAGGTTGGAAGTCCTGGGCGCCCAGCGCTCTTCCCTGGACGCCGGAGGAAGAAGCTCCGCTGGAAATGGACAAGGCCGGCATCGGTAAAGTCATAGCCGATTTTAAAGCCGCCGCCGGCAGGGCTCTGAAGGCGGGATATAAAGTGATCGAGCTCCATGCGGCGCATGGTTATCTGTTGAATGAATTTCTTTCTCCCTGGAGTAATAAACGCAGGGACGAGTACGGCGGTTCTTTTGACAATCGTATCCGGTTGTTGATAGAGGTCATCGGCGCGGTGCGGCAGGCATGGCCTGCTGATCGTCCACTCTTCGTTCGGATCTCGGCGACCGAATGGGCGGAGGGCGGCTGGATCATCGAAGAATCCATCGCCCTGGCGAAGATCATGAAGGAGAAGGACGTCGACCTGGTGGATTGCTCCTCGGGCGGGAATATACCCGGCATTAAGATCCCTTTGAAGCCCGGTTACCAGGTAGGGCTTTCGGAACAGGTGCGTACGGCCGGCATCCTCACCAGCGCGGTAGGATTGATCACGGAATCAGCACATGCGAACGCCATTATACAGGAAGAAAGGGCCGACCTGGTCTCCCTGGCAAGAGAGGAGCTCCGAGACCCCTATTTCCCCCTGCGCGCCGCCCATGAGCTGGGACAGGCAATAATATGGCCCGATCAATACCTCCGGGCGAAATGGAAATGACACGCGACCCATGAGGGATCGTATTTTCTTTAACCTTCTTTAACCAAAAATAACAATTCTTTCAGAACGCCTCCTTTTCCCGGATGTACAGACTTCCTATCTTTGGCGCGCATCAAACAAAACATATGAAAAGATCTTTTTTTACGCTTGCGCTGGCCCTGCCGCTGGCCCTGCTTGCCCAGACCCCCAAAGAATTTACCATTTCCGGCCACCTGAAAAATACGCAGGCCGAATGGGTTTATCTCGTATATGCTAATAATGGCGCAGAAGTGTGGGATAGCACCAAAGTAAATGGGGATGCCTACACCCTCAAAGGCACGATCGATGAGCCTACCGCGGCTACCTTGCTTACCCGGAAACCTTCCCGCGAGGTCCGGCTCACCAGGAAGGAGATAGCTCAGATCTACCTGGCGCAGGAATCCTTCTCCATCACGCACGTGGATTCTTTTTCCAATACGGCCTTCGAAGGTTCGAAGATCAATCAGGACTATAAGGAATTACAGGTCGCCAGTGAGGCCTATAGTGATAGGGAAAGGGCATTCAGCCAGCAATATATGGAAGCCAGGAACGGCGGAGACGCGGCGAAAATGAAGACGGTGGAAGCCAGCCTGGATAGTTTGGAGAGGGAAAAGGCGGAAAAAGTATACGCCGCATTCGTAAAAGCCCATGCCAACTCTCCGCTGGCGGTCCAGGCCCTGCAGTTGTATTATTCCGTTTATGTGGAAGATATGAAGAAGGTGGAAACCCTGTATGGCCAGTTGGGACCCGAAGCGCGCAATACGAAGCTTGGTAAGGATTTTTCCAAAAAATTCGAGATCGCCGCCAGTACCGCTGTCGGAAAGAAGGCCTTCGATTTCACGCAGGAAGATACCCTTGGACACCCCGTTTCGCTGTCCTCGTTTAAGGGAAAATATGTGCTGGTGGATTTCTGGGCCAGCTGGTGCGGCCCCTGCCGCATGGCCAACCCGGGACTGGTAAAAGTTTATAACGATTATAAAAGCAAGACCTTCACCATCCTGGGCGTGTCCCTGGACCAGGAAGGGCAGAAAGATAAATGGCTGGCCGCGATCCATAAGGATAACCTCGCCTGGACGCAGGTATCGGATCTGAAGGGCTGGCAGAATGCGGCCGCAAAGCAATATGGCATCGAAGCGATCCCTCAGAATATCCTGGTGGACCCTTCCGGCGTCATCATCGCGAAGAACCTGGATGAAGAAACGCTGCGAAGCCGTCTCCATTCGCTGTTCCCTTAGTTGCACGCAATTGGAAAATAGTATTATAGGCAAAAGCCCCGGATCGATACCGGGGCTTTTGCTATGGATGCCGATTGGATATTCTTATTTTACTACTTTAAATTCCTGCGACACATTCAGCCCTGCATGGGTATTCCTTACCTGCAGCACGTAATAACCGGCGCTGAGCTGACCGATCTCCACGGAGAAATGATTGGTCCCTTTTTGAAGATTGGCCGGGCGATGGATCAGCTGTCTTCCTGAAAGATCGGTAACGGTCACGATCGCATTCAGATCCTCCCGGCTGTTCACGAAATAGTTGACGGCGCCATGTGCCGGATTCGGGAAGATGCGCAGGGTATTGTCGCCGGAAAAATTCAGCACGGCAATCGTGGAATAAAGGGATTTATCATCCAGGTCCGTTTCCAGCAGGCGGTAATAATTACTGCCGGCTAGGGGAGAAGGATCCGTAAAAGAATACTCTCTTGGGTTGGAACTATTGCCGGCTGCCGGCAGCTCTCCGATGGTCGTGAACGAAGCGTTATCGTTGCTGCGCTGTATCCTGAATACGCGGCTGTTCTGTTCCTGGGTCGTCTGCCAGTTCAACATGGCCGTACTGTTCACTTTTGTCGCCGTGAAATAGCCGAACAGGACAGGCAGGGGTGTCAGCGTATGCGTTCCCCAGTTAGAGGTTGCTCCGGTCAGGGCAAAATTCGTAAGCACCGCATGGTTATTATTGGCCGTACCGTCTATGGCGATCGTCAAACCGGCCGTAGAGCCGCCTGCGATCCCCTGGTCGAAGGAGTACAAGGCTACCAGCCCTGTCTCGGAGCCGGCGAGCGTAACATTTTTATAGGTCTGGATCTGGGTCTGTGTGCGTTGCGTGTTCCAGATCCGCACTTCGTCCAGGTTACCGTTGAAGGGTTCGTTGTCGGCTGCAAGGACATTCTTGGAAATGCCCATCACGAGGGTGAGACCGGTCATGGATCCGAAACCCTGCGCAACGCTCCCAATGCTGGCGCCGTCCACATAAAAGGTCGTGGAGCTGCCATTGCAGACGAATGCAAGATGATACCACTGGTTCGTATTAAAAGCACGCGCGATGGTGAGGTAACTGGTCCCGTTCCACATGCCGAGCTGGTTAGAGGCGATATGGAAACTGTAACGCGAGCCGATATTGCTGCGCACGCCGACCAAATGCTGCTGGACACCGGCGGGGAAAGAACTTACCATGGCCCAGCATTCGATCGTACCGCTGGTCAGATCATAAGCGGAATTGGCGGGGGCGATGACCTGGTCATTCGAGCCGTCGAAATTTAAGGCGTTCGAGGCATATTGCACCGGGCTTGCTACCCAGGAAGGACTGTTCATTAGCGTACCGCTGATGCCACTGGTGGCCGTACTTGTCAGCAGACTTGCGCCTGAACCTTCATTGCAACCATAATAAGCGATAAGATTGGCAGTGCTGGAAGGAACGGCGCCATAAATGCCTGCCTTGATCTGTGCCGGCGTACGTTGCACGCTCCAAACCCGCACTTCGTCGACCGTGCCGTTAAGGAACCGGCTGGTGACTGCCTGCGACCACTGCCCGATCCGGAAGGTACTGGTAGGATTAGTGATCCCGCCGTTGATATTGCCGACATCCATCCGCGAGCCGACGCTCTTGCCGTTGACATAAAGCACCATCGATTCCTTTGTCGACCCGTCCCAAGTTGCGGCGACATGGTACCATGTGTTGGTGGACAAGGAGGAGGAATAGATGACGCCGCTGATATTAAAGGCGTCCTTGGCGCAATAAAAGGACAAGAGGCCTCCGCTGACCAGCAGATCGATACCGGAATTACTCACCGACCGGCTGAGTATCTCCTGCGTTCCTATAGTGCTGTTGAGTTTGACCCAACACTCCAGGGTCTTGATGGCCGTCGCGTTCAAGAGACTGCCGGAGCCGCAATCCACATACTGGCTGGTCCCGTTAAAGTTTAAGGACGAGTTCTGTGCTTTCGCTGAGATGAAATTCGTGCAGACGCAAAAGATCAGAAGGGTACGAAGGATGATAGATTTTACCATTGGTTTGACATAGTTTAGATGACAGACGTGAAGATAAAACCATCGGATCCTTGTAGAAATAGGTTCGGATGCGTAATTCTTTTTTTTACGTGCTACTACCTAACGGCCATTAAGGATGATCTATAGTTTTCGGCGCCAGCTGATCTCAGGTTCGAAAAATACGGCTTCGGTCCTCACATCTCCGTGTTCAGCTGTGAAAAAATAAGTGTAATCATGGATAGACGCAGTGTCCGCGGTTTATCTCTTTAAAGTCTGTTAACAATCTGTTTGAACTTCGTTGACAAGTTGCCCTCCCGCTCTAAATTACCTTAGTCCGGTATATCTGTATACATACTTAACCAAAATCAAACTGCTATGACAAGATCTCCACAGGTCAATCTATTGAGGGGAGAAAGGTCTTTTTTCCTCTTGCTCATCCTGCTACTCTATGGATCGGTACGGGCCTTCCCGCAGGCGACAGCGCCGGCTTCCGGCGTCATTGTGTCCGGTATCGTCAAGGATGCAGGCGACGGTAAGCCACTGGGCGGAGTTTCTGTCCTGGAAGGAGAAACTAAAAGAGGCACTGTATCCAATGACGATGGAAAATTCAGTTTCCATGCGGCGGCCGGCGCCGTGCTGACATTCCGGATGATCGGATATTTGCCGAAAGAATATAAGGTTACGGGCAGGGCCGACATTATCATCACCCTGAAGCAGGATCCCAAAGGATTGCAGGATGCCGTCGTGATCGGGTACCAATCCCTGTCCCGTCGTAAGGTGAGCGCCGCGGTGACTTCCATCGACCCAAGGACGGTGGCGGACGTGCCGACCCCGACACTGGATGGTCTGTTGCAGGGCCGTGTGGCGGGATTGAATGTGCAGAACTTTTCCGGGGAGCCGGGGGTGCGCAGCGCCGTTGTGCTCAGGGGGAATACCTCGGTGAGCAGGTCGGTCAGCAATGACCAGACCTCGGCAGCCGGAAAGGCGGCAATAGCCAGGTCAGTGAGCGGTCCGCTCTATGTGATCGACGGCGTTCCACAGAGTACCGATGATATCGCCGCCATTAATTTTGGCAACGGCACCAATACCGATGTGCTGGCGGGTATTCCCATTAACGATATCGAAAGCATCGATATCCTGAAAGATGCCTCCGCTTCGGCTATTTACGGATCCAGGGGAGCCAGCGGGGTCATCCTCATTAAGACCAAAAAGGGCGTTGCCGGCAGGACAAAAGTGAATTTCAGCACCTATCACGGGCTTACCGAACGTCCCACCCTCGATAAGGTCTATATCGGCGCGGAGGAAACCCGTGCGAAACTAGCCCTGATCTATCATTATGGGAAATGGGACAACCTGTCGAATATCCCCATGATCCTCACCGATAGCCTGAACCCCGTCTTCAACAATGCCAATGACTACCGGGGTGGCATGTACCAGAATGGTATCGTGGATAACTACGACCTGTCCGTCACCGGGGGCACCGATGCGATCAACTACCGGTACGGGCTCAACTATTATAATGAGGACGGGATCCTGAAAAAATCCGGGTTTAAAAGATATAGTTTCAATACGAGCGTAGGGATTAAAGCCTCTTCCCATGTGAATATAAATACGCAGATCCGGTATTCCCGGCTGAACAGGCCCCGGTCTCTCAACGATATCACGGGAGGGTATGGTCCTTTTAATGGCGGATATTATGCCTCCAGCCGTCTCCCCACCTCCAATCTCTATCTTACACCGGAAACACAGGAGTTCCTCTTCGGCAATTCAGCCGTTCAGACAGACGCCAATGTGAACAACAGCCTCTCGATAAGCCCCATCATCGAATGGAAGATCAACAACAAACTAAGTTTCACCACCGTGCTTTCCTATCAGCTGGAGAACAGCAGGAGGGATACGTATACGCCGGGCAAATACCGGCAGAACGGTACCGGGTACGCCATCAGCTTCACCGATAATTCCTCGAATTACCTGATGAGTAACACGCTGCAGTATACCACCCGGCTGGGCGAGGACCATCATTTCAATTTCCTGTTGGGGCAGAATACGGAGTTCCATCAGTACCGGGCCACCGATGCGGAAGCCGACGGCATCCCCAATGATCAGATCAGTGTCGTGAACGTATTGAATAAGAACAGCTCCACCGCCTATTCCTCCCTGATCGAGAGCGGCATCCAATCGGGCTTCGCCCGGATCAATTATGATTACAAGGGACGTTATCTCTTATCGGCGGTATTCAACGCGGATGCTTCCTCCAAGTTCGGGAGCAACAACCGGTGGGGTTATTTCCCCTCGGTCTCGGCTGGCTGGATCATCAGCGACGAGTCCTTCCTGAAAGGAGCTTCCGACTGGCTGACCATGCTGAAGATCCGTGGCAGCTATGGCATCACGGGCCGGCAGCCGGACGACGGGAACAACTATTTGTCTTTTAATACCTATACCGCCGGTGCGGGAAATTTTCCGGGAAGTAGTAACCCGCAGGGCCAGAATCTGTCCTTCACCTATAATGGCATCCCTGCCATATCCCCCAACTTTGACGGATCGCTGGCCAATAAGAACCTCACCTGGGAGCATTCGAAGGAAGCCAATATCGGGGTGGACCTGACGATACTGAACGGCCGCTTCAGCCTGGTGACCGATCTGTATGTCCGCAATACCAGCCAGGGTATCTTTTCCCTGGTGCTCCCCCTCACTACGGGTTATTCCACGATCACGACCAATGCGATCGGGACAAGGAATACAGGGATAGAAGTACAGTTCAATGCCCACTATTTCAAGCCTTCCAGCAAATTCCAGTGGGAGACCAATTTCAATTTCGCCCATAATAAGGGCATTATTACTTCCCTGCCCAATGGCGGGCGCGATATCTCAGCCGGAGGAGGCGCTACTAATTTCCTGCTGCGCCAGGGACATCCCATGAACCAGTTCTATCTCTTCCGGCAGACAGGCATCTTCAAGTCGGACAAGGATGTTCCCGTCAATCCCATTACGGGTCAGGTGCTGAATTTCTACGGTTATAATTTCCGGGGTGGCGATCCTATCTGGAAGGATCTCAACGGGGATGGAGTCCTGGACGACCGGGATTATGAACCTTCCGGGAATCCCAATCCTGCCATGACGGGCGGCATCAATAACACGTTCAGCTATAAGAACGTCAGTCTTACGGTGTTCGCCACTTATACGCTGGGGCGGCAGATCTACAATGATTACCTGGTGGGCAAACTGTCACACCTGGTAAAGACCGACGATGAAGATCCCGATCCTCTTCATTCCCTTGCCAATAATGCCTTACCCGACCTTGGTAATATCAATTACTGGCGAAACCCGGGCGACAATGCACAGTACCCTTCCCTGGACGCTTTCAATGGCACCCGTTACAAATATGCCGCCGTCGGCTCCGCCTGGGTGGAAGATGGGGATTACCTGCGTATCAAGACGGTGACATTGTCCTATGCGTTTAGTCCGAAAACATTAGAACCCCTGCATATCAGCCGCTTCAGGATCTATGGAATGGTAGATAACCTGCATATTTTCCAGAAAGCCCACCTGCCGGATGCCGAACAGGTAGATCCTTATGGAGTATATAATGGTAATGGATACCCGATACCAAAGAAGTTCACCATCGGGTTGGATCTTGGATTTTAAACATTGACTTAAATAATTAACAATATGAAACAACTAGTTCGAACCCGGATCGCCGTTTTTGCAGTCCTTATCCTGGCCGGGAGTTCCTGTAAAAAAGTGTTGGACCTGGAGCCGCACAATGCTACGTTCACCCAGGCTTATTTCAAGACAGGGCAGGATGCCAATACGGCCATTGCCGGGGCCTATGCGCTCCTTCGGAATGTGCTGTTGAATAATTATTCCTGGCATGTATATGGAGACGTGCCCGCCGGGGAGTTCTCGATCGATGGAGGCTATGACGCGTTCAACCAGCCCATCGAGAACGGAAATTTCGTCTTTAGCAACGTTCAGTATTCGAACTACAACTGGGCGAACTATTATAAATTGTTGCAGCAGATCAACCTGATCATCAACAAAGAGCCGGGGATCCCCATTGAGACCTTCAGCAACAGGGATCTGAAAAAACAAATACTCGGAGAAGCTTATTTTCTCAGGGCCTTCACCTATTTCTATATGTCCCGGATCTGGGGAGACGTACCTCTGAAACTGGAGCCGGACCTGGATATCAACCAGGCGGTGAATATTGCCCGCACGCCTGTGGCCACCGTATGGGCCCAATGCCTGGCAGATTGCGACCGGGCGGAGAGCGGGCTGGTATTCGGATATGACGCGGATGTTTCACAGACGGCGGTAAGGGCCAATAAGGGCAGTGTGCTGGCGCTGAAAGCGCATATCCAGGCCTGGAAAGGCGATTATGCGGCCTGCGAAAGATCCGCCGATTCCGTTATTAAATATGGCCGTTACCTGCTGGTGGATTCGGCCCGTTACCGCCAGGTGTTCATCGGCAAGTCCGAAGAGGGGATCTTCGAGATCAATGTCAATTATACCCAGGCCGAGGGTATTGCCACGGCTGGCAACGGAGGCGGATACCTGCCAACGCTGATGAGGCCTTTTATTGCCAAACAGGATCACCTGAACTGGCCATTGAATACGAGCTATGTGGATAAACTCTTTCCTCCGGAAGATACCTTGAACGATGTCCGTTTCCGCACCTTCTTTTACAAGGTTCATGAAGGAGCGCCGCAGACCATCAAGTATGCTAATATCACCTACGCGGACGGCTCGGCGCAGAACGATCCGCGCCTGTCCAATAACATGAATATTTTCCGCCTGGCGGATATTTACCTGCTGCGCGCGGAAGCCCTGGACACGCTGCAACGCAGGCCGGAGGCCATCGGATTATTGAATAGCGTGCGAGATAGGGCGGGCCTGAGCCTCTACCAGGATACCCTCAACGCACCTTCGCTGACTTCGACCATACTGGAAGAAAGGCTCCGGGAACTATTCTTTGAAGGCCAGTCTTTTTATGACCTGGTGCGTACGAAGAAACTGCACGATTATAACGACTACTTTTCAGACAATCAGCTGAAAGCCGGTGGGTATCTATGGCCTGTCGATCCGGGGATGTTCAAGGATGATTTCACATTGACGCAAACGCCCTACTGGCAGGGGAAATTATAACGCTTAAACTTTCTGACATGAAGACGTTGAAAATATTTATACTTACCGCTATTATAGGCTATTCACTGAACGCCTGTAAGAAGAGTTATACGATCGGAGGCAGCCTGTTCTCCGCAAACGTGAATATGACCACCTACGATTACCTGAAGACCAATCATCTTTTCGATACCCTGGTGATCATGATCGACAAGGCGGGCCTGAAAGAGGAGTTGAACCAGGCCGGAACGTTTTTTGCGCCCACGAATTATGCCATCAACCATTTCACGGAGGCCCGCAAGGACTCCGTGCGGCTTTGGTTGAATGATGAGAACTACCCTTACACATTCGATTCCCTGGATCTGCCTTCGCTGAAGGATACCTTGCGGTCCTATATGTTCCATGACCGGATAACCCGGGATGATATAATAGGCCAGATCGGCGCCTACCGCAGGGCCAACGACGGGGAAATGCGGCTTATCCAGTTGCTCGCCACCACGGATTACACCAATTCCACCACCTTCATCACGGACCCGAAGTACCTGTACCTGACCAAGATCATTCCCTGGCAGGGGAATCCTGTTCCGCCAGACTCAACGACCCTGGGCCAGGTACTACCCGAGCAGTTGCTGCAAACCCGTTGCCAGACCTCGGGTATACTCACCACTACGGGTGTATTGCATGTCCTGAACAACGACCACATGTTTGATTATTATAACGATAATCAATAATCTTCATTTATCAATTATACTATTATGGAGACCATACGTAAATATTCCGGGGTTTTTTTAATCGTCGTCACCATCCTTGGAGCCTGCAAAAAGGCGCCCAACGGATATTTAAGCAACCAGTTGCGCTATCCCTTCTTTCCTATCATGGTGCAAAGAGGAGTACTGATGGAAACGGATCCCATCAGCAATGACGGTTCCAGCGCCCCCGTTACCTATGAATTACTCGACATCCGCGATTCGGCCACCCATAAACACGCAGATGCCGTATACCTCAACCAGGACCGGTATGTCTTCACTTCTAGGTTCGACCCTGCCGTGGATACGACGGTGGCCTTGCTCAATACCCACCGCAAACTGGTCAACGCGCCTTGTTTTGAATTCAACGTGCATACGGGAGCCTTCGATTTCTATGGGACGACCGTGAATGTTCCACTGGGTACCTATGAATATGATATCAAGGCTACCAATGAAGCGGGCAGTAAGATCTTTAAGAACATTGCGCGATTTACTTTGTTCGACGGAGATCCCTACGAGATCGACGCCGGCGGCGGAGCCTGGTTCAAGGATGGGTCGGATGCCAACGGGGATATCGGGCAACCCCTGGTATCGATACAAAGGATCTCCAACACCGGCGACCGGGTCATCCTCAAGATCGTGGATAAGAACAATATTCCTTTTAAGCCATCGAACAACGAGTTCATCAAAAGAGGTGACCGGAGTGATTTTGAGAGTTTTGCCAAATTCCATCCGCTGACGGTCACCGATACGGCGCTGATCTGTGATTTCGAGCTTACTCCCTTTCCATTTTCCCCGGCAGCCCAGGGATTTACGATGTATTACCGTATTCCCGGCAAATTCGCCAAGCTGGACCCGGGCCTGACACCTACACCGGATCGTGGCTACAGCGTCAATCCCCGCTTTACCTTCCGCATCTTCCAGGACGGTACCTATGTGGTGACGGTGAAAATAAAGAATGCAACGAGGGACCCGATCTAGAAAAGAGGCGGGTCATTCGCCATCCGCATAAAAAAGCCCGGCAAACGGCCGGGCTTTTCTTTCTATAGGCTTCTCATGTGTGTGGGACTATTTATGGATAGGTTAAGGTGAGCGCGGGGCTCTTGCTATACTCTTCCCAGAGCTGGTCGAGGGATAGGTTGGTAAGCTGGCTCCACATTTCAGGCGAATACGTATTGGCCCGCGCCGCGAAGTCCAGTTTGTCGACGATCTTCGGGTCCTTGTTCTTTTCCACCCACAGGAGGAACCTGGCCGTGACCCTATAAGCATTGGTATAGCTCTGGCCGGGCCGGTAATCCGGCAGCTTCCAGTTGCCTTTGCCGTTGTTGACGCCATAGACATAACGGACATAGTCGGCGATCCCTTCGGTGAGCCAGCCGGGAACACGGTTACCCCCATAATCCTGGACGATATGCATCACCTCGTGGGTCACCACGTCAATATCTTCCGGCTGTCGCTTCAGCCATTGCGGGTTGTACCTCGCCTGGCCATTGCCTGTCTCGGCCACGCCGGTATAGTCCGGGTCGATGAGGAAGGTGACTTTTTTGAGGGTGTTGTGGTTGAACCGGCCGGCTTCCCGGGGGTATACCGTGAAAAAGGCATCGATCATCCGTCGTTTGGTAACAGTGTCGAAATCCGCCGAACGGTTGATGAAAATAAGGGTGTACGGACCCTTTGTAAGGGTATCTCGGGTCATAAAGGTCCCCGCTGGCAAGACAGACGCCTGGGTCGGTTGTGAATAAAGACGGGGGACGGACGATAACATAAAAGCAGCGAGCAATAAGGGGGTCGATTTCATTTTTGTATTTCTGATTTTTAGCAATATTAAAGATATCCACGGACCCGTGGCGATCTTGTCAATGAACCTTAAACGGATTGTTAATGGATATTAAATGTTTTATATATTGCAATATCTTCACCTGCGTAACCTATAACTGCTTAAAAAACACCTGGTGAAATATTCCATCACTATACACAAGGTCGTGGCCCTTATCGGCCTCCTGGTCCTTTCTTACGTACAATTCTTCCTGCTGTATAACACCTACGAGTTGAAGAACGATCATTATTTCCTCGCCGAAAAGACCACCATCGGCAACGAATATAGCAACGCCATCAAAAGTGATAAAGTGATGCCCGGGGGACAAAAGATCCTTGACTCTTTCATCGACAGGAACCTGAAGACCCTGGAATTCTATTACCTGCATGCACCCGCGGAATTCGATCGGTATAAGCAGAAGATCTGCGACAGCGCCTTCGATGCTTTAAGGAAGGCCAATAATATGGACAGCCTGCTGGATGTGATCATACGGAGCAACCGGCTGAATAAATATATCAAATACGCCGTGCTCGTCAGTTCATTGGATGTTGCTTTCAAGCACGATAAATGGATACCGCTGTCCAAAGAGGACGTGCGGATCGGGGGCACATTGCAGGACCTCTACCCGCAGAGCCTGGCGACGAGCCTGTCGGTGAGCAGCAGTGTGGATTATAGCTACCGGATCAGCTTCAAGCTCTATGTCGACACTTACAACCGGAAAATGACGATCCTGAAATTAATGCTGCCGGCCTATATCTTATCGGTGCTATCTATCTTGTCGGTGGTGCTGATCTTCTTTGTCACGTTCCGGAACTGGCTGCGGCAAAAAAAGCTCTCGGAAATGAAGTCGGACTTTATCAATAGCATCACCCATGAATTCCATACCCCTCTCTCGGCCATTATCGTCGCGAACAAGACCATGCAGAACGAGACGATCCTTTCGAACAAGGAAAGCCTACGGCCGCTCACGGAAGTAGTGCAGCGACAGGCTGAAAGACTGAAGATCCTGATCAGCCAGGTGTTGCAGATCACCACGCTCAATAAGATCTCCCTGAAAAAAGAAGAGTATTCCATACACCACCTCCTGGACGAACTCCTGCTGGATTACCGTCTTAACCTCATGGGGGCGGATGTCAGCCTCACCCTGCATAAGAACGCGCTCCGCGACACCGTATCGCTCGACCAGTTCTGGTTTGCCACGATCTTTCTGAATATTTTCGATAATGCCATAAAATACAATCAAAAAGAATCCAAAGAAATTACGGTCTCTACGGCCAGCGATAAAAAAGGCATCGTCATCACGATCGAAGACAACGGGGTAGGTATGACAGGGGAAGTCCAAAAGCATATATTCGAAAAGTTCTACCGGAAAATGGACAATGCGAATGCCCAGACAAAGGGCCTTGGCCTGGGGCTGTTCTATGTGAAGCAGGCCATCGACGCCCATAACTGGAAGATCGATATCGAGAGCACGGAAGGGGAAGGCAGCGTGTTCATCATCAGCATTCCCTTTATGAATAGCCTACCCTTTAAAACTACCTGATATGAGACCTGGGATATTGTTAATTGAGGACGAGAAGGATCTGGGGAATGTCGTAAAGCAATACCTGGAGATCATGGACTTCGACGTCGATTGGGTACAGAATGGGAAGATGGCCCTGGCGCAATTGGAAAAAGACCCGGCAAAATACCAGATCGCCCTGATCGATGTTTCCATGCCGGAAATGGATGGCTTCGAGCTGGCGAACAGGATCGTGAAGTCCGGTCTGCAGTTGCCCTTTCTTTTTTTAACGGCCCGTAATGAAAAACAAGACCGGCTCTATGGCCTGAAGATCGGGGCCGATGATTATATCTCCAAGCCCTTCGACGTAGACGAGCTGGTGCTGCGTATAAAGAATATCATCCGCCGGAACAGCAATACGGAGAACATCGGCCGCTCCCCCCTCATTACCCGGGGAGACGTTCAATTTCATAGCGATACCCTGAAATTGGTGATCGGTGGCAAAAAAGAGGCCGTATTGACGCCCAGGGAAGCGCAGCTGCTGGATTATCTTTTCCGGCATGCCAACTGCGTCCTGAAGAGAGAAGAGATCCTTACGGAATTGTGGGGCGAGAACGATTACTTCCTGGGCCGCAGCCTGGATGTCTTCATATCCCGGCTGCGCAAACACCTCAGTGCATCCACCTGCATCAGCATCAACAATGTCTATGGGGTAGGATTTATCTTCAATGTGTATACTCCTTAATGCGCCCTTACATATTTCTCGATGATGGTCCGGTCGATGCCGGTGCCTTCTACTTTTTCCAGGCCGCTTTGGATCAGGGTATCTTTTTTTAGCTGCACGGTGAAGTCGAAGGTCTTGCCTTCCCAATGGCGGTCATTGTAATAATCCAGGTGTTCCGTATACCGGTTGCCTGTAAGGGTATAGCGGCCGCCTCCCGCATCGAACTGATTAGCAGAATCCTTCGGAACGTTCAGGGCATGCTTCAGGAAGGCGAAATGCGTATTATTGATGATCTTGATCATCTGCTGATCTTTCGTATAGTCCGTAAGGGTACTGTCCTTGCCGGAGATGGTCAGGCCCGAGACCAGTTGCCAGGTGCCTACGATGTTAACGGGGGCGGGGGTTGGCTGTGAAAGGGCCTTGCGCTTTGTTTCCGTGGATGGGGAAAGGAACAGGCCGGCGATAGCTGAGATTACGAGGATGGGAAGTTTCATATATGAATATAGTTAAAAGCGGAACAGGATCGCCTTAATTGCCCGGCGTCTTGTAGTTATAAAGTTTCGCATGGACGCCCTCGCTCACCGTATAATAGCTTTTGCCATCCAGGCTAAAGGCAATGGCTTCGCCCTGTGGCTCGACCGTGTAAGGCAGGATCGAAGGACTACGCTCCAGGGTCTGCCAGATCCCTTCATTCGGCTGGCGTTTCCAGTAAAACACCTGCGCATAGGTTTTTAACAGGACCTGCTGCCCGTCCTGCGAAATATCGCCTGCCGTGATCCATTTTACTTCACCGCTGCCCGGAAAATAGAGTTTGGCCCTTTTTTGGAGGACCACGGTATCGGAGCTTTTAAAATCGAGAGGGGTCGAGTAAACGATCACCGAATCTTCCCGTTTGGATACGATGTACAAGAGCTGATCCAGGGGGTCGGCCATTAAGGTCTCCGCATCGTGCGCTCCATCGGGATATTTAAGGAAGAGAGGTTCGGCTTCCACGTTGGCGGCTGCCCCTGCCGCCGGCAAGGCTGGTTCTTTTATGCGGAATACGGTGACGTATTTCCGGATAGCGTTATTATCGCCGATATCACCCAGGTATACATAGCCCGATCCTTTTTCCGGACCGCCGCTGAGGGCGATATCTTCTACATCGACCACGCCCAGGCGTGAACTGGCATCACCTTTGAAATAGAAAACAGCGTTCAGGTGGCCGTCCGAACCAATGGAAAAGAAGCGGCTGGTATCACCGCTGTCATTATGGACATAAAAGGTGCCCGGATGCGCCTGGGAAGAGGCGATCCCGGAGAGTTCGTTCAGCCGGTCGTCCTGGAGGGTGGGCGTCTGGGCAGGTGCGGGAGCTGCGGAGGAATGCCGGCAGGATACAAAGGAACAGGCGCAGCTAATAAGTGCTAAACAAAATAGGGTGAGGTGATCTGGCCTTTTCTGCATGTAAAAATTATTATTAAAGATACAGCAGGGAAAATATAATTTAGCTACTTAATCTAGTCTTTATGCAGATAATACGCAGCATTCAGAACCGTATCTATGAGATCAGGGGCGAAAAGGTCATGCTGGACAAGGACCTGGCGGCCTTATATGAAACGGAGACCAAAGCGCTTAACCTGGCCGTAAAGCGCAATCTCAGACGATTCCCCAAAGACTTCATGTTCCAGCTCACCAAAGAGGAATTCGACGCTTTGAGGTTTCAAATTGAAACCTCAGAAAAAGGCAGCTCTTTGAGGTTGCAGAATGAAACCTCAAAAGGAAGGGGCGGGACCCGGTATTT
>Ga0307517_10000696_pt1 | contig 57978 bp, 45 predicted proteins | sample 23_EM_MG_FD_194515 | JGI IMG/M metagenome (GOLD analysis project Ga0307517, IMG submission 194515) | Populus trichocarpa ectomycorrhiza microbial communities from riparian zone in the Pacific Northwest, United States - 23_EM | ecosystem: Host-associated > Plants > Roots > Unclassified | place... | reverse complement strand
GCAGTCCTATAAAAGAATATTTTGTTATCGATGAATAGTTCATATCGGATTGATTTAGCTAATTAAAACTTAAGGTTAAGGCCGACGGTGAAGGAACGGGTCCGTACCCAGGTCTCTCTCCTATCTATACCCGGCGCCAGCGTATTGGCTGCAACCGGCGGATTGGCGAATGGATTGCCCGGATCGTCGTATCGTACTTCAGGTTCCACCCCGGTATAACCCGTGACCGTAAAAAGGTTCTGACCAGTGACATATACCCTTAAGCCCTTGATCGACCCATTCCTGTCCAGCGGGAAGGTATAGCCCAGCGTCGCGTTGTCGAGTTTGGCATACGAGGCCTTCTCCACGAAAAGGCTGCTGAAGATCTGTCCGTCCGTTGTTTTAGGATTATAATATTTCGAGTTCACGACATTATAACTGTTGATAACAGTGGGGTTCTCGTAAAATGCCCGATAGGTATTGATCAGGTCATGGCCGATGGCGCCACGCAGGAAAAAGTTCAGGTCGAAGGCCTTATACTTGAAGGTGTTACCCCAGCCGAATTCGAATTTCGGAAGGCCATTGCCCATTTTGGCTTTATAGTCCGTGCTGGCGGTGGGCTTGCCCTTACCGTCATCGAACTGGTATTTTCCGTTGGCATCCAGGCCCCTGTAAATAGGTCCCCACAACAGACCGATGGGCTGACCTTCGACGGCCCGGGTGATCTGCGTTTGTTCCTGGCCGGGGGTTCCCAGGTTGGAGGCCCCGACATAGCTGCCGGCCAGGTCCTTGTTCAGGCTGGCCAGGGTTACATTATAGGTAGAAAAGTTCACCGAAGTATTCCAGGTGAATTCGTGGCTCTTCAGCACGTCATAGGCCAGGAGGAGCTCGATCCCATTACTTTTCAGCGTGCCGATATTACGGTACTGCTTGTCGGTGGGGAAGGGCGGCACCGGCACTGTCACGTTAAAGATGAGATCGGAAGTATTACGGTTGTAGTAATCGAAGGTACCCGTCAGGCGATTGTTGAAGAGTGCGAAGTCCAGGCCGGCGTCGAATTCCGCTTTTCTTTCCCATTTCAGATCGGGGTTGGCGTTCTGGGTAGGTCCGTAAGCGGAGATATAGTTGCCGTTGTAATAGAAGAGGTTGCCCGCCGCACCCGTAGGGCCATAGAGGAACAGGGAGTAATAGGAACCGGAAGGCAGCGCTCCCGTGACCCCGTAGCTGGCGCGCACCTTCAATGTATTCACACCTGACAGTTCCGTCATACGGGTAATATCCAGGCCGGCGCTCACGGCGGGGAACATACCCCATTTATGATTGGCGCCGAACTGGGTTGACCCTTCCCGCCTCAGGCTGGCCGACAGGAAAGCGATATCATCGTAATTGAGGTTCAGTCTGCCGAAGAAGGCCACCAGTCTGGAACCGTTCTTGTAGCTGGCCGACGTAGCCTTGCCGCTGGAGAAATCCAGCGAGCTGCTGAAATCCTCCTGGGAAGCGTCCGTCAGGAAATTACCGGCCTGTACCGAAAAGCCGTTATTCTGGAAGTCCTGGTAGGAATAGCCCGCGATGGCGGACACGGCCAGCTTCCCGATCTTCGTATCGTAGGAAAGCGTGTTCTCATACAACTGGTTGAAGGACTCATCATCCCGCTTCCAGGCATACCCGTTACGGGCGACACCACTGACCCCTAAGAAGCTACGAACGTAAAAGGATTTTTTAGGCAGATAGGCCCAATTATACGCGCCGACATTCTCCTGGGCATAGCGTATGGAAAACTTCAGGCCCTTAATAAGTTCGTATGTGGCCGAAGCGTTGAAGTTATTCCTTTTCGTGATCCGGCTATTGATGTTCTGCTCGAGGATCGCCACCGGGTTGGCGTAATCCACGAAGTTCTGCTCGAAATAACCGCCGCCTGTAAGGTCGAAGTTCGGGTCCTTGCTATGTATGGGGGCCGTCGGATTGAAGATCGTGGCATATTTAAACGCGTCCGACCAGCCCAACATGGCATTCCGCTTAGTGGTGCTGAGATCCAGGGTGAGGACCAGTTTATCTTTGAGCGCCCGTTGTGTAAGCCCGAAATGGCCGTTCAACTGGTTGAAGCCTGTGCGGATCGCTACGCCTTGCTCGTTCCTGTAGTTCAGGGAAGCCGTATAGGACGTTCCGTTGCTGCCGCCCGAAAGGGAGAGGTTGTGGGTGTGCGACAGGGCCGTGCGGGTGATGGCCTTATTCCAATCGGTGTTGGATTTCAGGTCTGCGCCACCGGCGGCCTTATATTGCGCTGCATCCATATGCGGGGTGAACTTCGAAGGCGTTTCGGCAGTTGCGGTGCCGTTATACGCTATCGCCGGGCCCATCCCGCGGCTGCCCCGCTTGGTGGTGATAATGATAACACCGGCTGAGCCGCGAGTACCGTAAATGGCCGCGGATGCCGCATCCTTCAGTATGTCGATGGTCTGAATATCGTTAGGATCGATGGTATTGATATCGATACCCACCTGGCCATCCACTACGACCAGCGGAGAGGTGCTGGCGCCCAGCGTGGAAAGGCCCCTCAGGCGGATATTGAATCCGGCATTGGGATCACCGCCCGGCTTGGCGATGGAAAGACCGGCCACCTTGCCCTGCAAGAGCTGCGCGACATCCGAGATATTGCCTTTATTGAATTGTTCGGAAGTGACTGTCGTCACCGCGCTGGTGACCTCCCTTCTTTTCTGCGTGCCGTAACCTACGACGACCACTTCATTCAGCTTACCACCGGAGAGGGTCATTTTTATATCAAGGTCGCCCTTACCGCCTGCCGTCACCTGCTGCGATTGATATCCTACATAGGTGATGACCAATACGGCTTTCGCATCCGGGACAGAAATAGTAAAACTGCCATCGGCGCCCGTGACGACGGCCGAACGGCCGCCCTTTACCCCGATGGTGACATTGGCCAAAGGCTGACCGCCTTCGTCCGATACCTTCCCCTTCACCTGAAGAGGGCTTTGTTGAGCAAATACTACATTAAATAGTAGTAATGAGAGGATTAGCAAGCTTCGGTGCTTCAGTTTTCCCATGGAAAGAAGTCGGTTCATAAGCTGGAGTTTTGAGTTTGGTGTAATGCAATCGGTTGTATTTTTTGGCAAAAAAAGCCCGTGACATCTTTTCTAGGAGCTGTCATGTATGAAATACAACATGGAATGAGGGAGGTCCCGATGAAAACGAGAGTAGGTCTGCCTGGTCATAAGCAATCGTTAAAAGGTTATAAGCCGTAATACCGGTGTGGGTTTCCTTCGATAAGCGTCAAATTTACACTTATCAAAATTGCCCTAAAAAAACCCATTTTTCCCGGCCTGTGCATCCCGTACCGGAAAAATGGAAGTGATCAGATATGAAATAAAAATAGATATTCTTTTTAAAAAAACAATCGATTGCAAAAACTTTTTTTTAATATAGGGGGGATTGTTGGGGACTTTATTTGTTTAACATTTGTTAAAAAAAATACTCCAAAAAGGAAAGTAATTTTATCAACTAATTAATTTTCAATACCTTAGTTTGTATGGAGCAGGAAAAAGATATTACCATTTATGATATCGCCCGGGTGTTGAATGTCTCTGCCTCCACAGTCAGCCGCGGTCTGAAAAATCACCCTACCGTCAATATCACTACCCGGGAAAAGATTGCAGAGACCGCCAAGGCGATGGGATATCGCAGCAATAATTTTGCGCAGAACCTCCGTAAGCGTTATACGAAGACCATCGGTATCATCATTCCCGAACTGGACAGCCAGTTCACTACCTCGGTACTGGCCGGCATCGAAAGGATCACTTCGGTTGCAGGGTATGACCTGATCATTGGCCATTCCTGTGAGTCCCGCGAGAAAGAAGCCATGAATGCGCAGAACCTCTTCGAAAAAAGGGTTGACGGTCTCATAGCTGCCCTGGCTTATGATACGGACAGTCTCAGTCATTTCAGTCCCTTTATCGTTAAAAGAACGCCCCTCGTCTTCTTCGATCGCGTAGAAGATGCCGGACCGGGAGTAAAGATCGTCATCGATAATTTCAAGGCAGGATATGACGCCACCGCTCACCTGATCCAGGAAGGATGTACGCGTATCGCCCATTTCAGCGCCAGCATGAAAAGGAATGTATTCTCGGACAGGTTCAAGGGCTATCGCCAGGCGCTTTCCACCTATGGGCTTTCCTATATGCCGGAATGCACTTTCGTCAACGACCAGACCGAAGAAGCCATCCGAAGCGCCACCGACGCCATCCTGCGTATGTCACCGCGGCCCGATGGCATTTTCATCACCAATGATTTTTGTGCGGCCGTTTGCATCAAAGCGATAAAAGAGGCAGGATTGAAAGTGCCGAAAGATATTGCCATCGTGGGGTTCAACAATGATGCGATCAGCAAGCTGATCGATCCTGCCATCACGACCATCGATTACCCGGGGCTGGAAATGGGTGAAGCCGCAGCCCGGCAGATGCTGGAACTCCTGGAACATCCGCCCAAGCAGCTCTCTTCCAAAAAGATCCTCATTGGCTCGGAACTGATCATCCGTGAATCCTCCCGGCGGAATGGATAAGTTCATAGAATAAGAGCCTGTCATTATTCCTGGCGAAGACGATGAGCGTCTTACCCCCCGCCATCCGGATCGTAGCTATATCCCGGACTTCTCCCTCCACCCGCATGCCGGACTCCAGGGGAGTCCAAACTTTGAAAGTTCCCATACCTTGTCCCAGGAGGACATTGCCGTAACCGGCATCATATCTTCCTTCATAGGGCGTTACCCCGTAAAAATTTCCCGCGCAGAGGAGATCAGCCCGCTGATCCCCATTGAGGTCTCCGGCCAGGAAAGCAAAGACAGGCGACCATTGTACCTGCATGGGGAGCTTCGAAAGATGGAATTTTCCATCACCTCCCCGCAGCAGCAGGACAGAGGAAAGGATGCCGGCCTCCAGCGGCTGTATATTCTTCAATCGATCGCCGAAGACCTGCTCTACGGTCTGCCCGGCAAAACCCGCATATCCCGGATATCGTTTACGGATCAGCGCAGGCAAATGTCTCTCCCATTCGTCCTTTCCCAGGAAAGGATAGTAAAGCCCGCCTTTCTCCATGGCCAGCAATTGCTCCAGGCGTCCGTCATTGCCCAGGTCGGCCGTATATAGTTTCAAGGGATATTGCGCGCTGGCATGTAGTTTGGAATTCTCTCCCCAATTGCCGCAAAGGAGATCTTCCTGACCGTCATTATCCATGTCCGCAATCCTGATCGTCGTCCATAAGCCCCTGGTATCCTGCAGGCCGAAGGAAGAGGTCTTATCCGTTAGTTTGCCCTGCCGGTTCATGAACACTGTCACGGGCATCCACTCTCCTACGATCACCAGGTCCGGCCATCCGTCCTTATCCAGGTCTGTCCAGCGGGCATCCGTGACCATGCCGATCTTATGCAGACCAGGCGCCATGGACTCATCCGCAATCCTGAACCGGCCTTTTCCATCATTCAGCAATAGGTAAGAATCGGGGATCTCGCCATACCTTCCCGCTACCGCCCTTCCCCCGACGAAAAGATCCAGGTCCCCGTCGTGATCGATATCGGCAGCGATCGCCACCGACTTATTCCCGGCGATCCGTGGCAGCGCATCGGACCTGGTAAAATGTCCTTTCCCGTCATTCAGGTACAGTCTATCCAGCGCAGCTTCTCCCTCCTGGTATTGATTCCCCCCGCTGACCACGTACAGGTCCTTATCTCCGTCCCCATCCACGTCGAAAAAAACGGCATTCACTTCTTCACAGTCCGCATCGGCGGCCATCAGCTCCTGGTTGGTAGAAATAAATTTGCCAGCGGCCGTCTGCCGGAACAGCCCGCCCGGCTGTCCTTTGGCGCCGCAAACGAAGAAGTCATCCAGTCCATCGCCGTCGATATCTGCTACGGCCAGTTTGGGACCCTGGGTAGACAGCAGGTGAGGAAGGTAGGGCTGTTCGTTGAAATCGTTATAGTCGTCCTCCTTATGCGTATACGGCAGCTTAATAGAATCTGTCAGGTCCCTGAAGCGAAGAGATGCCTCTTCGCGGGCAAGGTCCCCGGCCGGTAGTAAAGACGCCGCCTGCTTCGAAGCCTGCTTTTGCCAGACCTCCATCCGCTGATCCGTCCTGACATTCCTGAACAGCTGCGAAGCTCCGTCCGGCCATAGTACCTGCAGGGTGTCCACCAGGGTATCGGCGCCCGTGCCGAAATGAAGGTATTGCAGGGAGCCGCTTTCGAAGCCCCGCGTAGTGCTGGCGTAGTTCAGCTGCATCCTTCCTTTCTGCAGCAGGATCACTTTCGCTCCAATGCCGTTCCGGTTCATCCCCTCTCCCTTTAATTCTATGTCCAGGAAATGATGCCCTTCACTACGGATGGAGTTGTTACGATAGATGCCGGCGGGCTCATTGATCCGGTTGACCACAAGGTCCAGGTCGCCGTCGTTATCCAGGTCCGCATAGGCGGCTCCGTTGGCATATCCTGGCGTCTCAAAGCCCCAGGCCCGGCTCTTGTCGATGAACCGCAGGCTGTCCGTCCCTTTGAAAATATAATTGACAGCCTCCCCGGACGGCATTTTCGCGATCATTTCCCGGTCGACGGAATGTCCGTTGGCCATGGCCTCGCGTGCCGTCCTGCCCGATATGAATTTCAGGTAATCCAGGTCGTTAGGCCTTCGGAGGATCCCGTTGCTGACAAAAAGATCCTTGATCCCGTCGTTGTCAAAATCCGCCGCCAGCGCCGACCAGCTCCAGTCGGTGGCCGCGATGCCGGAATAAAGGCCGATATCGCTGAATTTTTGTCCGCCGCCCGTATTCAGCTGAAGGCAATTCCGGGAATACTGATAGTGATAACCGAAATTCAATTTATACCGGAAGATGCTGAGCGGATCATCTCCCGCCGAGGTCTTCAGTAATTTCTCCTCCTCCGGCAGCATATCCAGCGTCACGATATCGGGCCAGCCATCGTTATTGAGGTCGGCAATATCACTGCCCATGGAGAAGCGGCTCTCGTGCCCGAACGCCTGGCGGTTGCATTCCGTGAACGTACCGTTCCTGTTATTGATATAATAATAATCGTTCTCATGAAAATCATTGCTCACGTAAAGATCGTCCCAGCCGTCATTGTTCAGGTCTCCTGCGACGACATTCAGCCCATAGCCGACAATGCCGCTGTAAATACCTGCCTGCGTGGTCACTTCGACGAATTTCCTGCCCTCCGGGGTGTTGTCATTCCTGAACAGCTTGTCACCGCTGGCCTCGTTCTTAACATGCCTGGCAGAAGAATCCACATAGGTATCGGTGGAGTGGACGGCATGGTTCACCAGGAACATATCCAGGTCGCCGTCATGATCGTAGTCGAAGAATAGGGCCTGCGTGTTAAATCCTGTTATGTCCAGTCCATAGTCATGGGCTTTTTCCGTAAAGCGGAGGTGGCCGTTATTGATGAAAAGCTCGTTGCGGCCATGGAAGCTCTTATAGTCGCCTACTTCGGAAACATAGATATCCAGCAAGCCGTCCCCGTTCACATCCGCCATCGTCACACCCGTCTTCCAGTTACCGGCTCCTTCTACGCCCGCCGATGCGGTAATATCCTCGAATTGAAAATTTCCCTTGTTAAGGTATAATTTGTTGCTGCCCAGGTTGGAAGTAAAGTAGATGTCCGCGAGGCCGTCATTATTGATATCCCCGATGGCGACCCCTCCGCCATTGTAATAATACAGGTAGTCCAGGATATTCAGCGTATCGGTATCGGCGATCCTGTTCTCGAAGCCTATGCCGGTAAGGGACACGGGGAGGGAAGAAAAGAGGGCCTTTCCCGGCGTCTCCCTGCAGGCCTGGGACAGCAGGGCGAGCAATAACAGGGTTCGTGGTGGGCTGCATTTCATGTAGCGGGCAGTGTTGTCAGGTTCACTTCGGCAAGATCTTTAACGTGTAGGCATAGTCGTTCGGCTTCTTTTCCGGCAGGGTCACCACCAGGGCGTCCGTTTCCCGGATAAAGGCCAGCGGTCCGCCCGCGCCCAATAATTCGATGCGACCGATGTCCCTGTTGTAAGTGCCGCCGGCGGAGGACAGCGTCCTGATCCGCAGCTTCCCGTCAGAAGGCCAGGCCAGCGCAATGGCATAAAGGGTCTCCCCTTTGGTAGTGAACCGGATATCTTCCGCCGTATAGGGCCTCGATAATTTCTCATTGAAATTTCCCGAACCTTTGACGTCGGGGGCTCCTTCGCCATAAACGCTGAAAGGGCGGGTGCCGAAAATAGCTTCTCCATTGGCAGGCATCCAGGTAGCGAGGTCCCGGAGGAATTTAACTTCGTCAGCATCGATGCTGCCGTCTCCCCGCAGAGGTATGTTCAGCAATAGGTTGCCGTTCTTGCTCACGATATCGACCAGCATATGGATCACGAGCGCCACGGTCTTGTACTGGTGATTCTCGAACAGCGAGCGGCGGTAATGCCAGTCACCGATGCAGGTATCCGTCTGCCAGGGTTCGGCCAGGATCTTGTCCGCACGCCCTCTTTCAATATCCAATACCATGGTGCCCAGGTGATCCGGCCGGAGGCCTTTGGAGTTCACGACGGCTTCCAGCCTGCCGCCATGGTTCTTCATATTGGAATTGTAATAATGCGCGGTGATGTCCAGTCCCGCCTGTCCCAGGGGCAGTTCTGTATTGTCGAAATATAAAAGATCGGGTTGGTATTTATCCAGCAATTCCTTGCAACGACGGAACCAGTTCTTTACGAACGCGGGATTATGGGGAGGGGGTTCCTCCGTCCATTTACGGTCGTGCTCTCCATGCCATGCATTCGCCTCATGGATGGTCGTGATGCCGTCGGGCATGACCATCGACGGGCCCGTATACAGTTCCTGCGGATCGAGCCCTTCCCACCAGGCGCCTTTCCCGTCGGCCTTTTTCAACCGGAAAGCATCGTAACGGACGCCTGCCAGGCTGCCTTCGGGGTCATAACCATAGGCGGGCTGGAACCAATGCCATGCATGTGCGGAATGATTGGTGACGCCAAATCGCAGGCCATTCTTTCGTGCCAGTTTCTGCCAGGTGCCGATGATATCCCTTTTCGGCCCTATCCGCATCGAGTTCCAGGCATGATAGGAGGAATCGTAATTGTCGAAATTGTCGTGGTGGTTGGCCAGGGCGACGAAGTATTTGGCGCCGGCGGCGATGTATAATTTCATCAACGCTTCCGGGTCCCAGGCTTCGGCCTTCCAGAGGTTATCCAGCTCCATGAAGCCGAATTTGGAAGGATGGCCATAGCGCTCTACGTGGAATTTATTCTGGTCGCTGCCCTGCAGGTACATTTGCCGGGCATACCAATCGCCTTGTTCCGGCACGCACTGCGCGCTCCAATGGGCCCATATTCCGAACTTGGCGTCGCGGAACCAGTCCGGTGTCCGGTATTGTTTCAATGAATCCCAGTTAGCCTGGAAAGGCCCTGCCGCAACGCGATCCATCGCGGCTGCGCTGTTATCCATGATACCCGTGCTGTTACCCGCCAGGCCATGGGCCCGCAGGGGCTTTGACCACCATAGTGCAGGCAAGACGCCTGCCAGGTTCCTGATCAGTTTGCGCCGGTTCATTGTGCAATTTTTACTGCCTGACGGGCCAGTAGTTTCCAGGCGCCTTTTTGCAACTGCCAGATCAGCAGGACAGACAGGTGCGCAGTGCCCGGCTTTCCGCTGTCATTTGTCGCAGCCGACAGGACATGACGTACGATCGCCGTGTTCCCGGAGATCTTTATCGTCTGCTCTGTCAGATCGATGCTGACAAAATCCGATTTGCCGTTGAAGAAGGCTTCTATAAATTCTGCCTTGTTCTGGATATTCCCATTGGAATGTCCGTAGCTCAGCTCTTCCGCCGTCAGCTTATCCAGAGCCGCCTTATCGGGGTCCACCATTAGCTTACGCAGGTTTTCCACAGCGGTGGCTACGGCAGCGGATGCCTTGTCCTGGGCCAATACGCCAAACCCGAAAGAAGATAAGAAGGCCAGTAAACAGATGGTCATTTTCATAACTTATATTTTTAGACGATTAGCTATCCGACGATCGCTACCCTACTTGATCCCCAGATCCTGTTGGATCTGTTCCAGGGTTCTGCCTTTTGTCTCCGGCATGACCCGCCAGATAAAGATCAGTTGCAAGAGCATCATCCCGCTATAGAAAATAAAGGAATAAAATCCTCCGTTGGGGCTGCCTTCCACGATCACAGGAAAGGTCCAGGATATGATGGCGGCCATGATCCAATGGGTAAAGCTGCCCAGGGAGCCGCCCTGCGAACGGACCGCATTCGGGAAGATCTCCGAAATGAAGACCCAGATCACGGCTCCTTGCGAGAAGGCGAAGAAAGCGATGAACCCGATCAGGTACAGCAGCACATGGCTATTGCCGGCCATCGTTCCGTGAAAAGCCTGTGCCGTAAGGCCCAGGAAGACGACCATGCCGACGGAGCCCACCAGCAGTAATTTTTTACGCCCGAACTTATCGATGATCGTCATGGCCAGCAAGGTGAACAGCAGGTTGGCCGCCCCGATATAAACAGGCTGCAGATAGGATTGCGCCTGATCGAACCCTGCCAATTCAAAGATCCTCGGCGCATAGTAAAGGATGGCATTGATGCCGGACAACTGGTTGAACATGGCCAGGAGCACGGCATAGAGGATCGGTTTGGCATAGCGGGACTGGAACAGCGATTCCTGGTGTTCTTTCACCGATTCCCGGATAGCGCTGATAGCCCCCTGCACATTCATTTCGCCTAATTTTTTCAGGATAGGGATCGCCGCATCTTCCTGGTTGTTGAGGATCAGCCAGCGGGGGCTTTCCGGGATATTGCGCAATAAGATCCAGAACAGGACTGCGGGGACTACCATAACGCCCAGCATCCAGCGCCAGGCATCCGGGCCGATGTTCGCGAAGGCGAAGTTCGTCAGGTACGCGATGAAAATACCCGCCACGATATTCAATTGAAAGCTACCAGCCAGCCGGCCCCTCAGATGCGCCGGCGCTATCTCGGAGATATACATGGGCGCAATGACGGAAGAAGCGCCCACGGCCAGGCCGCCAATGATCCGGAAGCAAATAAAGGCAAGCCAGGCCGATACGGCGGCACAGCCTACCGCCGCCACGATGAAGAATACGGCCACTACCTGCAACGCTTTTTTACGACCATATTTTTTTGCCGGCGCGCCGGCAAAAAGAGAGCCCAGCACCGTGCCGATCAGGCTGGAAGCGACGGTGAAACCATGAGAGAAAGAATTCAGCTGCCAAATCTTTTCCAGTGTCTTTTCCGCGCCGGAGATGACGACGGTCTCGAAGCCGAATAAGAACCCGCCCAGAGCGGCGATCAGTGCGATACGAACTGGATATGACAGCATGTTAGATAGATATTAATAACTGTCTAAACTAACTTTATTTTCTTAAACTACCTTGTAATTTTCGTACGAATGCCATCGAATAACCCTATTTTTATTCTCCATACTATCTGACAGGAGTTCATGAAGTTCGAGGCTATTACTATAAAAGACATTGCTAAAGCCCTCGGGCTCTCCACTTCCACCGTTTCGAGAGCCTTGCGCGGCAGCTATGAGATCAGCGCGGAGACAAAGAAACTGGTGCTGGAATATGCGGAAAAACTGAATTATCGTCCCAATCCCATCGCTCTCAGCCTGAAAGAAAAGCGGAGCCGTTCCATCGGTATCGTCGTCTGTGAGATCGCCAACAATTTCTTTTCCCAGGTGATCAACGGCATCGAATCCGTCGCTTATAAAAAAGGGTATTATGTGATCATCTCCCAGAGCCATGAGTCTTATGAACGGGAGGTTGCCAATACGCAATACCTGGCTTCCCGCTCCGTAGACGGGCTGCTGGTATCCCTTTCCGCGGAGACCACCGATCTTGCCCATCTGAATAAGCTCCATGACAGGGGATTGCCCATCGTCTTCTTCGACCGTATCACGGAAGAAATGAAAACACATAAAGTGAGCGCCAATAATTTCCTCGGCGCTTACCAGGCGACGGAGCACCTGATCAAATCCGGGTTCCGGCGTATCGCACACCTGACGGTGGCTTCGCACCTTTCCATTACAAAGGAAAGGCTGGCCGGCTATAAGGCGGCCCTGGCCGATCACGGCGTTGCCTTCGAAGAATCCCTGGTGAAATTTTGTAACTATGGCGGCCTGATCTACAGCGAGACGGAGCAAGCCATCGATGCCCTGCTGACTCTTACCAACAAGCCGGACGCCATCGTCGCGGCCAGCGATAAGCTCTCTACAGGCTGCCTGACAGCGCTGGCCAAAAGGAATATCAAGGTGCCCGATCAAATGGGAGTCGTGGGCTTTACGAATTCGCAGCTGACGGATATCTTCCATCCACCTCTCAGCAGCGTGCGGCAGCCCGCCTTTGAAATGGGCCAGGTGGCCATGGAAATGCTGATACAGATCATCGAGAGCAAACATCCGGTGACCCAATACGAAACGAAAGTGCTGAACACGGAGCTGACCGTCCGCGCATCCAGCCAGAAGAAAGTATAGGAACATCCAACACGTATCTCACCACTGACCACTCACTACTCACAATTCCACCGGCTTCATTTTCGGCGAGAAGAAATGCATCACGAGCCAGGCGACGAGATAAGCGCTTCCACAGATCAGGAAGATAAGGTTATATCCCAGGCCAATATTTCCCATTTTTTGAAAATAGTCCAGCAGCCGTCCCACTAATGGCTGGAATAAGATGCCTCCCACGCTGCCCGCCATTCCGCCGATCCCGATGACCGAACTGACGGCCCTTTTAGGGAACATGTCGCTGGCCGTGGTAAAAATATTGGCGCTCCAGGCCTGGTGTGCCGCGGCAGCGAGACTGATAAGCCCTACGATGACCCACATATTGCTGAAATACCTGGCCGTAAGGATGGGCACTACGCAACAGGCAAAGATGAACATGGCTGTTTTACGGGCCTTATAGACGGGCCAGCCTTTTCCGATAAGCCAGGAAGAAAGATAGCCTCCGCCAATACTTCCGACGGTCGTGGAAGCATAGACGACGACCAGGGGCCATCCGGGTTTCGTAAGGTCCAGCTTGAACGTATCGTTAAAATACCCCGGCAGCCAAAAGAGAAAGAACCACCAGATAGGGTCTGTCAGGAATTTGCCGAATACGAACGCCCAGGTCTGGCGCACTTTCAGCAATTTACTCCAGGATACTTTTCCTGTTCCGGCCGTCGCCGCATCGGCCTCCGCATCGCTGTGGATATAATCGAACTCTTCCTTGCTTAGATTTTTCTTGCGGCTGGGGATCTCATAAATGAACCACCAGAACAACAGCCATATGAATCCCAACGAACCCGTGATGATAAAAGCCATCTGCCAGCCATAGGCAGCCAGGATGGGCACCAGGATCGGCGCGATGACAGGACCGATGCTGGCCCCCGAGTTAAAGACACCGGTAGCGAAGGCGCGCTCTTTCTTAGGGAACCATTCCGCCACCGACTTGATGCCTGCCGGAAAATTCCCTGCCTCTCCCAGTCCCAGGCCCGAACGGGCGATGGTGAACCCGAAAGTGGACCGCGCCAGCGCATGCCCCATGGCAAAGACACTCCAGACGACAATGGAAATAGTATAACCCACCTTGCTGCCAACCTTATCGATGATCCTTCCGAAAGCCAGCAGGCCGAATGCATAGAAGAACTGGAAGATCCCGTTGATGGTTCCGAACGTCGTATTGTCCCACCCAAATAATTCCGTGAGCCTGGGCTTTAACAATCCGATGACCTGGCGGTCGATATAATTGATGGTGGTGGCAAAGAACAGTAGGGCAACGATCGTCCATCTGAAATTGCCCATTGGTGGTTTAGACATGCAATTCGATTAATTAAGTTGGCTCAATATACTTCCAATTCCTGAACTATCGAAGACTCTCTACCGGTACCGGATCCATATCGGTATACGTATAGTTCTCACCAGCCATCCCCCAGATAAAGGAATAGTTGCTGGTGCCGCATCCCGAATGAATGGACCAGGGGGGGCTGATGATCGCCTGGTGATCGCCTGTCAGCAGATGCCGGGTCTCCGCGGGCATTCCCATAAAATGAAAGACCCGTTGCCCCTGCGGCACATCGAAATAGAAATAAGCCTCCATCCTGCGGGAATGCGTGTGGGCCGGCATGGTATTCCAGACGCTGCCCGTCTTCAAGATCGTCAGGCCCATCACCAACTGGCAGCTTTGGATCCCGCCGGCATGGATATATTTATAAATGGTCCGGGCATTGGAAGTCTCCATGGAGCCCATATCCGAAGGCAGCGCCCCTTCCTTTCGAAGGAGCTGCACCGGGTACACCGAATGAGCGGGAGCGGATAATAAATAGAAAAGGGCCGGGTTGGCGGGATCCGCACTCTCGAAATTGACCTTTTTCACGCCCTTCCCCAGGTAAAGGCAATCCAGCCTGTCAAGTTCATAAAAGGTCTCATCCGCCAGGATGCCTCCTTTGCCGCCGACATTTATAATGCCCGCTTCCCTGCGCTCCAGGAAAAAATCCGCTTTTAATTCGGAATGCGTTTGCAGGGTCACGATCTTCTTAACGGGTTTGATACCGCCAAGGATCACACGATCATAATGCGTATAGACCAGTTCCGCCTTATCCTCCTGCATCAGGTTATCCGTCAGGAAGGCGTTGCGCAACTCCTCCGTCTTCATTTCGCTGACCTCTCTTGGACTATGCCCGTATCTTATTTCCATCTTATATGATTATATTTTATCTGCCCATCCATCCCCCATCTACCGTTAGGATCGTCCCGTGCACATAATCGGATGCCCCGGAAGCCAGGAAGACGACGGGGCCTTTGAAATCATCCCCTTCCCCCCAGCGGGCGGCCGGTATCCTATCCAGGATCGACTTGCTCCTTACGGGATCTTTCCGCAGCGCATCGGTGTTATCGGTGCTGATATATCCCGGGGCGATGCCATTGACATGGACACCCTGCGAAGCCCACTCGTTGGCCAATGCCTTGACAAGGCTGCTCAGAGCGCCCTTGCTGGCCGCATAACCGGGTACGTTGATGCCTCCCTGGAAGCTCAGCAGCGAACAGGTGAAAATGATCTTGCCGGATCTGCGGGCCACCATATCCCGGCCAAATTCACGGGCCAGGATAAAGGCTGCGTCCAGGTTGATGGATAATACTTTGTCCCAGTACTCGTCGGGATGCTCCGCCGCAGGCTTGCGCAGGATCATGCCCGCATTGTTGACCAGTATATCGATCAGGGGGTTCTCCTCTTTGACCTTCGTGATAAACCCATACAGGGATGACCGTTCCGTAAGATCGGCCTGGTAGGCCCGGAACTTCCTCCCCAGCGCCTCCACCTCTTTTTCCACTTCGCTGCCTTTCCATTCCAGGGATGCCGACACGCCGATAATATCCGCGCCGGCCCCTGCCAATCCCAGGGCCATGGACTTGCCGATCCCTTTGCTGCAACCGGTGACCAATGCTGTTTTGCCTTTAAGATCAAAAAGATCACTCATATCATTATCTTTGAGCAGGTTGCCCGCGACGAATAAACAACAAGTCTACCTACTTATTCGATAGGATAAGGTGATCGGTGCACTTTTTTTTACGAAAACGTTTGCGGCACCCCCTGATTATGAAATTTGAAGCGTTAACGATAAAGGATATGGCCAAAGCGCTCCATTTATCCATATCTACCGTATCCAAAGCCTTACGGGGGAGTCATGAGATTAGCAAGGAGACCAAGGCGGCCGTGCTCGAATATGCTAAAAAACATAATTACCGGCCCAATCCCATCGCCCAGAGCCTCAAACAGGGACATAGCAAATCCATCGGGGTCATCGTCTGCAACATCGACAATAACTTCTTCTCCCAGGCGATCAATGGCATCGAATCCATCGCCCATAATAAAGATTATAACGTTATCATCACCCAGAGTAAGGAATCCTACGAAAGGGAGGTCCTGAATTGCGAGCATCTCTCCTCCCGGTCCGTCGACGGCCTGATCGTGTCCCTTTCCGCCGAGACCAGTAATGTGGACCACCTGGCGGAGCTGAATGAGAGGGGCCTGCCCATCGTCTTCTTCGACCGGGTGACGGATAAGATCCCCACCCATACGATCCGAGCGGATAATTTCAAAGGGGCCTACGAGGCCACCAGCCACCTCATAAAAGAAGGATTCCGGCGTATCGCCCATATTACCAGTTCCGGCAGTCTTTCCATTACCCTGGAAAGGCTTGCAGGATATAAAAAGGCCCTGGAAGATGCCGGCCTTTCGCCCAATGAAAGTTATATAAAGTTTTGTCCGCACGGGGGAATGATCCCGGAGGAGACCAACCAGGCCCTTACTGAATTGCTGGGATCGGAGGAAAGGCCGGACGCTATCTTTACGGCTTCCGACAGGTTGAGCACTACCACGCTCAGCCTGCTTCGCAAGATGGAGATCGCTATTCCGCAACAAATCGGGCTGGTAGGGTTTACGAATTCCATTTCCGCGGAGATCTTCCACCCTGCCCTTACCTCCATCGTCCAGCCTGCCCTGGAAATGGGGCAGCTCGCTACGGAAATGCTGATCCGGCTTATTGAGAGTAAACGGCCGGTGACAAAATTCGAGCGGCACGTACTGCCGACGGAACTGAAGATCCGGGATTCCAGTCTGCGGTACCGAAACCCCGGTTGATCTTCAAGGCTTAAAAAAAGTCGTTGTCGTCGGAGGTACGCCAAAGCTAAAGAATCCTTCCATGCGTATCAATCCCTCAAATGAGTGAAAAGATCCGGACAGGCCGCAGGGCGCGGGTCCGGCCAGTGCCGCCCGGCAACGAAAAATCCCCGCCAGGAATGACAGGGATTAATAACCAAAATCAGCAGCAATACAGCTTAATCGATCTGTTCAGGGCCTTGCTGCAAGCGACTCCTGAAAATATGGTAAATGGGTATCCCCAGCAGGACGATGCCCAATCCCGGCCAGGTGAACTTGGGTTTATAAAGGAACAGGAGGATACAGATGCTGCCTGCCAGCAGGATATACAGCAACGGCAGCACCGGGTAACCTATCGCTTTATAAGAACGCGCCAAAAAGGGCTTCCGTTTCCTCAATCTGAAAATTCCTATGATGGTCAGTATGTAAAAGATCAATACCACGAAGATGACATAGTCCAGCAGCTCGCCGTATTTGCCGCTCAGGCAGAGCAGGGACGCCCACGCGCACTGGATCCACAATCCCCTTTCCGGCACCGCGTTCTTGTTCAATACGCCCACCTGCCGGAAGAATAAGCCGTCCTTTGCCATGGTATAATAGACCCTGGCCCCGGAAAGGATCAACCCATTATTGCATCCGAAGGTAGAGATCATCAGCAGGACGGCGATAACATAGGTCCCGCTGGACCCGAAAATATGCTGCGAAGCGGCTACTCCCACCCGGTCGTTCTCCGCAAAAGCGATCTCACGCAAGGGCATTACATTGATATACATCAGGTTCGTAGCCACATAAATGGCTGTCACGATCAGGGTGCCGAGGAAAAGGCTCAGCCCGATGTTCCGCTGGGGGTTCTTGATCTCTCCGGCGATAAAGGTCACGTTATTCCAGCTATCGCTGCTGAACAGGCTGCCTACCATACTACCTGCGATCGCTCCCAGGGCAGCCGCAACGCTGGCATAAGGAACGAAGCCCTGTGCGGTCATCTTCTGCAGCTTGAATCCGGCGCTCCAGTTCTCATGGGCGATGCCCTTGCCCATGGCCCAGCCAAAGCCGAAGATCACGAGGCCGGCCAGGGCCACGATCTTCGTCATCGTGAAAATGGTCTGGATGAGCTTGCCTCCTTTTACGCCCCGTGTATTGACGTAGGTAAGCGCAACGATCAGTAAGATAGCCGTCAGTTGTGCCGCGGAGATCTGCACGAATCCCAGGTCCGCCAGGATATGCTTCTCGCTCAGGGAAGGGAATACGTAAGCGGCGAATTTCGCGAAAGCCACGCCTACCGCGGCGATCGAGCCCGCCTGGATGACGGCAAAAAAGCTCCATCCATATAGGAATCCCACCAGGGGATTGAAGGATTCTTTGAGGTAGATATACTGTCCGCCTGCCTTGGGGAACATCCCGCTCAGTTCACCATAGCTGACGGCGGCGATCAATGTAAGCAGGCCCGTAAGCAACCAGATAATGATCAGCCAGGGGGCCGAGCCCACGCTCCGTGTTATATCCGCGCTGACGATGAAAATGCCCGACCCGATCATGGAACCCACTACGATCATAGTGGCATCCAACAATCCCAGGGATTGTTTAAAAGCAACTTTTTGTTCTCCCATGTAGTTGACTTAGTTTGGTTACTATCCGTTATTTGTATAACAAGCGGATCAGGGATACACCCTGCCGCGGCAACTGGAAAGAGATCGTCAGCTCCCCTCCCGTCGTCTCCATTTTCTTCGGCGCTTCCAGCAATTGCAGTTTCCCCGCCGCCTCCAGCTGGCTGTATTGTTCGGCGCTCACCGTCTGCGGCGATCCCATTTTTTTCCAAACCTCGTAGGAATTGCTATGCTCCGCGTCGATACGGTAATGCTCGGCCACTACGCGCCTGGCCGCGACGCCTTTCAGTTTCAACACGACGGAGGCTGCCGCTGCGGGAAGATCGTCATCGTGATAGTTCCAGACCATCACTCCTATGCCTTTCTTGTCGCCCGCCGCCAGTGCGTGAATATCCGCCTTTTCGCCCCGCACTCCTCTCCGCACCAGGCTGTCCAGGGGAATAGCATCCTCATTGGAGACTTCCAGCCTCGTGCCCGGCATCAGCCCCCACATTCGGAACACATTCAACACGGGCTTATCGACCCCATTCGTCGCCAGGTCGCGGAATCCATCGAACCACCGCTGTTCTTCGAATTCGAAGGACCAGCTCACTGCTCCTTCCATATGGACCCCATATCTTGCCGCCAGGTCATAGATCCGGGAAAAAGAGCTGGCCGTATAGCTGGAATACATGGTGCCGTTACGGTAAGCGTTCTGCGGATTGTATTGCATGGAACAGGCGGCGCAGCCCTCGGGGTCGCATTCCCCTATAATGATCGGCAACTGCCGGAACATGGAGGAAGAGACGATACGAAATCCTTCCTCGACGTCCTTCAGCTCGCTGATCATGCTCATGCGTACATGGCCGTCCACCACCTTCGGGCTACCTTTCGCGTGCCAGCTGATATAGTCCAGGGGAGAACCCGTCTTTCCGGTAGCATAATTTGTCCCTGTAGCGCAATGCGTTAAAAAGTCCTTCAGGTATTCCGCCGCTTTATCCCAACTGGGACCCGTGGTCGTGGGGCCACCGATACGGGCGCCCGGGCAGGCCCTTTTCAGCCCGTCCGCGGCGAAATCATATAGCTTGAAATAATCTTCTTTCTTTCCCCGCCAATACCCGATGTTCGGCTCGTTCCACACTTCCCACCACCAGCTCTTTACTTCGGATTCCCCATAACGCTGCACGCAGTGTTTTACCCATTCATAGACCAGTGCGCTCCATTTCTGATAGTCTTTGGGGGGGTAGGCCCAACCTGTGAAGATCTCTTCATAAGTGGCGCCGGGAGACCAATGATGCCGGTAAGGCTGTGGGTGAATGGACAGGGCTTCGGGCATGAACCCGATCTCTGCAATGGGCTTCATGCCCCTGCTGACCATGCCATCGAATATGGAGTCCACGATCTTCCAGTAATAGACGGGTTCGCCCTTCTCATTTTCCGTATACGCATTGGTAGAGCCCCATTTGTAGGCGTACTGCCCGTCCCCGGAGGTTAGCAGGTTATGCAGACGGACATAGACCGGTGAAGGGCTGAGCGCGGCCAGTTCCGACAGGAGCTTCTTCCCGTCCCTGGCCGTGGTATAATTGGGCTCGTCTGCCCCGAAATAACTCCAGATGGGGGTTAGTCTGCCTTGCTGCCTGGCAGCATCTACCCGGATGGTTACAGGAGACTGCGGGCGTACGAACAGAACAGACAAAACTGACAGAACGGACGCCATTACCTTTAGTCTCATGCTTACCGGGTTTTGGCTAAATTAAGATAATTATAGACTGGCCTTCGAGGTGCTCAATACTTTTCCCGGCCGCAGGGCGAGATAATCCGGGAGCGCCGGCCGCACAGCAATGCAATCGCCGATGATCCTCAGCACCTGGTCCCTTTCTTTGCCGATCAGCGTCAAACGCGGCGCCCGTACATATTCGGTACCGATACCCGTCTGGGCCTCGGCCAGCTTGATATATTGGACGAGCTTGGCATGGATATCCAGTTCCAGCACGGGCAGGAACCACCGGTAGATAGCGAGAGCTTCTTCCAGCCTGCCCGCTTTTACCAGCCGGTAGACCGCTACCGTTTCGGCGGGGAAGGCGCATACCAGCCCTGCTACCCAGCCATCGGCGCCCATCACCAATTCTTCCATGGCGAGGGTATCGACGCCGCATAAAATTTTCAGGCGGTCGCCAAACCGGTTGATCATCCTTGTCACATTCGACACGTCCCTGGTGGACTCTTTGATCGCCTGTATATTCGGGCATTCGATCAGTTCTTCGAACATGGCGATCGTCACCTCCGTTTTATAGTCTACGGGGTTATTATAGATCATGATGGGAAGATCGGTGGAATTAGCGATCGTTTTGAAATAGGTCACCACTTCCCGGTGATCGGCCGAATAGCGCATAGGGGGCAGGAGCATCAATCCTTTCGCGCCCCATGCCTTGGCATAGGCGGCCTGTTGCAGCGCTTCCTTCGTCGAGCCTTCGGCTATATTAAGGATCACCGGCATCGACCCGTTCACGTGGTCGACTGCGAACTTCACTAATTTCTCTTTTTCTTCGAGCGTTAATACACTGGCTTCTCCCAGGCTTCCACCAAGAATAATCCCATCGACGCCAGATGCGATCTGGAATTTCAGGTTCTTTTCGAACATCTTGAGATCCAATTCATCGTTGGCCGTAAACTTGGTCGTTAATGCGGGGAACACACCCTTCCAGACAATTGCCATAAAAAAATTTTTCAAAAATATTTATAACCTAAGCTGTCGTAGTCACGTTTTTTAATCAATTTTAAACGGATATTAACCCTTTACAGCTCATTACTATTCCTTTGGGGCGGGTCTACCCCTAACAGATGCTTAACAAAGAAATCCCTTCTTTTTACACGCCCGTAAGGCCCACCGTCCGTATGGTCGAAGCCCGGCAGAGGCAGGAATTCGAAGGTCTTGCCCGCCTTGATCAGGGCGTCGGCGACGCGGTAGGTAGATTCCGGCGGCACATTATTATCTCCTTCTCCCACCATCAGTAACAGGTCCCCGCGCAGTTTCCAGGCATTGGTCACATTCGACTGTTCGTCATAGTGTTTGCCGATCGGGTAACCCATCCATTGCTCGTTCCACCATTGCTTATCGATACGGTTGTCGTGACAGCCGCAGGAAGAGACGGCAGCCTTATAAAACTCCCCATGGAACAGCAATCCGCCCAGCGAATTCTGTCCTCCGGCGGAAGTGCCGTACAACCCTACCCTGGAGGTATCCACGTATGGGTATTTTCCAGCCAGCGCCTTTATCCACAGGATGCGGTCGGGAAATCCCGCATCCGCAATATTCATCCAGCACACGTCGTGGAAGGCCTTGCTGCGGTTGGCCGTCCCCATCCCGTCGATCTGCACGACGATAAAGCCCATTTGTGCAATGCTCTGCATCTCTCCGTAACGGCTCGTGAAATCCTTCGGCACAAAGGCGTCCTGGGGACCTGCATAGATATTTTCAACAACCGGGTAACGCTTACCCGGATCGAAATCCGCCGGACGGACGATGACGCCCCAGATATCCGTTACCCCATCCCTCCCCTTCGCGTGAAAGGGTTCGGGAAAGCGCATACCGGTCGCCAGGTAGGCCGTAGCGTCCGCTTTCTCCACGTCCATGATCTTCTTTCCGTCCGATGTCCGGTGCAATTCCGTAATGGTGGGTACGTTGATCTCGGAATAAGCGTCAATATAACACTTTTTATCGGGAGAAAAAGTAACGATATGATTAGCCTTCTGTTCCGTCAGCCTGACAAGGCTCTTTCCGTCGAACCCAATGCGGTAATAATGAATATAATAGGGGTCTTCGCCCGGGTTCATGCCGCTGGCGGTGAACCAGATCTCCCTCTTTTTCGCATCGACGCTGTCGATATTCCGTACGATCCAATCTCCTTTGGTGATCTGCATTTTCTCCTTTCCCGTCACCAGGTCCAACAGGTAGAGATGCCTCCAGCCGTCTTTTTCGGAGGTCATGACCACTTCATCGGTCTCGGGGAGGTAGTGCGTATAAATGCGTTGCTCGTAAATGAAGGTCTTCGTTTGTTCGTCATAGGTAGTCTTCGTCTCCCCGGAAGCGGCATCGACTTCGGTCAGCCGGAACCGTTGGTGCCCCCTATCCGTCCGCTGGAAGGTGAAATAGCGGCTGTCGTTATGGCGCCAGTGCAGCTCGGGATAGAAAATAAAATCGATGGCGGGTGTATTGACCTTTACAGTTTTCTTCCCTCCTATATCGAACAGGTACATCTCATAAGTGGTGAAGGCGTCGCCGGGCTGTTTGTAAGGACGGGTGCGCAATTGTCCCCGCGTGGTGTTGGATACGGAGGACAGCACATACGATACCGACGAATCCTTTACCGGGCGGATATGGTAGCCTACCAGGTATTTGCTGTCAGGCGACCAGACCAGGTCTCCATAGGGTTTATCGGCGTTGCCATCGGTGGTGAAGATGATGGAGTCGGCGGCCCCGTTGGTATTAAGGGAACGGGTATAGATATTACCCTCCTTAATAACGGCCTCCCATTGCTTATCCGGGGAGATAAGGCTCCTGTTGCGGCCTCCGCCGCGGCGTGCCGGCGTACGTTCGAAAGGGAATACGCGTCCCGGCGGCGTGCCGGCAGGCATGCTATCCAGTTTCGTAAGGGTATAATCGGACAGGTTGCAGGACCAGTAGCTGCCGGAGGTCTCCAGGGACACCGTCGCGGCATCCTTACCGAAGAGCATCCGGTTGATCCGCAAGGATCTTGCCGGGACGGGCCTCTTCATGGCCCCGCTCAGGGCAGTGGCCAGCTTTTCATTGTCGATAGGTTTTTTCCGGGCGCTGTGCGCGACATCCACGTAGACATATTCGGGTGCGCTGTCCTTCAGTGAATTCCGATACCAGAAATTACCATCCGGCTGCCAATTGGGCTGCACCGATGCTTTGAAGATGGAACGGGTGGCGAGGCTGTCCAGCAGCTTAGCCTTCCGGTAACGTTCTATGATCTCTTCTCTGGAGGGTTGGTAAGCAGGCAGCTTTTGCTGTGCCTGCAAAGTTTCCTGGATGACAAGCGATGCCAGGAGAAAAAACAGGGTCTTTATCATTCTTTGCGAAATTTATTTAATGCTTATTAATAAATGGATCTACGGCACGCCTCAATCGAAGCGTTCGACGGCAAACGGCGACAGGTCGATGCTGGTCTTCTGTTCGCTGAGGAGCTCGCATACCAGTTTCCCGGTACCGGGGCCCAGGCTCAGTCCCAGCATGGAATGCCCTGTCGCTACGACGACGTTGCCGTATTTCTTTATCCTGCCGATATAAGGCAGGCCGTCCGCGGAACAGGGACGATAGCCATACCATACCTTTTCCATAGGAGGCATGGGCACATCGAATTCCGGGAAGAAGCGGCGTACGGCATCCAGGATACCCTGCACCCGGCCATACCGGGGTGGCGTACCTGTAGAAGTGACTTCCATGGTCCCTCCGAAACGGATCTTGTTCCCGTCCATCGGTGTGATGGCCGCCCTTCCTTCCACGAGGATGGCAGGATAGTTCAGGCGATATGGAGAGTCCTCCAGGGTTATCGAGTAGCCCCTGCCGGGCATCAGTGGCAGGCTGGCGCCCGCCATGGCCGCGATCTCCCTGCTCCAGGCGCCGGTCGCCACGACGACGGCACCGGCCTCATAGGCGCGGCCCGCCGTGACCACTTTCGTGATCTTGCTGCCGGCGGCCTCGAACCCTTTTACTTCTTCCCGCGCTACCAGGGTCACGCCCTTTTCTTTCAGGTGTCGTATCAGCACTTCCATCAGGCGGTTGGGATAAAGATGCGCGTCGCATTTAAAAAAGATGGCCCCCAGCCCGTTGATCTTCGTATGCGGCTCTTTGGCCTGCATTTGCTCATAGCTCAGCAAGTCTACGTCCAGTCCCAGCTCATGGGCTTTTTCCACGGTGTGATGCGCATGCTCTTCCGCGGCTTCCGTCTGGAAGATCTCCAGCAGACCCTTATGCTGGTAGGCGAAATCGAAGCCCGGCAGCTTGAGCCAGGCGCTTTCGTATTCACGCTGACTGAGCAGGGCGATATCCCGCAGCGGAGCAGCCGACCTTTCCACATGCTCCTTCGTGGCGCTCTTCATGAACTTCCATCCCCAGTCGATAAGGCTCCGGCTGAGGCGGGGCTGTACATAAAAGGGGCTCTTTGAATTTAACATCCATTTCAAACCCTGCCGGACGATCCCCGGGGTCGCCAGCGGTATAAAATGACTGGGGCAGACATAGCCGCAATTCCCATAGGAGCAGTTGTCCAGGTAATCGCCCTTGTCCAATACCGTCACCCCGTAACCCGCTTCCCGCAGGTAATATGCGGTACTTAACCCAATAATACCCCCTCCGATAACTACTACATTTTCCATTCTTTTACTTATTTATTCACAGTTTGTTTGCATAGTTTAGTGATTATCAACGACCTGTTCCGAGCCAATTCCTGCCGTAACACATCCTTTCTTTCCGTCCGGCCAGCAGTATTTTAACCTGTTTTAGCATCATTTTGACATATGATTGGTAATATCTGCAAATTGCGTAAATTTAATTGTTAACCATTTGTTGGCATAACAACCAAAATCACTGCGGAATGAAAGTACTACAATTCACCATCCCTGTCCCACATGACAAGACTGTCATTGTACAAAAAGATGTGCTGCCCCATTTCTACCCGCATCTCCATCGTCACCAGGAGATCCAGCTGACCTGGATCCAGCAGGGGGAAGGAACGTTGGTAGCAGAGAATAACATGCACGCTTTTCGCCCTAACGAGATCTACTGGCTGGGCGTCAACCTGCCCCATGTTTTCAAGAGCGATCCTTCTTATTTTTTACCCAAGAGCAAAAAAAAGGTCCAGACGCTTAATATCTTTTTCAATGCCAAAGGACAACTGGACTCTTTTTTCGAGCTCCCCGAAATGAAGAACCTGAAGACTTTTCTCACGCACCAGCAGACAGGTTTTAAAGTGCCACAAGAATTCGTCACGGAGATCTCCAATAAAATGCTCAGCATCACGAACAGCTCGGGCGTGGATCAGCTCATTAATTTCATCGAGCTCCTCAAGCAACTCAGCAGCTTCCATGAACTCGATCCCCTTTCCTCCGTCTCCCGTCCCGCTTCCTACAGCGAGCACGAGGGCATCCGTATCGCCGCCATCTATAACTACATCATGCAGCAGTACGATAAGCAGATCACCCTGGAAGACGTAGCCAAGCAGGCTCATATGACGCCGCAGGCTTTTTGCCGGTATTTCAAAAAACATACTTTGCATACCTTCGTCTCCTTCCTGAATGAAGTGCGTATCAACGAGGCCTGCAAGAAGCTGACGGACGGCGCCTATAACAGCATCGCCACGGTAGCCTATAATTGCGGTTTTAACAGTATCACCAATTTCAACCGCGTTTTTAAGAGCGTTACGGGTAAATCCCCGAGCAGTTACGTGGAAAGCTATTTCCAGTAGCCGCGGGGCATTCCCTTATCGGGCGACCCCGCCACCGGGGCAGTGTTCCTTCAGATAGGCCGTGAACAAATGGGACAGGTGCAGGGATGTCCCTGTTCCTTCGTTAATGGCATGTGTCCGGTTGGGATAGCTCATCATCTGGAAACGTTTATCGTATTTTATCAGTTCATTGATCAGCATTTCCGTTCCCTGGTAATGTACGTTGTCATCTCCCGTGCCATGGACGACCAGGAGGTTACCGCGAAGATTTTTGGCATAGGTCAGCGGCGATCCGTTGATAAAATCCTCCCTGTTCTCCTGGGGAAGTCCCATATACCGCTCCTGGTAGATATTATCATATAACAATTGATTGGCGACAGGCGCAATGGCAATACCCGTCTTATAGATCTCCGGGTACTGGAACAGGAGATTGAGAGTCGTAGAACCGCCGCCGCTCCACCCATGCACGGCAATACGGCTGCTATCGACAAAGGGCCATTGCATTATTTTCCTGGCGGCCATGGCCTGGTCATGTATGTTCAGCTGGCCTATTTTCCGATAGATGGATTTACGCCAGGCCGCCCCTTTGGGAGCAGGCGTCCCGCGGCCGTCCACGCTGATCTGGATATAACCGTCTGCCGCTATATCACCTGCATACAGGTTGGTGCCCGCCGACCCCGCCACGTCTTTCACCGTCGTCGCCGCCGGCTCCGTATAGACCTGGAAGAGAACAGGGTATTTCTTCGTGCTGTCGAAATTCGCCGGCAGGATCATCCAGCCGTCCATCGTCACATTATCGTCCGTAGTGACCTGGAACATTTTTACGGGATATTGCGGACGGCGGCTGGCCGCTTGTCCACCAGCCTGCTCATTGGTTTTTATGGTCGTATGCCTGGGCAAGCTTACCCATTCGGAAACGCTTTCGCGTAAATGATTGGAGAAATTATGCGTGGCATAGAGGGCGTTCGCCGAGATACTATAGGAGTGTGTGCCTTTCTGCGCGGCAGGAGACACCAGTTCCAGCTTACCCTTACCATCCAGGGTGATCCGGTACAGGTACTGCTGCGTGGCATTTTCAGGAGAGGCCATGAAATAGACGTATCCGCCCTTTTCGTCGATGGCCCTCAGGCTGATCATATCATACTCTCCCTTCGTCAGGAGCGTCTCTTTCTTTCCATCGCGGCTGATACGGTAGATATGGCGCCATCCGTCCTTTTCGGAAACCCAAAGGAACTCCTTCCCGCCATTCATCCATTCCCATCCTGTTATATCCCCGTTCCAGCGGCCTTTCACATCGATCCAGGCTTTGTCTGTCTCTTCATAGATGCTCGTGGCCGCACCGGTGGAGGCATTGCAAACGAAAACTTTCGCTTCGTTCTGCTTCCTGTTCAGCTGCTCTAAGATCAACTCCGTGCTGCTGGCCGCCCATTCCATGCGTGGAATATAATGCTGGCGGCTATCGCCCGGCACATTCATCCAGCGGGTCTGTCCTGTTGCAAGACTGACGACCCCTACCTTACAGGGAGAGGGGTCCTCGCCGGCCTTGGGGTATTCTACCGGCACGGTGAAGGAATAGACCGAATCGGTATTATTGATCATCAGGAAATTCCTGATCTGCGTCGCGTCGAGCTGCCAGTAGGCAATGCTCTTACTATCGGGGCTCCAGCGGAAACCATCGCGGCAACCGAATTCTTCCTCATATGCCCAGTCGAAGGTGCCGTTGATCAGCCGGGCGGTACCGTCCTTTGTCAGGGGAGTGACCCGGCCGGTGGCGAGATCTTCCACGTAAAGGTTATGCTCGCTGGTATAAGCGGCCAGGAGACCATCGGGAGACAGTTTAGCGAACATAAGGGAAGACGCGGGACGTCCCTTGCCCAACTGCCTGAGCGTATGGGCAGTCCGATCCAGCACCCAGTAATCCCCTCTTGTATTGGCGCGCCAGACTTTTTTGCTATTGGTATAGAGGGATAATTTCTTTTCGTCCTCGCTGAAAGAAAATGCCTGCACGGCCAAAGGCTTATCCTGTCCCTGTACCGTCAGCTGAGCTGCATCCGCGACGATGGTCTTTTCAAAAGAAGGCAGTTGGTACCGGACGATCGTATTGTTCTCATAAGAATAATAGCTCTTGCCATCCATTGCCCATTTGACGCCGCCTCCGCCTCTTTGCGCCAGAAGGGACCCGCCGAAAAAAAAGAGCAGGCACAGGGTGTATAGACTCTTGTTAATCTTTTTTTGTTCCATTGGCTACTGTTTACCGGTCGTTACTTTTACGCCGACATAATACATCTTTTTGATCGCATCCGCGTCGAACAGGGAAGCTTCCTTGTCTTTCAGGTCGCTGCTCTTCCATTCGTCCGTAGGGAAGATCTTCACCTTCGCTACGTCATTCTTCAAGACCAGCGGCAGGTCGAATCCTTTCACACAATTCGTATAATGATAGAACACTTTCTTATGATCCTCGCTGAAATAGAACTCGAGATCGGGGATCTGGGTCGTCCGCAGATACTGATCGTACACCTTCTGGTAATTGTAGCCGGCCTGTTTCGATATATACCCTTCCACCTGCTGGGTGGTCACCGTCTGGTGATAGAAGGTCTTGTTCAACCCGCGCAGGATCTGGCGCCATTTTTCATCGTCGTCGATGCTATGCCGGATGGCATGCAGCATATTGCTTCCCTTGGGATACATGTCCCCACTGCCCTGCTCGTTCACGCCATAGCGGGGGATGATGGGCCTGTCATTGCGGATGCCCCGGCGGATGCCGGCATTGTAGTCATTGCCGGCTTGTTTGCCGAACATATACTCTACGAACAGGGTCTCGCTGTAATTGGTAAACCCTTCATGCACGTACATGTCAGCCAGGTCCTTCGTGGTGATATTGTTGCCGAACCATTCGTGGCCGCTCTCGTGGATGATGATAAAATCCCATTTCATGCCCCAGCCAGTACCGGAGCCGTCCCTGCCGCGATATCCGAACGCGTAGCTGTTACCGTAGGCCACCGCGCTCTGGTGTTCCATGCCCGTATGCTGTACGTCCACCAGCTTATAGCCATCTTCGTAGAAAGGATAGGGGCCGAACCAATGTTCCATGCTATGCATCATATTATGCACCTGTTCCGGCATATAGACCTTCGCCTTGGGCAGGTTGTAATCCAGCACCCAGTAATCCAGGTCCAGGTGGCCTTTCTCTCCCTGAAAATCTTCGTGGAAGTTCACATACTTCCCGATATAAGGAATAAGGCAATAATTGCTGATGGGATTGACGACGGCCCATTTAGTGGTGGTCGTACCATCTCCGTTGTTCTTTTTGAATTGCAGCCTGCCATTGGCCACCGCTACCAGCGTATCCGGCGCGATCATGGTCAGCGAACCGCCTTTATCCGGCTCATCGCTCTGGTGGTCCTTGCAGGGATACCAGAGGGAAGCGCCCATGCCCTGGCAGGTAACGGTCATCCAGGGGCGTCCCAGGCTGTCCTTGGCGAAGGTCCATCCGCCGCTCCATGGCGGACGGGTGCTCTCATGAGGAGTCCCGCTGAAATAGACCTCTACCGTATTGATGGCGCCCAGTTTTTGTTTGACGGCTTCCACATGCCAGGCATTCCCTTCCTGCGTAAAGCTGAGCCGGCGGCTGCCATTGTAAATGACGCTGTCGATGTGAAGAGGCTCCTGCAGGTCCAGCTGCATGGATGGCTGGTCTTCGCCGACCACTTTATAGGTGATCAGGTTCTTGCCTGCCGCGGACTTGGTGGTGAACTCCGGTTTGACGGTAATATCGTATCGCTGCACATCCCACCAGGTACGCGCAGGGGTAAGGCTGCCACGCAGGGTATCGGCATGCGTAAACTTTTTGTGCTTGTACTCTTCCGAGGCCTGGAGGATCATACGGGCGCGCTGGGCGCGGACGCTGTCGGGATTTGGCTGCTGGGTCTGCTGGGCCGGGCACAGCGCAGGCGACAGTAAAAAAGCTACGATGATGGTTCTAATTTGCATATTATTTTATAAATATTATATACTCATTTGTACCGTGGCCGCTGAACTCCCTGCGATCAGGGCATCCAGAACAGCTTGGTGGTTACGACATCCGTTGCCCCTCCGCTCATAGCCTTCACAGCCGCCGCCCAGTTTACGGGATTGGAGGACTGTTCGGTGGTGGGGTAATAGAACCGGACGGGCATGGCCCCGCTGGCGCCTACGGGCGGATTAATAAGGTCCAGGTTCGGCTGTTTCAGCCTCCTGATCTCGGTCCAGGCATCCCATCCGCGATCCGCCAAAGCTATCCATTTTTGGAAACCTATTTTTTGTTTGTAGTCGCCATTGGCGGTCAGGTAGGCTACGGAGGGCTGGGCCAGATAGGTAGTCGCGTCTCCGGCGCTGCCTCCCCAATACTGGATGGCGGCAGTGACGCCGCTGTTATAATGTTGTTCGGCAGTCCCTCCTACGGCAAACCCTCTCTCGATGGCCTCGGCCTGCAGGAATTCGGCTTCCGCATAGTCCAGCAGGTCGCTGGGGCGGGTCGGCGACGACCAGGCATCGGAGAAGGTCGACAATGAAAAATAGGAGTTGCCGGCCCCGGGAACGCCGCCCAGGTACAGGCCGGAGCCCCCGAGATCCTTCGTGAAATAGAGCGGGATACGGGGGTCGTTCCATTTCTTCATGGTATCCATCATAATATTTGTCGGGCAGTTATCATGCCGGCCGCTGTTGACCAGGGCCTGCCAGATGGGATTGGTATTCCCGGTGGGACTAGCCATGTAAGTAAGCAGCGCATTGTCCGCATTGGCCGTAAAAACACCCGCTGTCACCGCTTCCTGCGCCTTCTTACCGGCAGTGCCGGGATCGGTGTCGGCCAGCAGCATGGCCATTTTCAGTTTCAGGGTAGCGGCAAATTTCTTCCATTTCGTAACATTCCCTTTATAGATCTGGTCGGCATTGCCCATGGCGCCGGCCGCCGTATTCAAACCGGCGATACAGGTATCCAGGCGGGTCAGCAGGTCGGCATATACCGTTTTGGCGTCATCATATTTCGGGAAAGGGACCAGGTCATTCTCTGCCTGGCTATAGGGAATATTGCCATAGGTCGTCACCAGGAGATTGTATGCGTAAATTTGCAGGATATCCGTGATGATCAGGTCGTTCTTCAAAGTGGCCGCATCCGGTGCGCCGAGCACGAAGAGCTTTTTGGCCTGGGTAAGGTTATTGAGGACGGCGCCATACATGGCAGCCCACCAGTTGTCCGGCGCATTATAGGCGGAAAGGATATAACGGGCTTCCGTAGTATAGGTGTTTTGTGTCCAGGTCTGGGCAAAGAACCGGAAGGGGGCCGTGCCGCCACCCGTATTGATGTAATTATCGGACAAGGCCTTCATCCCATTAACGAACAGGCTGGCGGCCGGAACGACAACGGCCTTTTTAGGATCGTTGTTGAAATCCGTGATATTTTTTGTACAACCAGCCAGCAACAGCGTGGTCAGTATCGATAGTATAAAAAGTTGTCTCATGATAGATAATTTAAGTGACTGCTTAGAATTTAACGCGAATGTTAGCTCCGAAAGTCCTGAAGACGGGATACGCTCCCGACTGGAAACCTCTTGATCCGTTCAGGCCTGCGGTAGCATTGGCGGCAACTCCCTGTTCCGGATCGGAATAAGGCAGCGACTTGTGAATGATCCAGAGATTTCTCCCTGTCAGGGAAAATTCGAGTCCTTTTACAAAACTTAATTTATCCAGAGCCTTTTTAGGCAGCGACCAGGAGAGCGACGCTTCCCTCAGCTTGATATAACTGGCGCTATAGACATAAGACCTATGCGACATACCGAAAAAAGAGCTGAAGGGGAAATTACCCGTGTTGATGTCCGAGGCATCGATCTTCACAGTATTCGGTTTGCCGTCGGCCGTAACTCCTTTATTGACATATCCGCCGCCATCTGCCAACGGGCTCCTGACGGGCTTCCCATCGCTGTTGAATCCGGCCGTTTCGGGGGTGATGCCCGCGGAAGCGCCGTAGTCCATATCCAGGGAGTAGATCTGTCCTCCCTGGCTCACGTCTACCAGGAAGCTCAGGGTAAAATTCTTATAGCTGAAACTGTTGTTGACGCCGCCAAACCAGTCGGGGTTGATATTGCCGATATCCGACAGTTTATTTGGGTTCAGCACATTGTGCCCCGTATTGTCCACCAGGATCTTCCCGTTCAAATATTGAAAATCCGAACCACGGATGACGCCGAGGGGTTTACCCACTTCGGCCACCAGCTGGATACTGTTCTGGTATTTGCTGATCGTATAAGAAGGCTGCCCGCCATAGACCGATAATACCTTGTTGCGGTTAGCCGCCCAGTTGATATTCATATTCCAGGTGAGCGCATGGTTCTTGACAGGCACCAGGTTGAGGCTTACTTCGAAGCCGCTGTTCTGCACGGTGCCTCCGTTGACGATAAAGGTGGAATAACCGCTGGAATTAGAGACGGTGATCGGTGTGATCTGGTTGATCGATTTGGTATTGTAATACGTAACGTCGAACCCAACCCGGTTTTGCAGGAAAGCCATTTCCACGCCAAACTCGTAGGTATGGTTCAGCTCCGGCAGCAGTACCGGATTGTTATTGGCCGTGGGGGCGGCAAAGAGCGTCTGGCCCTGGAAGGGAGCTACGTTCGTATAGGTGTTCTTGGTGTAATATACCGGCGCATCGTTGCCCACGGACGCGTAATTGGCCCTCAGCTTGCCGTAGGAAAGCCAGGTCTGATCCGGTAGCAAATGGGAGAACACGAAGTTGCCGGATATGGAAGGGTAATAGTAGCTGTTGTTCTGTTTGGGCAGAGTGGAAGACTGGTCTCTCCGCAGGGTTCCATCCAGTGTAAGGAACTGATCGTAGGAAAGCGTGACCTGACCGAATACCCCGTCCACTTCCTTGGTGGAAAGCGTCTCTGTGGGCGCGTTGGGAGTGTTGACGGAATTGGCAAGGGCATAGAAGCTGGGCACCACCAACCCACCGTTCGTCGTCGCATTGATCGATGAATTATTGTTTTGGCGAACGTTGCCGCCTAACAGGGCCTTCAGGCTCAGTTTGGGCAGGATATTCTTATCGAAGTTCAGGATCAGGTCGTAATTGGTTTCCGTAACGCTGGCGTTGTAACGGGTATAGCTGGAGGTACCGGCGGCGCCGACATTATAGCGGGTCTCCACCTGCTCGTTATACGTATCCAGTCCTACCCGGCCCATCAGGTTCAGATAGTCGGTGATCTTGTAGTTGATCATGCCATAGCCGAAATAACGGGCGCGGCTATCGTTCTCATAATTCTCATAGCGCTGGAACCAGGGGTTGTCATGGTAGGCCGGCTTAACGATCGTGCCGGGCACATTCGTCAGGTAACCTCCTCCCCAGTTCCAGGTGGCATTCGTCCTCGTCCGGAAATAATCCGCTTTCAGGGCATCGAGGTCGACATTCGTCTGCCACCACTGGCGAAATTCCGTCATCGGGTTGACGGCCGTACCATTACTGCCGGCATAGCCATACCCATAGCGGCCGATAGCGGTCGTATTGGAATAATTGATCTGGCCGCTGACGCTTAGCCGGTCCGTCAGGTTTTGCGTGGCGGATAAGCTGAACTGGTTCTTCGTCTGGTGGCTGTTCGGCAGATAACCCTTGTCATCACTGCGGGTGAAGCCCATTTTAAAAGCGCCCCTGTCACCGCCGCCATCGGCAGAGACCGTCGTGCTGGTGGTAATGGGGGTCTCGAAATAATCGGTCACTTTATGGTGCGCCGCGGCTACCCAGGGAGTAGCCTTCCCGTAATTAGGATTACCGGGAGAGAATGCGTCCCAGTTATACACCATCAGGTTCTTATCATAAGCAGGCCCCGTGACCTGGTCGACATCTGTTTGTACGATCTGCACTTTCTGTCCGCCGCTGTTAAAGATGGGCAGATAGTAAAAGAAAGGATTGGGATTACCCGGTGTGACGCTGGCCTGGCTGCCTAAGCCCTGCCCGTTCTGTTCCTGGTATTGAGGCAAGGTGCTCTTGTCCGGGGTACCGGTGCTCACACCGAAATCGACGGAAACACCGATGCCCTTGCGGCGGGCGCCTTTCTTGGTGGTGATGAGGATGACCCCGTTAAATCCCCTGCTGCCGTATAAGGCCGATGCAGCGGCTCCTTTCAGGACGCTGACCGATTCGATATCGTTCGGGTTTATATCCGATACGGCATTACCCAGATCGTACTGGGCGCGGGCCTGGGGAGTGTTATCATAAGGAACCCCATCCACAACGAACAGGGCCTGGTTGTTGCCGGTAATTGATTTCGTACCGCGGAGCACTACGTTGTTCGTACCTCCCATGGTATTGCTGGACGTGATCTGGAGGCCGGCGACCTTACCGGAGAGGTTGTCCACAAAATTCGTGTTAAGGGTCTTGGTCACTTCCGCCCCTGAGATCTGCTGGGTCGCATAAGGGAGTGAATTGCGCGTTCTTTTGATCCCCAGCGCCGTGACGACGACTTCGTTCAACGATTGGTTGCTCCTGCCCAGTACGATGGTGATATTGTCCCTGGCGTTGATCTTTACCTCCTGTTGCAGATACCCGATATTACTGACGATCAGCACATCATTGGGAGCCGCCTGGATCCTGAAGCTGCCGTCTTCCGAGCTCGAAACACCTGCCCGCGAAGATTTCAGACGGATGGTGACATTCGGGATCACGGACCCTGTTGAATCCGTTACTTTTCCGATGACCAGTTTTTTTTGCGAATAAGCGCTCATACATAGTAGCAGGCACATGAAGATGCCTAAGGCATGTAAGGATGTCTTTCTCATTGCAGATTTAATTTGGTTAAATAATGCGGTGACTCGCTCTTTTATATGCAGCAATCGGTGGGGTCGGAGATTATTTCTTAATTACCAAATATAAACCGACCTGATTTTTTATTATTCCTCATTTTTGATCTAAACTGTACGAAAATTATCCCCACCGCATTTACGTCGTCGCAACATGCCTCTCATCCGCTTTTGCCGTCTGCCATGTCCTCCACACCGCTGTTCGTGCTCATGAGCCGTGCTAAAGCCGAGCATTATCTTTTTACTCAGCAGTTGTCATTTCAACAGTGGAATGCGCTCGCACAAAATGCGGCTTTGAGGACATGGCAGACGGCTAGTCGCTGAGAAGCGCGGTGGGATCGACGAATGCGATGGAGGATCTGATGGGGGTGGATCTGCGGCCTCAGCGGGCTCATGGCGGTAGTATGCTCATGAGCTGCCTTTCGTGCGAGCAGATTCAAAAGTTGAAGATAGATGGGCTCATATATAATTGATGCCGGGCTATAGCACGGCTCATGAGCACGAACAGCAGCGAAGGAGTCATACTACCGCCATGGCAAACAATGGCGACAGGAAAAACATGAGCGTTCAGGGATTCAGGACGTCTGCTCTTCTTTCTGAAAAGCCAGGATCAGGATGATGCCGCTGACGAGTCCGGACAACGAAATAAAGATATCGACGCCCATTTCCAGCGTGGAATTCATGAAGAGGATCTGCACCAGGATCAGGAATAAGGAGAAAGCCAGGAGCACGAGTTTACGAAAAGACCTTTTGTACTTACACTTGAAGAGCCCCAACAGGGAGATGAGAGAGAAGAAGACACCGGTTAAAGTAGCCATGGTAAAAAGTTTTTCATAGATGGATAGGATTAAAGGACATACCACAATATAAACAACCGGCAGGTCCCGTCAAATAGGAAAAAAGCATGGTATTTTTCCGTACCTAAGCGTAAACTACTACCGGAAAGTCTAAAGGGACTTCAACAGCTCCTGGGGATTGACTCCCAGCCCTTTGGCCAGGGCTATAATGGTCGTAAAAAGGAGGTTGACCCGCCCTGCTTCGATGTCCCGTATCCTGGACGGATCCAGGTGTGCGGAGGCCGCCAGGTCCCCTACGGTAAGATGCTGCTGCCGGCGCAAAAAAGCCACCTGTTTGCCGAATTTACGCAATACGTCTTCTTTTCGCTTCATAAGCAAAGAAGATTGAGGGTAAATGAAAATTGTTTACTCCGGTTCGTAATTCAGCAAGGACGAAGGATGAACTTCCAGGGCAAGCGCCAACTGCAATAAGGTTGTGAAGGTGACATTGATCCTTCCTTTCTCGATCTTAGCGATCTTACTATTATCGATACTGCAAGCATACGACATTTGACGAAGACTCATTTCTTTCTGCTTCCGCAGTTTTCGCAAATTTTCTCCGAATTTCTTCAACACTTTTTTGTCGGCGGGCTTTATCATTACATTTTATTCTAAAGAATGCGTAAGATGAAAGATTTTTTCAAAATCTTTGGGGTCTAAAAAGACCGCATTTTTAAAATGAGTAACTCTACGGTATGTCTACGCCGAAGAAATACTCTTCCCTCTTATCCCAGGCGGGTTTCAGGGAATTACCGGGGTCGTACGGCGACGGCGATCTTTGAATCCGCGGTCCCATAGTAGAGGAACCACTTATCATGGAACTGCGCGAGCCCCTCCAGGAAGCAGACCTGCCCCACTTCGCCGGTGATCTCGTAGGGCTTGTCGGGTCGCATGAAATAGTGATCGAGGCGCCGGAGGATCTTTGTGGGGTCCTTCTTGTCCAATAAGACCTGGGAAGCCGTATAACAGCCGTCCGGCAGGCTGGTATCGCCCAGCAGGGGGAGGTTCCTGCTATTATACATCAATAAAATGCCCTGGTCCGTCAGCATGGCCGGGGGGCCCGATTCGACCAGATCGCTGTCGAATTTCTTCGGGCGCGTGGGGACAACGATCTTCAGGTCCGGCATCGCGATCGCCTGGCCCCGCAAGGGTACCGGTGATTTCTCATCTTCCTTTTTTTCGACGGGCTGCCAGTTGATGAGGTCATCGGAAACAGCGGCCCAGATGAATTGGTCCCCCCAATACATCCAGTATTTCCCGTCGATACGGGTGGCAAGGATCTTTCCATCCTCATAGGTCGAGACGATGGATCCTGATTTCGACCAGCCATTGAGATACCTGCCTTTAAAGGCCCTGGCAAAAGCAGGCCCTCGCTTGGTCCAGATCCGAAGGTCCTTCGAGGTGGCCACCATCAGTCGCGCTTTACTGCCGTCATAAGCCGTATAGGTCATGTAATAGACCCCTTGCCCGTCTTCCACCACCCGGGGATCTTCGCAGCCGCCTTCCCATTCATATTTTTTTTGCCCATCGTTGTCCGGGTACAGTACAGGCAGTGACCGTCGCGTAAAATGCAGCCCGTCCACGCTCTCCGCCAGGCCGATCCTCGAAGTACCGCCCGGCTTGCCGAGACTATCCTGGGCCCTGTAGAGCATGAAGATCTTCCCATCCCTTACGACAATGGCCGGGTTAAAAACGTTCTTTGCCTCCCAATACACCCTGTCCATACGGATCGGGTCCGAAAAACCGGCGCTGCCGGGCGCCAGCACGGGATTCACGCTATCGGCCTTGGTAAAGGACAGCAGCGCCCAACCGTCCGGGTCGGCGCTCTTTTGCGAGCGATCACTGCAAGCCGGCATGGAGGCCATCAATATACAGGCCAACATCGGCATGATACGCACAGAGACCATCGTCCGGGGAAAGATCCGTTTCATAACGGAAAGATACTATTCCTTCCGCAATACCGGCCTGTTACGGGAAGTATACCATGCGTGCGCCAACAGCGCAATGGGCAGGCCGATGGCTACGATGAGGATCAGCATTCCTTTCAGAGCCGGCCAGGGCTGAAGGGATATTCCCCGCTTGAATACCAGGGGCAGTACGGCCAGGTTCATGACGCACCATACGAATATCCCATACAGAAGGCCACTGAGCCACTTGCGGGCCCGCAGCCAGGGGAGATGAGGATAGATGAGGAAATAAAAGACGGCAAAGGATAAGGCAATGCAATAGTGAAAGAATAGGCCCCAGGCCACCATCTCCGAGCCTTCCTGGAAAGCCCTTTTGCCGAATACCGCGCTCGCTATACCCCGAAAGATATTAGCCACCGTAGACTTGCCCAGCAAGGGGCCATAGACGATGCTGGCGCCCAGGGCATCCAGACTGCCCGCCACCAGGCCGGCAAAAAGGACGGCCGGCAATGCTTTCCGATTGCCCCGGCCTTTCGAATAGGATGTATTCATAAAGGAATATTTAAGCTGCTCATATACATATCTCCTACAGGGCCGCTCTTCAGGACAAAATCACCGGCATAGAGGATACGGAGACGTTCGGATAAGTTCTTCAGGCCCCTGCCCCCTTCCACCTCCGCCCGGGCAGAGGGTCCGGGCATCGAATTCCTCACTTCGAAATGCAGCCGGTGACCTGCCTGCAGTTCGATCGTGATAGAGTTATTCTCGCTGCTCTTGTCGATCCCATGTTTGAAGACGTTCTCTACCAGTGGGATCAGTAACATCGGCGGTATCAGCAGGTCGTTGTGACGCGTTTCTATATTCATGGTGACGCCGACAGGATAGCGTATCCGCATTTTTTCCAGCTCGATATAATCGCTGATAAAGGCCAGTTCGTCGGTCAGCAGTATCTTACTTTGCGGGCCTTGCTCCAGGAAATAGCGCATGATTGAGCTTAGCTTTTCCAGCAGGTCCGCCGTAGCGGGCGACTCCCGTTGAGCGACAAAATAGATGTTATTAAGCGTATTGAAGAGGAAATGGGGTTGCACCTGGGCCTTTAACAGGTTCAACTGCGCTTCCGCATGCTGTTTCAGCAGTTTCTCCTGTTGCTGTTCGATATGGAAAAAATCCAGGGTAAACCGGAAGGCGACGCTCAGCACATATAGCAGGCTGTGAATGATGAACGTATAGGCGTAATCCTTGAATGCAAGATGATAGGGCTTTTTGATGATCCAGTTATACCAGATATAGGACTGTACCTGGATCCGGATGAAGGTGATGCCCGCCAGTAAGAGCAGAACGCTGAGGACATAGAGCAGGTATTTTTTCTTCCGGTACAAACGCGGCATCAGCCACAAGGCATTCCCGTATACGATCAGCGCATAGTAAAAGATCGTATTGATGGAGTAATTACAGGCTTCGGCAAAGGAGTTCTCCGTCTCCAGGATGTAAAAGAAAAGCATACAAAAAAGTATGCTCCATATGATCCATTGTAAATTCCTAAGAGTATGCTGGTTACCGCTCATTTTTTTCCTGCGCTGCTTTTGACCAAGTTAGGGAGATTCCCGGTGCCGGATAAATTTTTCAACCGATGGAGGAATTCCCTAAACGGATAGCCCGATATGCATAGCCCAATAAGAATGGTCCGATGCGCATGGGTCTCCCTACCTTATCTGCGGGAACGCCATGCCCGTGATCTTGCGGTAGAGGTCTACGGCATAAAGGTCCGTCATGCCGGCAATGAAATCGATCACGGACTGGATATCGTAATAAAGCCTGGCCGGATCGCCGGTGATCACGAATTGGCGCGAGATCAGCTGCAGCAGCTTCACCGATTTGGGAGCCTTCGGATGAAGGATCGCATCAAAGAACTCCTTCAGCATCCCGCCGATCACATTATATCCTGCGATCTCGATCTCCACCACCGAACGGTGATTGTAAATATGCTGTACCGAGAAAGTGTCGATCCTTTTTAACAGCTCTCCTTCCCGGGCGGGTAAATGATCGATCAGCGATCGTTCCAGCTTACCCGTCAATAAAGCCTCCTCTTTCTCCATGAACACATCCCGTACCCGGTGAATGAGCAGGTTGATCAGCTTGGCCCGGAGGAATTGTACTTTTTGATTGTCGTCATTGATCGCATGAAAGGTCTTCTCCACCTTTTCCCGTGCATCATATCCTTCTTCCCCGTCGAAAAAAGCAAGGAACAGCTCTTTCAGCGTATCGATGGAAATAATATTCAGCCGGTGCGCGTCCTCAAAATCGATCACCCGGTAGCAGATATCATCGGCGGCCTCTACGAGGTACACGAAGGGATGACGTGCGAAAACATTTTTACCCGCATCCGGCTGGGGTATCCCCAATTCCGACGCGATGGCTTTATAGGTGTCGATCTCCGAATCGAAAAAACCGGACTTTTTCGTGACGAGCTGCTTTTTGTCAAACCCGTTCAGGGAGTCCGATGGATATTTTACGATCGAGGCGAGAGTGGCATACGTAAGCCGGAATCCTCCCGGCGCTTCATTGAAATGATGGGTCAGCGTCCGGAAAGCATTGGCATTGCCTTCGAAATAAAGCAGGTCACGCTGCTGGTTGGGGCTAAGCTCGTTGCCGAACCGTTGCAAGCCCTTGCCATCCAGGCCCCGGAAGAAGCTGCGGATGGCGTCTTCTCCCGAATGACCGAAAGGGGGGTTGCCGATATCATGCGCCAGGCAGGCGGCCGCGATAACGGAAGGCAGCTCGTACTTATAGAACTCCCGGAATTCTTCTCCCTGCTGCGGATACCGGCCTGCCAACGCGTCTCCCACGGCCTTGCCCAATGACCTCCCCACCGAAGCGACCTCCAGGCTATGGGTAAGCCGGTTGTGCACGAAGACAGGGCCGGGCAAAGGAAATACCTGGGTCTTGTTCTGCAAACGACGGAAGGCCGATGAAAAGATGATGCGGTCATAATCCCGCAGGAAGGAAGTACGCAGGCTCGGGTCGGCGGCAGCAGGACCCGAAGAGGCGGAGTCACTGGCGGTAAGGCCGGAGCCTGGAAGAGAAGGGCCGGAGGTGGAGGATATACCGGTCCCTGGCTTGCGGGAAGACCCTGTTCGCCGGTCGCTGTACAGCTGCTCCCATTTCATTCGATGCATGGACACTATTGAGGGAAAGGAATTATTTAGCAGGTTTATAGCCGATATAATTGATCAGGGCGCCGATGCCGTCGATCTCTATATCCACGCGGTCTTTTTCCTGCAAGGTGAATTCGTTAGGCGGCACCAGGCAGGTGCCGGTCATCAGGAAACAGCCCCAGGGGAAATCAAATTCCCTGCACAGCCAGCCTGCCAGTTCCGGAAGGCCGCGTTTGATCTGGCTGATCTGTACGGAGCCCGTATAGACCTTATTGCCCTCCCGGCTGATGGTCATCCGGATGGTCGTATCGGGGGAGATGGGCGCGGAAGGGACATACAGGCAGGGACCCAGGGATGCGCTGCGTTCATAGACCTTCGCCTGGGGCAGGTAGAGGGGATTCTCTCCCTCGATGCTGCGGGAGCTCATATCGTTGCCGACCGTATAAGCCTGTATATGTCCCTTCCGGTTGATGAACAGTGTCAATTCCGGCTCCGGGACGTCCCAGGTGGAATCCCGGCGGATATAGACCGTCTCTCCATGCGGCACCACGCGGTGCGGAACGGATTTGAAGAACAGTTCGGGGCGTTCCGCTTCATAGACCTTATCATAAAAATCGGCTCCTCCCGAGTCTTTGGATTCTTCCATGCGGGCGTCCCGGCTGCGGAGATAGGTCACGCCGGCCGCCCAGACCTCCTGCGATAAGGCGGGTGAAAGGATGTCCTTTTCGCTATTGCACCAGGCGGCGGCCTGTTCTGCCGGGAGGATCTTGGCCCTGCCCGAAGCTTCCATTAAATAATCATGTAGCTCATCCTGGTTGATCAGTTCATCCCAACTCTCTTCGATGAGGAAATAATGGTCCCGGTTCTGTAAAATATGGCCCTGCGACGTCCTGTATAACTTCATATAGAGGTATTATCTCTCAAATTAACGACTATTTCAGGAAAAAGAATGACTGTTCGCCGCAGAATGCGCAGATCGAAGAGAAATCCCGCATTCCGTATATAATAGCGGTCACAATGGCAGCGGAGATAGATGGTGCTGATATCGGTGACGGGGCCATGCAGGCCCTTTACCTGGGCCAGACCCGTAATACCGGGTTTTACGGCGTTGCGGAAAGTATATTCAGGCACCAGGACGGAGAAACGGCGCCAGTCGGCAGGCATATAAGGCCGGGGGCCTACGATGCTCATGGACCCCAGCAACACATTGAAGAATTGCGGTAATTCATCCAGGTGGGACTTGCGAAGGAATTTACCCACCCGTGTGATCCTCTGGTCATCCTCGGAAGCGGGGCATTCGTCGGCCTCCTGGTTGAGGACCATCGTACGTAATTTATAGCAGGTGAACCTCCTGCCGCCCTTCCCGATCCTTTTCTGCAGAAAGAAGACTGGTCCCACCGAATCCAGCTTGATCAGCAGGCCCAGCAAGGGTAGTATCCAGCTCAAAACGCCCACGATAACAAAAAGGGAAAGGACCAGATCGAAACACCTTTTGAAAAAGAAATAGCTTTTTTTCGCGTCTGCAGGAATTTCTGAAGGTCCTGTCTCCCCAAAGCTGCGGATCTCCCGGCTGAAATAGGGTATGTAGCCCGTTTTAACACTCATTGATTAATTAAACGGCCGGAAAAAAGGAGCAGTTGCCCACAGCTCATATTTATAAGCAACCCCTCCTCCAAAACCCGCGTTCTAAACTCTATGCACCTCCGTCATAGCATATTAAAAGTCCTGGCTTACTTCGACGTCTTCGACTATCCTGTATCCGCCGGGGAGATCATTTTCTTCCTGGACCAGGATGTACAGGAACCTCAGTTGCAGTCCGCACTGGCCGGTCTCCAGAAAGATCGCTGCATATTCAAGCTAGACTGTTTCTATTCCCTACGGGACGAGCCCTGGCTGGCCGTACGAAGGATCAAGGGGAATAAGCATGCCGACGAACTGCTCACCATCGCCGGCCGGATCTCCGCCTTCCTTTTCCAATTCCCTTTTGTCAGGGGGGTGGGCATTTCAGGTTCCCTGTCCAAAAATTTCGCGGATGACAAGGCGGACATCGACTACTTTATCATTACCAAATCCAACAGGCTGTGGATCGCCCGCAGCTTCCTGCATTTTTATAAAAAGCTCAGTTACCTGCGCGGACGGCAGCATTGGTATTGCATGAATTACTTCGTGGATGAAGAGTCCCTGGAGATCGAGGAGAAGAATATCTATACGGCCATCGAGATGATCACCCTGATGCCGGTATGTGGCAATGGCGGCCTGACAAAGTTCTTCGACGCCAATGACTGGACAACGGAATACCTGCCCCAGTACAAGCTGCGCGCCCGGACAGCGAATGGGTCCTGGCATGCATCCCTTTTCAAACGCAGCATCGAATGGATCTTCGACAACAGGCTGGGTGACAAGCTCGATGATTTTCTCATGCGCCTCACTTCTCATCGCTGGAAAAAGAAAGAGGTCAGGGGCGCCCTCAATATCAAGGGAGAAAGGATGTCCCTGAAGACGGGTAAACATTTTTCCAGGCCTAATCCTGAATTATTGCAGCAGAGGATCCTCTCGACCTATACACAACGCCTGACCGAAGCGGGTATGAAGTGGCAATTGAGCGGCACGGACAAATCGGACAGGTCTTTACGACCCGACGCAGGCTAACCTTTTTTCTGCAGGGTAATGATGTAATAATCCCCGATGTATTTCCAGGGCCATTTATCTTTCCAACGATCTTCCCGTCGCCGCAGCGCGTTATAGAGGGGAGTATGTCTTTCCGCAAAATGCTCGATATAGGAGGGCGGCACCAGCGTACACAAGCCTTCCAGGCCCAGCAGCTCGAATTCATCTTTTAAGGCGCCGGTCACAAAAGAAGGAGGGTAATACCAGCAACGGAAATAATGGCCCTCTACATGCGACTTTACGCCTTTACGGCTGAACCATCGCCGGGAGGCTGTCCTGAATTTCCCCCGGAAGAGCAGCAGGCTTTCCCAGAGGCAGAATTTAGGCAATAATACCAGGGTGATCTTTCCGCCCGGCTTGACAAGATCTACCAGTGAACGAAGGACCTTATGCAGCTCATCCGTGCAGTTCAGGCCGGCAAAGTTCGAGAACACCAGGTCATAAGGCCCTTTTTCCTTCAATTGCTCCAGGGAGGTAAAAGAGCATCGTTCCTGCGTGATCCTGTCCGTCAGTCCCTCTTTTTCCACTTTCTGGCCCAGCACCTTCAGCATCCCTTCGGCCAGGTCCGTAGCGTGTATATAATGCCCCTGGCGGGCAAAATAGACGGCATCCCTTCCCGTACCGGCGTTCAATTCAAGAATGTGCGCGGAAGTCCCCAGGTAGCGCAGCACGTGGCTCCTGACCCTTTCTCTCTTATAATGAAGGATCGTGTTGCCATCGTCGTATTCATCGAAGCCGGCGGCCTGCTTGCTGAACCCTTTCGCCGCTTCCTGCTCGTTCATTTCACGGATGATCCCGTTCATAGTAGTTGTTTAGACTCTTTCTCGTATCGCTCCAGTTTCAATTTAGCAAAATAAGCGGCAGGCAGATACCAGAAGGCAGAGGCGGCTCTTTTAATGCTGGCTTTGGTGATGGCGGCGGGACGGGCCATTAACTTGCGGATCTGTTCGAATGCCATATGGCTACGGTAAGATTTATGGACATACCGGTGAAGCTGTTTGTAAAAGCCCGGCGAATACTTATTGCGGAACATGATCATCAGCTCATCGCTGTCAGTCCAGTTGGCCTTTTCCTTAAGATCGGCCTTCACTTTCTCATAGAACACCGTGCCGGGCAGGGGATAGGATACGGAGATACCGATGCTGTAGGGCAGCAGCTCATTGATCATCCGGATCGTCATTTCGATGTCTTCCTTGGTCTCTCCGGGATAGCCGAACTGGATGAAAAAGGAGGGCTTGATCCCATGCTGCCGCAGCAGGCGTGTCGCCTCGAAGATCTGTTCGACGCGGGTACCCTTATCCATGGCGTCGAGTATCTTTTGTGAGCCGCTTTCGGCGCCCATCCAGCTATTATCGCAGCCCGCACGGGCCAGCGCCCTGACATAATTTTCCTGCAGGAGCAGGTCGGCCCTCGACTGGATCTTGAACTGCAGCCGCAGGTCTTCCTTTTCCACAAGGTCGGCGAATTCGTTCACCCAACCGGGTTTGAGGCCGAAGATGTCGTCGCAGAACCAGATATGGTCGAAATGATATTGTTCTTTAAGCCACAGCAGCTCCCGTACGACGTGCCGGGGGGAGCGTGCATGATAGCGATTGCCGTAGATGGGTTTCGCGCACCAGTTGCATTTAAAGGGACAGCCCCTGGTCGTGCTTATATTCAGGGAGAAATAGCCGTTATGCTTTAGCCAGATCTTCCGGTAGCTATCGATATCCACCAGGTCCCAGGCCGGCAGCGGCAGAGAATCCAGGTCCTTCATCACTTTACGGGCGGGCGTCCGTTGGACAAGCTCTTTCTCCATATAGGCCAATCCCTGCACCGACGCAAATTCCTGTCCCCCGCTGCGGATCGTGCTCACCAGTTCCAGCAGGGTCTCCTCCCCTTCTCCCAAAATGACAAAGTCCGCGCCCTGGGCCAGGTAATCTTTATAATGATCCGTGGAGTCCGAACTGGAAAGGATCACGACGCAACCTTCCCGCTTGGCGAGCCGGATCATACGATAGGCGGCCTCCCGCATATTCGTCAGGCACATCTTGGTCAGGTAATTAAACCCGTCATCGTAGATCACGAAAAAATCAGGGCGTTCTTTTTCCAGCCAGGGCATCACTTCTTCCGGGCTTTCTATGAACATCGTATCGAAGAGAGCTACCCGAAAACCTTTCTCGCGGGCCAGCGCCGCGGCGGTGATGGTCCCCAATGGGGGATAAGGCTGCCCCGTCTCCCATTGTTTGGGATCGAAGCGCATAAAATAAGAATGAGTAAAGAGGATCCTATCCATACCTTCTACTTTTTTATACATATCCAGGGATGTCCTTCCTTATTCCTTAACAACCGGTTGCCAAAAGAGTTGGGATTATACAGGATCCGGTGATCGAAATAGCGCAGGTCCTGCACATTATGATGAAAATGAAAATCGGCCATCTCGGGATAGCCCAGGGAAGTATAATAGGTCAGTGTCCGTCTGCGGGCGATCTCGATCTCCGCCGGCCGGTAGAGACGGCTGTCCAGTATATGCAGTTCCCCTTCCGGCTTCAGGTAGGAAAGAGCCAGGTAAATTATTTTTTTCAGGGAAGGGAAATACTCGATGGAGGCAGGGAACAGGATATAATCGAATTGCCGTTCGCCGATGATGCCGGAACGGATATCCCCGTGAATGAAATTAAGGTTCGGGTCGTCGCTGAATACCCTTGCCGCCTGCTGTAATTCCGTAAAATTGATATCCATGCCCGTCACCCGGGTACCCGGCATGGTAGCCAGCTGATGGGAGAGCCAGCCATTGCCGCAGCCTATTTCCAGGATATCCCGGTGCCTTTTGCGGGTGGCCAGGTAACGGAAAAGACGCCTGCAGGACCGCTTGCGAAGCTGCCATTCCTGGTAGTGGGTATGGTCAGGATGGATCTCCGGCAGCCGCATCACTTCCTCGTCGGAATACAGCCGGTTCTCCATGCTCCGGGTGGTGATGTATTTCTTTTCGAAAAGAACGTCTATGGGTCTGGCATGACCGGTGACCTGAATATTGGTCAATATAGAAGAATCGGGTAGGCTCATTAGCAATTTATTTAACATAATCCTGTCCATTACAGGCATTCGAATAAGATAAACGCTCGTTTTTTATCAAAGGATGCCCCGGTCAGGGAAAATATCGGCTAAAATAAGGCAGTAAAAAGGCGAATCCCGGAAATTTCCACCCATGGGGGGTTTCCGGGATCATAATATTAGGGAAGAAGGAGCAGAAGGGTGACCATTAGGGGCCGCCGGGAACGCCGGCAGGGATCATGCCCGGCCCGAATTATTCTTTTCCACAGGCAACTTTCCAACAGGGTATTTGCGTTCCGTTTGGGGAGGGTTTTTCCAGTAAATTGTTGCATGCATACATCAGGATCGTCCGTAGAGCTCATCAGTGTTGTCATTCCGACCTGTAACCGCAAGTCGGCTTTACTGGCCCTACTGGATAGCCTCGACCGCTCGGTCTACCCTCTCCTTGAAGTGATCATCATCGATGCCGGCGACGACCGGCTGGCGCCTTCCGACTATGATGCCTTTACCAACCTGAACATACAATACCGCGACTCGGAAAGGTCCGTCTGCATACAACGCAACCTGGGGATACGGCTCGCCCGTTCGCCCTGGATCTTTCTTTGTGACGATGACGTGGAAATGCCTTCCGATTACCTGCAATTGCTGACAGAGCATATCCATACCCACCAGGAAGCCGGCGCCGTCTGCGGTCTCTTCCTGCAGAAGGAAGGCGATCAATGGAAGGGCAGCTACCCTCTTCGTTCCGCCCGCGCACTGGCATGGAAATATATCTTCCGTCTTGGCTTCTGGGGCGAGATCGAATACCAAGGGTCTAACAGGCTGATCCAAAAAATAAAAAAGCATTACCGCGAAAAAGGCAATTATATCGCCAGTTCGGGATGGCCCGTGCTGACGGATTTTTCCGGGGATTATTTCCTGAGCCCCATCTATACCCTCGGCGCGGCCCTGGTAAAAAAAGACTGGCTGCTATATTCCCCTTTTGATGAAGCGCTGGACGCCCACGGCATAGGGGACAATTACGGCGTATGCATCGGGTTCCCCGGTAATGGAATGCATATCCTTACCCATGCTTTCGTCTATCATCACCAGGCGCCCGTCAACCGGCTGAAAAGGCCCCTGCAATATTTCCGGCGAATGCTGGCGCTCGATTACTTTATGACTGCTCCGCCCCGGAATACCCATGCAAAAGAAAAGCTGCGCCATACCCGGCGCTCCCGGTTGCTGTGGTCGCTGACAGGCAACCTGCTGACCTTCCTCCTGGCGAGGGATACCGGCATGGTGCGGGCTTCCTTCCGGTGCATCCGGACCATTGCGCTGGGCAGGAACCCTTATAGCCGGGCTGCCATGAACAAGGAGAGGGTCACGGAACCACAATAGCAGGAAATGAAAATTTTTCAATACGTTTGATGATGCCAATCCCCGGGAATAACAAGCTGCTTTGGACGGTAGGGATCGTATTTATCCTGCTATCCGGCTATACGATGGCCCATCATGAAGTATGGGGAGACGAACTCCATAGCTGGAATATCGCAAAAGGAAGTAATAGCTATTCCGACCTGATCGCCCATACCCGCTATGAGGGGCATCCGCCCGGCTGGTATTCGATCCTTTGGGTCCTTTCAAAATTTACGCATCAGCCGGTCTATATGCAGGCAGTACAATGGATCATCGCCTGTTCCGTCGTATTCCTGGTACTTTTCTTTTCTCCTTTTCCCCTCTCCACCAAGGTGCTGCTGCCGTTCGGCTATTATTTCATTTATGAATACGCCGTCCTCAGCAGGAATTATGCGATCGGCGTATTACTGACCTTCGCTATCTGCCTGACCCTGAAAAAAGAATTTAAATACAAAGAAGCATTGTATTATATCTTACTCTTTTGCCTTTCCAATGTTCATTTGCTGGCCCTGCTGCTGGCGGGAAGCCTGCATTTTTATTTCCTGCTGATGAAGGCCGAACAGCAGAAAAAAAGAGCCGGGCTCCTCCTGCATGTCCTATTAGGGGCCCTCGTGCTCATTCCCGCCGCTTATTGCATTTTCCCGCCCGCCGATAGCCAGATAAACGTTCATTTCTGGCTGGACCACCGGAATGCCCATCAGCTCACGCTTTCGGGGCAGGCGCCCCTGCGCGCCTTTCTTCCCATCCCCGCCTGGTGGCTGGAAAATTTCTGGAATACGCAATTCCTGTTGACCGCAAAGGAGGACCATCCTTTCTTAAAAGTCGTCAATCCTCTCATCATACTGATCTCGATCGCCTTGCCTTTATTCATCCTGCGAAAGAACAGGAAGAGCCAGGCCCTTTTCGGTATGAACCTGATCCTGAGTTTTATCCTCGCCATCAGCTTCTTCCTTTTGGCGTCGGCCAGGCATACCGGATATATCTATATATGCTTCCTGGCTGCCTGGTGGTTCTATTGTTCCGAAACGCCCGTCGACCCTAAGGCCGTACGGCTGGTGAATATCCTGCTCGTCCTTCAGCTGGTGGGCGGCCTTTTTGCCGTGGTCCAGGACCTCCGGCGGCCCTTCTCCAATTTGTACCGGGTGAATGAATTGATCAGGGAGGTGCCTGCCGGTGAGAAGATCGTGACCACCTACTGGACGATGAATGGGATCGTGGCTTTTACCGACAAGCCTGCTTATTGCATAGACATGGAAAGGGACGTATCCTTTGTTCTTTTCGACAGGGACGTGGCGGCCATGCAACAACGGCATGATATTTACACCCGGGGGATCAGGGATCTTTTCGCGCGTGAAGGAAGGAAAAGGGCCTACCTGATCTCGACGGACCCGCTGGAAAAGCTCTACCGGGACGACAAAGATCTCTCCGCCTCTTTCAGGGTAACCCTTCTGGACAAAAGAGAAGGCGCCATTGAAAAAGGCAGTAACCTGTATTTGTACCGGATCAACGACCCTGGCGGCAACCCATAAATTTTTAGCGACCTCAATAACTTGAAATGAACATTCCTGCAAAGCCCTGGACGAAAAAAGACCCGCCGAAGCGCATACTGGCTATCCGCTGGCAGGCGCAGGGCGATGTCATGATCACGCTGCCCTACCTGCAACGGCTGCGGAACTCCCTGCCTTCTTCCGTGCGGCTGGACCTGCTGACCCGGGAAGAAACGGAAGGTATCCCGCGCAACATCCATCTCTTCGACCGGATCTATTCCATCGCCGGCGAACGCAATTATAAGAAACAGATCTTTTATACGGCCCTGCTCCTGCCCCGGCTCTTTTTGAAAAGATATGACGTGGTCATCGATCTGCAGAATAACATCGTCAGCGAGACCGTGCGAAAGGTATTATTACCCAAGGCCTGGTCCGTCTTCGACAAAGCATCTCCCGTAGCCGCGGGGGAAAGAACACGCCTGACCATCGAAGCGATCGGCCTGGGACCCTGCCCGATGGATAACCATTTCCGGTTGAAAGACCCGGGCAGGGGCCTCGACTTTTTAAAAGCAAGAGGGTGGAATGGAACGGATAAACTGGTCGTGCTGAATCCGGCAGGCTTCGTCGAAACCCGCAACTGGCCTATTCCTTATTATGCCCGCTTCGCCCGCCTTTGGCTGGAGCAGTTCCCCGGGACGCGTTTCCTGGTGCTGGGCACGCCCTTTATCGCCGGGAAAGCAGCCGCCTTAAAAAAAGAACTGGGGGAGCATTTGCTGGACCTGGTCGGTCAGACCAGCACGGAAGACGCCTTTGCCGTATTGCAGCATGCCACGCTGGTGCTGTCGGAAGACTCCGGTCTGATGCACATGGCCTGGGTCTCCGGTATCCCTACCATGGTTCTGTTCGGCAGCACGCGGAGCTATTGGTCACGGCCCCTGGGGGAGCATAGCTTCTTCCTGGACTCCTCCGATCTACCCTGCGGCAATTGCATGCAATCCGTCTGCCAGTTCGGGGACGTGCGCTGTCTGACGCGGTATAGCCCCGAAGAAGTCCTATCCCACTGCCTCTACCTGCTTGAAAAAATGAAGAATAAGGAAAACCAGCTGCCCCATGTCACCGGATAAATGCGCGTTGGTCCTTACATCGAGCGTTCTGGTGACCGCTCCGAATACCTTTTTGACCGACCCGGAGGAAAGGCTGCGTCAATACATGGATGCCATCACTTTCTTTATCCTGGAAAGCCCCCTGTCCAGGATCATCGTATGCGACAATTCCGGTTATACTTACCCGGTATTACTGGAGGAGCTGGCCGCATCGAAGGGTAAAAAAATAGAGCTGCTGTCTTTTTCCGGCGACAGGGAGCCGGTGCTCCGGCATGGAAAAGGTTATGGCGAAGGGCAGATCATGGAATATGTCCTTTTCCATAGCCGGCTGATCCGCGAAGCGGAAGGTTTTTTTAAGGTCACTGGCCGGCTGAAAGTGCTGAATATCGGGCGTCTTCTGCAGCGATGCGATGCCCATGAGGTCTATTTCATGCCCGTCTCCCTGATCAGGCCCCGGTTCCTCGTGCCCCGGGCGGCCAGGCCCTGCGTGGAGGTAAGAGCGTACTATACTCCCATCGATTTCTTTAAAGAGGTCCTGCTGGATGCTTATAAGGAGGTCAGCGACGAACGGGTCTTCTTCCTGGAACACGCCTATCACCGGGCGATGGTAAGGGCATCCTCTTCTCCATCCTCTCCGGGGCAGACGACGTACAAGATAAAATGTTTCCCCCTTGCCCCCGAGATCACAGGCGTCTCCGGCTCCAATGGCTGGACCTTCCGGGAACGCAGCGGCTGGAAGAAGGCCCTGGTCCGTTTGGTCGCCTTACTGGGATATATCAGGCCCCTTGATAAATGAACCCGTTGTTCTTTTGATGCAGGTAATGCAGGAAATGGACGAGGAACAGGTGCTCCACCGGCGGGGTCAGAACTTTTTCATGGATCACTTCTCCCCAAAGCAGCATATGGCTGCCCATGTCAAGGGTCTTGACGATCCGGACCTCCTTATAGCTTTCCACCCAATCGGGGGTAGGGAAACCGAAGGTATCGGTGAGGGCCAGCCGGAAAGGGAGGTCTTCCGGCGGAGGGGGACTTCCGCTATGATGTTTACCCAATCCATAGATAAGGTCCTTATAACGGAAGGACGCTTCGGATACGACGAGATCCCCGGTCTCCAGGATACGGGGAAGGGCCGTATTGGTATGCCGCAGCCCGAACACATACCTGTCCTGTCCCGGGATAGCGCCCAGCAGGTCCATCGGGAAAATATTATAATAATCATCCTGCCGGAAAGACACGATCCTTATCCGCCTTGGATAGCTATAAGCGGCAACATAGGCCTTGAACCGGGCGAAAGGCAATCCCTTCCGGTAGTACCGGTAATACAATAACCAGGTCTTCAGGAAAGGCAGCGAATGGATGCGGCTGCTTTTCAATTCCAAGAGCAGCAGGGAGCCTTCTTCTTCGTCTACACGATCCAGCAGCTTTGCCGACACGATCGCTTCCGCATCGCCATGGGCGCCGGGTTCGGCGGCGCGTGCCCGTCCGGGCCCCGATCCGTCAAGATCCCCGTCGCAGAAATACAGGCGGCATTCGTCGACCGGACCCACAGCCTCCCCGATCCAGACGCCAAAGACCAGGGGCTCGATACAAAGGATCCAATGGCTGCCGGAAACATCCAGCAGCCGGTCCGGCAACTCCAGGTATACTTTCTCCCTCAGCTGATCGGCGGCGGTGATTTTGGAATAAGGGCTGAAAGCCGTATCTCCCATTAAGAATTTCCTGATCAGGCTTTTCATTCCTGTTTAATTATTTTTCATTCCTGGTAAGATGTACGATCATGAACCCGAACCCGGGAATGGATTCATGACTACTATAGTTAAAAAAAGGAGCGGCGGCCTTCCTGATCTCTTTCAGCGTATGTACGAATATCGTCTGCCGCTGTCCCCCTTCATAGGGGATATAGAACAGGAATGGCCGTCCAAAGATAAGCGATCGGACTGCGTTGCGACGGTGCCATCTGAACCGCCTGGAGAAGCTGAAATCGAGGACCAGCAAGACAAAGTGTCCCCCTGGCTTGATCACCGCGGCCAGGTTGTTGAATAAAAGGCCGATATCCGGGATATAATTAAGGGGACCAAAATTGGAAAGGATCGCATCCATTTTCTGAGGGAAGGGAGGCTCTTTGCGCCAGGTGCTGAAATCCGTCCGGTCACCCTCCAAAAAGACAATGTCCTTATTCTCCAGGTCGCGTTTATTATGATCGATCGCTTTTTCCCGCATGGCCGGGGAGGGCTCGCAAAAAATAACGGTATGTCCCTCCTGGGTCAGCCAGTCGAGGTCTAGTCCCGTACCGCCGCCAAAATCCAGCACCCTGCCCGGCGGCAGGAGGCCGATGAATTTTTCCTTCACCCGTTGCCGGACATCTTTATTGGCCGGATCACCGGCCATCACCTTGTTATAGCTGTCCGCTGCCTGGTCATGATAAGAAATGTTCTGCCGGATTACCTGTTGCTGGCCGCTAAAAAGCCCCATCACCGCCCTGGCCGTATCTTCCATGGAATAGAGCAGCGCCGGCGCATACTCCGTGTCTGCACTCCGCAGGATCTCCAGGGCCTTTGCAGCCATTTGTTCCGGGGTTTGCACGATATGCCATTGCAGGGCGTCCTGGTTGACCGGATCGCAGAAGCTGATCACATGCGCACCGGCATATAGAGCTTCCAGACAAACGGTGCTGAAACCTTCGTAAGCCGAAGGATGCAAAAAGACCTTTGTCCGCTGCATGAGCTGCAGCACTTCCCGGTGCGGTCTTGCCCCCAGGAACTGCAGTGCTTCCCCCAGTCCCAGCTTCCCTGCCTGCGCCTGCAGGTTGGCCAGTTCCCCTCCTTCTCCACAAAGGGCGGCTCTGATCGTGGGCAATTCCGTCTGCAGTGACGCGACCGCCGCCACGAGCAGGTCGTATTTCTTTAACGGCAGCAGGGAGCCTGCTCCCAGGATATCGATATCCCTTCCGGTGACAGGCGGAGCCGGGAAGGACTCTTCGTCGATGGCATTGGGAATGATCTGTCCGGGCTTTACGCCATGATTCTTATGGAAGGTCTCTACCAGGGCCGCGGACATGGCCACCAATTCTTCGCTGCGCGGCCGGATGAATTTTACCCATTTATTTTCCTTGCGGGCATCCTGCCCGCAGATCCAGCAGCGGTGCGGTATGGCATAGCGCTGCCCGAAATATTTCCCGATGAGGGCCGTTTCGCCGCACCAGAGGCTGAACAGGCCGATGACCCTGTTCTCGCGGCGGATCTTTTTCAGCTCCCGCCAGATATGCCGCCAGAGAAAGACCCGTCGTATTTTCCGCTGCGCGATGCCATTGAAAGGGATCACCTGCGCGCCGTTCCAGGTATAGGGTGAAGTATGACCGGGATGAAAGAAAGCCAGGACGATAATCCGGATACCGGGAAAATTCTTTTTTAATGCTTTCACCAGTAATTGATGAGAGAGCACCCAATTGGTGGCAGGGCCATCGTCCGGGAAGGCCGGCGCAAGGATCACCAGGGTTTCCGTATTACTCTTCATCTAATGAAAGGGTTTTGTTGCAGAAGCTCAGGGTCTTTTTATTATGTGTGATCATGATGATCATCTTTCCTTTTTGCGCCAGCCCGGCCAGATGCCGGAGGAGGGCTGTTTCGGACGCTTCGTCCAGTTCATTGAAGGGCTCATCCAGCACGATGAGGTCGGCGTCCTTATACAGGGCACGGGCGATCGCGATGCGTTGCCGCTGACCGCCGCTGATATTCTTACCGTTCTCCGCGATCAGCTCTTCCAATCGATCCGGGAAGGTATCTATCAGCTCTCCGAGACCTGCGATGCCGATCACTTCTTCCAGTTTCTTTGGGTCATGCGGAGCGTCATCCAGGACGATGTTGCGCAGCAGCGTATCGTGGATCAGGAAGGATTGCTGCCTGACATAGGAGGTATAGCGACGGTATTCTTTTCTTACGGCCTCATCCGTATGGCAGGCATTGATGAGGATCTCCCCTTTTTCAGGGCTTAGAAAGCCCAGCAATAAGTTCAGGATCGTCGTCTTCCCTTTTCCCGAATGACCGCTGATGCCCAGGAAATCTCCCCGCCCGAGCCCGAAGCTCAGCTCGTCCAGCACCGTCTGCCGGGTGTAAAGGAACCGCACTTTCCTAAACTCCACGGATTGGATACCATCCGCTGGCCTTTTAGCAACCGGGGCTCCCGACTTGCCCGTCCGCAACAGGTGCCCGACGGTGAATTCATAGGTCTTCATCTGGCCTGTGATAGTGAGGATCTTCACCATCCCGGGGATGATCTTATAAGCGGCTGCCATAAAGGCGCCGACGGTAATGATAGCTGTGCTATTGGCGCCGCCGCTCCATTGACTGATCGCGATGAGGATGAAGAGGCCCAGCAGGGCGAACACCTCGATCATGCGGTTAGGGATACCCTGTACGATCAGCAATTCGGAAAAATAATTGGTATACTTCCGCTGGTAGGCAGTATACCGTCGCAGGAAGAAGGGGTTCTTATTATAGATATTGCTCTCTACGTAGGCTGACAGCGCCTCCTGCAAGTGTTGCAGGGACTTTTCAATGCTCACCTGCGCATAGGACCGAACGGAACGTACTCTTTTTTTGATCAGGTAAAAGATGGTGACGACGGGGGGCAGCAGGACGATGAACAGCAGCAGGAACATTTTTGCATTAAAGAGGACCATGGCGACAAGGGTCAGCAGGATGAGCACTGTCTGGGTAACCAGCTGCTGGATGCCACCCAGGATATGCTGGGAGAACTCCACGGGCTCATGGGCTATCTTCCGGATATGGATGGAAGAGTCCACATCGACATAGTCTTCGTAGGCGCCTTCCAGGTAATTCGACAATTTATTTTCGGCGATGCGGCTGGCTACCCGGGTGATGAACCGGCACTGTGCGCGGTAGACGAGGAATCCAAGGAGGTTCTTGACGCTGAAAAGAATGAAAAAAAGGGTGATGAGCAGCAGCGACCGGTTATCGAGCAGCCAGGCAGGCAGATAGTGGAATTTACCGGCCCAGCCTGGCTGTGTATAGAAGTTGATAACGAATAATAAAGCAGCCAGGGAAACGATATCGGCTATACTGGTGACGATATCCAGCAGCACCAACAGCATCCCTTCCCGCCTTTCTCCCGGATCAAGAATGGCTATGGTATCTTTTATAACCTGCTTCAAACCTATGAGAGGATCAATGTTTCTTTTTCAAATTGAAGTTCCTGGATATGTTGAACCCGAAATAGATATCTCCCTTGCCCCAGCGTCCTGTCGTCTGTGTGAGGTACTGTGATTCCACTATGCCCTGGGAATTACTGAAGACCAGCTGGAATACATGCCCGCCCGTCTCGATGTCCCAGCCCAGGGAGAATGAATTATACACTTTGTTGCTCACCACCTGTCCCGTGGGGAGGTAGTTATATTCCGCGTTGATGCTCATCCGGCGGGTGATCTTCAACCTTCCCCCGATGCCAAGGGCAAAGATATCATTCTTATCGCGTACAGTCGGCATAAGATTGTAGTGCAGCCAGGTCGGCGTCAGCTGCAGGGAGAAATTCCTGTCGAATTTCCTGGCGAACAGCAGTTGCGTGGTATAGGTCGTACGGTAAGTGGCGTCCAGGAATTCTTGATCAGGTATTTTCTGCGTGTAATTGCTGATGGTGCCCAGGAGGCTCAGGGTCAGGGGCATACCGCCGCCTTCCGTCTGCCGGAGCAGCTTATACTTCAGGAACCCGTCGAAAGTCTTCTGCAAAGAGCTCCTTCCTACCCCGATGGTGAGACGGTCGGTGATGCCGTAATCGAGTCCCAGGCGCAGTGTGGCATTGTCCAGACCGAAGAAATTATAGGCGCCGTCGTTCAGTCGTCCGAAGCGATGCTGGATGACAAAATTGAGGGCGCCGTTGGCCATGCCTTCCACTGTCTGCATATTGACCACATGGGTCGCCTTGAAAGTGCCCGTGACATAGCTGTGCTTGCCATGGGTCGCCATCGAATCGTCCAGCATTTTCAACAAGGAGCTGTCCTGGGCGCGGACCAATTGCGGAACGGTTGCTAAAATTACCCAGTAAAGAATTTTGCGGATGTACATAGTGTTAGTTTGTGAGTGCTTCATTTTGCGCGCCGGTTATTTAGCGCTGCAATCTATCTGTATATGGACGGTCACTTCTTTCGCGATCTTGTCCCGTACCAGGGAGGGGATCGAGATATTGAAGTCTTCTGGTTTCAGCTTGAAATCCGATTTACCCGACAGCTTTCCTCCTTTTACTTCCAGAGTTGCGGGTTCTTCGATGGTCTTCGTGACGTTGTGGAGGGTGAGGCTGCCCTTGACCGTTACATTATAGATCCCGTCCTTATTTAAGGGCACCTCGCCTGTATAAGTCCCTGTGAAGGTCGTCTTGGGATATTTATCGCTTTCCACGTAATTTTCATTGAAATGCTCCTGCATCAGCTCTTTGGGGAAGATAAACCCTTTCAGCAAGGCCTGGAACGCGATATTCTTCTTACCCGCGTCGATGACGGCATAGACCTGGTTATTCTCTCCTTTGATATCTTCCAGCGCTGTCTTGGAATAGAATCCGATGAACCCTGTCCGGGTGCTGTACAGCTGGCTATAGGCTCCGGTGGTGCCGGTCAGGAAAAGCGCAACGAGAATGATTAGCTTATTCATATTTACAAGGTTATGATAATGAATGATCTGTTACCGGTCAGGGAGGTCTATTGCTGTTCGCCCTGGTTGACCCAGGCTACGATCTTATTGATCTCGCAGGCGGGCAGCATGGGCCTTCCGTAAGGCATGCCGATATAGCCGGGTGCATGTGTCACATTGCCCACCAGGTAATTGTTGTTCAGGGCCCATCCTTTCAAATTGGCATATCCTTCCAGGAGGACGCCGTTGGAGCCAGCCGTATTGCCGTTGCCGTGGCACTCATAGCAATAGGCGGTAAGGATCGGCACGATATCTTTGGCGTATCCCACGCTAAGCGTATCGCAGGAGGTGGAGAGCTGGTCCGCACTGGCCTTCGTACATCCTGTCTGCGCGAGGATGACGCCGGAAATGACCAAAATACAAAACAAGATTACTCGCATATTTCTAAATTTTCAGGTTGAAGTATTTATTGAGGTACACAATCCGCCAGCATCACATCCATCAGGAAACCCGTGCATCGTCCTTTGATCCTCACTTTATCGCCAGGCTGGGGATGTACGGTCTCCTTCCGATCGCCGAACAATTGGCAGTTGACAGCTCCCATGCCGGTCTGCGTGGATAAGATCCATATTTCGGACTGCCCGCTGTGCTGCACTTCGCTGAACTTTCCGGTAACTTCGATCACTTTGTTCAGGTATCGCTGGTCCGCGTCCTTTTCGTCATGCTGGTACTGACTATAGAGACTGTCGGCATCGATGGTCTGCACGCTTCTTTCTTCTCCCGCGCTCTGGTGGGGCTTGTTATACATATGGTAACCCCAGAGGGCGAGGATTAGCAGGCATAAAGGGAGCGCTAACCAAAAAAAAGTTCTTTTTTTCAGCATATACATAGACCGTTAAAAATGTATTAGTTACCTGAACTTGTGCGTGATGCCTATATTCAGGCCCGCACTCATGATCGGCAGACTACCGGTACCGATGCCCGAGAGAGGCGCTCTCACATAGGGCTCCAGTCTCAGATCGCCTATCTTACCCAACCGCTGTTCGAATCCTATGCTCAGATTGAGCACGGAAAACCAGAACTGCGAAGGTTTTTTATTCGACCATGGCTTATACCAGGGAGTACCGCCAGGCGTATATTCATATTCATAATTATATTCTTCTTTTGACATCAGGTAAGTTGAAAAACCG
>Ga0307517_10000695_pt1 | contig 57990 bp, 50 predicted proteins | sample 23_EM_MG_FD_194515 | JGI IMG/M metagenome (GOLD analysis project Ga0307517, IMG submission 194515) | Populus trichocarpa ectomycorrhiza microbial communities from riparian zone in the Pacific Northwest, United States - 23_EM | ecosystem: Host-associated > Plants > Roots > Unclassified | place... | reverse complement strand
CACCATAATATATATCTTAGCTGTAGTAATGTAAGCGGTGTACAGGTGGAGCCGAAACACAAACTAAGTAAAAGAATACACGGTAGTGTTATGAAATGCACATAGGAAATATAACGGAATTTCAACATGCCTGTCATAGCAAAGCCCGATACAAGTTGCGACTACCAACTACGCACTCAAACCCTCACCCACCTCTCCGGTGGCTAAACTATCACAGGACATACCCCCCTTCGCTCTCAACCGTCTATGATAGCCCCTCCCATCCCCCAATCTTCCCCGCCTTTGACCTAATCCCCTCACACGCCCAACTCCAACCCCCAAATACCAACCCTCCCCTCCGCCGCCGCCGCCCCATAGATGATACCTCCCTCAACGCCTCCCGCCCCACCCACAGGGAAGCCCAGCACACTATGCATCTCCAATACCCTTACCAACTACAAGTCTACAACCCCACAGAAACCCCCTTCCAGACCTCACTGGCTGCCTGGACACGGTAACCCAACCACTCTCACACCCCTCCCCCCCCCCCGCACGGCATCCACGCCCATCCTCTCGCAAAGCCAAAACCCCGAAATCCACGCTCCCAAACACGCACTTCCATATAGCCACCACTATCGAGGGATTGCCCTCCCTGTAGGAGAAGAAGGCAAAGTGTTAATAGAGGAGGAATTGGTGTACTGGTTCGACCAAGATGGACCGGTTCTGGTGAGGGATGAGTCATGGAACTCGGGCGCTGTTATCGTGGATATGAGGGCTTTGTATTCCCGGGAGGGAACGTGGCTCGGCAGTGGACTTGCGGCGGGGATGCGCCACGGTGGGAGTGTGAGGCTTCGGGATTGAGGGGCAAAGTTCATGGGTTGGATGCGGGGGATGGGCCCTTTGTTGCTTTAAATGGTGGGATCAAGAGTGTTTGGATGGGAATTTATTCTCCGCTTAATGTGGAACAGGGGATAAAAAGGTAAGCCGTACTCCCAAGTTGGAAGGGTTGCTATCATTTCATAAACTCACCGCTCCTGAGACCACTGCGAAATTCGGTTGGGATTTAAAAGTACCGAGTGAGTCACAATGACTCAACCGGTCACGCACGTATAGTTGATACCCACACAACTCTACACCCTCCCGGAAAATCACCATTGCACAAAGAGGGAAGAAAGTATCAAACTACCGACACGTAAAACGTCATTGGTGCGGTATATTATTAGAGGCATATTATTACATCGAGAGTAGAGATCTATCAAACCAACCCACCATCTATTCCCCCATTCCCCTCCATCTCTGCTTGAATGCTTCTTCTATAGCTTCTTCTCCTTCTCTGAAACCCCGCTACGGCCTGTCGCCACGTGATATCCTTTCTCAAACACCCACTCAACTGCTTGCTCGACCGGGTGATCAAAAATATAGGGAAGCGCAGGGACAACTGCAAGGCCCAATCCAACAGGACCCCAAGTCCTAATCTTCGGATTCTTGTGGTTTTTCAGGGCGAGGCCAGAGTAGCGTACAACCTACCACCACTCCACCATTAACACTGAACTCCGCAAGCAAACTAAGATAAGGGAGGAGGACAGGAGAGGGGGAATATATACCGAATGAATAGTAAAAGCTGGCAAAGCCATACTCGCCAAACTCTGGAAAACAGCCCGCTGAACCATCACGGTCCTGTAGTCCTCTAAAAACGGTACATTACCCTTCGGATGCAACTCCACTTTTGCCTGCCCTGCATCCTTATCCGGCACAGCCTCCTCCTTATTTCCACCCTGCCGGTTCCTGATAATGTGTGCCGGCTGCAAGAACATCGGTACATCCGTCACTCCCAATCCCCCACGCAGAGTTGCCTGGTTTGCCAAGTAGGCTTTGTACCCCTCGTTTATGACATCCCCGGTCAAGTACGCCCATGAGACACCGTACGCTGAGCGGATCAGGGTCGGGTATGCCACAGGACGGAATGACTCGCCGATGTCGGAAGTATAGGCTACGTATCTGTGGGCCGAGCGCATGATTGTCTGGATACGGTTTGCGTAGGCGGCCCAGCGGATTTTGGTGTCCGTTGTGTCCGGGGCCCTTGAAGGGAGAGGTTAGTTTTTACATTGTGATTTGAGAGGGAGGGAGGGAAAATGATGAGGAAGGGGAATTGATGGAAGAGGGGGAAAGGAGAAGGGCACGTACTCTCCCTGATAGATCTTCGTGATGATTGAATCATTCGGTCCGGTTTTTGGAGGGTCGGGATTTTGTGGGGCGTGGGCGGGCATGATGGATTCTGCTCGTCCTGTGGACTCTGAGTTGAAGTGTTTGTATGGGTGGTTGTTGATTGCAGGGTGTTAAATACAAGTGTGGTTGTTGATTTCAGGGTGTTAAATACAAGTAGTGGGGGAGGGGAGGGAAGGAGATCTGTCAGGATGGAAAAGGTCGGACTGCGTAACTTATCGGTAGGGGTAAATTTAGTGGAAACCGCTATATGACGTAAACCCTCCGGGGAACATTCGTTCAGGGAATAGGTCACGTGGCCCATCCACTGACTAATACTCTTGATCAGCCACAGAACACCTCAAATCCCAATCTAGTCCGTTTCACTCCACCCTCATCCGCCATCGCCCACCCTTCCATCTATCCATTGATTGATCCTCTTTCCACCACTAACACATCGGAGAAAATCACCAACGCTCTCACAATGGTTGCAATGTACACGATCGCTGGCCGGCAAGTCGGTTCTCACGTTGTATGTGCCCATAATTCCCCCCTCTCTTCATGCTTCCATTGACTGATTGATCGTCTTGTAGCTCGCAATGGTAACCCTCGGTACTACCTTCACATTAACGGCGCTATCAATGGGCGGGAAGAAGACTCAGACTACCCCTCCTATTCAAGCTAGTAGTAGCGATGAGGAGAAGTTCATCAAGTGTGTTTTACTTTTCAACCAACGAGCGGTTATTGGGTGGAATGACTGACGGCGGATTGTTTTAAATAGGGAGTTTCTAGCAAAGGCCGAGGCGGAATCGAAAGCGAACCATTAAGGGTGGGATATCAGTAGAAGTGGTGAACAACGATGGATGGAATTCCCAAAATTGCGTACATATCCTGTTATGGAAGTCGGTAGATTTTTGAAAGAAAAGGTTCTTTTTCCTTACCTTGGCACCAACCACAGATCAATTCAAAATTAGGAAGATGGATATTCCGATTCTCAAATCATATTTCCTTATAGCTAGACAGATATAATACCTATCTATCGGAATTTAGGTCTAAAAGTACAAAAATAACCATCGCAAATAGCAGGAGATATAATGGTTCGAATAGGTAGTTACAACTCAACCGAGTTTCCGCCCTTGTCACTGAACTGAGCCTGCCCTAACTCATAAACTAACCCCAAAGTCAACTTCGCGTGTTGAAGCATGTGATCGAAAGAAAGATATTCGATCTTGTCCTCAGTAGTGTGAATGTGATCATCAGAGTCTGAGATATGTTAGCAAAATAAATTCAACCCAGCTAACGCGTGATGACAAACCGGAGAAGGCACTCTCAATAACAAAGGCACTAGGGTACCCAGCCTTGCTAGCGCTAGCATGATCGGAGCAAGCATATCCGCACTCGGTCAACACATATGGGATATCGCAATACTCAGTGATAACCTCCTTAATGAACTCGGTCAAGGCAGGGTCGACGAAATCGGTGATGACACCGACGCTCTCGGGCTTCCCGGCCTCGAGGGTTTTCTTGACAAACCCAGTCATATCCTGCTGCAACATGGCAACAACCTCGCGCCCCTCCTTCTCATAAGATCTGAAGATGGCTTGGCTTCCCCACAGTCCGAGCTCCTCGGCAGAGTACCAGTGAAATTCAACAGTGTTCTCTAACTGTTCGCCAGTTTTAGCAAGGTGAGTAACCAAAACGCGGAACGCTTCGAGAGTAGTAACGGTTCCAGAACCATCATCATCAGCCCCGGGAGCGGCGAGGATTGACGGAAGGAAGAGGTTAATGGAGTCCTGGTGAGCACCAATAACAACAGTCTTCTCAGTCTTTCCGGGAATCTTAGCGATGATGGAGGACTGGATCCAAGTATGTGGGAAGGGCTTAAGCTCAATAGAAGGCAGCAAATGAGCCGCGGTCTCATTGATCCTCTTCAACAACCACTCCGATGATTGGCGACCGGTGTCCGACTATGCGCCGTTAGCAGCTGTGCACGTGCACAAAAGCGTTTCTAAAGAGGATTACCTTAGCATAACGAGTATAAAAAGAGGTAAACTTCTCCAGGTTTCTCTGCATGTTCATCTTCTCAAGCTTCTCCAGGAGTGGCTTGACTATCTTCTGTTGTTCAGGCTTGGGGGGGTACTTGACGGCCGGCTTCTTTTGCGACGCAGCTCTAAAGGCATTCTCATATCCAAGATCTTGATAGTCGGTAACGTCCATAAAGTTGAATCCTTGCTACAAACGAATCACCACCATCAGTCATGATGACTTAGAGGAGGTCGCCAAACCCTTACCCTCTTGAGCTCAAGCTTCTCATCCTCGGTTACCCACTTGGTCTCAGTAGGGCTAAGATGGATCAACCTCTTATCCGGGGTCTCCCGCGTGGAAATCTCTCTGGACTTTCCAGTGACAAACACGAGTTCCTGCTCCGGGGAAGGAACCACGATAGCTCCTGCGAGCTGCGAGACAGACGCAAGTGAAAAAAGTGAATACGAAATAAGTGACTTCATGGTTGCAGTTTATTCGCAAGTCTTGTAACAAAGAAAGAAAGTATCTTGTCTGAAGTTTATGAGGGTGTTGTTGTGATGCCCTCAGTAGCTAATAGAGTTGAGAGGGGGAGAAAGGGAAAGGATGGGGCGAAGGACGACTTAGAGCGGGCATCTTAGAAGGAGGCTGGTAAGAGGGTAACACCGCCGCTGATCCGGGCCGCTGGGCCGGCCTGCGGCTTGGCACAGCGCAGCGGCTCGATCAATGCAGGTGTCTAATCCCATCCCAGTTAGTATGATACATCGATGGTTAGTTCAATAACAAAACTTCAACCGTCCTCCGGAGCCCCCTCTCTCTTTCTCGCATTAACACAAGCAACAATGTCGACACCACGGCAAGTTCAACATCCCCTCAGTTACCCGAGCCCAAATTATACTGACAATGAAATAGGGTATATACCTACCACTGCAAGTTTTGTTCGAATCTCTTCCTAGCCTCAACACATGACTTCAAGACACTTCCAAAGCGCAAGCCCCCGGGTCGCGACGGGGCAACAATAGTTCCTCTCCCCCCTCCACCAAAGCCCGAAAAAGAAACAGGTCCTTCCGATGCTGGATCATCTGAGGGAAGCTCCTCGCCTTCGGAATCGGAATCTGAAGCAGAGGCAGAAGACGTGCCCAAACCAGAAGCCTCCTCAGACAACCCCACAGAGCAAGATGAGCTCAGCCCCAACGAGCCCCCACCCCCAGCCTCCCCCTTCGATCCGGAGAAAACTGCTCTAATGGAAGACACCGAAGCAACTAAAGGCTGTGCCGGTCCACCACCTAAACCTCCTGCTACTCGCCGGAGAAGAGATAAAGACGACTATACGCTCCTACTTTCACTCACCAAAGACCGGTCCGCAAAAATTATCGACCGCGAAGATGGGTTCGAAAAGAGGTGGATATGGCGATGCGGAAGGTGCAGATTGATCGTTGGTTATCAACTTGACGACGCGCACTTCTCACCGACCTCATATACTCACCCGAATACTATTGCCACGACGGGCCTGATGGGTGGTGACGCTGGGGCGGGTGAGGACCGCGCAGAGAAGGAGAGGAAGCGAGCAGAAAGGAAGAGAAAGAGATATTTATACATACTTCCTGATGCGTGTGTTTCGACGGAGGAGTTAGGGGAGACAGGCGCGAGTGGGCAGCAATAATGTGGGCGAAAATTGCCTCTGAAAATTGTATAACTAGCTAAACCTTACTTGTATCTCCGCTGAGCGTGGTGTTCTGGTCGCCTGGGTTGCTTAATTAGGATTATATCATACCTAACCTTAGAAACATAGAACCCTCTCGTTTGAATTATCCCAGTTGCAAACCACACAAGCCAGCACAGCGCGAAGCTTCCTCCTTTCTAGGCTATCCTAGTGATATTGGCCCTGCGCCATCCCTGCTAACAGCCACTGCACCTCGAGAACATTAGACGTCCCCCCGAATGAGACGCTTGTGATCGACATTTACCTACTAGCCACCTGTGCTACCATACTATCCTAGCGGGCATATGCCCCCCCAACTCCAACCTCAATATCCCACCATATGCGGTACCATACCGGCGTAGTTAGCCTGAATCATCCACGCGCCACCTGCGGTCAAGCCTGTTCCTTAGTTACCGCAATTCCTCACTGGTCGCGGGTAGAAAGTTATGCCAAGAAACTGTTCTGCTGAGATATCCACCCTCTAGGAGGTTAGGGCCTGTTTGGCAAAAATGGGACAGTTCCGTTAGGGGACCGTTTCTGCCGTGAAAATGGCCCTCTCAATTTCGAAACGGAAGGAAAAGGTTCATTTGTACAGTACGGGGAAACTGAACAGAACCGTTGTATCCAAACAGGTCCTTAGCTATCCCCTTAGGCTTCCTTACCAATACCGTAGCCTACAGTTAATAGGAACCTACGGATAACAGCGGCTTCAGTTATTCTACTAACTTAAACTTACGGCATTTACTAACACACATACTAATCTGACAGCAAATAAATGCAAATTCGTAGAAAAGCAAAAATTCTTGGATATAGAGTAACTTACAGGATTACATCCCGGCCTGCGTGTAGACCTCAAGGGGCCGGAGGTGGAATGGGGTAGCGCTCAGCCCTCAAAGAGATTACATGATCCGTGCTCTCTGCCAACATAATTTCCCCGAAGATGTCGACCTGATGCTGCACGGTAGACACTTGACACGAGAAATGTCCATACCGGTACTACCTTGACCAAAGAGATCACGAATTTCCTCTGGTGAGGGTTACCCCATAAGAAAAGGAACACTTTTCTTATACCGACATTCTTGATAATATCTGTAATCGACTGATGACCTATCATAACACGAAAATCTCTGAGCTCAAGATTATGTTTTCTGTCCCTTATCGATACTTAGTGATTGGTAGTTTGGAGCGCATTCTTATCTCGAGAGTCTCCTGGATGTCTTCCTAAGATTAATTATAAATTCCCTGACTCGGTAGGGAATACAGCTAGCGTCTTCATCCTGGGGCAACTGGAAGCGTTGAATCGACAGAACTTCACTCACCGGAGCCATCGAAACTACCGCCCAAAGGCGCCATTGGTCATGGTTCACCGGAACGAGGGCCCATGCCCCTCTCTCCCTTATACACTTGTTGAATTCCCAGTGGTTGACCCCCCCCCCCCAAAAAAAAAGAAACCTTTCTTTCTCTTCCATGTCTATCTCAATCATATCCCCTTCCATTTTCCCGGTTCTCTCATATTTTCACTCCCCGGTTGGGTTCGTTGTTGTATCGCGCATCTTAGATGGCAGACGCTAGGCCGGTAGCTGGAGTCTATAATACGAATATTGATATGTATACACCTACACGTCAGAGCGGGGTGAGTTGATATGAGACCGGAGGAGTTTATGGTTATTTATGGGGTTTGTCACCTGACTTCCTATTCCCCCCTCTTTTCCTTTTATTTATAATTATCTGTCCTGAGCATCTAAAATACCGGTATTCTCATATGTTGGCACCAGAGCATGTAGTACTCGAGTACAGCACAGTTTAGCAGAGATTGGGCCAAGATGCAGCAGTCCGGCTAGATATTACATCGAGTGATATCAGGTGACCACAGGCAGAACGTCCGAATTGTAAGTTAGCCGGAATTGCGAGAGACGCCAATGGTATGATACCGAGAGGGGGGCTGTTATTGATAAGATACATGAGAAAACGGTGCGCTTAAGTATATGATCAATACCCAGGGTGTGTGTCCTATGGTAGTTCACTCATGGTAATCTATGCTATGGCTATCGACGCACCCGGCAACACCGTAGTTCTTATCCCGGATACCATACTCGAGTAATGAAGACCAGACAACAGCTTGTATAAACATGCCCAATCCTTTCTGTATAAGCTTATGTGTCTAATGAAATAGACTACCTAGTAGATCCATTAATTCTGGGGACCAAGGTTGTCCTACCATTGTAGTCAGTCGTGTGAGGCCCGACCTCCTTACATTCTTAAGGCCCCTTGAGACACCCTCGCGTCCCTTTCCGGTAACTTGGTTTACGAGAATGGTGTTTGGCCTCCCTTATCCGTTGCTTCTGGGCCAACACCGCCACTCTCTAAAAGTATCTTCGCAGTTTCCTTGTGCAGGTCCCCAGCAGTCCACGACTCCCGGTGTTCTGGTATTATAGTTGCTTATGCTTGAATCATAAGTGGTAAGATATTTCTACGGTTGGGCCGCCAGAGCGTAGAATGTGGTAGGTAAACCCTAGGTAAACTCCAAAGAAAACCGGAAAGGAAATCATCAAGGGGTTAAGGCTCATATGTTTGTCAAAGGGATATTGGGGGAAAGAGTGGCGACTTGGGCGGGCTGGATGGTTGTGCGAAGAAGGGCGTCGTGAGTACGGTCCTAGCAAATTTAGCTCCATAAGGTTACCGAAATCTGCTTCCAAGGATCAATTGACTGCCGCTAACCCTCTCCCTATCCTATCGTCAAAATTAACCCCTATCTTCTTGGAGACAAGTGCCTCTTCCTATGATACCATAAAATTGTGCGAAATACCTAGCTAGTGTGCTAATTACGAGTCTATTAGCTTATCACCTCTAGTAAGACCAGTAGGCGCTTAGGAGCTCAGTTTTCATAGTGATGTGGAGGAGTAGAGACTGTTCGGCGACTCACAGGGTGGGCTTGAGGGGAAAAAAATACCGTCCTATAGAAACCGGAGCCCAAAGAAGTGCCTGCAACCGAATATAAGGTTTAGGACAATTCAACACGTTCTACAAGGATGCGGTACGACAATAATATCCAACTCTGCATGACACTATGGCAGAGGTCAGCACGGATACCAAGTGAGGAGTGCATATCCCTCAAGTGGTAAGTAGGGGTGGGTAGGGTGAGCTGGAGAATCGGAAAACGAGAACGTCAATCAAAAAAAAAGGAGTAGTAAAATAAGTACCCCCCTAACCTATCTCTCCTTCTTCTTTCCCTTTCCTAACACCCGCAATGTCATAGCTGATTACAAGGTAGGGGTGGGGGGTTCGGAACAGCGTAGTCTCACTAATAAAGAAGAGGCGGCATTGACGCACTCATAGGGCCTGCGTTAGGTGAGCTCTGGGGGACCGCTCCTTTGGAGTCTACTGCTTTTAGCTCGTGGACTTGGGTTAGAGGAATATCTCTCCCAGGCACATCCACCCCAAGCTAGGGCGCAGAAGACCCACTCTATACAGCGATAATTTTGGTGAAGCTACTGTGGCTCTTTACTGAACCCGTAGGGGCATTTCCACTGACTGCCGCCTTCCTAACTCCAGGATCGCAATCCCGCAGCGTTGGGTGCCTCGAAATGACAAACCCACGGCAGGCAGTGAAGCAGCGAGTTTAGATGTGCGGTGTCCTTCTCTTGAGTCTATATCCCCAGCCTTTTTAATCAGATACGCCCGGGTGGCAGGCCGAATGTAACTAACACCGTAAAAGGGAAGATACTGTGACCAAAACTAGAAGCCCTCATCACTTGATGAAGTCATAGTACGCAGTACCTTACCGTGACACAAACTACGTGCTATTGCCGAGCGTGATGACTTATCGGTAATGGCAGGACCTCACGTGCACCAGCCAGGGGCAGAGAGTAAGTTGCAGAAGCCTCCCTATTTTGCCCAGATTCGCCTATCTCATTTCACTCGATAACCCTCGAGCGGTAGCTTGCGTATCTCAAAGCCGCCAGGAGCAGCTAAGGCTCCGCCGTACCGGAAAACTGCCATACCTGGCAATGCAATACCATGTAAACCTTGGTGTAATTCATCAATCATACCTCCCCACCCTTCCTCCACCTCTCTCCTCCTCACCGGGTCTCCTACTTATAACTTCCCCCTCGCCTCGACTCCAACCCCCCCATCCACCAGCACACATTTTCCTCCAGCGATAACCACCATCCCATTCTCCCCCGCAAAGCCCACACACTCCTCATCATACGCCCCCGGCTGAAGCCAGACCGCCGGAATCCCAATCTCTGCTGCGACCTCTAACGTGGTCCGAGTCACCTGCGGTGGGGTTATAAAACTCACAGAGGTGCCCTTCGGGTTCTCCAAGTCTTTGAGAGAGGCCAAGGTTTCGTGGGTTAGGACTGTGGGAGTGCGCGGGTTTATGCCTGTTACTGGGAGGGAGTGGGAAAGGTACCAGGCGAATACTTGGCAGGGTTAGCCGAGGAACGAGGAGGCAGAGGGGGGGAGGGGAATAGGGGAAACCTTTGTGTCCGTATTTGTTAGGGTCTGGAGTTGCGCCTACGACGGCAAAATACGGTGATTTAAAGAAGGATTTTATGGTTGCTTGGGACATGGTTTGTTTGGTTTGTTTGCTAGGTTGCAGTCTGAATGAAGGGATATGGTGAGGTGAGGTGATGTTGAAATTCAATCGATGTCGGGGACAGTAGTAGGGTCTTGGCGGTGGGGTTTTTGTTGGGGTTAGGCGAAATCTAATATTTCTGGCTGAACTAATGTCATTGGTGGGTTGGCTTCACTGTCAGTGAATTACCATTGGCGCTTGTTACTTGTACAAGTATTAGTTACCAGGGCATATCAAACAATTTATATATATTGCTCAGTTTAAACTCTAGATTAGGTTTGGCTTAGAAGAATAAATATATGTGCTCGCGGATCAGCAATATAGATCTCAATATGCTGCAGAAAACAAAGGTTTGGGGGGGACGGCCGGAATAATTCTTTCTCCTCAGAGAGCTAAGACCCAATACCATCTGCTCACCCGCAGTTTGGGATACTAGGAGACAGTTACATATGAATCACATACGTTTATCACAATTTCCCAGTTCCCTGAAGAGACCCGAAACACCACCTATATAATCCGCGGGGGATTTGTCTCAAGTAGTGATTGCACCCACGGGGTAAAGCCCGGAAAAACGGCGCAACCAGCTTTTCTCCAGGTTTCCCCGGCGAACCGGGCTATTGGGATCGCAGCGACCAATTTAGCTCATATAGTCTAAGGTTTTGGTATAAGTCAGAAGAAATACCCCCAATGGAATCAGCAATGGTATGTATTTTCCCATTTTTTCTGCATCCCAGAGAACGTTTCCGCGCATGCAAGCTGTCTCTCTCCCAAGCCTCCTCAAGATACTAGGCACCCCCCCAACAGTGCACGTGCCAGAGAACTTAGCCCGGAATCTGGCGTGACTTTTGAACAGGTATTTCCGCAGGGTAATCCATGTGAAACAGAGTAGAGTCTCGCCATGTCATTTTTCTCGTTTATAGTCTTCTCGAACGAAAGCGTCCATAGAAAGGTTTCGATAGCTTTTTTAATGTGCTGGGATGTTCTTCCTTGAAGGGCTGCTCTCGCTGAACCACCCCGACCAAGCTAAGCCACCGCCTAAAGCATGAAGTGCAAATCTGTTGTACAGTACATCACAGTACTACTTCTGTCCCGAAAGTACCCCTCCTACAGTCTTAATATTGTTTGCGCCGTGGATGGGCAAATGCCTTGGTGATTGGGCGCATTACACAAAGATTCACTAATTTGAAGGGCTCTAGTCCAGGCACCCACACAGAACCCAAGCGGAAAGTTTTCCAGAAACTAGTTATTTATACCTGTGCATGTAAGGACCGTTCACACAGTTTCCTGACCTTTATCGCGCCCTACGAAGCGAGCCCACGACGTGGCGAGCGCTCTGGGGATGCCCGTATGCGGTCGTGCACATGTGCCTCTTTAGAGGTTGTAGCTGATTTAGGAAGTTGCGAGAGTATTGTGGATCGTAGGCAGGGGTATGGATTATTTTAGAGCTTTAGCCATTTACGGGGAAGAACCTCCTGGCGCGCATTTCCTTCCCTATCACGGGAGTGTGAGGAATATGGACATGAGTGGAGATACAGAGGATACCCGCAGGTGTGATGATCAATGGAAGGACCACGATGCTTACGTTTTATTTATGCATGTGTCTTTACCGTTAGCTTAGTTTCAAAGATAAGCTTGTTGAATATGCCCCTCCCCCCCTACACACTGCCCAAGTTCCAATAGACTCCTCTCACTCAACCGCCTACCACTACACTATCTATTTCCTCACTTTAATATACAGTAGTTTTACGGTAAAAACTGCAAAGGTAAGAGTATAGTAAGTTTACGACCGAGTAGCAATTAAGTACAGGTAATGCAACAACTTGGGATGGAGAGGAACCACCACCGCTTGGGCGATCTGGGGCGGTAAAAGTCGTGACCATGCACACCCATCTCATCTTGGGGGCACCCGAGTGTGGTGTTGTGATCAGTTGGAGAGTCATGGTTGCTAAGATGCTGACTCAGGTCACTTGAGTAATATGGAAGAGCCTAATTCTTATCACAGCTGGGAACAGTTACTGTAAGTCAGCTGCATGCTAGTTTGGGCTTAGTGTACCCGGTGGTAAGTTTTACCGTCGCGAATTGCTCACCGGATTGTCGAAGGGTAGTTTCTCGTTAGTAGCTAGTCCAGCAGTCAAGTCTGACTACCTATTTACTTCAGGTTTGGATCACGCTGTACCAGTACTGTATTGTTCTGTACTGTGTTTTACCGTGCGCTTTGGGCCAGTGATACCCCCTTCAGTCTTCGAATGGGTACTAAACGCAGTCAGTCGGTACTGTACAAGTAGAGTTTAATAGAGTACTTATAGTACAGCACAGCAGACTCGGCTCCAGTAAGCAAGCCCTGCACTCATAATAATAGAACTACTCTTGGCAGAATTCCCAAACTCGACTAGCCCATCACCACAGCAGCCGCATTGCAACAAACCTCAAGTGCTCTCCGGACTCACACTGCAGGCTGAACTAAATAGAATAATAAATTTCGACTAAAGGTGTGCGCTACCTATCATACCCCTTCCACCTCAGCCAAACCTACCCTCCCGAATATCACGAGGCCTGAGTACTAGTACTAGCCCGTTCGAGAAGCATCCGGACAGCCCGACGCCAAGATGTCTGGTTGCTTCGTGAATTGGGTAGCAGTACAGCACTTATGTTACTGCGGACCGACAGCCCAAGCACCAGTCCACCGCAAAACTAAGCCTCCACAAACCGACACTACAAACCCCCGAACAAACCCGGCTTGAGAGCAGTGAGTAATGAATACCGGCGCCGTGCGGGAGAACCCGCACCCGCGGATACGATACGGAAGGTTAGGAATGGTAGAGGGGGGGTAATGTGCACCTTCAGTCAACCAGGTTAGCAACAAAGTGCACTTTCCATTGTAGAAACTTGCTGGCGAGTGGGGGTCTTGTCGGTTTTCCTCGCTATGTGTAGGAAGGGACAAACGGGTGGGGTGGAGTATAATAGCTATGATAACTAAAAGTTGTACTGCACAGCACTCCTGCCTATAGTACACGAGTAACCGTAAGTAGGAAATTGTTTTTGCATTGAGCGTTTATTGCATTCACGAAGGAGTTCTCTTGCGAGCTGTTGTAATAATAGTTTGTCATGTTTCTATATACAAAATATATTCCCTTCTCTCTTCTGGCTAGCTGCGAATCAAATGACACCACCCGCTCCATTCACATGAAAAGAAGACTCCGAGAAAAAAGGAAGAAAGAAAAGTCCGAAATGTACACCCTGGGCACTCCAATGACGCTGCGCCGTTGAGATATGAAATGAGTAAAGGAAGCAAAAGAGAATAAAAAGAGGAAAGTAAATAAGATAGGGGGCTAGATGTACAGTATGGATGTATGTCATATTGAGTGACAGGTGGCGCTGAGGATGGAGGAGGTTCTAGGGAGGAAAGAAAAAAGAGAAGTAGGAAAAAAAAAAGGGTTGAGGAGAAAGAGAATAGGAAGGGAATGGAGAAGTCAAGGTAGCAAGCGAGTAGTTGTGTTAGCGATATTGCCGAAGATGATTATAAAGGTAAATAAATGTAAAGCAAACGCCGAAATCCGAAATCCCCCCATCCGTGCCTCCATCCATAGTCGCTCTGTCGGTATATCGTTGAACGCAATAATATCATACACCACCCAACTAACACCCATCCACTCAAATCCAAGTCCATTGAAGAATCTCTTCCTGCCTCACCCTCCGGGGCTCTTCGACCGATGCCGCCTGATAAACCAAAACTGGCTCCTCACTCCTCCTCCCGAAATCGAGATTGGTCTCAACTCTCAGATTCAACAGCCGGTTCTTCTCCCTCGAGGAACTCCTCTGGTGCTGGGGTTGCGCTTGTTGCCTATCTTGTGCATGCGCTGGTGCTGGCATGTGCTCGTGGCGATGGGCATGAACATGCGGCAGCTGGCCCACGCATACAGAGCTATTGTAGTACCCCCTCTCCAGCGAATTATAAGATGGCGGGGGTACTGGTGGAACGTCCGTTGGCGGGGGAGAAGGCGGGAGGATAATTGCCGAGGCAGAAGGGTTAGAAGATGTAGGCGGGTTTGGTGAATGGTGTGAGCTGTGGTGATTTCGTGGGGTAGGTGGAAGTGCCGGCGGAGACGGTGGCAAGCAGCGGAGGAATTCGTCGATTTCATAAGCTGTGCTCGCGCGATCCTCCTCTGCAGGGGATTTCGGCAGGGCGGAGGATAGCTTCAGGAATGTTAAGGAGCGGGTTAGGAGAGCGGGCATTTTGTCTTTCTGTATGCCCTACGATCTTGTGAAGCGATGCCAACAAGCGGTTATGGTGGTAGATGGCTGATTAGGCCGGATGGTAGTGGTAGATTAGACAGCTTGGCTAGTAAGGGTGGATGGGTGTATGTTTCGTAAGTCTATTGATCGATCGATGGGTGAAGGTGAAATGTTTCATACCCACGAAATCCTCCAAGTGATGATACAAACCTACAGAAGGAGTTCAACTCGAGGTGGGTTAGGCTCAAGTAATATACCCGTAAGGCAATCCCCACCACACCCCACACAACTACCCAAATCCAGTCACCCACCCAAAAGGCCAGCCCAGCCAACGTCCCAGGCCAAGCACACCACCAATCAGTATTTCCTTCCCCGAAGGCTATGCGGTGCAGCATGCGGGACTGCACTCGAGGACTGTCCTGCACAGGCGTGCAGGACGAGAAGGAGCCATCGCCGCTGTGTGTTACCCACCCATTTTTTCTTTTCCCCCCGGTCTTTCCGATGGATTCAGATGGTAATATCATACCGGCACCATAATAGCAACCCACCCACAAATAAGGAACGGCAGAGAGGGGACAAGAAAACAAAAAATAATAATAATACTCAGGTCGGATGGAAATTTGGGTAAGACTTGGAGATTTTATGCAAAGCCTTGTGCTGGTAACGTAGCATAAACGCCTTAGCGCGGATGTCATGGGAAGTCACTCGTGGATTGTTGAGGGGGCTGTAGATTTTCGTCGCTCTTCTCCCCCGAATCGTGCCATAAGAGTTTACTTCAAGAGAGGTAGAGTGTGATACAGCACTATTCTATCCTTCCCCCGGTATCTAAGGGCGATCTGGCGCGTTAGAAATTATGCATGTAAGTGCACCGCCACGGTAAAGTTTAACTGCCAGCCAAGTCACTACCGGTGGACCAAGGATAATTATGGAATAGCAACACCCACTGCCGGCACGAACAACCAACCATCCGTCACTTAACAATACCGGCACTGTAACATTTGCTGCCCCGTTCATCTAGTATCATTTCGCTTAGTTCGTCTAAACTACCGTACTAGAGCAAAGCGAGCGCATCGGATCATGTCATACCCTTAAAAACTGCCTCAATTCCTTCCCTCTCCATTATCATTAATTTGTTGCAGGGTACCGTAAGGCATAGAGGCAAGAAGGGGACTAGGACTTTAGAAGGAGGCGCTGTAGCAATTGTAATCTCTGAAACGGAAGGACTGAAGGCGCTATCCCTGAACAAGGGGATCTTCTATCACAACTGACCTATTATGATAATATTGCTCATGCGATCGCGGGCGCCGTACAAGAATTATTGATTGGGAGAGGGAACAACCAATACCACCATCACACGGAACTCGAACTTCTGCTATCATCAATGGTGGTCACGATGGTCGTAGTTTTCGAAGTCTCCACCTTTTATTCCTTTCCAAGTAATGATGGAAGGTTGCACCAAAGATAAAAATGCCTCAAGAGTTTCCTAATCCTCCACCCGGAATCCCTCGTTCTCAACTTTGAAACTTGAGGTTCCTCGCTTACAGTAGTTTACAGTCCTCTCCCGTCCCGTGAAAATCTGGGATGCCTAGTATCATACCGGCAATAGCATTTAGATAGATAAGCCGCCCAATGTGCCGAATTTTCCGGAAAAACGGTTAAAAAATGATTAGATTACAAGTACTGTACATTTTAGTGGGTAGGCGTCACCTTACCAGGAAATTCTTCCCATCCCAGCCGCCAGCAGTACCGTGGGAGCGCTTAGAGATTTCGATCGATAGTCTAGTGCTTCTGCTTCACTCCTGCGATACGATGTCCCCTGTCCTGGCCAACGACTTTACTTGTACTGTACCGGCGAATGTTCCCTTCAAAGTTGCTTATCGTGCCGACATCGCTGTGCCTAGCTGGTGCATCGAAGACCACTGTATCCTGATTGAGCGAATATCTGAAACAGTGTGACCTCATGCGGCATGGTCGCCTTCGAGGTTTCCCCAAATAGAGATGAGCTAGGTGCTGGGACGGACTTTTCTCTCGAAGGTGGAGCGCAACTGTGTGAGTGCTCGAGTACGATTAATCTCTCGAGTTATGCACAGTGCGAACTACTCGTACTCGACTACCGTAAATTCTGGGTAAACTCGACCCGCCGCCATGCTTCTTAAGGCAGCCACTATTCCTCTCAAAGACTAACCCCGTGGCGAATTCGCTCTTCCGGGGATAGTAACTACCATACCGGGAATGGTGGCGGGTCGAGTTTACCCAGAATCTACGGTACGAGTACTCGAGTAGGGACCTCTGCGGGATCTCACCTTTCTGGTCACCCCTCGCCATTTTTTGCCATCAGCCTTAGACTAGGGCAGAGTCTTCTGTTGCACGAAAGGTCTTTGCGGAGGTTTCTCCGTGGATTATGTAAGTTGGGAACTACTATTTCCGGCTAGCGTGGCATGGCCACAAGCGCTGCGGCAAGAATGGGGTGCTAATATTTCACACTGCTCACATTTGTAAGCTATGGTTGTGAGTTCATCTTTCGAATACCGGTACGGGTTAGAGGCTCAGATCCTCTGTTACCTATATCTACATGGCTTTTCCTCTCCGATGGCTGAGCCCTGGAAGTTTCTCTATTCAAAGATCCCCGCTACACGAGATAGTGTGACATCCGGTCGAACGCCCTCCGCTAGTGCGAGTATCCCGCCTCGCTTTGGAGGCCGGGAAGCCTTACTCGGTGACAAATACTACCTTACGCATCCCTCGCATATTCTTGGCCGCGCCTGCTAGCCGGCGATGTTCCGGGGATTCAACCGGGGGCGAGAGTTGTGCTAGGGGGAAGCGCTTTACTTGGGGGATGTCTACAACATGACCTCACCCACTCTTGGGATAATGGTAGATCCCTAATCTCTCGGACGGATGTACGAGTAAGGTACACATAGCCGCTCCATAGTGCTATAGGGTCAGGGTTACTATGCTCCTCGGAGGTTTACCAGCTGCATTGCATTCGAGCTACCTTCCGTGGTATTGATCTACCCGAGTAGAGCTCCCCGCTGTGTCCGCTCCCCACCTTTCGGTTCTATACATAGGTTAGCTCCCTAATGCGGGGGAGTTGTACCTGAGTTACTTGCGAGGCACGCTGCATAGAGAGTCGCCTGCTTCTAGCTCGTAACATCTTGGTACCTCGGCTGGCGGGTGTGTGCTCTAAAATCCACATCTCTCAGTCTCAAGTAAACAGCGAAGCTAGCGATAGAGGTGGGCGGGCGCATTTGTTGGATCTAAAAGTCGGGCGCAAAATCAATTAGTTCCTACAAGCCTGTCTACGGCAGAGGTGGAGGGCCTAATATGTGAATGTCAGGGGATCAGTAAATGTGGCACAAGTTCTTGTCGAAATCGAAGAGGGGCGTAGCGTAGTAGAATACAGAATGTGGCTCTCGAGTGACGGACGATGAGGTTAGCTCTAAGACCAGACATTGGTTATGGTTACAGCACCAGATCATGCCGTAGGCTATCATTTTGTCAAATTTACCGAAGCTGTTTTGGGTTTTGCACTTTAGGGCTGGCTTAGAGACATGAGGGCTAAGAACCGGGACAAGGGGGGATAAAAGGCACAGGGGGGAGCCACTCAGCACGGTGCCCAGAGCATGAAGAACGCCGTTGCTCAGAAATGACGATCAACCTTCTTTCCTCCCAAAGGGAATAATTGTTATTTTGCTAGTTACGCCTACCTAATATAATAGGATGTGGGATTTAGTACTAGGGGTCAGCGGCCTTGGCAGGTTCTCAGGCTGCAGGCGAGTTGAGCCACTGTTGAGAGGAAGTGCGGTAGGTAGGATCGCTCAGGGATGTGAGGCTTAATACAGGGCACCATGAAAACTCGGGTTTCCACTATCTCTGCCTGACCTCCAATCTCTACTAATTCCTGCCTCAGCCTACTATAGGTTTAGTTTGATAGGCTGATAGGATTGCGTGTGCGATTAGTTAACGAGGTCCAACACACCGGGGACACTCGGACTTGACTGTGTGAAGAAAACACTAATCCTTCCGAGGGGTTTCTGCCTCTGAACACGGAGATTAGACACCGAGCGGAGATAGTAGATAATACGGGTTTTACGGTACTATATAAAGGCTATCCCCCTTATGTGCGGCTATCCCGAGCCTTGCGACGAGCCCTCGGGGGCCTGATTTGAGACCATCTACCGGTATCATACTCTGTCACTGAGGCTGGGGTTGGCTTGAGTTGGAAACCTAAGAATGGGATAAGAACGAGCGAGGGTATCATACTGGTATCATAATCTAGAAAGATGGGGTGGGAGGCAGTAAAGGTGAAAAAAGCAAAAACAATGTCCGCTGTTAAGGCGGGGATGAGGTGATCCAAGCATCATATATAATGGTATCTAAACCCGAACCCAGGGCAATCGGGGTTGCAGTTAAGCGGCTCGTCAATCACCTAGCTGGTTAAGCGAGGCTAAGGGCATAAACTTGCTCTCTGGAGTTTCCTTAGGCCGAAATACCACACACCCTTTGCCTGGCCCATAAAGTCAGCCCCCACTATTAACTTATGCTTTCTCTACCGAAGACCCTTCCCTGCTACGGGACTCAAGGGCTTCCGTAGGGGAAGCTTCACGAGAGCCCTCCTGAATCAAGACCCTTTTCCACTTGACGGAAAAGAAAGAGGTGGAGTTCATTGGTTTGTGCTTTTTGTAGCGTGGGTGGTCATACCCTGACTTGGGTCTTGTTGATTTTAATACTAATAAGCCCCGGCCAGTGGTGGTCAAACGTGTTGCTCCTAGTAGCGGCCGCCCCATCCCCCCCCCCACCAGTGCCATGGTGGACCGGCTGCGCCAGATCCAGCATTGGGGTCGCAGTTCGTGTGAGATAATAGTACTCGGATACCAGGGTTTCAATCTCTCCATTCAAACAACGTACAGGGCTGGTCCGTGAACAGAATTTTGGAGGGGTGGGGATGGGGTTTATAGGCCATATGCACATGCAGTGGTATACCTATTGGAGGAGAAGAAATTCCCTCGAATCTTTAAAGATAATAATTAGTGAATCTTGATTTCTAAGGTGCTAGTTGGTTGAGCTCAGTGCTCCTAATGGGTCAGGCTACTAGTAGGCCGGGCCAAGGCAGGCCACTCCGGAAAATGGCACAGGCCGAATTCGATCAGCCTACGAAAGCCTATCAAGCCTGATAAGCCCCTGTAGGCTCGGTGATTAGCATTGAGAAAAGATCGCTTTAAGGGTATACCAACCCCCTCCCCTCTTTCGAGTTTCTCGCCTTTGATTATTTTCCTCTTTAACTTCGACTATTTCTTCCTAACCAATCACACAGCGAGTGATACACAACCAACTCAACAAAGTCTTGAAAATTCACCTCCAGGGTCACTAGCACAGTCCTATCCTACCATAATTACCTCCTGTTTCGTCCCTTCGGCAGAATTACACTGAATCCCCAAGCTAAGAAAGCGAAATTGTTGTATTTTTAATGTTATTTTGTAAACCATTTACAGTTAAAGTTAACACTCCTCGCATTCATACCCCATATGTTACCACCCGACTAGGCACGGTTGATCCACCACAACAGCAGCTCTTTTTCTACAATTAATTTAATTAATTAGTTCACTATCTCTAGTATATTTTAGTGTTTTTTTGCTAATAAAGCGAAATTGTTCCTTTATTCCCAATCTTATTGGGTAATTGGGAAACATTACCATGAATTCCTGCCGTTGACATTGCGTGGCTGCTCGCTATGGGTGGGTCGGCCAAGGCTGTATAGGCCAGGCCAGCCTGCCGGGCAGCCGGTACAAAGCCTATATGGCCTATAGGTGGGCCCGGCCCAACTAGGCTTAGGAATGACCCGGCCTGCAGGTTTGGGCCAGGCTAGATCTCAGAGAGCTTTGGCAGGCCTACCTGGCCCGTTGGGAACACTGCTTAGGAGCATTACGCATCTTACTAATGTGGACCTCGCTTGACTCGTAAGAGAGTTAGATTGCATGCACGAGCAATACTTGAGCGCTAGAGTGTATCAGCATCGCGAAAGCTCAGGAGCAAGGTGAAGGAATATCTTATTGACAGCACGCCCCTCAGCACTGAGCTGCATATCTACTGTATAAGGCTTCTGGGACCAAAATAAAGGTCCCTCTAGATTTGGCATCCGACCTCAGAGTGGCCAAAGATGTGCTCGTTACTTTCTGTTCTGTAGCTGCTCGCCTGTGTTGTCAACATAGGCGGCGGAGAAAAAACGTTTTCAAGAATCTTATAATAATATGAAGCTTTGCCATGTCAGCATGGGCTTGCCAGCCCCGCTTACACCAAAGAGGGATGGTGGGGCGAGGGTGAGGGGTTTGGTAGTTACCATATCGCCCCACTTTAGAACCTAGTTGAGAACAAAAATGTTAAGGTGGCACCAGGTGGGTAACAAGAGGAGGTGAATAGATATTCCAGCAGATAGTCGATAGCTGCCCTACAAGAGATCTCCTTAGCTTAGATCTCAGGATGACATGCAAACGTCCTCAGAAACGGAAATATGTTTATCAAAGGAAGTGTTACTCCTACGGATCGGAATCAGACCGCAGTTGGAGAAAAGGCCTCGTCCTGCTCGTCTTAGGCGTAAACATCCAGGTCCTAGTAGTAACAGAAAATGCTAGCATGGCTGCTACTATGGAGGCACATGCAGAATCATGAACTAAGGGGACTATTCGCTCCAAGCCAGGTAGAATCACCAGAGAAGGTATCCTGTTTGCTCCTGAGGCTGCGAAGGAGGAAAGTGTGCTTCACCCTTCAGGGGCGTTGAGGATGTCATTAGAGAATGCTATTATAAACATCAATTGGATTTCTAAGTCAGGCGATTAAGAATGAATTTTTCTAGAGTTGGCCTAAGGTGGGGTACACCTATAGTGGGGTTACCCGTTGTGAGCCCAACTCCTACTCGAGTATTGCACACTGCCAAATTTCGGCCCTTCATGGCGGCATGCAATATCGGCTGTGTTCACAAACGTCGCCCCACTATAAATACAGTACAATGGGAGGTTGGCTGCCTAAATGGTATTAGAAAGGGTTTTTGGAAAGTATATTTGCCGGGCCCGCTTGTGAATTATAACATAAAAGAATTCCTACTCGGGGCTGGGGCTGTGAACTTCGCAAAAGGATATCGAGGAGCATGTTCAATCGGATTTATTCCCAGGGGTATATAGAGTAGAGGTTACAGCTCGGACTTGTGCAGTGCCAGGATACTTATTGAGCGCTTTGTGATCTTGGGCTGCTTGAATTGGGAGCAATGATGAAGTAATTAGAGTGTCTCCATATCGAGTCTGTACGCTTGAATTTAGGAGATCCGCTGATAAATAGATGGATACGATAAGTGGTTGGCCGTTAGTCCCACATGGCTTTCTGCCTAGTTCCGGGCCACATTTTGCCTCCAGGGCCACGTCTCAGACTAAGCAGACAATTGCGCGACAAATGCTCCTCTAGAGTTCAGATCGGGTCTAAGCCCCGCAGTTTGAGATACCAAGATGCAGAGATCGAGCCCCAATACCACCATATTCGAAGACACTATTTCCACAGCAGGGAACATAGTCACTACGAGCTCGGGCGGCACGCACATGTGCGACGGCACAAACGGTGGGGCGCACACCACACCCGGTGGCACTATCACAAGTGCGATCGACGACGCAGTGTCTACCTGGGATGGCACCTGGGATAAGAGAACTCGAGACTACTTTATCACCTCCATTGCCGGGTACTCACAGACTGTTGATAAGTTCTGGGGAGGGCTCGTCGGATACAAGGCTATCGATAAGATGGGATGTCAGTTTAAGGTTGCCGCGGGCGACCAGGTGCTCCTTGCCTTTGACTTGTGGAGCGCTAAAGCTGTCTTGGAGGCGAGTGCCGATAAACAGAGCCTTCAAAGGGGTGGTGAGGTCGCTTTTACTGTAGTGAATGGGATGGATAAAATGCCTATTGAAGGAGCCACGGTGGCTGCGAACGCTGGGCCTAGAGGGACCACCGACAGCAACGGGAAGGATACTTTAACATTTAAAGATATTGGCGTGTACAAGTACAAGGCTAGGAAGGGTGGGACTATCAGATCTAACGAGGTTGCTGTTACGGTCACGCCCGCGGCTCCGGCCCTGACTATGACCACGACTACCGCTGGAATGGGGGGCCAGACGGTGTATTTGTATGATTCTGGGTTTGGGGGTTGCAACCAGTGATTGGTGGTGCTTGTATCATACCGTACCGAGTTATTAATTGGGCACGTTCACAAGGTGCGAGACGCAATAATTTACAAGGGTCAGGGATAAAATCATGGTACGCTGCATAACTAAAATGCTAGTAGTAATGGTACTCGTCCCAGGCAAGAAGTACCCGGAAACAGGGGGGGTCAATTTTGTTTGAGCGCTCAGATAATTGCAGGGGGTTTATCATACAAAAATCTAATCCCTGTTTCCGGGTACTTCTTGCCTGGGACGAGTACACATAGAAACACAACCCTGATGGGACCTCTATTTCCTCCTGCTTTTAACAAGATATAATTAATAGAGAGGTAGCTGGCATCTTGTTGAATACCTCAATTAAAAAAACAATTCTTTCTAGGCACATGTTAAGCAATGGAAGGCTTGCATTTCTGGACAAGCTGGCTGCTGTGTACCACTAATTTTGACCAAAATCAACAACATCAATACCCCTGCTCCGTTACCCTCCGTACCACTATTTTATCCTTGACCCTTGTACAAGCCGCGATGCTAACTTAGAGACCAGGGTTCAATTTTAGCCCCGGAAGGGTAATCTGTAAAAAAAAACACTCTAGGGCTCTCTGCCCATAGGCTAGATTGCAGTATCAAATACAAGCCCTTTGTTGTGCCAAATGGCCTTTCTGTGTCAATAGTGCTGGTATAGTATGACCCTATGCTTGCCTGACAGACTGCAAGATTATTAGTCTCCATCTTCCAAATTAGGACCAGCCCCAGGTACCCCCACACTTCGCCCCTGGACCACATCCATCCACCCTCTCAAAAGTACACTAATCATTAAGAATCACTCGAAACTCACCTCTCCACATGGACACTGAAATTGCAAGGGTTTCGTTTACTATCATTGGCGAAAATGAGACGAGTCCCCGAACCACAAGTAGCAATACCAACAAACCAGCCATACAGAATCAAAAGAAGAAAGTTTTCCAAGCTCCCCACTATGAGATAGGAGAACTAAAGATTTGATACCACCTTGTCCCACCACTAGCTACTTCACTGCGGGCTTCTGCCAACCTGTTTTGAGCTCTGTCGTTTTATCCCGACTCATCAATCGTCCAGTGACCACCTTGATAAGTTGCTTAGAGGCGGGCAAACGCCTAATGCCACGAGGTCCCTGATTCATCATCTTGGAGGAGAGCGGATGAGAAGGCAGAACGCACAACGCAGGTAGGACAAGCGGAACAACTACCGGCCTACACTTTAGCATTTACCTCAGCTTAGGTGGGACGGGTGAGACTCTACAGAAAAATCTTGTCATGAGTGACACTCTCAGGATGGGCTCTAAGCCCCGTAATGCGAGTGAATATCTTCCCGCACTTGGGGCAGGGGCAGAGATAGGCTCCAAGCATCTCATTCCAATAATCTGCCAGATTCTCCATAGGAGAATCGATTGGTTTGGCTGAGAGAGCGTAGTCGAGAAGGCTAATGAAATCCTTCTCGACGAGTTCCTCCCGGTTGAAGTCCTTAGGGGTCTCGTCCATTGTGGTTTTAGGGCGTTTATGGCGCTGGCATGCTAGGCGCGGGCTGTAGTGCTACCAGCAAGGATATCGTCGGGGAGGTCTCTGTTGAGGGGAGTGGTTGCATAATTTATGAGCTTACGAAAGCCCGAGGGGGAGAGGTTACACTAGCACAGTCTAGACTTAGTCTGCTTGGCCGCGCCAGAGATGGCCTTGAACTAGACATCGCAGCAAGGGCAATAATGAGGGGTTGTTGGTTCGGGCTTGTGGATAATCGTAGTATTAGCTGGCCAAATAAGTTCTATGAGTGAAAGGGAAGAAGAGTTGAAACACACTTGCTTACAGTGAAGCTCAGGTGCATCAGTAATGCGAAACTCCTGAGAGCACTCCCACAAGCCACATGCTGGGAACTCCCATTCATATGCCCTTGAACCCCCTTTACCCCTGTTTACTGTGAGTCACCGGCGCTTTGTTATATGATTGATAGCATGACCTTGATGCTTCAAGAACACCGACAGCATATCTGGATTTCATTCATTCTCGCCTAAAGGACGAACAAGAATAATCTGGAAAATGGAGAGCGAAGTAGGAGCTGGGCGCACATTGAAGAAGTCAGGGTGGGAGGAAGAGAAGGGAAGGAGAAACATTAGGAATGGAAGAGAGGTGAGGCTGAGAAAATGGAGGGAATGGAAGCGAAGAGATCAAGGAAGGTTGGACAGAGGACAGAGAGAAGAGACGCAGCGAATGCTATCGGTGGGAAAAGAGAATCTGAGAAAGGAAGATGTTAGAATGTGAAAGCTTTCAGAGTTATGTATTTAAGGATGCCCGTTTCCCTCCTGAGCGCGAGGATAGAATCAAGATCAAGACATCCCCCCCCCCCCGACATCAAGCTTCCTTCCACGCAGATAGTTTTTTTCGTTTATTTACATTAATTCTAACCATACACTTGCAACCACAAAAATTCTTCCCCGGATCACTCTCGTCATCCCCTCCAAGCGTATGCAAATCCTAAGCATTCAAAACCATGACTTCTCACTTCGCACACCCCATCCAGAATCTCACTCCTGTTCCAGGGCGGCTTCTACACAACGTTGAACCGGAGGCCACCCTTGCTATCGTAACACACATTCCCTCTATGTCACTGTCTATACCCGAGTCCGCTAAGGTTTGCGATGAATTTAGCTATGTGAGGGCCGTGAGAGTAGGAGGTTTGGGCAGAGTTATTATTCTGGGAGGTAGTAAGGTATAGCCATGCTTGCTTTGTAATCGGTTAAGAATGGCTTTATGAAATATATACGAACGGTTTTCGTGGCTGTTTTTTGTTCCCGCTTGCAATGTAGCTGAATCGTTGATGTGGCGGTGAGGGAGGATGAGTAGGGATGTTTGGTCTGGGGCGGCGGGGTGATTTCGTAGTGATTATTTCGCTGCTGGTTTGGGATTTTTTCTTTCGCCTATTTGGCTGGTAAGGAGACCGGGTGTGTAGGGGTTTTTTCTGTGTAGGAGCCGGATATTCTTTCACACTTGGGATGTGGGGTTGGGAAAACAAGTCATAACAATCATTTCCCAAAAAAACAGAAAATGTTTGCATTGAGCGCCGGGAGTTATATCGTAAGGCAAAGCAACCTAACCACAGACCTCCGAGCACATCCACCAGGGTCTTGAACAAGTTTTAGACCGCCGACTATGTCCAATAGCCTAATGAAAAATTCGGTGCGAGGGTGTTTTACTGCTCACCCCCAAAGACTCATTGCCCCACCCACATGGATGCGATGAAGTCGACAAAATACCAGTGGATAGGGAGATAGCCGGGAGCGGCACTTGCATGGCCTATAATATTCTCCAATGACGAGCACCCAATATTCCACCCATCTCATACCAAGATTTCTTTCAAGTTTCCAGATCCCGATTTGACCTCCTACACGAAACTTATGCATGCTCCATCGCTTGATCCGCCGCATTAAACCCCTTTCGCGAAGCTGAAAACCCACAGCATTAGCGTGGCAGCTAACTTGAGGAACGCCAGAAATCTTCTATCTAGCAGGTGCAGACCTCGGAAAGCTCTTGGGCAGACGAAATGTTCTGTAAAGGTGCTTCGGCATCCTGTTTTCTAATCATTATCAATTGTATAAACGAGTATTTTTCGATGCTGGAGATGTCTGTGAAGTTAGCATTGATCATGTAGACTCCCATTGTGGGTGTTTTAAAGGGGAGAGGGTCCGGCCAAATTACTAATATTCTGTTCAAGTTAGACTTATCTAATTTAGCTTCCGGTAATTTTTCTTTCCAGGTGGCCCCTCCCCAAAATGACCTATTGGCATTGTGCAACCCTTGACGGGCATAATCAACTATGGTAGCCGTTCCCGCCTATGAGAGATATAACTTTTCGTGGCTATATTGCCCGACCACTTGAGACTGCAGTGCTGCGCACTCAGTAACAGCAGATTCAGCGATGATCAGCTCGTATCAGCGCAGCAGATCACTACACAGATGGCGAGGTGGAGTGTGTGTCCAGGGCATCCACTTGTCAGATTATTAACTCAACCAGCGATTGCCTGTGGGCTTGGGAGACGCTTGTTACTTGTGCTTTCATCCTCCCACCACTTCAAGATCAAGCGGGGCAAGCAGAGTGGCCCATGAGCGTCAGCTAGTGTCTAGTTAGGGCCGGAGGTCGGTTTCTATAGGCTTTGATATGATATATGATATTATGATAGTATATTACTTGGTTGCTTGAGCAACGTACTAAAAACAAGTTGACTAAAAGTGCAACTAGAACTTCCCTTTCCACCTGTACAAATGTATATGACCAATCACGGACTGGAGGAGAAGGCGTTTTGGCGAATCGACCAAGCTAGGCTAAACACTTCGGCCAATGATTGTCCGAGTTTCAAGATCTCCCAGGAGCATTATGCATGTTACTGATGCTTACCCCGGTCGACCTGTCGGAGAATTAGATTGTATGCACGAGCCCTACACGGGCACTAGAGTGTATTACTGCGCAATATGGTAAGGATGTTAGAGCCAGCGCGCCAATATCTTGTTGATAGAATGTGCCCTAAAACGGAACTCCATATCCCCTGTACAAAGCAACTAGGAAGAAAAGTAAGAACCCTCTAAACCAGGAATCCGACCACAGAGTAGCCAAAGTGGTGCTTATTACCTTCTGTGTCGTAGCTCTGCTAGTCCGCGTGCAAAGCATAGACCGCAAAATTTTTCAAGAAACGTACTTATAATACCAAGCTTTACCACGCCGGTATGGACTCGTCGGGCCTATTATCAGGGAGAAATCGGGGGAAAGGCGGTGTGAGGATAAGAGATTTAGAGATTCCCATATTGCTTACCCTCCGGGACCCAGTCTAGAACGTAAAAGTTAGGGTAGTGCTATGTTTTACAAAAACGGATAAATAGATACTCCAGCTAAGAGTTTGTAACGGCCAAGCAAGAGATCTCCTTAACAAACTTAGACCTCACGATGGCTCGCAAAAATCTTGAGAAACAGACATTTGTTTGGCAAAGGAAGTATTACTCCTGCTATCGGACCCACAACCACAACCGGAGAAAGTGCTCCAGGGCGTCCGTCTCAGGCTTCACCATTCAGGTCTTCATAGTGGCAGAGAATTCCCACAAGATCACTCCTATGGTGGCACATGCAGAGTCATGAGCGAAGAGGGCTGTTCGTCAGGCCAGGTAGAATCACCAAAGATATCCGGTTTACCTTTAAGGTAACAAAAGACGAAAGTATATTTCAGCCTTCCAAGGTGTTGAGGATGCCATTAAAGTTAGAAAGGATTATTATCAACATTAATGAGATCTCTAAGTTAGGGGATTACAGGTGAGCTCCCCCTAGGGTTGGTCTAAGGTGGGGTGCTGTACAGTAGTGGGGTTGACTCTTGTGAACCCATCCCCTACTCGAGTATTGCGCATTGCCAAGTCTCCGCTCTTCGGCACGGACTGGGGCTGTATGCAATAGCTGCTGTGTTCGCAAGCATCACCCCCATCATAAGTACTCGAGTATAAGGGCATTTCGGGCGCGGCAACACAAGCTGCTTCTCCATTTGGAAAGCGGCCGACATTTTGCCATTACAGGAAATCCCTCACTAGTTATCACTCGAGCTTCCTTATCTTACTTTGACTGCATATAAATGGTGCGCCGGACTTTCTGCTACCCCTAGTACAGTACACCAGTAGGTTGGCGGCCTAAAGGCTGTCCGAAAGAGTTCCTAGGAAGTTCATCTGCCGAGTTGCATGCGAACTATTTCATAGAAGAATCTCGACTTGGGGCTGGGGCTGCGAACTTCACAGAGGGATCTTGGGGGAGTAGGTTTAATCGGGCTTATCTTTGGGGCATATAGAGTTGGGGTTACAGCCTAGACTCGCACAGTGCCAAGGTATCTATTAAACTCCCGGACTGCGCGTGAATTGGGCGCAACGATTGATTAGAGTGTCTCCCCAAAGAGCCTGTGTGCTGAATCCCAGAGACCCACCGATTAACTGATCGACACGGTAACTGATCGGCCACCAGCCCCAAGCGGATTTCTGCCTAATTCCGGGCCGCATTTTGGCTCCAGAGTCATGTCTCAGACTGAGCAAATAATTGTACGACAAAAGTTCCCCCAGTCCAAACCCCGCAGTTTGAGATACCAAGAGGCGAACATCGGAGGCAAAGCACCGCACAGGGAACCGGCGAGAACAGTAACACAAAGACAGGCCAAGACCATGCTCACCCACATGGTACCACACTTCAACAAAACCCGCATATTGCTATCCATTCTAGGGTTAGGTTTCCAGGGTAAATCAACTTCACAGAATCACAGTCAATCACTCTCCAACAAAGTTCAAACATCTCACCACACCCTGGTACCATCCCGTTCCCGCAAAAATTCCCAAACTAATTGCTTCTCTAAATTCTCCAACCCAATAAGTTTCCTTTAAGCTTAGCTACAATTATAATTTAGAAGATTTCATAACTTGACGAGCAACTTCTGCTGTGAAAAAAAGCCACAAGGTTATTCAACCTCAAGACTTGGTACTGGCGGCTGATTAGTGCTTTCTCCTAGGGGGGGAGGGGGGCGGTATTTTTGTTCCCACTTGATTTCATATAATTTGGGCCAGTGAGGGCGGTAGTGCAATGCAGTAAGTACTCTAATCCGGTATGCTTGGAATGGGGTGGTTAGAAGGACACTTAAACCCCAGCGAATCCCCCCCTGGCCCAGTAAAGGAATCTACCACCATTCTCCCATTACTATTCCCTCTAGTCCAATAGTCATGCGTTTCTCCACAAACACCATCAGAACCATCCTCCTAATCCTAACCTCCGCCCTCCTGAACTCCTCCCTCCAAGCAAACGCCTATTGGACAAGGGTCTCCCTTCGCATAGAGGGCTCCAAACGTACCATCTTCGAAGGCACTGTCTACACAACAAAGCACATAGTCACCACGAAGTCGGGCGGCACACACGAGTGCGATGGTACAAACAATGGTGCACACACCACGCCCGGGGCTACCATCATAGGCGCGATCGACGACGCAGTGTCCCTCTGGGATGGCAACTATAATAAAAGAACCCGAGACTACTACATCACTTCCATTGACAATGACCCAACAACGAATGGTGGGTCCTGGGGGCTCCTCGTCGGATACAGGTTTGTCAGGAAGGGGGGGTGTCAAACTCAGGTTGCTGCGGACGACCGAGTGCTCGTTGCCTTTATCGCGGATACACCTAGCGCCTTCTTGGAGGCGACTTCGGATAAAACGAGTGTTCGGCTAGGTGAAGAGGTGGGTTTTACTGTGGTCAATGGAAAGGATGGAAAACCGGTTGAAAGTGCCACGATGACTGCGGGGGATACTTATCCTAAGGCCACTACAGATGCTCATGGGAGGGCTGCTATAAGTATTAGAAATGCTGGTGTGTACAAGTATAAGGCTGAAAAGGATAAGGCTATCAGGTCTAACGAGGTTGCCATCGAGGTCATGGCCGGGATCCCGGCGGCGGGCTGCGATAACACTGGGGGGCATGGGGGTTTGGGCCAGTGATTCGTGGTGCTTATATTTGCTAGAGTTGGGGGAAGTGGATAGTTGACGGACAAAGATGTGAGAGTGGATGTAAGCGGGAAGGTACGATGAAAGATTGCGGAATGTCTTTGGTGATTTCATTTGTTCTAAAGTTGAAAGGAGATGAAAGGATTGACGGAGATGGTTTATGGTCATATCTTTCCTGTATCATCGGTATGGAAGTATGCAGGCAAATAGGGTCGGTCAGACATGGAGAGAAATGGATGAGTGTAGGGAACGATGGAATGGGCAAGCTGATTTCCTTATACTCTATATATTCTTATGTTTTGATTGGTAAGAGCCTGTTTGGCGGGAACGGAAGGTGGGTTGACCGTTCCGTTCCCCCATACAAAGTGACCGTTTTGAAAGGGAAGGGAACGGTCACTTTGTATGGGGGAATGGAATGGTCGACCCGCCTTCCGTTCCCGCCAAACAGGCTCTTAGTTTATAGTGAGGACGAGCGAACGAAGTTTCTGATTATACATGCCCTTTAGTCTAGCCCTAGTCTAGTTCGAGCGATCGACCGTTGCGCCATTTGTCAGTCACCCCACGATAGGTCCTCGGACAGTATTGAGTGTTAATCAGACACATTAATTGGGTGGCGAGATGTGATGATTCACAAGCCGTAGGTTGAGACCAGGGTCCAATCTTATCCACAAAAGAGTAATGGAGGACTTCCGGTAGGAATCTGGAAGAGACTTAGAAGTGGTCTTGGCACATTTTCACGCTAAAATCTAGAAAATCAACCTCTACTCGTGCCAAGGTTGCGGCGTGCGGCCGCAACCCCCGCATGTTCGCTGGCTCACAACCGGGGCCACTCTAAAGAGTGCCTGACAGCTCAACGCAAATTTACAGTTCAACGCAAATTTGTGGCTTACCATAGTAACAGTGTGGCTCAACACAACTATGTGGCTCAGCATAACTTTGTGGTTTAGAATAACTTTGTAGCTAAATATATATGAACATTTAATTTACATTTAATTTGACAACCTAGGATGCTGCCTCATGCTTGGCTTTTTTGATACCAGCCTACCGTAAAAACCCGCTATATCCACTATTGGGGATCGGGCTCTTGACTTTCACAATCTGAGACAAAACACCCCGTGAAGGAATAGTGCTTTCCACACAAAGTATAGCTTGAGGAGGTGAAGCTTGCGGGATCTCATTAACTGGTATTTGTTATTTTGTTAACCTGCCGTGCTAAGTATATTGTGGTTTGGTGCTGTAGTACAGGCGAGATCTGCGATAGTGGATACAGCCAGCTTTTACGGTACATTGGCTGGGTCGTATAACGACTAACTTAGATACCGGTAGCATGTTCAATTTGGATTGTATTTTGTATTATCTTGGTTTTCCTCTCGGGAAATGTGAATGGGTAAGCTGTTGGAGAAAAAAAAGGTATTCTGGTTTAATGATTAAATTTCTGGTTGGGTGGGTTCTGTATTCTCAGGTGTCTGGACCAAGCCACAAAGTTGTGTTGAGCCACACTGTTACTATGGTAAGCCACAAATTTGCGTTGAACTGTAAATTTGCGTTGAGCTGTCAGGCACTCTTTAGAGTGGCCCCGGTTGTGAGCCAGCGAACATGCGGGGGTTGCGGCCGCACGCCGCAACCTTGGCACGACTAGATTCTAAATTTTCTAAAATCTAAACCACCCCCTCCCCCTGGTTCGGATTTGAAAGGCTTCAGAAACCCAGAAACTTATACATAATCGGCCAATCAGCCCTGAGGCAGTAATTCTCTACACATTAGTCCCTAGCTCTCAATGCACAAAATGAACAACATGCTAAGTTACTACTGGACACAATCCTATGAAAAATATTCTCCCGCCAGTATCCATTAGGTTTCATATGTGTGGCCTTATCCCCCCGCAATGATTATAATCTGGAAACTTGGAAAATCATTTTTTGCTATGAGAACAACCTGCGATCCAGATTCTTGCTCCGGGCTCCAGATTTTTCCAGATTCCTACGGGAAGTCCTCCAATGGGCAAAAGAAACACTCTGGAGCTCTCAGAACACAAGCCAGATTGCGGCGATCGAATACAATCGCTTTGTAGTGCCAAATAACCTGCTGGTGTAATAATATGACACTATTGGTATGATAGTTGTTACGCATACCGGCAGTACCGGCAGCGGTAACCCCTGCACCCCACCACTATTTCCAAAATATAGGCTAAACCACTCCAGGTACCCTACTAATAGTACAAGTACGAGTGCTCGGGCGATGAGGGAAATATTGGGACGAGCAGGGGTTGTGAAATTGCTCGAATTAGTATTATAGTTGTCTTACTTTTTTGGTCCTTTGATACTTCTTCCAAGGTATATGCACAAACCTCTGCTACGGTACCCCTGCTTGTCCCAATACTTCACCCCCACCCTAATACCATAATTTTAACCCCTCCCCACCCAAGGCAACAACTCCGAGTCTCGTGAGGTGCGACAGAATCTTCTTGTTCGTCCCAGAATTCAACCTCCTTTACCTACAAAATCCTTAAACCCACTTCTCGTGTTATCCTACTGCACACTCGGAAAAAGCTACACTGCGGATAAGATGTCCCACAACTCGGTGGAGAAGCACAGATTACTACCAGACGAAATGAGCTCGGAGGGCAAAAGTTATAGTCCTTCTAATAAGCCCTATTCGCGGGGACTCTCCAGGTCGACCAAGACTGTTCTTATGACGTTCCTGGTGCTACTGCTCTTGTGTGTCTGCCATGTAAAAAATAGCGAAGCCATATTTGATGGGAAGGAGCTAGCGAAGGGGGATTATGGCTGGGGGGATGTATGTTCCCCCCACTCCCACTGTGAGATTGATACCTCTAAAGATAGCGAACTAACGAGCGACCACAGATCGCCCCGACCAAAGACATTAAACTCTACCCCTGCTTCAACGGCTACAAATGTGCCCGCCTGGCCGTCCCGCTAGACTACACCAACCCCTCTCCAGGCCGTACTGCTGCAATCGCAGTCACAATCCTCGAAGCTACCGACACTAGCAAACCCTACGGCGGCCCCATCCTCATCAACCCTGGCGGTCCCGGCGGCTCTGGTGTATTAATGCTCCTAATATACGGCAAAATACTCCAACAGGTCATCGGCAGACACTACTCCATCGTCGGCTTCGATCCTCGCGGCGTGAATAATACGACCCCCACATTCTCCTGTTTTGAGGATGCACTGCAGAGGAGGGTCTTCAGTGAAAAGGAGGGCGGGAAGGTTCTTGCCGGTGGGAGTGAAGTTGCGGAAACACACTCACGGTTTAAAGCTCTTTCCGAGAGTTGTGGAACGGTGGCTGGGGAGGAGAAGGGTGGGTATGTCAACACCGCATCAGTGGCTAGGGACATGCTAGAGATCTCGGAGAGGCTTTGGGGATTGAGTGGGGCGAGAGGGAGAGGGTTGCAGTATTGGGGCCTCAGTTATGGGAGTGTGCTTGGGAGTACGTTTGCTGCGATGTTTCCTGAGAGGGTTGAGAGGATTGTTGTCGATGGTAACTACTTCTACCCTGTTAGCTCTGCGGGAAGAGGGGAAGTGTGGGACTAATTGGGACGAACAGGAATCTGCGATGCGGAAGACTACTACTCCACGGGCTGGAAAGCCAACCTCCAAGACACAGACAAAGTCCTCGCCAGTTTCTCGACATACTGCTCTCAGGCCGGCCCTCTGAGATGCGCTTTCCACACCGGCTCGACACCCAAGGACATAACCATCCGCCTACACAACCTCCTCCAAAAACTCTCAGCAGAACCACTTCCCATCCCTTCCTCTCAATCGACCACCAACGCCCCAGAAATAATCACAGAATCAGATGTTCGCAACCTCCTCTTCTCCTCCCTATACAATCCGCTAGGCGCATTCCCAATCGTGGCCCAGATCCTCGCTGCCCTCGAGTCCGGCGACGGGAAGGGATACCTAACGATAGCTCGCGTAGGCCTCGAATGCGACTGCCCCGCAGGCCCAAAGACGCCAAATCCCGGCGGTGAAGCAAGTCTTGCGATCGCATGTTCTGACGGCGCGCCAGTGCCCGACGACAGAGTAGCGTTTGGCGAGTACCTTAGAGAATTGACCTCGCAGTCGAAGGTGTTCGGAGGCGTGTGGGCGAGGTTTAGGCTTGCCTGTACCAATTGGAAATTCCGCCCGAAGGGGTTGACGTTCTCGGGGCCGTATAGTGGGAACACCAGCACCCCAATGTTGTTTATTGGGAATAGTAGGGATCCGGTTACTCCAATTATAAAGTATCCTCCCTCATTCTTTTCCTACCTATCAGTGCTAATTGGTGTATCTTAGTGCGCATACCATGTCCAAACGCTTCCCCGGATCAACCGTGCTAGAGCAAAACTCCGAAGGACACTGTTCGATATCCGCACCATCGCTATGTACAGCAAAGTACGTCCGTAGGTATTTTGAAACAGGGGAGGTACCCCCTCCAGGCACAATTTGTGAAGCAGATATGAAGCCATTTATCGGCGCTCGGGACACGGTTAAGACCATGGGCGCGGAGGACAGGGAACTTTTAAAGGCGTTGGAGAAGTTGGCAGAGTTGAAGCCGAAACTCTGGTTCGGCATCTAACGTGGACTAAACGAATTGTAAAATAGAATAAATGATACCCAACTCTTATCCAGGCTATGATATGTCGGTTCCCGCGATGCCCATGATGAGACGGATTAGATCCCAATCAACCCAACCCCAGCTTTTCCCCTCCCTTCCGTTCCCGAGGCCATCCCTGTAATGCTCTGTCCAGCCACCAAAGAGAGAACAGAGTAGGTTACTGCAAGCAGAACCATGGGTTATAATACGCTATCATACATCCGAACAACCGTGATAAGCCGTCGCCAAGCCAATCAGTCAGCCATGCAGCGGGGTTCATCTCTTGCTTGTCAAAAGCACTGTAATCTACTCCAGTAGCTACCTACCTTACCTCACCCTCCCAATAGCATTTTAACAAACCCCACCTTGACAACTCACTCGCTCGCTCACTTATTCACTTACCCACTCACTCATTTCATCTCATTCCATTCACTCCACTCCACAACAACACAAAAGATAAATTGAAGATAGGAAAACAATGCTCTCCCGCACGGTCCGCGCTGCACACCCACGCTTCACCCGCTCGGTTCGTGTCTGGGGGAAGCGCTGGGAGACCGAGGTCCGGAATGGGAAGAGAATGGACAGGAGGAGCGAGTACGTACCTGGGAGGGGCTGGGTTGTTGAGCGTGCTGAGGTTAGTTTTCCTTCTTCATCCATTTATTGTTTGGGCTAGTTGGATTGGGTTGGAGATAAAGTTTTAATGAATTCTGCGTAGGAGGAGGAAGAGTATGATGACGGTAGCGAAATCGACTTGATTACCTTGAAGCGAGTACCCAAGGCACAGAGCAGCTGGGATCCGGGCGTCGATAGGAAGAAGCATGATCATGGAGAGAAAACCGGGTTCTTGGAGGGCTTCTTTCAGGAGCCTTCCCCTTCATCGCCATCACCATCTCTGGGTGCTAAGAGTGTTATCCCTCCGCAGAAAAACTCTGCCTTGCCGTCCGGTGTCGCGGCTGCCACGCCTACCTACCCCGATCCTGAGCAGGCCCCTCCGCCACTCCCTCCCCGGCCGACACAACCCCCATCATCACCGTCGCGCGATAAGTCCGAGTCGAGTTCAATGGAATCGGATTCCGGCTCTGACTCTGATTCTGACATGGATATACTCCTCCCCAGCGATGTTAGGTCTTCTGCCGGCCGTCCAGCGAAGAGCAAGTACGAGATGGAAGTTGAGAGAGAACGGAATATCAGAAGGGAGGCCATGATCCGGGAATGGGAGAGACTACGTGAGGAGCAGGAAAAGGAGGAGAGTGCTATGCGTGATATCAGGGCCTATAGGGTAATGCGGGAACAGAAGGAAGCCCAGAAGAGAGAGGCTGAAAGGAGGGAGACCGAGCGGAGAGAAGCCGAGAGAAGAGGAGCCGAAAGGAGGGAGGCTGAGAGAAGGGAGGCTGAAAAGAAAGAGATGGAGAGAAGAGAAGCTGAAAAGAAAGAGATGCAGAGGAGAGAGGAAGAGAGAGAGGAACTCCGACTAGAGAGCCAGAGAGCCGCCGAAATCGAGGTGGAGATGAAACGTGAGAGGATTCTCCAAGCCAAGATAGAAGCCGAAAAGGAATCACCAGCCGCTGTGAGGGAAAATAAGGAGGAATGGGATTGGTCCGGCACTGACACCCCCACCGCCGAAGACATCTATAAGACCTCGCAGTACCCCCCGGTGCGAAAATACTTTGTCTTAACGCGAAATCCATCCACCAATGACTTCAACTTTGCACCCCTTCCTCTTGCCCTATCCCACATCTTGCATGAACCCACCACTCCGATGAAAGTGTTAGAAAACATGCAGTCCCCCGAAAGGTTTATCGGCTACTGGGGTGCTGTCCAAAGATTGGGCTTTGAGATCGTGGCAGGAGAGAGAGAGTGCGTCATAGTTTGTACCTCCATCGAGGATGCTGATGAGAAAATGCAGAGCATGCTCCAGGAAATCGAAGGGATGAGGGAATTCCAGGGTAAACCTGCCCTCGAAGACGCCGCGCCACCCAAAGGGCTGGATGCAATTGCAACAGACATTGCGGGCAAAATCGGCTTTGGCGGGAAGCCACCGCCAGTAGTCGAGGAGGCGCCAAAAGTGTTCGAGGAGTTCTCCAGTCTGGTCGGCGAGGCTACCAAGCCTATCGAAAGAGAGCCCGAGCCCGTTGAACAAGAGACGGTCAACCCAATTGAGGAAATCACCGAACCGCAAGAAGCCCGTGGGCCTAGGGCCCCGGAAGAGGATTTCAAACTCAAGCCTTCGGACGCCAAACGCTGGGATCAAGTCACCGAGGATGCAAAATACCCAGAGGTCGCCAGGGAAAAAATCGAGCCTGGACCAGTACAGCATGAGGTCATCGTCACACCACCGATGAAGACGGCAGCCGAAGATCCCGTAGAGACAGAAACGAACAACGCCTGGCAAGACAAGTACCAATTCACCGAGAATCCAGAAAAGGTCGTTCAGCAATCCACCGAAGCCCCGAAAGTCGTGGAAGAGACACTAAAAGCAGAAGAACCAGCAAAAGAGTGTGAGATCACCACTGCCGCCGATCCCTCGACCTTTGCCGAAAAACAATCCCCCACGACACAATCCCCCTCTCCTGAAGAAACCACCCCCGAAACTTTCCTCTCACCGGCCTCAGAGGTCGCGCGAGAGAACTGGGAGAAGAAGCGTGGATCCCCACCATCCCCAACCCCAGCCGAGGAGCTCCTGACGAAGCCAGCGCTAGAAAAGTCCTCCCTTGCCGCTCCTGCCCCCGCGAACTCCCAGCAACAACAGAAACAACAGCAACAGGGAAAATCAAAACAAGGCAAAAAGCCAAAGAGAAAGATATTCTGGACAAGCGTTTGGGTGGCGGCGGCTACTGGTGGGACATCGCTCTTGCTTGAGAATTATTGTTGAGCACTTTTGGTTTCGTTTTGTCCCTTTTGTTTCGCCTTTCTCCTCTCCGTTCTGCATGCTCCTATGGTGGTGGTGTATTGTACTTCTGTTTTCTCGCTTGTTTGTTTGCATGTATTCCTTAATTTATTGGCATAGTTTGGCATGGCTTGATGAATTACGTCCACTCTCTCCCGAGTTGCAGTAGTCCTCAGACTGGTAAAGTACATATAAGAACAGAATTGACCTGATTTTCTTCATAAATTGACACTCGTGTTGAGCTTTGGTCCCTGGCGGGATGGCCTGCACAATCTTTCTGCGAAGGCGTTAATGAATCACTTGAATGCAACTACTCGGGCTTTAACCTCCTAGTTCGGCCCTGTTTCTTGTAATTTCTAATCTGTGAGATTCCCGAGATTCAATTCTTATCCAAGTTATCCCCGATTTCTACCCCCATCTCCGAGCACTAGCTGGTCCAGTCCCCTGCAAGCCATGCGGGACCCAGGCGGCAGGGCTGAGGCAGGCAATGGTTGTATGGCACCAGTGTGAGGGAGGGTAGGTTTGATATCATTGCTGGCCGTAGACGGAGTTAGATAAAGGGGCTGTGTTGCACAGTCCTTTGAGGTGGCAAACGGCTCAGATCACGGCTTGCAAAACTGCCCATTTAGGCCGCGTTTGGCACGCCAGTATTAGACTAGAATTTGGACCGAAAGCGCGGACTGGAAAACGGAGGTTCAGGAACTACGAAGCAGGACCCTGTGAACTGGCCATACCAAACTCAGCAGGATTTAGATTTCGGACTTCGGAAATTGAATGCCAATCCGTGTATCTGATATAAAATAATAAGAAAAGACCTAGGTACAGTCCCAGAAGTCTACACACAACACCTCGATTGATGCAATGGGTGACGCCTTGGCATAATGCCAGCTCCAAAAGAGGTGCGGTTAAGCCTTTAATCCTAACAAAATTAGAATAAAAATTAAAAAAACTCCCATGCTCTCGTGGTTTGAACATCTACGAGTTTTTTTTCACAGTCAATTTGATGTCCAGGCCCCGTTGCATCGATTGAGGCGTTGTGTGCAGAGGGCCGGAACCATATATGATTTATTCCGGCACACGAAAAGAGCCTGCGGTATGGTAATCTCCCGAACTGCTGTAGGTCAATATTTGCTACCACCTTGCTAATGGAGTTGTTTTCCATGTTAGGTTACAGGCATTATCGGTTTTTAGAGTTCTTGGATGTTTGAACGAAGAAGGGAAACTTTGGCCTACTTCCGACGAGTGAGGGAAGCACTTGAGTACTCAGATATTTTCCATAGCTTCTTAATTTATCCGTTGCTAACACTCGATACCATTGGACCAACATGCATATACAGCAAGCCTCGACCAAGCCGTGTTCCCCACGGCTAGAAAATCCGACTACGTGGTTGTCTTTTTTCGAAGAGTCGCTCACTCACCAATCTCACCAATACCTTTTGCCTAGGGTCTTTACGATACCCAATTATCCCTACTCGTAGACCAATCGCCGTACGAGAGTCCCAACCCCCTCTGGTATCCGGAAAGCCCCCCTCTATCAAATCACCAAACTACCACCCACCCAATCAGACAAAAAACCCGAGTGCTACCCCATGACTACCACCACCTCCTCCTCCTCCTCAGCCACCTAATGAACGTGAGGACAAGTTCCAGAAAACCCAGCCCATCACGACCGGCCGCTGCTCGGCAAGGATTATGATAAGATTATAACACCTCCCGGTCGGCCACATACACAAACCCAAGGATACACCCATGCCCATGCGCCACCGCCGGTGGAAGCTGTGGGATTCTGGATCTCGATAACTTGGAGCGCAATCAACCTCATGCATTGGTGCAGCGAAGTTCGGTCATATAAATTGGTCCCTGCTCCCCCCCCCCCTCCATGTCCCATATTCCTCATAAAGACGACACTGAAAAGATAAGTTTCCATATTGAGGTGGTGTAGTATATGATTCTTAGTATTATACTAGAACTACAGTAAGTCGAATGAGGCAAGGGTGTAGAGGTGTTCAGCAGGGAAATATCTTTTTCTTGGATTTTCTCTGTGAAATTTGTGATGTCCTTTTTCCTTTCTCCTCTCTCTTGCCTTTTCCGGGCCTTTCCCCTTTGTCATGGGTTTCAGGTAATATTTCTCTTCCCTGAACTGACGTAGCTGTCGGAGGAGTTCCGGTTAGCTCAGGTCAATTTTCCCAGTCTCTGGTCTTTCCAAAGATACAAGTAGGCGTGGAGCCAGAGGCCCTAGAGGGGAGTGTGTGACCTCCCCTTTGATCTTTTTTCTAACCGGCAGCAGGCAGCCAATCCGACCCATCTGGAGTTTAGAACCACAATAACCTCAATACTAGTACACAAGCCACTCAGTGTCAGCGGAGTTACACACTTCCTCCTTATCGCTTCCAGCCCAATAGTATAATAAATAGGATAGGAATCCTAAAGGAGTTTTATGGTAGAGTTAAGGTTGGTGGTTATTAAGTCTGAGCTTTCTGCTCTCGGAACAGATTATATGCCCTGTTCCTGACGTGTTTAGGGATGATGTGGGTAGAAAACCCAGTATACCCCCGGTATTGTTTAAAATTTACACAACTTAGTAAAGCAAGTTGTACCTCTAACCCAAAATTATTCCGAGAGCTATTGCTGAATGCTGTGGGGTTAAGGTGATGACGCTAAAAATTTCTAAGGCTTCCCAGCTACCTGTATTGAAGGACTACCGCGACTACTGTAATGTACTCGGGTACAAGGGTAATTGGGGCCCGGTGACACGAACACACTCGCGCAGCGTATTGCTCGAGAAAACGCAGCGAAAGTGCTTGTGTCACCGGTCCCGACTTTTTGCCGCCACCAAAAAATCCTCACAGGCTATCACTCGAATTCTCTAATCCGGCGTAGTCCCCATACAAATTCCGCGCCTCGCAATGGAGGTGGGCCCGACTTTTGTCTACCCCCTAGTACAGGACGTGTTGGCTCTAGCCCGGCTGCTTAAAGACTAACCTACAGTACACACCATGATAAGTTGACTCTCCAAGCCCTGAATGCTTTTGCCGAGCTGACACCCATCGAGTGTCTCTGGCCCATTCCCAGTAGTAGCACTATGCCCCCCAGTCCCCAAATTTGATGAAATACTTCCACAAACATGGCTTACATCGCTCTAGCTAGATTTTCCCTTAAAGTTCCCAAATGCCAACCATGTTACCATAGCGAGTTTCGACCCGTCCATCTATACCAAATGTGGCTGTGTCAAATTGCAGGCAATCGCCTGCCCACCATACCGATAAAAATAAGATATAACATTTCTACACCGGCGCGATATCACTGCTGACATCCAGCATTATTAAACTGCCCAGATCTAGTAATAGCTGTTTCTATTTCACGCTTCCCTCGCCACCATTTTGTATATACCGGAGAATCTCGCAAGCCGGAACTCTAGAAAAACAGGTCCATAACCCGGTTCGGCCAGGGGTTTCTCCGGTGGATGGCCATACCCATTAGTTTGCCTCGAGTCTTAGCAAGTCTTCCCGTATGCTCACATACACTTTTCCACCGGGCTCAGAGACCACAAGCTCACTTACCTTCATTTATGAGTTCATAGAATATAAGAACACTATCGTCCCCCAACCACCAGCTTTTTCATCGCACACCAGAGCATCCATTCCTTTCTCGCTCGGTTCTTGGTCATTACTAAAAAGAACCCGGCTGTTCACTCACTTTTTCACACCAGAGTTGATCTCGGTACACTGTTTGAGAATCGCAGGTGGCCAGTTGTTTCATTGCCCTCCTCCTCCTCCTCCTCCTCCCCCTCTTTCCCTTCCTTCCATATCTCGGTGGAAACACCATTTCCCCATTTAGAAGAATCTCCACATAATCACTCAAAATGCTCGCTCACCACGAGATTGTCGCTATTCTCCTCGCCTTCATTGCCGCTTCGGCCATTGCCGCCCCCACAATGCGTATCCCGGCCGACGAACTGGTAAGGCGGGAGGAGGCCCAGAAGGGAAGGTAGGTCGATATCTCTTCCCCAACATCACCGCAATCCATTCCATATCGACCAAGTCCCCTAGTTATTCCCCTGGAGTGACGCTGACAAACTTGTCAATAGTGAGTTCGGAGATGAACCATTTGTACGAGTGGATACTACACCGCCGAAAGAGAGCACGCCAAAACCCCTCGTTAAACGCGTGTGCAAGAAAGGTGCTGGTCCTGCTGGTGCTGGTGCTGGTGGTGGTGCTGCTGGTGGTGGTGCTGGTGGTGGTCGTGGTGGTGGTGCTGGTGCTGGTGGTGGTGGTGGTCGTGGTGGTGGTGGTGCTGGTGGTGGTCGTGGTGGTGGTGGTGGTGGTGGTGGTGCTGGTGGTGGTGGTCGTGGTGGTAATGGCGCCGGTGGCCGTGGCGGTGGTGCAGCCGGTCGTGGTCGTGGCCGTGGTAGGTAATGCGAAGGGCAAAAACAAGAGGACCACTCTTGTGGTGGAGCATAGGGCAAAGTCTTCCCAAGCAATCGATATTTTTATTTCTCCATTTCTATCCTTTCCTCTCCCCCTCCCCTCCTTTAAGCCCCTTTTTATCGCTTCAACACCGTTCTTTTACTTCTCCTTTCTTGTCTTTAGCCATTTGTCGTACATGAAGAAACTGGTTTAGATAGGCAATGGGAGGGACTATGGCATCTAGTACAGCATTATGAAACCAAATAAACATTGCCCCATAGCTAAACTCAACATCCATTGTTTTTTTTAAAAAATTGCCAATCCCGAGAGAATCAAGATCTACCCTAAGTCTGCCGAATTCACCGCCCCGGAAGGAAAAAGAGGCTTCTCCCAGAGGTGTTTAATCCGAGTGAGTTTCGCCATACCGGTGATATAGTACTCGAGTAGACCGGTGACATACCGGTACTCTTCGCCACCCGGCACAGGGCGCTCATAGAAAGTCACTCGGAGTGGCTAGGTAGCCGTGCCCTGAATTGCACTTGACCTGACAGGGGTGGGGTGGCTCACCTGTTTACGCCGGCCGGCAAGATGAGACCGAAGCCACGCCTGTTCCCATCCCTACCATTCCACTCCAACGCAGACACCAATCTTAAAAATAGCTTCCACCTCCCGATAAACTCTCAGCCTCCCCTCGTATTACATGTTAATAATCCACTCGCCGGCTCTGCAGGGGGTAGCAGAAGACAGGAGCCTCCAGGGCAGGGCTTATTTGACCCCGTGTCAATAGGAATAAACTAATCGCCGCCAAGGGATTGAAAGCCGGTGGTTTTATTCCCTTGAATCAATCTCGGCCTCTTTTGGAGGTGAAAGGAGTTGTTAGTGAGAAAGTGTGTACAGCGCAGTGCTAGTGCTACTGTGATAGCGGTGAACGGTCGGTTGGTATACCGTAGTAATGGCGGCGGTGAGAGATTTATCCTCTGGAAAGTCAACAACATTATTATTCGCGAAAGTGTAAATGATTGTGTTAGGGTACCATGAATCAGGGTTTGCAATGATAGGATGAGGTCTTTTATTCATCTTCCTTTTCAAGGTATCATAGAAGGTTAATTCCTTGGTGATTGCCCGAAGCTCCATTCCGTGAGGTATGGCACCAGTAGTTCGAACGATTGCCGTCCGCGGTCTTCGGAGGAGGTTGGGAATAAGTTGCGACGCGACAGGCGATGTGCTCCAGCGTGCAGTATTCAGCGCTCGTGACTATGGGTAGCAATGTGATGATTGTGATTTGCCTGTTAATAACTGGTCGATGGGAGCACTCATAGCGTCTTAGCCCAGATACTGGGAGGGGAAAAAGGGCTAGCATCAAAGGATAGGTGTCCCAGATTTACTTCCCAAGAACTGGTGGCAGCTAAAATATTCCTCATGTTTCCCTCCCTCTCCGTCCCAAGCTACCGAACCGAACCTTGATAAAGAGCATAAGACATCAGACAAGGTTTTAGCTCCGAACAACACCCACGCCAGATTTCGTCCTGGACACCCTCCAGAGCCCTTGTTGGCCCCCAATTGCGGTGCCCAACGTTTCCTCGGTGCAATCCCGGTATGGCGCTATACTCCTAGCCCGTCCTATAACAAAGCCCAAACTATGGATACCCGGTATTTCTGCTTCTAGAAACGGGTGTTTGAAAGTATCGTGGCCAAGAAAACCGATTCCCACCTCACCGGCCTGACAACCGGCAGGCCAAACTAAACGCCATCTAATCATATAATCCCCTCGTTGAGTAAACCTTATAGCATGACCACTTTCTATAGGCATTAGAGAGATTATGTTCCATCCTGCACACTATCTCAGAGAAACATCAGTGCACCGCCACCCCTTTTAAGTTCCGCAGGGGGCTCTTACATCATCTCTACACGAAGTTAGCAATAGAAAGGTTTCCGGAACAACCGGTAAAGTGCCCGAGAATGAAAACAGCCTGAAATATGGTCAGCTTCAAACTCCCCTACCTCAAGAACCACAACCCCTAAAGGTCAAAGGTCTCTGAAAAAGGTGTTTACCTCATGACTTCCTGGAGAGTCCTAGAAATATTTAAAGGAATTTCCACTTGGCGTGATGTTAGAGCGATTCAAAGTATCGCTATCATTGGGTGAGGGCTGTCGAATTAGAAGGACCCGAGATACCGGTAACTATCCATTTTAGCGCCGCCACACCCAATGAAGTGCCAGACTTGCCGATCTTCAATCTTTGATATGTAACCCAAACAGGGGAGAGATTGTGTGCTTAATAAACAACCTTGAATTAACACGGGGTGTTGATTCTCACTCCTGGCACTGCCATGAGAACTGGAATAATTGAGAATGACTCTGGTACGTCCAGAATTTCCCCCATTAGATTAAAGGGAAAAAACACAGTGAAAGGCTCCCCAGCCCTCGGTTAAGACAAATAAAAAGAAGCCAATAGACCTTACTGTGAGAGGGGGGAACTCCATAAGCAACTCCAACGTCAGTGAAATTCTCAATTAATCCAGCTCTCACGGTATAAGTATGATGCCCGGGGAGATGTTTTCTCACGAAAAAAGATCCTTAACCAGCAAAACAACTTTTGCCCTGTACAAAAACATCTCCCTAGTACGATACTGGCACGATTCATCCTCACCGAATCCTTGCCGTCCCCCTAGCAACATACTGTGCACAAAGGAGCGGAATCTCACTGTGGTTGTGCCTGCCTTGTGCTTCCTAACAATACCTGCCTGCAACTGTTTAGATTTGGCTAGAAAAAGGATTGAAATTTAAATCACCCTCAACAGGATGGACGCGCCGCATCCCTTGATACCAACCCTATGTCCTACCATTATACGGTACGGTACTCCGCGATACTCTTCGGTTGCTGCTGTCCCGTGGCTAAAGCCCCCATCTTTGGCATGCAGAACCACTCGTGAAACTGCCCGCGGATGGGTCATCGGAAAGGGGATACCGAGATTTGGTTCCGGAGAGAACAGTATGCAGATACTGCGATCATACTCGGGGGTGGACGTAAATGATGGGAGGGACAGGGGTTCAAGATGTCAAAGCTTTTCACCCTTCCTAGCATTTGAGCTACCAAATTGAGTCATTTTTCGCCTCGGATAGTAATGAGCACGGGGACTTCAAACCCTTGTCCCTCCCATCATTTACGTCCACCCCCTAGTAGACTTTGCAGAATGAGCCAAACCTTAAACCCTCGCTCTACCTCCTCACCATGACGAAGGACCTGACGAATTAGCCCCGTGCTTCCCGCCTATCGTACGAGTTGGGGACGGGATGAGGGAGTTGCAGAGATTTACGATCGAGGGATCCACATGAACAACGTTCGGAAGAAGGAAAATCCGTCCATGCCGAGATCTCGTTTGTCGTGGGTCCCCCATAATCGGCGAATGACTATGATACTCATGCGTTCGTGAAGATAAGAGGTGTTGCACACAAGCAACTTTGGGATTTCCCTGGACTCGTATTGCAATCATGGGCTGCGAAGATGTTTGTCTCCAAATCTATTCTGCGGGGTCTGAGGCTAAGGGAGCGTGCATGGTATGACACTCGATGATCTGCCCGGAGCTTGTGCAACTCCTGATGGTTTGTGGTATGGTGGGGGACTCCTTAGACAGAACTGCAACGACAAGTCCCCAGGCTCACTAATTTTAGGTCTGTGTTATAGGTTGCCCAGATTAGCTGCCAGTTCGCCGGTTGACAGTCAACTAGCTCTAGACATTTGCATATTAACCTGCATATTAACTGTAAACAATTGGGTATTTATACAAAATTGTCCCATTAACAGCCTTTTTTCAAACCCGAATAGCTCAATCAGAACTCAATATTTATTAAATCTACTTCTATTGCCTCATTCCCTAGCTCCTAGTCTATCATTTAACAGCTTATATTTGGGATCAGTGTCCTCGTTCAAGAGTTTGTCATTCAAAGTTGGGGGATCTGGGTTTGCCGAGGCAGACTGGTTGAAGGGATCCCCTAGCACAAGGTGGCTTTCGCCTAATCGGAAGACTTGTGCGATACAGGACGGACGGTGTGCCCGCCGTGTTCGAGCACAGCAGTTATCGTTTTCGTATAATATGCTGTCCAACACTGCCTTGCGTCTCTGCAATGGGAGGAATATCGTACTCGCACCATTCTTATGCGGTACACTACTAGTGCTCGAGTACATCGCCTAAAAGTGGCGAGACTCCCCAACTAAATACCGCTTCGAACAGAGGATGCTACCGGTAGTGCTATTGTACGACGTTTGGGGTTGTCATAGCCTATCAGTAATTCTCCGGTCAGTTCGGTTTACACTTTGCACCAGAGAAACGTACCGGTGTGATGGGTTTTTCTCGTTATTGGTACAGTACCGGTACTTGTGCAGGTTGTTAAATCAGGGATGATCAACGCTATGGTACTGTACAAAAGCGGAGACACGATTTAAGTGAAATGGGCCGTAGCACCCCACAGATGGTACAGATTAGGGATGAGATATTCCATCAAGGGCTTAGCGCGCTGTGTCTTAGAAGGCGGAGAACCTTCTTTTACGACCCGGAACGAGGCAAACGAGCTTCCCGAAGAAGGCTCCTCCGGGTCCTTGGAAGCATGAAAGAGCTAACCTCTATCCCTATCATCCCACCATCCCACCGTCCCTTATTTTCCGTCCTTCATTTACTTGAAATTCACCAGCCGCAGCTTCCCAGGGAGTCGGTGCGCGGGCCAGCTGGGATGGGGTAAGCTGACGGGAGGGACTGACTACAAGAAAGCTTGAGCCCCCCGTGAGATCCTGTTGGTTGACACTCGCTGGTGGCTCGGTCCAACTTGGTTTCTTTTGACAACCGTCCTTTCTTTTATATAACTTATCCATCTTCCACCTTTCTCCCCGCGCTGTTCTGTCGACCCAGGACAGCTCATTCGGGGCCTTACATTCCTTTTTTTTTGCTGCTCCTGCTGTGTGTTACGACTTCCGAAGTGATCTATCACTGTTCCACTCTTTTTCATAGTATAATCAATAACCCTCGCAGCAAACACAAGCTAGCATTCGGACTTGTCGAGAGCATAATCATTATCACGAATAGCACACACAAACACCTAGGTTTCGCTCGATACATTGGTGCAGGAGCTACTTAATCATTCCAGTGCAGCAGTTGGAAATCCAGTGCGTCGAGACAAGCCCCATGAGATATATTCAATCTAACAAGCACCCTAGCGAAGCAAAGACATCAAATAATCCAAGATGCTGTCCAACTTATTCTCTCTCTTCCATTCTTCAAAATCGGCCAGGGCTCCCACATCCCGATACAGACCTTCGGGCATTGCGGGCGAAGAGCACTTTAACCTCCTCGCATCCCTGCAGATATCTGTCCGCGACGAGTCACTGCAATGTGAAAAGCCATCTGCGGCTGAGATGCTGCACGGCACGAATGGATCAAATCTAAGAAAGCAGGTGTGTATCGGGTGTTTTTTCCTGTTATCTTTTCTTCTGTTATCCCTATTCCCACCTCCACCGGTGAGGTGCAGACCCAACTGTTAGAGAATTGGGGGAGAGGAGAAAAAGCACTTTTCAAAGGCTTGTCTTGAGGTCTTCCGAATTTGCTTTTCTTTTCTTTTCTTCTGAATTACTCCTTGAGTTCTCTTTTTCCCCTGTCTGCGAATGTGTGACAGGTGCTGACTCCAACGTAATAGGGCCGCTTGTGTCTAACTTTTGCACTAAAAAACTACACTTCCACCCCTGCCCCGGAGAAGATCCGCATTGCAAACGAACTCGAGCAGGCCATTGATGCAGCATACTCGGAGGAAGATTACAGGCATAGGATATATCGTATTGGCGGGTACCTCAGTGTAATTCCTTCTTTTCTCTCCTGGCACATGATGAGGTACAGTTGCTAACAATGCGATAACATCAGGAAAACCCATTACTCCTCCAAGGTATCCTGACCGGCGAATTGGCCGTCGAGCAAATAGCTGTTGCAGGCGCCAGTGTGCGTATCCCCTCTCCCAAACTTGACGATAATGTTCATCCAACTAATATCCTGTGATAGGGATTATCACCACCCGCCTCTCCAATCCACGAGAAGAGCAGCGCATTCGGGATGGAATCTGGATGGTGCTAGAGGAATTGTAGAAGGATGGTCTAGACAACTACGTGCCAAGTGCAACGGAGCAGCTAATTTTGGGAACCCTCTGAGACTTCCTTTTCTCTTCTTCCGTAAATATCAGACTTTATTTTTTTTATAAGCCATTTATAAATGAAGGTGGATTACCCGGAATGAGTGAACTTTCGCACCGTCAGGTACTCTAGCGTACCATAGCCTGTTTCTTCAATCGCAACTGTGCCACGATATCTATTTCTTGCTCCCTCGACCGGGACGGGTGGAACATGCAGGAGGGCAGCCATCACACCATGCATATCCCTTCCCTCTTACTTTCCTATCTCTCCCAGCCCTCTCCCGCAGCGCATCAGGTCCTTCCGTGGGACGGTTCTGTGATACGAATGATCAGCCCACGGTAATTTAAGATCCGAGATTCCGGAGTGACCGTGGTGGGTGGTATTGGAAGTAAGGAGCGGTTCATTGGCAAGGTGATTTGTGCAATGCTAGGGGGCGGCGGAGGGGGAGGATACAATATTTTTCCCTACGGTACATGCTGTAGCCAGCTACCTGGCACAAGGGCCACACAACATAGCCCACCCAAGACGAGCCAATAAATAGTGAACGCTCACGAGGCTGGGGGGGGGGCTTGCTTGCTTGCTTCGGAGGGAAATATTTGTCTTGGGATTTGTATGGTTTGGTAAGTGTGGGCATGGGAACGTGCCGTGTGGGAAAGTCCGTTAGTAATAGGGTATGGTAGAATAATCGGACCAACCCGTGCATAACATAATAATTGAACAGTGTGTTTTGTAGTTTGAAATTCCCGTCTGTGGAAAGGTGTGCCGAACCTCACCGAGAAGGAAGGAAGGAAGGTCCAACATATCGGTACAGGCGCACACGGTTCGATTGTTCAAGTTTTCACAGTACCCGGTAACTACTGTACTTGGCAAATTCAAAAGTATTCGGAAATGGTCAGTATGCTTGGCACCAAGCATTAAACCCTTGGGGTACTTGAATTGCCTAAAAGAGATCAGATTGGAAGCGAGAAAGTGGAAAAAAGGAAAACAGAGAGCAATTTATACGAAAGAGAGAGGAAATCTGAAGTAGTTTAGGACTGAAATTTATTGCCACCATTGGCAGCCATGCACCGTATCATGACATCTGGTAATTTAACAATCTCATGATTAATTTCTTCAATCGTGATCTTGTCCCACTCCTCCTGCAGAACCTTTCCCATTTCCAGAGGTGTTGTAATTTGTTCTACCCCCCGACGCCGCAGTATCCTCCATTTCATAAGCCTCCATATATGCTCGATTGGATTTAGGTCAGGTGAGTTCGGAGACCACTTAACCTTTGATATGCCTTCACTTTCTCGCTCCTGATTGTTAGAAATCTCACCTGGACCTTCCAGCTTGGCGCCAAGCATACTGACCATTTCCGAATACTTTTGAATTTGCCAAGTACTTTAAAGTGCTCTGCAGCGGGAGTTGCCTCCTCAGATAAGGTCCCGTGTTTTCTTTCCTTCTTTCATTTTCCTTTTATTTTTCTCTCTCCCCCACTGGGTGCCTTTCTCCCCTTTTTTCCCATGCGGGGAATTTCCGAGTTCCCGATTGTATCCCGTAGCACACGGTTCGATTTATTCCAGTTTTTTGGGCACCGGGGGCGTGGGATTCATTCCTCCCTCCCGAAGGGGTTTTTTATTCGTGGGGTACCGTATGATACCCTTTTATCTCTACTGTAGGTCCTGTTATATATATATATACAGTAATAAAGTATGATAATGGAAATGGGGCCCTAGCGCAGTTAAACCTGCGTGGCTAATGCGCGAGTTGAGAGAATGATAAAAAGCCTTCTTGAGGAAAGTATTTCCCTCGGGGAAAAAAAGAAGAAAAGTAAAAGAAAAAAAAGTAAAAGCATTGGCATAGTACTTGTAGAAAGCAGGTTTGTTCATACGGTATGGCAAAAACTCTCTCAGCATTCTTTGCAAATCTCGTTCCACCGTGGTGGAGCCACGCCCTCCCCCACCCCACCCCACCTGACTGCTCCAGTGGCGTTTCCTGTTGGAAATCAGTTGGTGATCGGGGGTGCTCTGGGTACGGTATGGTTTCTTTTGTTTTTCGTGAGAGTGTGAGGAAGTAAGGGAGGATGTTCCTGTTGATGTGATGGACGGGGGAGGAGTACGGACGGACAAAGGCGTAGGAGAACGGGGGGGGGGGGTCCTTGTTAAGCATTTATTTTATTAAAGGATTACACGAGATGTTTCCTTCTTTTTGCCGTCGCGGGGGTAGGCAAGCTATTTGGAAAAAGGCTGGCATGAGTGGTGATCAATGGAATGATAGGATGGCTTTGTTAGTTTCCATATTATTATACTTGTATATTCCCGTCTTCACCATTCGTTTGGCGGGTAAGAAAGCCGTTCGGGGCCTGTACCGGCATTTTCATTCGGTTCCAATATTTCCAATAATATGGTACCGGCATTAACTGTAGTACAGTACTACCCAGGGGTGCTACTGTAAATCCCCCTTACCGAACCACAGCTACCGTTCGTATGTATTCCCGGTTCCGATGTCTTCTTATCACTCAAAGTATTTCCATTTTGGGAAGGGCTTTGAGAAGATACAGTACGGAGGGAGGGGCGCTGACGGCGTGGCTTAGTTAAACCGGAAGGATCTGAAAGAATATTCCGTATTGAATTCTCGTTATATATTATATGGTGTTGGGGTTACAAGTATATAGGGGGGGGAGGGGCGATAGATTTCTAAAAGTTATACTGGTATGATATGTATGGGCGTGGACCGTACGGCGCAGTTCTTAGGGTTCAGATCTACATGCATAGGCTACGGTACCGGTGGTAGTATCGACAACTCCTCCTGTGCCTGTAGAGTGCGTCCCGCCCTTGCATCGATACCTGGCAGCTTTATCCTGAAAAAAGAGTCCAAAAAGCCAACTCCCTTTCTTGCCATTTCTCCTGCCCAGCCTGCAGCAAAAGACACCTGTTCGTCGAATGAGATAGAAACCCCAATCACACTCACAAATCACAGCTCAAGCAACTGGTTGTATGATACTCTAGAACCGGAGCTTGGCGACTCTCGTCTTGCCTTTATGTCCGAGGTTTTTTTAGGCCCCCCGCCCAGGATATATAACTCCACGTCTTTATCAGCGAGGTGTGGCTTTCGCATACAGTTGGTGGCTTAGATAGCATACTGGTTCTACCTCACCTCAGCAGGCTTACTTCTCGCGATATATGTATGAGCTAGTGATGGAAAGTGGGAATGGGGCTTGAGGGGTTGCATGGGTAAATCATATTTTCGACAGGTATGTATGTAGGTACATAGGGGGGAAACCATACGCTATGCCTTAAAACATGAATTCCGGGTAATAGTGTCTCTTTGGAAAAAAGTGAGAATGAGTCAGCTCAGCAGTGTGAGTGTCAGTCAGCTTCGCATGGAACACTTGCTTATCCCAAGTACCAAGATGCCGGGCCTACCAATCTCTCCTCACACAAGGCTTGTTTGGACTAGCCATGCGATCCACCACTGGCGTGTTGGGGGATTTCGCCAAGTTACTGCAATGAAATATATTGCATCCTACTTGGGGTAAGAGTCTAGAACTGAGTCGACGAGTGATCCTCCATGATGAAGGCATGACGAATCAACGGGTGCGGGAGCAGTAATTACCGTAGTACAAGTTAACAAGATTATAGGCCCCCTAGCGAGTATGGCACACTTATCAATGTATCGTTACTGTCATGGCCTGGCCTCGCTTGAGCCAGTCCTCACTTTTTTCATTGATATCGACTATCATATTATGATTACTCCTGGCGCAAGGGGTCCTTGGTGCTTACCAGTCAGTGACCAACGTCTATCATTTTCTCTTCTTGAGGGTGCATCTAGCCTCGTAATATAACCTGCGGACGATAACATGTTGTGAACCGTCACGCCAACTCAAGAAGCCGAGCGAGGAAATGATTGCCACTTCTTCATCTCTTTCGATGTGGGGGAAAACCCCAAATCTTGGACGCTAACTTGTACGGATTTTCCCCACTACCCGGACCACTAAATCGGTCCCGGGACCTACCGGCTCACTAGCCACGGCTCCCTCTCAGCAAACGATGCATTCTTCCAAAAACGGGAGGGAAAAAAAGACACATGAATATTCACTGCTGGTGAAAGATATAAGTTAAGATCCCCCCAAACAGCAGAGAAATCCTGCCCCTGGCTAGAAGGTATCTACTAACTTTACCCACTTCAACCATTCCTATAGCGTTAGCTCACCGTCAGACTTGGACCTCCTTTCCAACTAAAGTACAGCATACTCGAGTAACTAACCAACCAAACTTTTGAACTCTCTCAGCCCTGTAACTTACCGCGCAATCTGTGAAAAAGGCACGCATGACACTGCGAAGCAAGCATCAGCCGGGACCAACCTCCGCGATACAGGATTTTCTAATCCCACCCCACACAATAATAAAAAATCACTCGGGTTATTGGTATCTGGTATGGTCCCTTGCATAATCGCACAGCATCAGACTGGTACAGTAGTTATTCGTGACGAACCCACCCACCCACCCGATATAATCCCTCGAGCGAGTGTGAGTGTGTGTAGTAAATCGCTAGCTAGTGTAGGGTGTGTACGAGTACCGGTACTTGACAGTCATATAATCGCCCCCTAAAAGCCCTTCCTACTGGTATTCAAAATTTGCAGAGCAAAACTCTATTGCCTGCTAGGAACTCCCGTGATCCTTCTCCCATAAGCCTTTTGTCCCATTCGTTCATCCAATGCTTTTCTCATCCTTGCATTCCAGCGCCTGTGGTATTATCACGTCATACCGACAAAGCCCCCCCCCCCCCCCCCACTAAAAACATTAGAGCTCTCGCTCCTCATTTCGTACTGTATCTAACCATTTTCCACACTGTAGTCAAAGTGGAAAGGAAAAGGAAAAAAAAGGCCAACTTATTTTTTCTGTGCTCTGCTGTGCTCCTTTGCGCCCTGCGTATGATGCTGAGACGAAATTTCTTGACCATCTATATTTCCGTAGCCCACGAGCCCTTCTTTGGAGTTCCTTCCCTTGCGTATCCGTATACACGGCTTTCCTTGCCATACAGTGCTGACTTCTTCTCGGCCCAAGGTCTGGAAAAAGAGCAGAACGGTGTGCGTACAGTAAGTTGCTGTTGCTATATCGGGTTTCTTCCATGAGGTTACGCTTCCTGCTCATGCCCACCTTTAGCAGCTGAGTCTGCTGAAGTGTGGCTAATACATGAATTCTGGCAAAGCCAAAGTATAGCTAGCAAATTTGTAAGATGTATTAAAAAAAGTTTTAAAATCCAGGCCTGCCAAATGCCACCGACCCAACCGAACGAACTATATAAGAAACCAAGAAAAACTCCTCTACCAGACATAAATACGTACACAATGAATTCATAACATCATCGCTCGTGAACCAATCCAAACTCCATCCAGAGAGAAAAAATATGAAAACTTTAAAACAAATTAAAAGGCAAACACTAGAAATTATCAAGCAGGGGTATTTCAAAACTCATTCCCCCACCGATCGTACCTCCGGTTCACGGCGCCCAAGAGCGCTTTCAAAATCATCTCACCACTGAGCTTCTCCCCTTCCCCAGCGCTAGGCGCTCCCACGAACGGCGTGAAGTCGACCATATCCCTAATTCCGTAAATCTCCTCGAGCGCGTCGTCCAACTCCTCCAACGCCTCGCGCGCGCCATCCTCGTTTCCAATCTGAACGAATTGTATGCCGATCTGGTGCAGTGGCGCGTTGAGTCTGTCCAACTTCCGGGCGGCATCGACGATAACGGTCTCGGGATCGTCGGTTGGTTCCCCGTCCGTTAGTACGAGGATGTTCAGCGGCTTTGGGAGTGAGTTGTACATTGTTGGGTGTGGGCCGGAGCCAGAGGTAGATGAGGTGTAGGCGGCTTTGGCATCGGCGTACTTGTCCAGGTACTCACGCAGGATGCGATCCAGGCAAGCGCCGGTCGGTGTGATGCCTGCGGGCTGGACGCGGTTGAAGAGGTCCCGCACGGAGTCTGGTGAGGTGATGTGCCTGTGGTCGTGCTGGGGGGAGTTGAGGAAGTGGATGTCTATACCGTCAGAATCGTACTTGGTGGCGATGGTGGCGATAGTTTCGAGGGCTCGGCCGAGTTGGTCCCAGTACTCGCCTGCCATGGAGGCCGAGTCGTCGACTACGAAGACTGTGTCAAAGGTTTTGAGAAAGTCGTATTGGTTCTCACGGACTGAGCCCCTGTGCTTGGGCGGACCGGAGCGGCGAGCGGGCCTGGATGCTTTCTTCTCGTCCAGACGGAGGCTTGAGGATTTGGGAGACGATGCACTGGAGCTGGAACGATTCACCCGCTTTGGCTCCTGCACGATGGAATCACTGCTCCCGATCTCTACCGCTTCCGGGTGAGGTGCGAACCTTCTCGGGACAGCAGAGTCGCTATAGCGCCCGTGCAGTCCTTCCTGGAAGGGCATGTTGCGAACAGGGGAAAAAGCGATGTATTCCGTTCCGTCTCGATGAGGAGTAACCGGATACGGGGGCGGCGATCGATAAGCCGGTTGGGAATTTGTCCTGCGAGCCTGCTCCAGTGGAGAAGGAGTTGGAGGAGTGGTCTTTATAAGTGGTGTGAGAGGGGCTTTAATTGGTCCTGAAGGTTAGCATGGGGTAACATCATCTGCAGGTGGGGCACTCACGACTTTCGCCATGGCTTCGTCCATTCCTTCGAATTTCTATCCCACCGGATGAAGCAACGGATGAGTCGCTACTACTCGTGCCATTAGAAGACACCGAAGACCGCTTACGCAGATGGGTTTTTTTCGGTTCAAACTCGGGGTCTATCACCCTCAGCGGAACATTTTCCTGGGGAGCAGGGACGGTGGTGGCCCTCCTCTTGCGGTGTCGGTGGCGCGGTGCTTCTTCGTCCGAAGGGATTTTAACGGGTACATTCCCGCCGGTTGGACTAACAGTGTAATCCTTCTTATCATGATGGTGATGGTGCAGATGACGATGATGATGTTGATGACGACGGTGAGGGGTCTCCTCATCAGGTGCACTTCCATCCCCACCTCCACCTCCACCCATGACAAATGATAGGCGACGAAGGGCGCTCATACTCGGTTTCGTTTCTCGATTGGGAACAACAGCAAGCGTACAGTTCAGTAGGGTATTTACTTGAGCACTGGCTAAGGGCTGTGTATTATCGGGTCAAAACAGAACTCAGATCAGAGTGAGGATCAAGTGCACAGGAGGAGGATCCATGGGAATTATATATGTGGAGGGGTGTGCGTTCCTGTGCCCCGTCCCAAGGGCTTGGTGAGCAATGTGAGGTATGACTGGTGTGATAAGCGCATCACTTGTCAAGGCTGACTTCCTCAGCGCTTTCCAGAAGATTTCCTATTCCGCCATCACAGCCCCCCGCGCCTTACAGTACTCTCCATCTATTCTCGAAACGAAACAACAAATATTCAAAAGCACATTTCTCGTAATATGGCTTCAAAGGAGCACAGCGCCTGTAGCATTAGAAAATAGAAAATAAAATAGAAAATAAAAATAGCTGGTGGAGCGGAAATACAAAATGTCCGGATGGGCAAGCCTATTCTATTCCTTTGACACCCAGACTCTGGAGAAACGGCCGCGGATGCCGGCACTAGTTATGACGCAAGTGACGCCAGCCAAGTTTCTGATTTACAGTTATTATGATAGAATCACTGTGCTCGAGTGCTGTACGAGTACAATTCTCCTAGTGGTGGTCCGGTGTTTACTGCAGAGGGATTAATTAATTCCTCGAGCGAGGCTTATTCAACATTCACTGTAAAAAACTCTTGTGATTCGCTATCTCCGGCACGCCTACAATCTCCGGGTTGGGTGACAGAAATGTCTTGAGGAAGGGTTAAGTTAGTGCTTTCCTCTGACGGGATCATAATATAAGATCAGCTTCCAGGACATGTTGGATCCCATTAACTGGTATCATACCCAAGTATGAGCAAATTCTGTCAACCCGTCAAGTTAAACCTATCCCATCCCCAGCGAACGGGGATAGCGAATCGAAAGAGGTTTTACGCTGCAGTACCGTACTGCACAAAATGGTGGCTGTGATGCGGGGGTAAGCAGAATGGATGAAAACCCCCGCTGGCGCCAAGATAACTCTCTAGTCATGCGCGCATCCTGGTACAACATAGTACAGTATGTACCTATTCGTCCAACCCGATCAGTTCTGGGCCGTAGCACAGGTAAGGCGAACCCCGATTTTACGAGCTAGAGTTGGGAGTGAAAATAAATAAATAATCAGAAATAATAATAATCGGGCGAACCCTCTACTCTACTATTCTAGCCATAGTGGCCCACGATATTCGACTCAATCACCAGCGACCATTAGTCTCAGGAGCGAGTTAGAGAACCAGCATGTTCGCCTCACGTGCAGTGCAGTGCCCGGGGGTGGAGGTTAGTGATGGGATAGACAGGCGTTTGAAATCCCCATAGCCATTAAGTTACTCTTGGAAGTGAATTTTTTTTCCAACCCGGTAGGCATAACCCCAGGAAGGGCAAAAAGCTTTGACATCTCGAAGCTGTCCATCCAATCACTAACCTCCACCCCCGAGTACCCTTTGCCTCCTCCCCAAACACCTGTACCGGCATTTTTCAGGCCCCAATGCGAGGCTAGAGATTGTCCATGGGCGGGGTACGGGGCTCAAAGTAGCGTGGACCAGGGAGACAAGCCTGAGCGTTAGAGTGCATGTACCGAGCACGGTACGCACCGTAAAGCAGTGTTGCAAAGAAGGCCTTTGATGATCGAACCCGGGGGGTTAGAAGGGGGGGGAGTTGAATCGGGGCTTCTGAAAATGGGGATTGAAGGGGGGGGTTCTTTAATGTCTTAGTAAGCAAAAATACCAGGAACTCTGATGAGAATTTCTACCTTTAACCCAGGTGTGCGAGTATTTATTGCTCCGAAGCTGGGGGAGTGGAGTGCCAGTGCTAGTTTATTTGCTTTTTCTGCTACATTTTGCCCTCTTTTCCTATCATTTTATTTGTTTCTTTGCTTCCAACTGCCCTCAAATATCGTGGTTTACCGATTTGTTAGAAGGGGTTCTATCTTATAACCCCCCGGTTCGAAAAAGCGCCTTCCTAGCCTTCGATCATTTTTTGATCAAACCCCCCCCTTCATTGCAACATTGCCGTAAAGTAACTCACAACTCTAAAGAATCAGTCTACCGGCACCCCGATTACATGGAAGATCATTTGGTGTATTACGCCCAGACTTCTCAGGGCCCGCACAGGTGGTGTTACAAGGGTAGGTAATTTTCCTTCTTCCTTTCATTCTTCCCACACTGTTACTGTACCCCGGTTGGTGCTGAGGTGGATCAGGGAGCTGGGATGGTGAACCTTACTCCTGCCAGGGTTGGATTGGAGGCGGATGAATTGCAGCGCTGAAAACCAAGGGGGGGGGGGGGGGGGGGGGGGGGGGGGGGGGGGGGGGGGGGGGGGGGGGGGGGGGGGGGGGGGGGGGGGGGGGGGGGGGGGGGGGGGGGGGGGGGGGGGGGGGGGGGGGGGGGG